>Ga0123355_10000965_pt1 | contig 39761 bp, 33 predicted proteins | sample TergutEmb28metaG_3_FD_89872 | JGI IMG/M metagenome (GOLD analysis project Ga0123355, IMG submission 89872) | Embiratermes neotenicus P1 segment gut microbial communities from Petit-Saut dam, French Guiana - Emb289 P1 | ecosystem: Host-associated > Arthropoda: Insects > Digestive system > Gut ...
TATGGTTGTTTTGCCTTCGGGGATTGGGAACTTAGGCAGCTTGTATTGGCCGAATTCTATCTGCACATTGCAGCGGTCGGCTATTTTTTGTGTGTTTGCCAATGCTTCTTTTGCGTGAGGGAAGCGGTCGTACATTTCCTGCGGGGACTTTACATAAAATTGGTCGCTGCCGTAACTCATGCGGTTTTCGTCGTGGATTGTTTTTGCGGTTTGTATGCACAGGAGAACGTCGTGGGCTTTTTCGTCGTCGGGTTGTATGTAGTGGATATCGTTTGTTGCGACCAAGGGAATACCTGTTTCCTCGGAAATGCGGATGAGCTGGGGGTTAAGCAGACGTTGGTCTTCCAGCCCGTGGTCTTGCAACTCCAGGAAAAAGTTGCCTTGGCCGAATAGGTCGTTGTACATTAGGGCGCGTTCCTTGCCCGCGGCGTAGCCTTTGGTTTGTAGGATGGCGGATACTACTCCGGATTGACAGGCGGATAGGGCAATTAACCCATCGCGGTATTGCTTTAGGGCTTCTACGTCTACGCGCGGCTTGTAATAGAAACCTTCCGTGAAACCAAGGGAGACGAGTTTGATTAGGTTGTGATAGCCTGTTTCATTTTCTGCCAGCAGAACAAGATGGTGGTATACGCCCTCGTCCTGACGCTCCTTTATGTGGCGTGACGTGGTGGCGACATAGATTTCGCAGCCAAGAATTGGTTTGATACCCTCCTTGGTTGCCGCCTTGTAAAAGTCTATCGCGCCGTACATTACGCCGTGGTCGGTTATAGCTATGGCGTTCATGCCAAGTTCCTTTGTGCGGGAGATTAGCTCGTCTATTTTCGCGCTGCCGTCCAGCAGGCTGTATTCGGAGTGGACGTGCAAGTGGGTGAATGGTTGCATGGTGTGGCCTCCTTGGTGGGGTTGGTTGAGTTCAGTTGCCTAGTGTGGCTAGGCAACTGAAATATGTAATTTGCGGACAAATATCGGGTATATAAAGAATTGAGAGGCCTGGCGTGACAGCCTCGTCTTTCGTATGCTATAGTATAACAGGAATTTGTCGAAGGACAAAATTATAATATTTCTCTGGAAACTCATTTAGGGTGTTTCTGGAGAAGTTTAATAAAAAATGAGAAATTTACAAATCATACACAATTTATTCAACAATCCGCGTTATAATTAAACTGTAAAAATCAAGGAGGTGCATCCAACATGGAAGATTTCAACATAAAAGATTCCGACATAAAAGACTTCAATATTATCGAAACACCCGCAGCAGAATCACCTAAAACACCCAAAGGTCGCAAATTTCTTATAGCAATAGCCTTCCTGCTGCTGGGTGGCACAACGTTAGGCATTGGTATAGGCGTGGGTTATTACTTAGCGCGCAACTTTAGCCAAGAGGCAGAGGTAATCTCTCCTGCCACCGACAGCAACATTACATCTGTAAGCATAGGCCCCCTTAGCACGCCAATTGACCCGACATATCCCGATATCGCTGATATTATACCAACGGTTAAGGATTCCGTTGTTAGTATAAGCGTACTCGCAGGCGTAAACCGCCCGTTTAACAGGACGGCACCCGGGTCGGGCTCGGGATTCATCTTCTACAAAGACGACGACTATGTGTACATTGCCACAAACAATCACGTAATAGAAAATGCTAATCAAATAACCATTTCGCTGGACGATAACGAAAATGTACCAGCTCACGTAGTGGGCACATATGTCCATTCCGACCTTGCGGTGCTGGCGGTAAGCCGCGAATACTTGGCCGAAAAAGGCGTACCATTTGCCGTGGCAACTCTTGGCGACTCAGATACAATGCGCATGGGTGACACGGTTCTTGCGATAGGTAATGCAATGGGCGGCGGCCAAACCGTAACCAAGGGCATAATAAGTGCTACAGACCTAACAATAACCATAGACGACCCCGGAATGAGAACCCGCCTGACACTTGATGTGTTGCAAACCGACGCCGCCGTAAACCGCGGCAACAGCGGCGGCCCGCTGCTTAACCACCGTGGCGAAGTTATAGGCATAGTAACCGCCAAGCTAATGGGTAGCCACATAGAGGGCATGGGTTACGCAATCCCCATTAACGCCGCGCGTGAAATTTTGCAGGATTTGCAAGAAACGGGCAGTGTGCGCCAGCCGTTTATCGGTATTACTCATGACCGGTTTACGGAATTTATGCGAGATTTGTTTAACATACCATACACAGGTGTGCTGATACTGTATGTAGTCCCCCACAGCCCCGCCCAAGCCGCCGGTTTGATGGTGGACGATATAATTATCTATTTTAACGATGTGCGTACCTACGACCAAGTCGCGCTTATTACCGCGTTGCAGGCCACCCGTCCCGGGGACACGGTTCCCGTGGTGGTGTTCCGCGACGGGCAGCATGTTAATATGAACCTGACACTGGGGACGTTCCAGCCTTAGGTTTGTAGCAGGCAAGTAAGAGCATGTCAACTGGTGACTGTGAGTCACCAGTTGGATTTTCCATCGCAATCGCAAACTATAATATCGAAAAAAGCGCGTTTTACATTCATGTAAAACGCGCTTTTTTAGCTCTCCTTACATCAACCTACCGAGGAATCTTTAAAACCTGCCCTGTTATCAAGCCTGGGCCGCTAAGTTTGTTAAGCTGCATTAATGCTGCCTGCGTTGTACCAAACCTGTTTGCGATAGACTGCAAATTGTCGCTGGCTGTTACGGTGTAAAAGGTATACGGCATAGGTGGTCGCGGGGTGCGGAGTGCTGTCATTATCCCGCGCGCAATGGCGGCGGCGTATGCGTCAAAATTTTGGTCGAAGAGTTGGTTGTCACGTGTATTTGTAATAAAGCCCATTTCCAGCAACATGGATGGGGCATTTGTGTTTCTTATTACCGCAAAATTTCCGCGACGTACCCCACGGTTGCGCTGTACGCCCGCATTAATAATTTCGTCAAGCACATCGAACGCATTTTGCACGGTACCTGTGGGAGCGGTGGTGAATACGAAATTTTCCACTCCGTTTGCGGTAGGGCCTGCGGAGTTTCTGTGGAAAGATACAAATATATCTGCGTTATTGCGGTTGGAAATCGCGCTCCTTTCTGCCAAACTTACGTTTACGTTTGTGCTCCTGGTCATGATTACACGTTGGCCTTGTGCTTGCAAAAGCCGCTGTACTGCCAGGGCAAGCCTTAGGTTGTCGTCCGATTCCCGTCTTGTGCCCATTACCGCGCCGGGGTCGCTGCCGCCGTGGCCGGGGTCAAGTACTATTGTGCGCGTGGGAACGGGCGGTGGTGTAGGTGGTTGGGGAGGGACAGGAGGTGTTGGCGCGGATGGGAATAACGCGCCCCATGTAAGGGGGCCTACTACTCCGTCTGGTACAAGGCCTCTTGACCTTTGGAACGCTATTACAGCCGCTTCTGTGAGCGGGCCAAAAGAACCGTCGACGGCAAGGCGTGGGTTTGCACCCAACTGATTTAGCCTTTCTTGTATCTGCCGCACGCTTTCGCCGCGCGCGCCGCGTCGCTGCGCTGTACCCGGATACGGTGGCCATAAGGGTTGTGGTGCCGGTGAGAACAGTGCGCCCCAAGTAAGCGGGCCAACAATTCCGTCGGACGCGAGGCCTCTTGACCTTTGAAACGCCACTACAGCCGCTTCCGTAATCGGGCCGAAAATGCCGTCGGTTGCAAGACGTGGGGTTGCTCCCAATTCATTTAGCCTCTCTTGTACTTGGCTGACACTTACACCTCGCATGTCACGTCGCAGCAACACACCGGGATATGGTGGCCAAACTCTTAGCGGGTCGTTTGTATTTGATGTTGTGACCATGTTTTACACTTCCTTTTCAGTGGTGTTATAATCTATGTGGCTTGACCATGTTCTGTGATTCTTATGGTCGGAAATTCAACTAAAAAGGAGAATCTAAAATGGAACTAACCCCCCAAGTAAGAAAACGTGCCTTCATCTATCTGCTGGCGGCTGCCGCGCTGACAGCATTGGCTTCCGGCCTGTCCGAAGGCGTGTATGGCAATTTCTACAAAGAAGTCTACGACGTAACCGCTGCCCAGCGTGGTTTTATCGAGTTCCCCCGAGAGATACCGGGACTTATTGCGGTTTTTGTTATATCGCTTATGTCCTTTATGGGCGAGATACGCCTTGCTATTTTGGCACAGGTGCTGTCTATTGTAGGGCTGCTTTTGCTTGGGATATTTACCCCGCCGTTTGCGATAATGCTGGCGTTTTTGTTTATCAACTCTATGGGGATGCATTTGTATATGCCCTTGAAGGATAGTATCGCTCTTAATATCATAGGCAAAGAAAACACCGGGCGGCAGTTTGGCATCTTAAACGGGGTACGCACCGGTGCTGGTTTTGTTGCAGCGTTGATGGTTTTCTTAGGCTTTAGGTTCGGGTTTTTCAGCTTTTCCCATAGTGTGATACGCAATTTCCTAATTGCTACTTTATTTTTTGCAGCAGTGGTGCTTATCCTGATAAAAATCCGCAAAATGATAGGCGACCCGCCAATTACCACGGGCAAAGGCCGCATGTTGTTTAGGCGTGAATATAAATTTTATTATATGTTGGCATCGCTGCATGGGGCGCATAAGCAGATTGCGATAGTTTTCGGCCCATGGGTGATTATTTCCATTCTGCTGCGGCAGGCGGATACAATGGCATTTTTGTCTATGATTGGTATGTTCCTGGGTATCTTTTTTATGCCCGCGGTGGGCAAACTGGCAGACCGTTTTGGCCTGCGCAGCATGATGTTTGCGGAAGGCTTTTCCTTTATTGGAGTTTACATATTGTTTGGTGTACTAAGCGCGGGGCTTATGTCGGGGAGTATTGCGGCGGTTGGTATTCCGGTTCTTATAGTGTACGCGCTATTTGTCGTTGACCATATGACCATGCAGCTTAGGATGATACGGGCGTTGTATTTGCGCAAAATCGCGCGGGACCCATCCGAAATAGCACCCACGCTGTCCACCGGGATGAGTATCGACCATGCTATTTCTATAGTTTGCGCGTTTCTTGGTGGGCTGGTGTGGGAAGCATGGGGACCGCAGTATGTGTTCTTTATCGCGGCGGTGCTGGCACTGGGGAATGTTTTGGTGGCTTGGTGGCTGCCGAAAGATGGGCAGAAGGTAGAAGTTAGGGGTTAGGCACTCGTAGGACAACTCTGCCGTTATATAATAGACTTCTCCGGAAACTCATTCAAGCGTACGAAAATGCTCCCTGAAGCGGCGCGGGAAACGTTCGCTATGCTCACTGCGCCTAATTCCGAAACATTTTTGCACGCTTCCGACAGTTTCCGGAGAAGTCTAATACATATAAAACGCCCTGCCTCCACGCATTGGAGACAGGGCGTTTCATCTGCCGTCAAGCTCTTGTGCCTGACGACCCAACTTTATACATTTCTTCTACGAATTACTATAAATCCTCATTTTTCCAACAGCGTCTTCGGCGACAACAACCTCGCCGTACTCCAGCATTCGGTTGTATGAAAGCGAACTTGAAATTTCTCGCTGCCCCAATTCACTCAGCATCACATCAAATCTCTTTGTACTCTTCACGCTCTTGCCTTCGTCCTGCAATATCAAAAAGTACTTCCCGTCCATTTTGTAAACATGGCTATTGCCGCAGTACGAAGTTCCTATACGTGCGGTGGCCGCTGCCAACATGTCCAAATTTTCAAACGAATACACGGCATAACCGCTTTCCGGTGCTGGTGGTAAATTGCCCGGCGGGTGCTGTGGGTGGACATTACTCCCCTGCGGCGCAGGCATACCATGCGGTGGTTGATTAGGCCCAACCGGGGCATACCCGCCTTTAGAAATTTGCGAGATTACATTATTAATCATGCCTTGCATACCCGGGAAGCCAAAGCCGCCTGTCGGTCCCATGCCATTTTGGTCGGTTACTTTTGTAACCAGTATGCTAAGTCCGTCTTGGGACACGGCTGCTTCAAACACCAGCGGCGTACCGGCAACAGAGAAAGCAAACTCGTTTTGCAGCAAAGCAGTTATTTCTTGAAAAAGCCCCTGCGCCTTATCGGTAGAGCGTGTCAAAATATCGTTCATGCTGATATCACGCGCCGCCAATTCCTGCGCATGGAATACAAATCTTATTTGATTGTCGTTCAGTCGCTCCACATTCATGTTATACCCCTCACATTCATATGTATATTCAGTTGAAAGCTGTTAACATACATGCTAAATACTTATGATTGTGACATTATATAAAATCATTTCTCCCGTGTAAAGTGCTAAACTCCAAATTCTACAAAAATAGCCATAAGTCCGTAAATAATAAGCGCGCAGCCGGAAACAATATGTCCTACCGCAGCCGGAACACGCTTTACATGTTTAGTACGCGCAAGCCAAAAGGAAAACGCCGAGTAGCCAAAATGCGCCCCCGCTACAACAACAGGGATAGCAAAAGTCGAATAGGGCAGGAAAATAAGAGTGATTCCCATAGTGATTAGCATAGCCTCAAGGCTCATCACCAGCCCCACAAGGGCAATTGTCCCTAGTCCTCCGGTATCATGCCGCTGCTGCGAATTTCTCGAAAAAAACCACTGCAAAATATACCAAGTCCCAAGAGAAATAAACGCCGCGCCTACAATAATATCCGTGTCGACGTTAATAAACTCGTAAACAACTTCCGCCGCAAAAAAGCCAATGATGCAAAGGCAAAGCAATACCGCATTAATAATTATCAAGTACAAAAACTTGCATCGCTGTTGTAACCCAAGAGAAATCCCAATAAAAAACGCATCTATAGAAACTATTAGCCCGGATATAATTGCCATGTACATCACTCCTCACAGGAGTATATGCACGTGGTTAGAACTTGTTACTTACAAGCATATGTGTATACTACGAAATCTCTCTAATCCGCTTGCGCATCTCAAGCGTAAACGGCGGCGAAACAGATCAAACTACAACATTTGTGCTGGTAAGATCCAAACATCATCTTTGAGCGGAAGTCGCTCCTTTGCCAAACATATTATTGCACCATTTCCTGCTTCTTTGCCTGGAATCTTGTCAATTAGTCGAAATACACTTGCCATGGATTTTGTCGGGTCGCTGGTCGTTTTAATTTCAATGGGATATAAAGTGCTGCCATCTTCGATTATAATATCAATTTCTTTTTTGTCTTTGTCGCGGTAATAATACAAGGGTGGCTTAACAATGCCGTCGTTATAATAACTCTTTAGTATTTCGCTAAAGACAAAACTCTCGAAGATATGCCCCCACATAGCACCATTTGTCAGCTGGTCTGGTGTATTCCACCCAAGCAACCAGCAAGCCAGCCCAGTATCCAAGAAATATAGCTTGGGCGATTTTATCATCCGCTTGCTAAAATTATTATAATAAGGCTCTAAAAGATAAATTAACCCGCTAGACTCCAGTACCGATAGCCAGGATTTTACGGTTTTGGCATCCTTACCGCAAATTTCTGCAAGAGTACTCATATTTAATACCCTGCCTGTTAAAGAAGCAACTGCCTTTACAAATTTAATAAACGCCGATTCATCTTGAATGTTTAAAACATCCTTGATATCTTTTTCGATATACGTTTGGAAATAAGAACTGTGATAATCTGCCCAGTCATATAAATCGCTTTCTGTTTCATATAACTCCGGAAAAAAACCTTTGTGTATGCAGGAAACTAATTTAGTATAATCGAACGCTGTGTCTATGTTTTCCGCTTCCGTCATACGCTCCGATATTGGTAAAAAAGGCTTGCGATGTGGATTTTTTGATAATTCACGGATTGAGAGCCCTAATAACTTGATAATTCCGGCACGTCCTGCCAAGCTATCACTAACATTTTTCATCAACGTTATGCTTTGCGACCCGGTAAGATAAAATTGCCCTTTAATTTTATTTTCGTCCACGAGATCTTTAATATAATCAAACAACTCTGCCGCTTTTTGTATTTCATCAATTACAATAGGAGGCTTATTTACCTCAAAGAATATGGAAGGATTTTCTTTCGCGCTTTCTCTTACCAGTGGTCGATTGAGCGTAATGTAATTGATGTTGCCTAAAATCTCTTTGAGCATGGTAGATTTTCCAACCTGCCGCGCTCCTGTTAGTACAATAACTGATTTGCGTTTTGCAATACGTTTAACAACTGGCTCTATATGCCTAGTATAATACATAAAATCGCCTCGCTTCGACCATATGGGGGTTAGATTCCATTATGGTCGAAACGAGGCGTTTGGTCAAGATAAATTAACTGTCAAATTTCGCAAGCATACGATGAATAGATTATGAACTAATTCCGAAATGACGGGACTCTAGTTGAGTTCTTGTATAGTTACCGTCATTTAAATTACGCAGGTGGCTCGAATGGGATGCGATGGCATTCGTCCCGGAAATCGAAGATATACATGTTTGCATTGTCTGGGTGAATTAACACTTTTACATGTTCGCGATTGTCTAAATGCATCAGGTCGTTATTGTCCAGCGCAGGGCTTGTGAATCGTAAGTTTTTATATGTTGCTACAAGAACAGTGGCTGGGCGGCCATTGATTCTAATATTCCAATTGTTGTCGGTGCCCTGAATTCTTGCCCATACGGGAGTACCGTATTCGAGCAGGTATTGATGCCGTCTTTGGGTGTATCTGTTGTATATCAGAAACCCTGCGCCTATACCTACGAAAGGCAATGATATCGCAAGTAGAATTATGGAGGCTAGCCAGCCTAATATTCCGGATGAAATAACTCTGTAGGGGTTGTATCTGTCTACAAGAATCTCTATGGGCTGGCCAACGCGCATACCCGAAGACCACCAGTTAAGCCGGGAGGTTATCATCGTGCCGTCTATCTCGTATTCGACAAACACAGAATGACTGTATCCGTCGTGTGTGGCATGTCTGTTGATGTCAATAATTGTAGCCGTTACCGGGTCTGTATTTGAAATGTTATTCCAATGGCGGAGACCGAAACCTATGCCGATTAAGGCCAGTATGGCTCCGACACTGAAAAAACTGATACCCAATATTAGTATTATTCTTCTGAACATAGATTGCCTCCTGTTTTGTTGAGCTATACCTTCAACACGTGAACGCCGTATGGCGGTATGGGATAGTCTCCGGAATGCATATTTTTATCGGTTAGGAGGTCGTACATGTCTTCTTCCAAGGTGAATATGCGTTCTTCCTCGGTGAAATTCATGACAAAGTAATATTTGGCGTTTTCGTGAGTGCGGGTTTGTACCGATACACCTGTGTCGGTGTTAATGGGCGGGGCGTTTAGCATTTCGAATTCTCCGTCCAGGATTGACGTGTAGAATTCATCCAGGAAATCGGCACCTGTACGCGCACCTATGAAGTAGGCGCGGCCTTCGCCGAAATTGTTGGCGGTTATAGCCGGTGTGCCTTTGTAGAAATCTTGGGTGTATTTTGCCAGGGTTTGTGCGGTTGTGGTTTCTATCACGGCGCAGTAGTCGAATGCTTCGTATGCCTTGGGTAGGGTGATATCATCGATGTAGTTGCGGTCTGTGGGGTATAGGGTGTCGGTTTCAGTTACGTTTATGCCAAACACTTCGCGCATAATCGGGTGAAAGCCGCTTTCGTATACAAGGTCATTTTTGTTCGCGATTCCTGTTATATAGGTAGCAACCAGGTTGCCGCCGTTTTGTACATATGATTTCATGCGGGCCAAGAGTTCCTCACAGGCCATGTACAGCATGGGAGCTATCACCAGCGTGTAGTCGGATAAATCCTTGTCGGGGGTGATAACGTCCACGGGAATATCCATTTCCCAAAACGCCTTGTAATGCGCGTGAACAGTCTCGGCGTATTTTTTGTCGCGGTACGTATCTGCGCGGCAGAAGCCTTGCACTTCCCACAATGCCCACAGGTTTTCCGTGTCGTAAATGACGGCTACTTTTGCGGGGGTGGTACTGCCCTTTATCTCCTGGACTTTTTGCAGCATTTTGCCTACGGCTTGCACGTCCTTGAACACGCGGTTGTTTTCGCAATTATCATGGTCTACCACCGCGCCGTGGAATTTCTCCGAAGACCCGCGCGATTTGCGCCATTGGAAGTACATGACGCTGTCCGAACCATGAGCCAGCTTTGCTACAGAAGAGAGCATGTGCATCCCCGGGCGTTTTGCCTTGTTTACGGGGTGCCAGTTTACTTGGCTTGGGCTGGATTCGAGAATGAGAAACGGCTGGTTTTTGAGCGAACGGAAGTAGTCGTTCAGGAAGCCCAGTTTCGAGGCTAGGTGCGCCGTGGTTTCTTGGTCGTTGTGCCATGGTGGGTATGCGTCCCATGAGATAATGTCCACTTCTTTTGCGAAAAGGGCGTAGTCCAGCCCGGCAAAAGGGTGGGGTGGGGGGATTTCCCCCATAAAATTGGTGGTGATGGGAATGTCCGGCGTGAGTTCGCGCAAGGGGGCAATTTCGTGACGGTAGAAGTCTATTGTCTGATGGGTTACAAAACGCCGCCAGTCCAACGTTAGCGCGTGTACGGCATCTTCGCCTATGGGGGAAGGGGGTTCTACTTGGGAGAAGCAACTGTATGTATGACTCCAGAACGCGTTCCAATAAGCGTCGTTTAGATTGTCGAGGGTTTGATATTTTTCTTGTATCCATGCGCGAAAATTATCCTGGCAGTATGCGCAGAAGCATTCGCCCGAATACTCGTTGGAGATATGCCACATAAACAGGGCGGGGTGGTTTTGGTAGCGTTCTGCCAGTTTTCTGTTGATGATGCCTATTTTTTCGCGATACGCGGGGGAGGAGAAGCAATGGTTATGCCGCCCGCCGTGGCGCAGTTTTTCGCCCCGGTTGTTGGTGCGAAGCACTTCCGGGTATTTTTGCGAAAGCCAAGCAGGCCGCGCTCCTGACGGAGTGGGCAGGATTACAACGCCACCTATGCTGTGGATGTCGTCGATAATTTTGTCCAGCCAGTCGAATTGGAAATTGCCCTCTGTGGGTTCGAGGGCTGCCCACGCGAATATGCCTACGCTAAAGGCGTTTGTGTGGGCTTTTTTCATTAGGGCTATGTCGTCGGCCAGGATGCTTGGGTGTTTTAGCCATTGGTCGGGACTGTAGTCGCCGCCGTGCAGCAGGCGGGGTTCTTTTGTGTATTTTGGGAAGTTTTTCATGATGTCTCCATTCCGCCGCTTATGTTAGCGGCATAAATAATTTATGAAAGCGGAGCAATCTGCCAACTCATGCTCTGCTATAAGAGTTCAAACCTTAGCGTAGTCCATGTGTTCTGTCGTACTCCGTTCTCCAAATGAAACGGTACTTGCATAAAGATATATCCAAAAACGCCGTCGTTTGTAATGCGCCACAGTCCTACGCCTTCGTGCGCGTCTTTTGCGATATATCCCATCAATTGCCATGTAACCCCTTCGTCGCGGCTGAAAAATACGGACGCGGGGTGACGGCTTCCTTCATATGAAAGAAACATCGCGTAAATAACGCCATTCACTTTCATCATATCGTACACACTGCCCATAAATGGCCGAGGCGGATTCCAAACGCTGGCTATTAGCCCGGTTGTCCGGTTGTACCGCGCAATTCCGCAGCCGTAGAAACCACCGCCGTCAAGCCCCCACAGAATATAGTCATCCAGCACAACAGCACTGATTGGATGAATACGCCTGTTAACGATTTCCCATGTGTCGCCATTATCACCGGACCTTATAATCCGCTGGTGTGGGTGGTCGCCTATTGACTGGTAAACAAATTCCCCTGCTAAAAGCAGTTTGTGGTTGTGCCATTCTCGTGCGGCGGGCGGCTCGAAGACTATCTGCCATGTGCTGCCGTAATCCAAGGAGCGATAGATTCTCCTTGCGTTGTTGCCGCTTGGGCCTTTGTAGCCATATTCGGATACAAATATCGTTCCGTTCCGGCTGGCTATATTCCAGTGGAATGGCGCGCCGCTTATGATATCCAGTACTTTTATAAAACTGTCGCCGCCGTCGGTTGACCTGAATAGCTCTGTTGACGCATTTTGCAGTCCACGGCCTAAGGACGTGGCTACAAAAATATTGCCGGCATCGTCTACATAGACTGTTTCTATTTGGCTGGCAAACTCATATACCCGCTGCCAGCTTTGTCCGTGGTTGGCGGATTTATGCAAAATTCTTCCGGACTTTGCCCAAATATAGTCTTCCGACGCAAACTGCACAAACATATTATCTAAAAAGGTAAAATTAGTCACCCAACTTCTGAAATTGACGGGCGGCAGCACGATGGGCTGCTGAGATATTAAAACAGTCCTTGTGTTTGCTGTCCAGTCCAAGTGGTAACCGACGCTCTCCAGTACAGCGCGAATAGGCAACATGGTAGAACCGCCTATGTTTTGTGCGGGTACGTCAAGATTGAGAGATGTGTCGTTGACAGTGAAAACATCGCTTTCTAGGGTGATGATTACGGTATGATGGTTGTTTGAAAGTATAGCTTGCTGCGCTTCATCGTTCCAGTTAACATCAAACCCCAAGTGTTCAAACACACCGCGTATGGGTACCAATACTCTGCTGTCCGCGATAACCGGAGATTGCCCGGCGAAGTTTATCCTTTGGTTGTTAACCATGACGCCTATTTCGTCATGTGCAAATGTGGGTTGCGTAGCTACAGCAGTAAAAAATAATGTTAATGCTATTATTGAAATTGCTTTTGTAAAATTCATATGAAAAACCTTTCGTTGTTTTGACAAGTTCATGTAAAAACCTCTCTTTGCTGCATCTACTATAACATAATATTTCTTTTGTGTCCCGATAGCGATTTGATAAACCCGTCCTTGACGTATATTCGGCTTAATCGGTAGAATATATGCAATTAAAATTTTCAGTTGGTTACTGTGGGTAACCAACTGAAAATTTTTGCATCAAATAAACAATACAGATAAGGATGATTTTCTCATGAAAGTATCGGTAATAGGCTCAGGCAGCTGGGGGACAGCAATCGCTATTTTGCTGGCAGAAAACGGACACGCCGTCCGTCTATGGTCATATTCCGCACAGGAATGTAAAAATTTACAGCAGTATAAAGAAAACCGCCCGTTTCTACCCGGGCATATCATTCCGGCGGCTGTGCAGTACACCACCAACTTGGCAGACTGCGCACAGGCGGACATTGTTGTATGTGCTTTGCCGTCTTTTGCGGTGCGCAAAACCTTTGCGCAGTTTGCGCAGTTCGCCAAGAACGAAGTGATTGTAAATATTTCCAAGGGGCTTGAGAACGACAGCCTTATGACTCTGTCCGCTGTCCTGCGGGAAGAATTGCCCACCTGCGAAATCACTGTTATGTCCGGCCCCAGCCACGCGGAGGAAGTCGCGCAGAAAATCCCCACTACAAACGTTGTGGCTTCTTCTAACATAGAAACCGCCAAATTTGTGCAAGATGTATTTATGAACCCATATTTTAGGGTGTATACCCACAACGATGTGCTGGGCGTAGAACTTGGCGGTTCGTTGAAAAATGTAATCGCGCTATGTGCGGGTATATCCGACGGCCTTGGTTTTGGCGACAACACAAAAGCCGCGCTTATGACCCGCGGCATATACGAAATAACCCGCCTGGGCGTTGCTATGGGAGCAAACGGAGATACGTTTGGCGGGCTGTCGGGCATTGGGGATTTAATTGTGACCTGTACCAGTATGCACAGCAGAAACCGCCGCGCGGGTATTTTGATAGGGCAGGGGAAAACTCCGGATGAAGTAAGGGACGAAATAAAAATGGTGATAGAGGGGATAAACACCTGCCGCGCCGCTAAGCTGCTGGCGGACAAAATTGGAGTGGAGATGCCAATAATAAACCAGGCATATGCGGTGCTATTTGAAGGAAAGCCCGCACGTGAGGCGACATTGTCACTTATGAACAGAGATAAGCGGCACGAGAGTGAGGCAGGGTTTTTGATGATATGAAACAGCTCGTTTCACAAAACTGTCCTTGGCTACATACAATAGAGCTACAAAGCATAGAAGTGTGAAAAAAGGTGAACTTCCTTTTTTCGTCAATCTTTTGTGTCGCCGCAAGTGGGCTTTGCCCGCGTTAAGCGGCATGGAATAAGGGGGGAAAGTTTTGTTCGATTCACAAATATCCACTTTGCTTTCCGGAACATTGTTCAGAAAGGTCTTGTGCAACGAGCAGTTGTCCCTGTACGAGTTAACTGCTCTTACCGGCATTCTCATAAACAGTAATATCCCGTTTGATACATCCTTTGCGGCAGGTACACGAAAAAATCCCGCGTCAATACAGCTTACAATACACATAAATCCTACTTCTACATTAGTGTTTGTAATTTCGTTGCAGCCGGGGTCATCGGTGTTTTCGCCTAGTCCGTAATTAAAAGAAAAGTATACGACATTAATATTCTTTAATGGTTCCATCTGACATGCGAAAAACCACATCGGCAGTATCCGCAATTTCCATATTGTGAGTAACCACAATGATACAATAATTTTCTTCATCAATTAAAGTACGAAGGATATTCAAAACGGCTTTACCGTTTTCTTCATCTAAATTACCGGTAGGCTCATCAGCTAATATTACCTTTGTGCCGGTAGAGAGAGCACGGGCTATAGCTACACGCTGCTGTTCGCCTCCGGAAAGATTAGCGGGATATCGATTGTGTTTACTTTCGTCTATTCCCACGCGGATAAGCAGTTCTCTTGCTTTTTGTCGGGCTTTTTCGAGTGACATACCATTTGCTTCCATCGGGTAACAAACGTTTTCCGATGCAGTTAGCAAAGGGAACAGGTGGAAAGCTTGAAATATCATAGAAATGCGCTCTTTGCGGTATCGGTTCAAATCAAGAGTAGCAAGATTTTCGCCATCAATGGTAACTATACCTGATTTAGGAACATCCAATCCCGCCATAATTGAAAGCAACGTAGTTTTACCGCTTCCGGACGGGCCTACAACGGCATAAAGTTTACCTTTTTCAAAGATAGCGGAAACATTTTTTAATACATTTTTTTCGCTGTTTTTATAGCTATAACAAATGTTTTCAATTTTTAACATTATACAATCTCCTTCTTCCGTTATTCCTTTACTTGCAACAGCTCCATAGGTTTACGGACACTAATCAATATTGCGCCGGTGGCAGAACCAAGAATCGTGCCTGCAAAATATATTCCGGCTATAGTAAGCATAGATAATCCGCCAAAACCCCAGCCTAAGAAAGCCACTGCCAAAATTCCTATTATCAAGCCAAACAATGTAACTATCCACTGCTCTGCTAAAAGATTTACACATGATTTAAAGCCGGAAGAACCTAATGCCCGCAATATAGCGGCATTTTTGGCATTTTGCAACATCAAAAGCAATGAAAGCCCTAAACCGGCCAAAAATGTTATCCCAAGTGCAAATGGATATAACGCTCGTAGCAAAGACAAGTTTTGTTCCATGGGTAAAACCACGCTGCGCAGTTCTTCGTCATATATAGTTAGTCTCAAATTTGCCCATCCTGCTAAAGGAAGATTTAAAATGCTTAAAAGTTCTTCATAAACCCATGGTATTTCCCGAGCATATGCAGGCTCTATTTCAAAATGTAGTACGATAAAACTTGTTTCATCACCCAAGATGTATTCCATGGCGGCAAGAGGCATAAAACTTGTATCTCTAAAACTGACTAAAGCAGTCATGAGATTCCTGTTATGCACACCAATTATTATGGCTGGTACGCTCATCCACCGTTCTTCTCTGCCATATATAAAACCGATAACTGCTTTATCTCCTACATTAAGCCCGCGTAATTCCATCATGGGTTCGGAAACTACGAGCGGAATAGGTTCACCTGCCGTAAATACAAAATCGGCATAGCTAAAGCCGTATCCATAAGTAAAATACAAATATGCCAGCGGCTCAGGAGGTTGGCCGGGAGGGGTTGATGGTAACGTCCGGTAAACACCGGGCAATTCATCAATTGGGCCTCTGGAATGAGCCGCAAAATACGTCTCTTTGTTACTAAAAGCAAAGAGATAATTAGCCTGTGAAAAATTCCCCCAAACTTCCCGGGTAAGATTTGAACCGCCGAGCTCTCCCCAATTTTCAGTTATACTCTTTTTATCCTCAGAGATAACCACCCCCAACAAGTGGCTTGCCTCCATATATGTATTGCGGACAAATCCGCTGTTTAAAACGCTATGTACCGTCCTTGGGCGGATAACATTAGCCAATAAGCGCGGATAGGGCGATTGAGCAAAAGTATCCATTCGAATTTCCGCACTAACTATGATTGTTTCAAACAGATGATCTATTTCACTTTCTGTGCGGTTTATCGTCTCCTGCAAAAAACCTAAAGCAATTACAAATAACAGTGCTGCCAAAACAGTTAATACAGATTTAGTCCTCTGGCGGGCAATATGGCGAAATATATATCTGATTGAGTAGGACACTGCTACCTCCTCCTTGCTACACTATCTTGAAGCAACACAAGTATGGGCTTACGGGCGATTCGTATCCCTAATATAATAACCATTGTTAATAGAACAGCTAAAACTATTGCAACCATAACGAACAGCCAATAGATAGGAAGCGTCGCCACGGTTTCTGCATCGCTTAAAACAAGCAGAGTTTCAGTGGATTCTCTCAAGGCAAAAAACCATCCGCCTATACCACCTATAAACGCAGCAGGAAATCCAATAATTGATACGGTAATTATAAGCTGTTTAACTGCAGTATTCTCCGAGCATCCTAATGTGCGCGAAATGGCAAAATCTCTACGCCGTTGACGCAAGTACAAAAAGCTGACCAATGCCAGTATCAATACCATTATTGCAGAAAAAAGAATAGCATTAATTGCAAGGGACTGAATAATTGAATCAGCAGAATCCCGAAATTCTTGTCCGCCTCCCGGGATAATATGCATATCAAACCCCATTGCGGAAAGAATATCTCTGTTTTCCAGCATAAAACTGTCCTCATTTCGAGGGTCTTGTAGCACAAAGCTGTACCGGGAATGAATCAAAGGGTCCGATAGACTTGTTAAACTAACATGAATATCAGAAGGTAAAACAGAGTCTGGGATAAATACATAAGTGGAGTAACGTGGAGCATAACCCCAGCTTGAGGATGAAAAGCTAAACATGCCTACAATCTCCAATTTCAGTACGTCAGTAATGGGTTCGTTGTAAGCACCTTTTATAAAGAAATCGCCACCAAATCCTCTTGGACCTTCTGAACGAGCCGCTTCACGTTGCCGTGGGGGTATGCCTACAGTAATCGTATCTCCTATATTAAGGTTGCGTAACTGGGCGAATAAGACATTAACTACAGCTACAGGATTAGCATTTAGATAATCCTCTTTGTCTAGTAAACGTCCATCAATCAACTGACCGGTATCATCGAACAGCATAAAGGGCATGGCTGTCAAATCTCTTGTTGTACGTAGCTGTACTGAACTTTGGATATGCCGCAGCCGTATTAACTCGTCGTTTAAACCAGCCAGACCCTGCATGGAAAAGTCAACCTCTTCCTCGGGTGTAACCGGTATAAACCATATGCCATCTTCCGTTAGATACCGAGGGTAATAATCCGATGTGCGTTCATTAATAGGTCTCATATAAAACATTACCCCACGCGCCCCAGACCGAACAGTAACATAGTCCCAGTGAGAGAAATCTTCATGTGTGCCGAACTCCGCTAATTCGAAGTAATGGACACCCCTTAGAAAATAGCGTTGACCAATTACCATAGCATCAATAGGCGTTGCGATAGAACTATTTAAAATCTCATCATCCGTTAAATGATAATGAACTGTAACAACTGCTCGTTCCCGGTAGCCTCCATCGTATGCTTCTAACCGCGTCATTGTAAAATGCTCAGGATATCCGAGCAAAACATAATCCACCAAAAAAGTCAGTTCAATAAAATTACTTAACTGATCATAACCGGCAGCTCGGGCGCGTCTATATAAAGCAGCCGGCCTGTGGCCAACTACTGTAGTAACTTCACGATTTATGTCAATCAACTCGCCATAGAAGAAGGCATCTGACTTGCCAAGATAGTATCCGTGACAAAACCTAGGCATTTCAATCTCTTCTGGGAGAAATCCCTCCGGATTTGAGTTTGGCATACCCTGTAGTACACCCAGCGCACCCCTGCGCCTGTCTTCAAAACCCAAATAAGAGCTTGCCGCTACAATTTCTGCCCCGACAGACACTTCCCAATTATGGTCTGCCGAAGGAAATAACATGCCGACAGAGCGATAAAAATTCCCAATTTCCTCGATTTTTTCCGTTACAATTATGTACTCCGTGCTTCGCATAACAAAAGCAAAAGCGGCTACAGCAATAAGCAGCATTAACAAAATAGTGCGCATAGGCTGGCGAAAGGTTGATTTTGCGAAAATGTTTTTTCTCATATTCCCTCCTTTTTTATTAGCAGCCTTAATACCGGCGGATATTGCTTTAATACAAAAGTCTTATAAATTTCACACGTTAGGCATAGTTAACCTTTGCGTAGAAAAAGTTTTTAGTGTTCCAAATTTGCTTCGCTTCATTATACATAAAAACATTTAAAATATAAAGACTGTTTAAAAATGGAGTGACCACATTGCGTGCTTATAGTGCATAGGGGCGAACAGTTAATTGACGCAAATAAGGGGCGATGGTATAGTAATTCAATCGGATTGTTTTCAACTAGACTATATATTACAAGCCAAAGGAGTGACCATATGTACGAAACCGCAGAGCAAAAAGAAAAATGTATCCTTATATCCGTGGAAAAAGACGGCACAGACAGCGAGACAAACCTAAACGAGCTAAGCCTGCTGATAGATACCGCAGGTGCTGTGGAAGCGGGTCGTATAATCCAAAAGCGCGACAAAATTCACTCCGGTACCTACATGGGCAAGGGCAAACTGGACGAAATTGCGGAAATGCTTGAAGCCACAGAAGCAGACGCCGTTGTAGCAGACGACGAACTTACCGCAAGCCAACAGCGCAATCTGGCCCAGCGTCTAAACGTAAAAATCCTTGACCGCACTATGGTAATACTGGATATATTCGCCCGCCGTGCCCAAACTGCCGAGGGCAAGGCGCAGGTGGAGCTTGCGCAACTCAAATACAGCCTTTCGCATTTGATAGGAATGCGTGCTTCTTTGTCGCGGCAAGCGGGTATGTCTGCTCACGGGGGCGTGGGAAACCGCGGCCCGGGTGAGAAAAAGTTGGAACTTGACCGCCGCCACATTCGCAATCGTATAGACCAGCTTAACAAAGAGCTTGTAGAACTTAGAGAAAATCGCGCTCTACTGCGCAAAAAACGCGCCAAGCAGGATATTCCCGTGGTGGCAATTGTGGGATACACAAACGCCGGGAAATCTACACTGCTTAACGCGCTTACGGGTGCGGATGTTTTGGCGGAGGACAAGCTGTTTGCGACGCTGGACACCACTACCAGAAAAATAGAACTGCCCGACGGCGGTGCGGAAATGTTGATAACAGATACGGTAGGCTTTATCAATAAGCTGCCGCATCATTTGATACAGGCGTTCCGCGCGACGCTGGAAGAAACACGTTTTGCGGATATTCTGCTGCATGTGGTGGATGCGTCCAGCCCGCAAAGTACGCAGCAAATGGAAACAGTGTATGAAACGTTAAAAAAATTGGAATGCATGGATAAGCCCATAATAACAGCGTTTAACAAAATGGATTTGCCTGCGGAAATTACGTCCGACCCACGTGCTGCTTACGTCATGCCAATATCCGCACGGGAAGGCACAAACATCCCACAGCTTCTGGAAGCAATCGAACGCGTAATAGACTCTATGCGCAGCAAGATAAGTGTGCTGATACCATACAGCCACGGCGCATTGGTTAGTCAAATCCATGCCACATGCAAAGTGCTGTCAGTGGAAAACCGCGAAGACGGCACATATATGGAGCTGTATGCCACAGAGGAAGTGGCCGCGAAGACACAACCGTTTTTTGTATAGTAGAGAGCGATAAGAAAATCCAACTGGTGAGTGACAATCACCAGTTGGATTTTTTGATGCTCGGGGAAATTGTTCTTCTACCTTTTATCCACGACCGCGCCCGTCATCTTCAAACACAAACCCTGGTACAAAATCGTTATGCTGGGTACTTATGCTAACAATACGGGACGTTGCATCTTCTGGCGGAAGTATAATATTTGCTTCCCTGCCGGTGTCATCAGTGGCATAAAAACCAATCCACGCGATGTCTAAGACAGATTCGTCGCCTGATACTATAAGCCCTGCGGCATTTATGGAATGCAGTTGTACATCCACTACGGTAGATGTGTTAAAGTGCCGCACTGCAAAATCCATTGCTGCTTGTTTGTAGTTTTCCATAGCTTCGGGAGAAAAATTGGCAAATTCAATCTGTTCTGCATGACTCATCTCGAACCAGCCTATTTCTAACAGTCCCATTCGTCCTGTCCAAATACGCTCGCTCTCTTCGGGTGTTGGAGGCGACCTGTCTATAACCCCAATGTATCGTATATCGCTTCGTGCGCCTGTAATGCCATTGATAATAAATGTGGCCAGAGGGGCATAATATTCGCTGGCTTCGTATGTCCATCTTACAGCATTTTCCGACGCGGCTACGGTGCCAAGCCACCATGGGTTTATATGGCTTGCGTGGGAGATAAATAACATGTCGACATACATACCGTTTATGTCCATGTCGAATACATCCCAGAGATAACGCGCGCCTATTTGTGCAGCTTCTTCCATTGACAGCGCGTATGCGGGTGGTGCTGTGTGAATATATTGCTCGGGGTTTGCAAGCACTGTAAGTGTAGGTGGCGTGAAAGTTGTCTCTTCGACCGGTGCCTCTTGTTGTGCGACAACAGGTGCTGTTATTGGCGGTAAAGTAGCTACCCCGGTTGTAGCTGCCTCAAGTGCAATGTTGTTAATTCCTATAAATGACGCGCTAAGTACGCTAATGGATAATGCGGTCATTGCTACTATTTTTAAAGTTTCCTTGCCTTTTGATTTTTTCATAACTTATATTTCCTTTCGGTTTTTTTCGTTTGTGGGCCTCACAGGTATTATAATAAAATGGAATTGTTAGGAAGTTATTATAAAATTGTTAGGGAGTTGTAAATTTTATTTTTATTATCGTCCCCACCCCTACGGTGGACTGCATAGTCATTTCCGCGTCATGTGCCTCCATAATTTGCCTGCACAACGTTAACCCCAAACCAACACCGCCGTGTTCGCGGCTTCGAGCTTTATCTACACGATAAAATGGCTCGCATATTTGGGGCAAACTGTCTTCGGGTATACCACAGCCATTGTCAGTTACAGATATTATTACGCAATCTTCATGCTCTGTAGCGTTTAAGCTAATTTTACCCTTGCCGTAAGTACAAGCTTTAATGGCATTGGTACATAGATTTAGCAACAAGCTCCTAATCAAATCTTCCTGTCCAAATACAATAACGTTTGCGTCACTATAGGTTAGTTTTGCTCCATTTTTTCGCAAAGGATTTTCCAATGCTTGGGCTACATCCGTGAATAGTTTTGACACATCTATCGCGTTTCTGGCCGGAGTGTAGTTGCGCAATGTTGCAAGTTCCAGCAAAGAATTTGCGATATTACTCATATGCCCGGCTTCATTCATGATATATTCCGCAGATTCGATAATTTCTTCGTCCGTCAAGCGGGCTTTTTGCATGTACTGAGCATAGCCGTAGATGGATGTTAACGGAGTTCGTATCTCATGAGCAAAATTGTCAACAAATTGCTGCTTGTTTATGACTTCTTCCTCTAAATAGGCCATTTGAGTTTCTATTGTTTGAGCCATTTTATTAAAATCTATCGCCACTTTTGCAAGTTCGTTTTCTCCTTTGATATTAATTCGCTCACCAAACTCTCCGCCCGCTATTTTTTTTGAAGCGTTGGCGACAACCGCAAGTGGTTTAAAAATGGATGACAAAATAAAATGCAGCACAAATGCCGCCACAATGGAAAACGCAACCGCCACAAGCAAAAGTATGTGCTGAATATTTTGCATATCTGCAATGCTTTTGGTTATATCCAAGCGATATTCAAGCACAAAATGACCAAAAGGCGAAGGGAGAGGCCCTGCAATATTAATAAAGCGATACTGCTCTATGTTTACCATGGACATTTCAGGTTCCCGAATTTCACTCTCTTGCTCGGATAATTGCAAATTGGTTATAGTTATGTGGATATTGTGTCTGGCATAGTATCTTGCGTAGCCTCTTACAAGTGTATCGACAGCATCATAAAAATTTGTATCGGGTTCCACATTCCTGCCCCACAAAACGGAAATATCTCTTGCAAGCGAACTTGAGATAGTTTGAAACTGGCTGCTGCTATGTTCTTTTAACATATTTATCTGGCTGTTGGTCATGTAAACGGACACAATTGTGACATTTGCGAACAAAATACATATAAAAAGCAAATAGGTGGAGATAAATGTTTTTAGCCTCATCTCGTAACCTCCAGCCTGTAGCCCAATTTGTAAACCGTTTTTATAATTTTTTCCCAGCCAAGTTTTTTGCGAATAGCATGTATATGTACATCCACTGTCCTCGTGTCGCCGCCGAACTCATAACCCCATGCTATTTCCAGTAATTTGTCGCGGGATAGGGCTATGTTGCGGTTTTTTATCAATGCCTCGATAAGCAAGAATTCTTTTGGCGAAAAGTCCACAAGCATCTCTTTAATAAAAACTTGCCTGCCAACTAAGTCCACCTTAACATCGCCAAGGCAAAATTGTTTGTCTGCTTTATTAGTGCGCCGCAGAACGGATTCTATTCTGGCCTGCAACTCTAACATATCAAAAGGCTTGACGATATAATCGTCCGCCCCAAGTTTTAACCCCTTTACCCTATCTTCCACCGAACCGCGAGCCGTTAAAAATATGACGGGAATGTCTATTTCCTGTATAACTTGAAACCCGTCCATTTTTGGCATCATAATGTCAAGCAGAACCAGGTCAAAAACGCTTTTCTCCATTTCGTCAAATGCCGCTTCTCCATCAAATGCCGAGACGCATGTGTGTCCAACCAGTTCAAGGTTTTTGCGGATAAGTGTGTTTATGGATTTGTCATCCTCTACGATTAGTATTTGTGCCATTGTATCACCTCTGCAATAGTTTAACACGAAACTATTATGAAGTTGTTAAGAAGTTTGACAAAATCTTACACTACGTATACCATAAATAAAAAACAGAAACGGTGATACAAATGCAATACAGAACCCTTGGCAGCACAGGACTAAAAGTAAGCCTCCTTGGCATGGGCTGTATGCGTCTGCCATTTGTGGATGGCGATGGCAACAAAGGCGTAGATATGGACGCGGCAATAGAATTGATACAATATGCCGCAGACAACGGAATAAACTATTTTGACACGGCACTTACCTATCATGGTTGGAAGAGCGAGGCGATATTGGGCGAAGCCCTAGAACACAAACGCAATGACGTTATATACGTAACCAAGCAGCCGTTTTGGGAAATGCACGATAGCGCGACCATTCGCACAAACTTGGAAAACACCCTAAAGAAGCTGCGTACAGATTACATCGACATGTACTTGCTGCACCGCGTAATGCCGCTGTCGTGGGAGGCTATTAAGCAGCGCGAAATATTCAAAGAGCTGGATAATTTCAAGCGGGAAGGGTTAATCAGGCATGTGGGATTTTCTTACCACGGAGATGTTGAGACATTCAAAAATGTGGTTGAAAAATATCCATGGGAAATGTGCAAAGTCCAGCACAATATGCTTGACATGACCCGCGAAGTTACTCCTGCGGGTATAGAATTTGCAGGGGAGCGCGGGCTTGGCATAGCCATAATGGAACCGCTAAAAGGTGGCGGATTGGCGCATGCGCCGCGGGTGGTAAAGGCCGTATACGACAATGCGTGTCAAAAAACGCAAGCGTATCAAAAACGTACACCGGCGCAATGGGCGTTTCGTCATCTGGTTAACATGCCGGAAATTTCCACTATAGTAAGCGGCATGTCCAACATGCGGCAGCTAAAGGAAAATATCGCAATGTTTTCTCAAGCGGATATGTTGCCCGGTTGCCTTTCCAATGAGGAATCGCAAGTGATAGCAGCTGCGCGGGACGCGTACAATTCTATAGTCACCATCCCGTGTACCGAGTGCAACTATTGTGTCCCGTGTCCGGCAAACGTGCAGATACCGAATATTTTTATGTTTTACAATAATGCTCATCGGTTTGAACATTTTGACCAGCCGCGCCGCAGTTATTGGTTTGCCAAAAATGCTAATGCCGACGCAAGTTATTGTACCGGCTGCGGAGTGTGCCTGGAAAAATGCCCGCAGGAGATTAATATAATCGAAGAACTGAAAACCGCCCACGCAGCACTGGACGGCTGGGCAGAGTAATGCCTATAATTCGAGGGCAACAAGATTCGCCGCCTATAATCCTGACAAAGCCGGGTATATTTGAGCTGGAAGAAAAACGCTCAAAATTCATAGGTTACTGCACTTCCGTAAAAAATGAGACCGAAGCTCGTGCGGTTATATCGGAAATTCGTACCACCCACTCAAAGGCGAACCACAATGTATTCGCTTATGCCACAGTAGAAGACAATATCATTCGCATGTCTGACGACGGCGAACCCAGCGGCACAGCGGGAATGCCTGTATTAAACGTGTTTCAAAAGTCGGGGATAATCGATTATGTATGTGTGGTGACACGATACTTTGGCGGTACGCTGCTTGGTGCGGGCGGCTTAGTGCGCGCGTATTCAAAGGCCGCCAAGGGCGCGATGGAAGCAGCCTGTCCACAAGAGCTAATTATAAAAACGTTGTACCGCGTTACTTGCGAATACAATCGTTTCGACCAAGTAAAATATAATTTAGACAAGTGGGATATTCCTATTTTGAATGCGAAATTCACCACCCACTGCACCCTAACCGTAGAAGTAACCGAAGCGCAAAAGCCGCAGTTTTTGGCAGATATAAATTATACTGTGTTGCAGATAAATGATTGATGTTAAGCTCATATTAAAACAAACCCCTGAAAATCATGGAAATTTTCAGGGGTTTTTCCTTGCTTGCATTTCACATTTCATAATTTCCAACAAATATGGCTTTGTTACATCATCTAAGAAGAATGTAAAACTCATATGACAACGGCATTTTTGCTGACGTTTGCCATCCAAAATAAAATCAAAGCCTTTTAGACAACGGGAATTGCAAGCCGTAGGGTCTACTAATCTGCTACAATTTCCGCCGTTTCGGATTGTATCTTTCATAGCGTCCGGCCATTGCGCTACGTTATCCTGATAAGAAAGAATGTTATCAGCATATACACGAAGCATAGGCATTTTCTTTCGGAAAACATAATTTGCGACTGTCCGCTTGGTGGGCTTATGAATATAGGACACAACATAGCCGTTTGCTGCTTCTTTAATTTTCCAAACGCAATTATTTTCTTGCAGATACGCGTGTAATTGATTGATAAAGGCTTCATGCTCAGCCCCTGCCTCAACTAAAAAATCGCTGAATGGAATTACTTTTTTGGACATAATTTATTCCATACCTCCTTCGTCGGCATCACAAATCGGTTGGTATGAAAATCCGCTTCGCGGATGTTCCATACTTCTCCTTAATGAATAAAAAGCAGGGCGGACAGCCTTGTCCGCCCGAGCATGTACTATGCTGTTCTCCAACGCTTGAGAGTGGGGATTCCCGCGTTGCATTGCTCTTTCGCGTCTTCTGGCGAAAAGCCAAAATCCTTCACCATTACAGCGACAATAGATTCAATCTGTTCTTCAAGCGTAATGTCCGGATTTGTAAACGCGCCATCTACATAGCATTGCTTGCAATAATCTGCACTACTGCTTCCGTCAGACTCTGTTCCGGGTCCATACATTTCATCGAGTTCCCCCATGGGTGCGCCGCAGCTTTCGCAAAATTTTTCCTGCATAATAGTATCTCCTCAATATAATTAGATTTGTGGCTTTGCCTGTTGGCCACCACACATATATTATAGCCCGTATAAGGTGACAACTGTATGTCCACTTTATAAAACAGAAAATAAAAAATTATGATGTGGGCAACTGCCAAGAATGTTTGCAACTGCACGACTAATTCTCTGCTATCAGCTTATCCAAGCTGTAAAATTGATGCAAGGTCATCATTGTCTATATAGCCAAATCTTTTCCCAAAGTTTCCTATATAGGTGGTTGCATAACTTAATAACGTTGTATAGTACCTCGAGTTTTGTTTTATTATCCGCAACTCATAATCATACTCAGAAATTCTTGTTATCAATGCTAAATCGTTTTCACAAGCAAGTCTAGTATACCTTAAAGCACCTGTGCCAAGACGGAAGTCTAAATTATTGTCTGCTTCAAAAGTAACCCTTGCCTGCTTTTTAATTCCAAGGTCAATATAATTCATATTAATAAGACATGAAAAAGTGTTTTTATAGCCTCTCTTATTCTCTTCGGTAAGAGCAGGAAAAAAATCAAAAGTACCTTTACTTAACCAAAAATATTGAGTGCCTTTTGAAGCGTTCGTGCCTTGGTTAGCTTGAATTCGCACTGTATCTGAATGGCTTAGTAATATAATCATAGTTACTTGCTGTTCGTCATCAAGTTTTCCAATATCTCTCATTTCATCATACAATAGAGTCCAACCAGGGTTTCTTTTGGATGTAATGTCAGATGCATCAAGAGAGTAGATGTCCCATTTTTGATTAAATATGTTATCTACTAAGGCGTCCCAAGAAAATTTCATATCAACTAAATTTGGATAATCAATATGGATGGCCGCTTCAGCATTTTGAGACATGCCTGGGCCTGTGAAATTACCAGAAGTTACTACCAGCCCCTCTGAAGAGTTTGAAGTAAAACCGTAACATTTCGCATGTACTAATCGCTTTCTATTTACAACATGTACATCCGCTCCGCACTGCAATAATGCTTGCACAACTTGAAGGCTACTTAACCTTTGAGATGTACTTCCGCCTAAAACAGCCGTTATTTTGCCTCCACCGCGGATATGTTTCGAAAAATGAGGGTAAAAACGAACCCCTCCGTTATAATTTGCAAAGCCCGAAAGAATATACAATGTTCCATCGCCAATAGTATTATTTTTAATCCACATATTATCAAGCATTTTAAGCAAACTAGGCGTGGTGCCTGTGCTATATACATTAGGCTGCAATAAAAACTCCACTAACCTTACCTCCTCGTATTCCTTAATATCAACAATGTTTCACCATTTATTGAATTTTTGCTGTTAAGGCCATATCTTTGATATGTTTGTAATGGAAAACTTTCATCGATATCCCAACCCGAAGTCATTGCTACCGCCGCAAGTAATTCGGGTGTGTTTATGCAAAATGTCTTTTTACCTAAAGTAGTTTTATTGTGACCTATTACCAAAGCAAAGCACGCATTTTCTCGTAAGACTTTAGTCATGTTTGAAAACATTTTTTTCATATCAGCAAAATACCGATAGAGCAAGGTAGGTACAGCTTGTTTTCGAAAGCCATCGGTTTCCGATATAGATGCCTGCATCTCTCCAACTATATTAACAACCTCGATTGGTAGCTCGTTTTCATTGTTAATAATTGCTGACGTCCATAAACTCTTTACTCCCTTATACATCTCTCTACTGCCTATCAGCGAGGATTCCAAGCTCGTAATATCTTTAGGGGTACAAAGCCCTAACCAAACCAAACTAAGGCGTTGTGTGTCTATATATGGTAATGCAGTAGCATAAGGGGGACTTGTTATAGCGGCATCAAACTCATATGTGAAGTATTCATCCACATCAGTTCTTATATCACAGTTAACCGCATGGTTTGCTACCTCGCTATGCTTAAATAGTGCTTGAGTTGCAGATATCTGTTTTAAATATTTATTAGCATTGGCAATAAACGCATCTGTAAAACTTGTCTCTGGAAATGCTGAAAAACGTTTTCTTATTCTTAGGTCTGATGGCTCTTGAAATGAGTACGCTCGGATTTGATCGCTTAAAAGCACTTTGAAAAAGTTTGCTATCGTCTCATTTTCATTTTCAAGCAACTTCATAGCCCCTTCTAATGCTGATAAAATCTCTAATGGTAACCATTTTTTAAGATATGAGATCCTATCGCAATTATCGTTAAATTTAATTTCCTTTGGGACAGAAATTTGGCTTGCTAATCTTTCAGAAACTATCTGGGCATAGGTTGTATCCATTGTCAAAGACGATGTTTTAACGTTTGTAATAAATGCTGCCAATGGATTAATGTCAACGCCTTTTGCGAATATCCCAATATGTTGACACTCCAAAAGCGTCGTACCGCTGCCACAAAAAGGGTCGATTACATTCATGCCTTCTTTAATGCCTAGTATGTTTAGGATGCTCTGAACGATTTGTGGGTTAAATTTACCCTTGTATTCATGCAGCCCATTTGATGAGTATCGTGTTTGCTGTTTGCTATGCCTAACATCTCCATTTGAAGTTGATTCTAGTTTTGCTTGCAATGTATACTCGCTGTATCCTTCATACTCAAAACTCTTAATATATGTTAGCTTGTCGAGCATTGCAAACTGTTCTTTGCTTAGATTGCTGACTCTGATTCCGTTCCTAGTTTCTTCTATAAGAGCCTCTGGAAAAAACGTGTATATCTCTCGGAACATTAATTTTATTTCATATTCAAAATATTTATATGGGAATTTTTTCAACAAAATCATTGTCTACCAGTCCTTTCTGAAAATCAGTATGTTTTCGGAGTTGATTTTCCCATACTTGGGATTAAAAGATTTTCTGGATGATGCAATGGTTCTCTCCAAATTAGCAACAAATGAATACCTACATTCATCAGCAAGCTTTGAAATTAAAGCCGCATTATCAATTTCCTTCCCTTTTATTATCGAACGACCTATAACAATACAAATGTGTCCACCTTTAATTACAGTGTTGTTGAACAAACCAAATAATCTTCGTAATTGTTGAGAAAAGTCTTTTTCAGTTTGACCATTTTTCTTTTGATAGTGAGGGCGAGCCCCTATCTCAAGCGTTCTTACATTGATAGGATCGAAACCCAGCCACCACATCCTATATTTATGATATAACCAATACTCATAAGCATTAGGATATGGTGGAGAAGTTATAACCAAGCCTATATTATTACCAATATCTGATGGTGAAATGCTTAGTATATCTTTATTAATAATAGTCGAACTTGCGTTGAATTCAGCTTCTGTTTTAACGGAAATAATTTTTTCGCAAGCATTCTTAAATCTGCCATATACATCGTCGGCAGAAATGTTTTTTTCCACGGAGGCATATCTTGTGTCACTATCTTGATTAGACACTTGAACGATAATACTCGATAGAGCAAGTTGAAGTGCGTCTTTGACTTTATCGTCTTCTTGTGATGTTATTTCAGATGTAATCGAAGCTAACGCAACCTGCACATCTTTCTTAAACCAATGGTCAAGGTTGGGTATAGATGGGATGCTTTGCCCACTCTCGTATGCCATTTTAGATTTATTATGCACATCTATGTATGCTGACAAAAATAAAGGAGGCAATTTGCGCGTTTTTACTTTACTCAACAAACAAGCGATTGGATTTAAGTCTACACCGATAGAGTCATAACCAGCACGTTGTGCTTCTAATAATGTTGTGCCACTACCACAAAATGGGTCGAAGATAACACTGTCCTTTAGACAACCAAGCTCCTTAATCAAGGTTCTCGGTATGCTCTCAATGAAACGAGCAGGGTATGGATGAAGTCTTGATGTACCTTCTTGTGCAGTATCTGAAAAGCTCCAATCATATCTATATAATTTTTCATAATTGTTAGCGTTGTTTGTTTGCGTCAATATAGTAACACCTCTTTTTATGCTTGAATAAATATATAAATTTCAATTCGTTGATGTAATAGACAACTTCCCGAATCTTGGAGATAGCTTTCTACTACGGCTAATCTTAATCCTGTATGCAAAAACGGTTGATAATTAGCCCTCTGCAAGGCCCCGCAGGAGCACCCATGACACTTTCGGCATCGCCAAAGTGCTATAGTGGGTTATATGCTTTGAAAATTCACACAAGTCGTTTGTCATACTATTTTCAATATTTTATCATATCATTGCTCGAATTCATAGATACAATGTTCGTAGCATTCCTTCCTTGAAACATACCCAATGCCAAGTAACGTATGATATATCTTCACCTATCTCGTGATGATGATATGCTTGGCTTCTTGCCGAAATTGAGGGTTTCGGAGAATGGAACTGTGGAAGAAAAATGTGTACCGTTTTATGGAGTAGATTCTTGTACGTCATGTTTTGGGCAAATATTTATTTTTTATTTTTTCGATACGAATCAATAGCTCGTCACGGATATATTGCGGCTCTAACACTTCAACCGCAGTACCATAAGAAAGAATATAATCATATATCCACTGCCCTAAGGCTGTACGCAGGGTAAACGTACCATCGTTGTTGACCGTTATGTCGCTTTCGGCAAATTCATCATAAATCCGATACTTTGCGTTTTGGGAAATGAAAAGCCTAACATTGATAAAGTCGGGAGGCGTTGGCTCTTCTACCGATTTGATAGGGGGGATTTCGTAGTCGCCGCTATTAAATGACTTATCTAAAACCATGATATTGCTGATACGAGTAAATTTGAATACCCTATAATCATTTTCGGTCAAGCAGAATGACTGTAGATACCATGTTTTTGATTTGAATGATAATTTAAGAGGATATATTTCACGCCCTTTGGATTCGCCATATGGACTTAAATAGTCAAAGGACACGACAAACTCGTTGATAATGGCATTTTTCAGCATTTCAAATTTTGCATTGTCTTTTTCGCTATGCCCCCAACGAGAAAAATCAACCTCGACCCATTCCCTTGCAGGGGCGGCAAAAAAGTTTCGTAATCTGCCAAGCACTTGCCCGGTGTCAATAAACTCTGTTGCAGACATACTTTGCAGAGAAAACAAAATTTGCTTTTGTTCGTCCTCTGAGACTAAAGCCTTATTTAGTACAAAGCTGTCTTGAATAAAAATGCCGCCGCCCTTACCTTGTGTCGTATATATTGGTATTCCTGCTATTGTAAGTGTATCAATATCACGCAAAATAGTACGTTTAGAAACCTCAAAATGCGCGGCCAATTCATTTGCGGTTGCTCGTTTTTTGTTCATTAGAAGATGTACAATTTCGAATAGCCGATTAATTTGCATAAGCTCACCTCAAGGGTAGTATATCATAAAAAGGTGACAGTATTATGTCGTGTTATAAGAATATAATCGTGTCATTCTATAGCGCAAAAAGAGGGCGCGGCGGCCGTCAATTGACAGCCGGTCGCGCCCTTTGTGTTTGAAATAATTACTATACTCCCACAGGCTTCATAGTTGGGAAAAAGATAACATCCCGTATAGATGCGGAATTGGTTAGAAACATGATAAGCCGCTCCACGCCTATTCCCATGCCGCCGGTTGGGGGCATACCGTATTCCATTGCCAACAAAAAATCTTCGTCAAGCATATTGGCCTCGGCATCGCCTCCGGCGCGCATGGCCTCTTGGTGAAGAAAACGCTCGCGCTGGTCTATCGGGTCGTTAAGCTCGGAGTAGGCGTTGGCCACTTCGCGTCCGGCTATGAATAGTTCGAAACGCTCTGTATAGTCGGGGTTGTCGGGCTTGCGTTTTGTAAGCGGAGAAATTTCTACCGGATGGTCCATTAGGAATGTCGGTTCGATAAGATGCTTTTCTGCAAATTCTTCGAAAAACAGATTGAGAATATCGCCCTTACCGTGACGTTTTTCGAAATGGATGCCGTGTTCTTTCGCGGCTGCTTGCGCCGCTTCCAATGTGGTTATTTTGTCAAAGTCGATGTTTGCGTATTTGCGGACGGCTTCTACCATGGTGATTTTTGCAAATGGTTTGCCCCAGTCCATGGTATGTTCGCCATAAGTTACGGTGGTTGTGCCAAGGGTTTTTACTGCCACTTCCCGCAGAAGGGATTCTGCCAGTTCCATCATGCCGTGGTAGTCTGTATAGGCTTCGTACAGCTCCAGCATTACAAATTCCGGGTTGTGGCGAATGCTCATGCCTTCGTTGCGGAAAACTTTGTTTATCTCGTACACGCGCTCTAGGCCGCCTACTATTAGCATTTTTAGCGGCAGTTCCAGGGCTATGCGCAGATACATTTCCAAATCCAGTGTGTTGTGGTGGGTTTTGAACGGGCGTGCAGCCGCGCCCCCCGGGATTGTTTGCAATACAGGGGTGTCTACCTCAAGGTAGTTGCGACCATCAAGGAACTCGCGGATGGCTTTTATTATTTGTGTGCGCTTAATGAAGGTGTCGCGTATTTCCGGGTTTACAATAAGGTCTACGTAGCGGCGGCGGTAGCGGATTTCTGTATCTGTTAAACCGTGCCACTTTTCCGGAAGAACTTGCAGGCTTTTTGCAAGAAGTGTGACAGACTTTGCGCGGATGGAAATTTCACCTTTTTGCGTTTTAAAGACTTCGCCGGTTATGCCTATGATGTCGCCTATATCATATTGCTTGAAGTCGGCGTAAGCGTCTTCGCCAATGCCGTCGCCGCGTACGTAGGATTGTATGCGACCCGCGCGGTCTTGAATATCGACGAAAGCGGCTTTGCCTTGTACGCGTTTTGTTACTATACGGCCTGCTATGCTTACGATTTTGCCCTCGCGTGAGTCGAAGTTATCTTTAATGTCCGTACTGTGATGGGTTACGTTGTAGGTTGTTTGGTGGAAAGGGTCGTTGTTGGCTTGCTGCAAAGCTTCCAGCTTTTGACGGCGGATGCGTTGTTGCTCATGTTCGGTTTGGATGTTTTCGGTTTGTGTTTCGTTATTCATTTTTAACTCCTATTCAATTCCTATATACTATTGCAATTGCACAATAATGGGGGTCAAAGGGTTAGGAAGGTGGGCTTTGCCCCCCGACGTCCCCTTGTGGGGTGTGGGCGACGCGGGAAACGTTCGCTATTAGGCACAGTGAACGTTTCCCGTGCCGTCGCTCTCACTGCGCCTGATGCAAAGCCCACGGTTTTAACCTCTAAGAAAGCCCCAATATCTTATACTTAATAGGCCCTTGCGGGGCGTCTACCGTTACAGTATCGCCAACTTTACGTGACAATAACGCCGCGCCCAGTGGTGATTCGTTTGAAATGCGGCCTTCGTACGGGTCGGCTTCTGTGGAGCCTACAATTAAGTATTCGACTTCTTCATCAAATTCCATGTCTAAAACTTTTACCTTGCTACCTACACCGATTGTGTCTCCATCAAGGTCTTCTTCGTCGATAACTTCTGCGTTGCGCAACATTTTTTCGATTTGGGCGATGCGGGATTCTATTTCTGCCTGTTCTTCCTTTGCCGCGTCGTATTCGGCGTTTTCCGAAAGGTCGCCCTGGGCGCGGGCTTCTTTTATTTTACCTGCAACGTCCTTGCGGCGTACTACTTTTAGCTCATGCAACTCTTCTTCGAGTTTTTTTAAGCCGTCAAATGTTAGAACTGTTTTCTTTTCTGCCATTTTGTTCACCTCGTTAGTTTGTACAATAACAAATAGAGCTGTCCCAAGGTCAGCCCTTATTTGTGTTGTTTTTTTCTAAGATTATGTCATTGATTTTACAAGGTTTGGGAGTGGTTGTCAATTCTTACTTTTCCGTGTTTTTGTGAAAAGTCACCTCGTCGTATTCAACATCTTGCATTTTGCAATATGTTGAAATTAGCTGCCACGACACAGCAACGCACTTATCTCCACCTTACCGGTATGCGGGAACATATCCACCGGTTGCACGGTGATAAGGTCAAAGCCGCCTTGGACCAGAATTTTTACATCCCGGGCAAAGGTTGCCGGGTCGCATGAAATGTAAACTATTTTGCTGATGGGTGCGGCGATTAACGCGTCTAGCAGCGCGGGTTCGCAGCCCTTGCGCGGCGGGTCCAGGAAAACTATGTCGGGTTTGATTTGAAAATCCTCGTGAGGATATTTCAACTGGTGATTCTCAGTCACCAGTTGAATATTTTCTTCATGACATATACTGCGAGCGGGCAATTTCTTTCGAATCAAAGTTTCTCGCTCGCAGCAACCGCCGGTAGCATGGGAAGGTGAACTTCCTTCTTGTGCATAGTATAACATTGGCGGGATAACATCCTCCGCCGCGCCGCAGATGAAGTGCATGTTTGTTATGTCGTTTATGTCGGCATTTTTTTCGCCGTCGGCAATTGCTTCGGGTACAATGTCTACGCCTATTACTTTCTTGGCATGCATTGCTGCATAAAGAGCCACTCCGCCGGCACCCACGTGGGCGTCAAGAATAGTTTTGCCGTTTGGCTGTGCCTGCGCTATTGCGATATCGTACAAGATTTTTGTCTGCACCGGGTTAACTTGGAAAAACGATGGTGCGGAAATTTGATAAGTCACATGTCCTATTGTTTCGCGGATAAAGCCGTTGCCGCTTATTATGCGAAAGCTGTCGCCCAATACGACGTTGCTTTTTGCGGTGTGGCGGCTTACTACTACTGTTGTCGTGCCAACTGCGGTTAGGTCTTCCGCCAGCTTTTTTTCCAAAGGAAGTTTGGTGCCGTTTATGGTTAGTACCACCATTACTTCGTTTGTGGCCAGGCTTGTTCGTATCATTACAAAACGCATTAGCCCGGTGTGAGTTTGCTCGTTGTATGGTCGAATTTTATGGCTGCGCATATGGCGTTTTACGGCTTTTAGTATTGGCACATGAGCAGGGTGCTGTATTATGCAGTGGTCTACTTCCACAATGCGGTGGCTGCGCGCGGCAAACATGCCTATGGCGAAACCGTCGGCATTGGGGTAGGGGACTATGGGGAATACTGCTTTGTTGCGGTAGTAAGCTGGGGCCGGGATTTGTGTCATACCAACAACATCCTGCACGGGCGGTTTTTTTATACCGCCTACGCGCTCGAGTGCGTCTATTACAATTTGTTTTTTGTAACTCAGTTGCGCTTGGTAGTCTGCGTGCTGCCATTGGCAGCCGCCGCAGTGACCGCTTACGGGGCAAGGGCTTTCGATTCTTGCGGCGGAAGGGCGCACTATCTCCACAATCTTGCCGTAGCCGTAGCGAGATTTCGCTTTCACTATGTGAATTTCAAGCTCGTCTCCGGGCAGGCCGCCGTCTACAAACACGGTAAACCCGTTAATATACCCAACGCCGAACCCCTTGGCCGTTACGGATTCGATTTTTATATTATGTCGCGAATTCTTCTTGGGCGCGCTTGCAGAGTCAAAAATATGCGGGGAGTTTTTCTCCGTATCAAAATTACTCATGAAAAATCCGACGTCCTTATATAACGCGCCAATGCTTTTTGATATCCGGCCCACGGTCCGGGGGTATTGTCACTGTCCAAAATTTCTGTAATGGTAGTAAGCTTCGCGTCCATGTTGTCGGCATAGTGCAGCAAAATAGCCTCGGCCATAGACGGCAGCTTGGGCGAGCCAAAGTCATACTCCCCGTGGTGGGAGATTATCATATGTTTGATAAGCGTCGCCAATTCATGCGGAAAGCATTCTATTTTTGCCACTTCTAAGGCAACTATTTCCACAGTTATTACAATATGGCCAAGCAATTGCCCGTCGTTTGTATATTCGTTCTGCGGCATGGGCGAAAGCTCGTAAATTTTGCCAAAATCATGCAAAAGCGCGCCCGCCATCAAAATATCTCTGTTTATATGCTTGTAGCGAGTACTCATGAAATCACAAATTTCTGCGACGGAAAGGGTATGTTCAAGCAGGCCGCCCATGTAACTGTGGTGCATCGCCTTTGCGGCGGAATGTGTCTTTAATGCCTGCGCACGTGCCGCGTCCTTTACAAGAATATTCTCCAGCAAGGTTTTGACATATGGATTTTCTACAGATTTGATAAAGGACTTCAGCTTTGTGTACATTTCGTCCACGTTTTTTTCCGTGGTGGGAATGTAGTCGGATATTTCGTACTCACCATCCTGGCTGCGGCGAAGCCTGCCAATTTTCATTTGTAAATCGTTTTGGTAGGAAAGGACATTTCCGTCTATTTTTACCATTTCGCCCTCGTTAAACTCGTGAATATCCTTTGTAATTTCCCAAACTTTGGCCTCTATCGCGCCTGTTTTATCTTGCAGTTTTAGGGAATAATATGTTTTGCCCGTGCGGGTTTTAAGACTTTGCTTAAATTTGCACAGGTAATGACCGATTATATGGTCGTGTTCTTTAAAATCCGCTATAAATTTCATGTTGGCACGCTCCCTTTTAGTATGAGTATAACACAACTAAAATTTCTGTGCCATGGATTTTATGACAGGGAGTGGCCGAACTGCGTTGTTAAGACTCGCTATGCACGCCCTATCCTCCGCTGGTAGCGCAGAAAATCACTGCGCTAATGCGCTACGGGGGCTTAGCGACCGCTCGATTTTAACAACGCAGTTCGGCCACTCCCTATGACATGTCATTCATTCGAAAATGTTGCCTGATTCCGCAGCATTTTCGCGTGCTTCAAGGCATCTAATGGAAAATTGTCAAAAACAGTGGAAAGAATTTAAATGTGGTGGTACAATAAAAGTGTTTAGAAGGAATTGGAGAGGAGCAAAGATATGATATCCAACCAAATTTTACAAAGCACGGTAGACGGTTTAAAAAGTATAACCCGCAGAGATGTTACAATAATAGACAGGGAGGCAAAGATTGCCGCAAGCTCGGAGCTTGACGCAAGCAGCGTTTCGCTGTCTTTTATAGATAGCGTATTGCAGTCCCCTGCGGAAAACCAATTGATACAGGGCAGCCAGTATTTTAAGGTGCTTGACAACGGCATTGCAGAATATGTAATTGTTGTAAACGGAGAAGACGACGAGGCGTATCGCTTGGGTAAGTTGGCTACATTCCACTTGCAGGCGTTAATGATGGCCTATAAAGAGCGTTTTGACCGTGACAACTTTATTAAAAATCTACTGCTGGACAATCTCCTGCTTGTGGACATATATAGTCGCGCAAAAAAACTCCGCATCGAAAACGGAGTACCTCGCGTGGTTATGCTGGTGGAAACCCCTGTGGACGCGGACATGAGTGCAATGGAAGTTATGCGCAACCTTTTCCCCGAGCGTCAAAAGGACTTTGTTACCGCGCTGGATGAAAGAAGTATTATTCTTGTAAAAGAATTAACCGAGCGTAGCACAACGGAAGATATCGAGCATATTGCCAGCACAATTGTAGACACATTAACCACAGAGGCAATGAACCAAGTTTATGTGGCTATAGGCGCGGTAGTAAGCGATTTGAAAAACGTTTCTTCCAGCTACAAAGAAGCACGTCTAGCGCAGGAAGTAGGCAAGATTTTTGAAACGGAAAAGCAGATTGTTAACTACGACAGACTTGGCATAGGGCGGCTTATTTATCAGTTGCCGCTACCGCTGTGCCGCATTTTCATAAACGAAATGCTGCAAGGCTTTAGCATTGATGATATAGATGAAGAAATGCTGACCACCGTAACCAAGTTTTTTGAAAATGACCTAAATGTTTCCGAGACATCGCGTGAATTGTTTATTCACAGAAACACGCTTGTATATCGGCTTGATAAATTGCAAAAAATGACTAGGCTGGATTTGCGCAAGTTTACCGATGCCATTACGTTCAAGATTACGCTTATGGTAAACAGGTATATGCAGCACAGAGAAAAGCAGCAATTTTAATGAAAAAACATTTGGGAGCAATATATGATTGAGTTAATAAGAGCAGTAAAAAAATACGAGAACGGCGCAACCGGCCTCGAAGGCGTAGACCTGCACGTTGAAGAAGGCGAATTCGCCTTTGTAGTAGGCACAAGCGGTTCGGGCAAGTCCAGCCTTATCAGGCTTTTGCTAAAGGAAATCGAACTCACAAGCGGCAAAATTATCGTGGACGGCAAGGACATAGGTGCTATCAAGCGCAGACATTTGCCATACTATCGCCGCAAGCTGGGTGTAGTTTTCCAAGACTTCCGTCTGCTTAAAGACAGGACGGTTTTTGATAACGTGGCCTTTGCAATGCAAATTGTAGAGGCTTCTCATCGTGAAATACGGCGCACCGTGCCGCAGGTACTTTCGCTTGTTGGCTTGGCAAAAAAATCTAAGGCGTATCCGAATCAGCTTTCCGGCGGCGAACAGCAGCGCACGGCACTTGCCCGTGCTATCGTTAACAAGCCGCCTATTCTAATTGCGGACGAGCCTACTGGTAATCTTGACCCGGACACCGCTTGGGAAATTATGACTTTGCTTGAAGATATAAACAGCCGTGGTACAACCGTGCTTGTGGCAACCCATGCTCACGACATTGTTGACGATATGCGCAAGCGCGTTATCGCCCTGCAGCAGGGTAAAATTGTACGTGACATTGCCCATGGCGGATATGGATTGGATGCATCGGAGGACTTTGGCTACGTAGAGTCTGACGAGGATGTCGAATACTACGACTACGAGCCTCCACAGCCTCCACAGCCTCCGGTTCCCGCACGTGTTGAGTATCAACAATTCGACGATAACTATGAAATTGAAAACTACGAGTATGAAGAAGAGGAATACGACCAATGAAACTAAGAACAATTCATTACTATTTTAGTGAGGCGTTTCGCAGTGTATTTAAGAACCGCCTTATGTCGCTTGCGTCCATATTTACTGTGGCGTCTTGCTTGTTTATTGTGTCGGTGTTTTTTATTTTGGGTTCTCACGTGTCGTTTTTTGTACAACAGCTGGGGGATACCCTTGGTATTGTCGTATTTTTGGAAGACGATATTTCTGTCGGACACAGGGCAATAGTGGAAGGACGTATCCGCGAAATGCCGCAGGTTACAACAGTTGTGTATATTTCGCCGGAGGAAGCACTTGCAAGCCTTAAAGAGCGGATGGGAGATACTCATGCGCGAATTCTTGACGGGCTTGAGGAAACCAACCCGCTACGCAGCGCACTTGCAATTGAAGTAGCGGATGTGACATATCAAGCACCTGTAGAGCAGGCTTTGGCCAATTTGCAGGAATACGGCATTGCCAATGTGCAAAACAACTCCGAACTTGCCGGTATACTAAGCACAATATCAAATGTTGTGCAGGTTATTACCATAGCGTTAATTGTTATGCTGGGCACCATTGCTATTGTTATTATCACCAATACGATTAATATCACCGTAAATGCCCGACGTACGGAAATTGGTATCATGAAATGGGTAGGGGCTACGGACTGGTTTATACGCTGGCCGTTTATCCTTGAAGGGATTATTGTCGGGATTATCGGTAGTAGTATTCCGGCTGCCATTGTTTGGTTTGCCCATGATAGGGTTCTTAATGAACTTATGGGCATACAGGAGCTTGCGTTTATTGTTTTCTTGCCACGGAATGAAATTTTTGCAACACTGATACCTTTTGTGCTGGGGCTTGGTACGCTTATCGGGCTTCTTGGCTCCGGAGTTTCTGTAAGACGACATTTGAAGGTGTAGACTTCAACCTATTAGTCACACTAAGAGGTTGAAGTGCTAATACCGCAGGGCGTAGCCCCCGCACGAGGGGCAACGCCCCACGGTTTTACTTAGAATGCTAGAATAAAGTGTTTGGAGGGTGGTAGTTATGAAAATAAAAAAGTGCAATACATATATAACGTTTTTCATGGTACTGGTAATGATAATAACATTTTTGCCTGTGGTGGAAGTTGGGGCAAATATTAACCAGTGGCGTCAAGAGCGTGACAGGCTGCGGCAGGAGCGCGACGAGGCGCAGGCGCAGGTGCGAGACTCGTTAAGTCTGCTTACCGGTTTGCGTACAGAAATCGCAGAGCTTGTAGAGATAATGCAGGAATACAACCAGCGCATAATAGATGCGCAGGA
>Ga0123355_10000966_pt1 | contig 39756 bp, 28 predicted proteins | sample TergutEmb28metaG_3_FD_89872 | JGI IMG/M metagenome (GOLD analysis project Ga0123355, IMG submission 89872) | Embiratermes neotenicus P1 segment gut microbial communities from Petit-Saut dam, French Guiana - Emb289 P1 | ecosystem: Host-associated > Arthropoda: Insects > Digestive system > Gut ...
AGGTGGGACGTCTGGAAGTCACATTGAACCATAACTATCCGAGGTAAAACTCGGTGTGTTTTGCTACATTTTGACAGTTCAAAACGTTGTGTATGTTCTCTGTATAAATTTCTATACGCTTTCTAAGTTGTAAAGCTCTTTTTGAAACACCCTGTATTATGTAAGTCCATTTGCTCTCTAACTGTAGCTAACGAGGGATAAAAAATTGTCTGTGCCTAAAGATTTAGTATGAAGTTTTTCGAGGGGGAATACAGCGCTACTCAGCGAAAACGTCATACATTTATGACTGATATCTTCCTGATTTTTGTCATTCCGCGTTAGTGTTAAGCATTCATTCCCTGACACACAGTCTGTTATTTCATTGATATTTTCTCTTCTTGCATTACGGATTCAGTACATGCAAAGGGTCGAACAGGAGGCGCATGGTGACAGAACTGCTCTAACCACACCGTACGCTACGCTCTCTCCCGCGTGTTTAAATCAATACCCTAACATCTCCCAGGCTCCATCACGAGCCGCTGCTACTACTGCCTCCACGGGGATAAGAGCAAAAGCCACGCCTGCGCCACATAAGACTGAAGCTGCGGAGAAAGAAAAATAAAAACGAGCAGGCCCCAAATATATATTTTCTGTTTGGTGTATATGCGCGTGCAGTAACGAAGATGGCTGTTATAACTTATACATATCCCACATTATTTTAGAATATTAACTGGGAATACAGTGGAATACTAATAGCGTGCGGAAACTCGTGTGTGAATTTTCTGGTGCGTGTTGTGATGACAGGGCCTGAGGTTACTTAGAGCCGCGGTACTGCTCTGATGTTATTTCGTCACGATATTTTTACCAACGTGTCTGTGGCCATCAGTTCAAAGTTGGGCAAGCTGGATCCTTTGCAACAGTTCAAATTATCTGATGCGGAACCTGTTAAAACTGCGGACCAGCAAGACGTCACTTCTGCTGCCATGTCAACATCAGCAGGACTTACAGAATGTCAAACATACGCAAGAACAAGGGATGATCCAACAATTTAATCCAAATGGGTAAGTGTATTTTAAAAGTAAACTATAAAAAAGTTCATTCCACTCGTCTCTCCCACTCTGACCTGCTGGATAATTCTCCACATACCCTGTACACAGATCTGTTACTTTGAGCGTAGTACTGTGGCCAATAATTGTTCGGTTACCTAAGATAGACCTGCAACCTCACTAATTACAGTCACAGCAGTGTCTTCATATTACGTTCCATACCATTGCACAGTAAAGATCATTAACGAAAGTTACTTGCATACCCAGGGTTCATTGCTTCCGTTGAATGAGCAGAGTTGCAAATATCACTCTTATAATTCAATAATAAATCATTGATAATTTACAGATTTGTGTAATTTGTAAAAAATATCATAGGCACTTTCCCGTGGTATACGGCTAATAGCTGATAAGGGTTTAGAGGTCTGTATTTTTCGGTGTGTGTCAGATGTACAAGTATGTTTTATGATTTTCATCGGAAAGGATAACTGTCCTCAGCGCTAGGCGTATAGCGGCGAACTGACAGAGCCGCGTGAGAACTCATCCTCCGTCGCATCAGTATTTCGTATGTCAGCAGTGACATTCCTGACAAAGTGTCTTCGAATTGTGAGTGGATAGGTAACAATTAAGGTACTTCACCCTTTGGCTCAACAGTCTTTATTTGAGCACATTAAGCAATTCCTACTGGTTACAATCAATTAAAATACCCGTGGGAACAAAACACCCTCAACTGGAGACGCTAATAGGTCACCTACAGTTTCGAGTCACAAGATTATTTGTTCATCTTACTCTACTGGTCAATTAAAACTGTTAACAGCGAATTCTGTATTCGTCCGGGGTAAAGTCCAGACAAGCTGGTGTCGCGGAACGAATGACGTAACGTGTCACAAGTCAACTGAAACAAGTGAAGCACAAGAATTTATGGAGTCGGTCCAATTTAGGATGACAACATGGATGGTAAACATCCGCGCTTGCTATGTCTTGCCTGGGATTCTAACCGGCATGTGTCGGCTGAACTCTTTCAGGAGCGTATCTCTTAAGGTTAAAAAATACAAACGCGATGCAAAAATTACTTACTTTATGCCCAAAATAAGAAGAAAATATCAGTCATATGGGATGTAACGTCGTGTAGTTTGATAGATGAGTGTCAAAGTTCAGGATAAAACTAGAAACGCCATTTTAGGGGCACAAGAAGATGACGGCAGCGCGTTCTTCCGCAACACTAATGGTCACTACCAGACTACACGGCTTCATATCCGAAAAGAATAAGAGCTTATTCTTATACATACCGCTGTGATAAATTCGTGTATTACAAAGTGGGAGGAAAAGATTTCACATTAGGCTATTTAATATGACATCCATTATCTTCGGTGAACAGAACTCTGTGACTAAACCATTTTGTTTTACTACACACTGCGAGTATGCGTATATAGATAGCACTAATTTGAGCATGATTGACCTGCTCTGGTTATTATCGACGGTATATTAATTAAACAAATCAAAATAAAACTAATAGCCTACAGCACTCTAATGTTTTACAGGTGTGCTAGCATTTATTCCAGCAGCAGATGCAAAAGCCACACTGCTGTGACTCGGCATTCCTGAGGTTGGCAACACATCACATACATGACCAAATCATTATCCCGACGCAAAACGATTTTCGCAATTATTTGTGAAAAAGGGCTGAACCAGGTGCCGTTTTGACTGTAATTAATGTAAAAGGGAAGAAAGGGCAGAAATACGTGCAGATAATCTTGTGGAAAACACAGTGTGTCTCCGCTACAAACCCCCACGTGTTAATTCTGTCTGGGGCACTCAAAAACTCGCAGTGCCTAAGGGATGTGATGTGCAGAATGACAGAAATTCACTGACTTTACATAGGAACTCGTTGCCTCCATCTTTGTGATAGAGTATGGAGGAGAAAAGTACTAACTCCATCTTGCCGGTAGAAGAAGGCCCCAGTAGGGCCTACGTTCCTTCGAAATTTCAGTACGTTCATAGGCTTACGTTGCAAGGCGTCACGTAGCAGAAGACAGGCAGACGGTAGTGTTCAAAGGTATTGTCTCTACTTCAAGCTGTATGGGCTATGACGTTAAATTTCGAGTGATAACCAGCTTGCTGACAGTACTGGCAATACCAGATCGGACAGACAAAAGAAAACATGCCTCAAAATCTCTTACGAACAACTTCTTGTTTTCAGGTATATGGTGGCAACATCGGTGATTGTTAAGTGTCCAGGAACTGCAATCCCAACTTGACGCAAGATCCTCCATGCATTTCTGGATTGACAAGCGGAGTCAGACGTGTGGTTTCAGCGGGCGTCATCGTGTGCCAGCCTCGTTGTCAGCAGCTGGCTGTGGGCAGCATCAAAGGAGGCAGCGCCGTCGATCGCGAGCGAAACCCATGGTGACACCAGTGCACAGATTCCAGCCTATTGAATGTGTGGCGGGTGCTGGTGGTGGTGGCGGCTTCGGAAGCCAGCATGGTGCTCGCAGATCCCAGCACCACCACCAGCAACTTCAGCACCACCATAATCGACAGCTCCAGAACTGTTTCCCTTCTGCATACAGGTTCAGAAAAGTGCAAAATTTCTTGCGTAGTTTATCGTAGCACCCTTACCTGAACAGTAGTAGATTATATATTATTAAAGTCAATTCATTTAAGTATATTATTATTATTATTATTGTTATTATTATTGTGCTGGCACAACAGCTTAAAGGCCAATTACAGAGACAGCACAGGAAATAAATAATAAGAAATCACATTTAAAAACAGCATTAATAATATAATAATTTATAGTACAGTTCCACTTGATTTAGTTTACTGATATGCAGGCTTTGTAGCGCAGGGCCAGTTGCTAAGTGATCACGCAAATGCAGCAATACGCAGATAATGCACAATTTTATGTCAAAGAAAAGGCAGGAAGAGTGTACAAAATGTAGGCAAATTAATTACAAATATTGTACCTAAATTAAAACCGAATTTATATAATGAAAATATCGAAATGTAGCGTATCGTTAATCGAGATAGAACTTCCATAGAATATATCAGTACTCCTACTGATGGCATTTGCCATCGATGCGCATCTAGCATAAGGGCAGTTGCGACGTATCAAGTCAGCATTAAAGAATCTAAAGTTTATAAAATTTCAAGTCGGCACATGTAGGCCGACAGTAGCCCAAAGTGTAGGGCAATATTTTGAACCATTAAAAACAGTTGTTAGAAAAGGCACATCAAGATGACGCCTCCGAACACTTAGATGTGTAATTTCAAGTAATTTACAGCAGCATCCGAGCTGTAATCTAGGTGAGTGAAAAAAACGACAAAAACTTTTGCTGGATACGCTCAAGCTGCTATGTATTAGAAGTAATGCAATTCCACATAACAGAGGCATATTGCATCTTGGCCTTGACTAATATCGTGATGATGATGATGATGACGACGACAACGATTATGATAATTATGATGATGATGATGATAATAATAATAATAATAATAATAATACATGATAGGCAAAACAAAAGAAGAACTCCAAAAAAAAGTAGAAACAGAACCTGCAGTGAAGTGATATCCATGTGGATTTTGGACTAGACAAGTGTATAAAGATTGTACTCAGGAAAGTAAAATTAGTTTGTGAAATTTAATACTTGACATCAAGAGACAACTACAAGAGCTTGTAACAGGGAGAAACATACAGGTACCTAGGGACTGGAAAAGTTAAAAGTATACATATCAACAAATGAAAGAAAGTTTGAAGAAGGAATACACAAGGAGATTAACCCTTTAGTTATATCCCATCTGCCCTTTCCTAGCATTATTCAGAGCTCACCATATTCTCCATGTTAGCAGGTAAAGGGTTAAGAATGTTACTGAAATCGGGGTTGATTACCAAGAATAAAATCACAGTAATTGGAGGTTAAGTCATCACAGTATTAGGAAACAGTTTTTGTACAATTAATTGGAGATTAGAATAAAAATCAACAGGAAAACTAGAAAGATACTAACAACATGCAAAATGCTTCGCCCAAAAGCTGATATAGAAATGCTATAAGCGAAAAGGATAGAAGGAGAAAGACGCTTGTTACAAACTGAAGCAGCATACAAAGGAGAGATAACCAGTACTGCAGAACATCTTAACACAAAATATAAAGAAAACCAGTCAGTAAATACTCTTACAAGCTATGAAAGCAACCAACCAAATATGAATTCAGCAATTAAAACACCAGAAGAAGAATTAAACCACTCAAATGAAACACAAAAATGCCACAAAAAGGGAAGGAATAAAATACACTAATGCAAGATTAAGAGAAACCTTAGAGAAATAATGGGAAAGTAAAGTAAAACATGGCCAGTATATTATAAGTATAGATAAACAGCTTATTAGCAAAGAAGACACATTCCTATGGCTGTGGAGGGTAGATATGAAATCAGAAACTGAAAGTAAACTAATAGCATCACATGACCAGGTGTTACAGACAAAATCTCATGAAACAAGAATATTTGCAAACAGGAAAACACAGCAAATGCAGACTATGTCAACAATTTGATGAGACAATAGACTGCAGCCTTCCCAGTATTAGCTAAAGAACTTTACATACACAGAAATGATACAGTGTACACTCAACAACACTTTACCGTATGCAAGGAAATAGGGATAAATTTAGAAAATGAACACTGGTATGAGCATGTATCAAAATCAGTATAAACAAGTCATGAAGGTAAAGTAACCATGTCATGTAATCAACAAGTGGAAAATCACAGAACCATACCTAACAATAAACCGGACATCATAATATCTGATAATGAAACAGGAACATGTATGTTGATATATGTTGCAATTTCAGGAGACGGAAAGTAGTTGAGAATATTCAAAAACATATAAGGACCTACAACAGAAACAAAACGTATTTGGAAAAGTGCAAACAAAAGTGATAACTGTATTAACAAAGGCAGCTGAAACCATCTCATAATCATTCAGAAAATATCTGAGCAATATACTGGAAAAGCATGAATTTAAGGAACTACAGAAAACAGCCCTATTGGGCACTGCACACATACTTCAGAAAGTGAAAGTACAAAGCATTGAACATGGGAAATAACATAAATTGTAATTACAGAGTAGCTGCAACACTATATAACCTAGAAATACTGTTTGTTTTGGGTATATAATTGTAAATACCCTGCATAAAGGTGATAACAAACAACAAAAACAACAACAGCATGAAGTTGGTGTACAGAGCTTCCATTCTTCCCTATTTTGCCACAGTGTTTCCTTTTCAGTGTCTTACCAGTTATTTCACCTCTTCTTGATGTCTTCTTGTACCTGGCTTAACTATCACATTCTTTGTCATGTCATGGGTCTCTTACCTTTCAGTTTTAACTTTAATGACCTTCTCAGCAACCTTGTTCTATTCATTCCCACCCTCATCTCTCCCTTAAACACTTCCACTCTACATTGGTTATCTTGCCCACACCTCTCCATCTATCTCAGCTAGTCAAGAAGTTAGCCAGATTGTAAATACCTTGAAATGTCACTACAAAATTCACAGGGGCTGACCACTGGACCTTACCCCGAAACAGATGAACCCCCAGTCCACAACTTTAATTCAAATTTCTTCATAATCCATTTTACTATTATTCTCCCATCTGTATCTATCAGGCCTTTTGACTGAAGTTTTGTGTGCACTGCTGATTTTTCTCTGTGCATGCTATATGTCCTACTATGATGTCTACCAAAACTTTAACTTACTAATTACACAACTGCGCATGATTTCTAATGCCTGAGAAGTGTCATGTACCTCAGTTTCCTGGTGTCAAAATATATTTAATTTTTCATAACTTTTACTGTAAAAGAAAATGTTTCATATCTACAGGTGTGCTCATCCTAAATTCATATAAAATTTCACCTGTAGGAGAGAACAGTAAGTGGAGAAATTGTGTTGTCATTGGTGATGAAGATTATGATCTTCTTGCATGTGGTGCTGTGTACTCTGTTAGCAATTTACCAAAGTTCTGGAGGAATGTACTGTTTGAAGATGGTAGTGCTACATTACTTCAGAATGTCAATGAGACTATACAGTGTCACATTCCAGAAGACTATAGTCATTACATTCATTAAAATGTATTCATGTTGCTGCAGGTGTATGCAAACTCTCTTTTTTCTTCTGAATACAGTAACCCTTCTCACAATGCAGTTTTGACTGTACACAGTCAAATATAATCATATTTAAAACATTTGGGTAAAAACATTTGCCAAAAGCTGACAAATTTAAAATATATGCCAGTAAGTGTAGGTGGTTACTCAACTGCTACAGCAGCTGGCAGCATCAGCTGCACAAGCAGTGCATACATGTTGAATGTCCAAAAGTGCAGGTGCTTAAAGCAACTGGTGGGTGGGGGCATAAGCATTCTTATTTACAGAAACCTATTCTTTCCACCAAAATTTAGCACAACTTGGTAACGCTCAACATACCAAGACCAATTGCCTAAACCCCTCACTGGAAGACAAATCACTGTAATTTTATTTTGAGACTTGTTCAAATGAAACCAATTTGGTTATTGTTCTGGATGAAGGAGTAGAGGCCATTTACAGTAGTCTCAACAGGTGTTGTAACACGAAACCCTCGTACACACCAGATGACAAACTCTCCACACAGAATTCTCTGGACTGCTGCTGCCACAATCAGTGTGCCACCACACCACTGTCTTTGTTCAGACTTAACCTTTCGGCCTTTAGCACCTTCTTGAGGAGGACCAAACACATACAAGCCACAAAGTGCAATTTATGGGTTTATGGGGGATGATCCAGTACATCCCAGGACATGGAGTTCAGCATGTTCTGAACAGTGCAGACCACATGGGAACAGGCATTGTGTGCATTACAATGAAACCCCTTGTAAGCAGGCTGGGGCAACTTTCCTGAAATAGCAGTAGGCATGATGTTGGACAACTGCACGACAGCTCAATGGTCCTGTTCGGACACATTCAGCACCTGTAATGCCAGCATTTAACTGTGTCACATTGTTTGCAATTGCCTTAATGTATCTGTTCTTTTGCACAGCTTGCGGTCCACTGTCATTGTGTACGCACAACTGTGTAAGCACAACTGTGTACGCACAACTGTGTGAGCACGTACAACCAGCATCATTCACTAAAAGTGCCATGATCAGGTTTCAATTGAACAATCCTCATATAATAAACGTTATACACATAACAAAATGTTTGTGTGACTGAGTAGCTATTCTGTTGTTGACAGTGGGATGCGTTCAGCAGGAGCTCATGCAGTTGAGTTGGACAGCAGTGTGTTCCTGGACTTGCCCTTAGATGGTAGTGGAGACCATAATGCTACACACAACAACCACCAGTTGGAGCCTCAAATGATGACTCTTGTGTGTGTGAAGTGTGCGGCATGGGCGTTCGTTGTGCTTGTCATAGTATCGGTAGCTGGAGTCAAGTTTTACATAGATCAACAGGTAACATATTTCTGATCGGATACATATTAAATCAAAACCTGGCTAACACGTGTCTCTTTTTGAGGTGGGAGCTACATAACTGCCAATATATGATCATATGAGATAGAAATCATGGCAAATGTGAGATTCCTCAGATCAACTGCTGCAGGCGCATTCATAGGTACTGTGTCTCATGAAATAGAGTAAATTATGGAGCAGGGAACATTGAGAAACATAGAAGGCAACAGAGACCCCAAAATGGAGAATAGTAGACTGCTTAATAAGCAATACAATAAAGCTGAGAGCAGGAGAAATATTGGGAGACGTGACAGGAGAAGGTCGGACAATCAATGAGATTTGGACAGCCCTTAAGGACCTAGGCATTAACAGAAAAGAATCAGACACCCACCCCATCAGATATCTCAGAAACAACCAAGTATAGCACTTTATATTACATGTATCTTTAATCACAATACATATACCCATTTCCCAAGCACACACCATGGTCTTAGATCCATATTCTTGGTGTCCACCACTGTGAAAAGATAAGGATAACAAATGGCCAACGTAAACTCCAAAGGTTTAACCCTTTAAATGCCGAGTTAAATCCCATCTGCCATTTGCTGGCATTATTAGGAGCTCACCATATTCTCCACTTTAGCAGGATAAGGGTTAAAAATTATAGAAATGTAAATAAGTTAACATAGTACAATTTTAATAACACAATCAGTGTATGATCTATAATAATCTATTGTGAATATTAATGCGCTTCTGAGCTTATATAAACTGACAGTACCTCACCATAAAACACAACATACAGGAAAAAATTAAGAAACATCAAAGTACCAAACAGATATAAAACTTTAACATTTGAAAGAACACAGTTATTTTGAACTGCATTTTAAAAATTGACTTATATGTCCAAGGAAATGGACAGCATCATAATTACAACTATGTCTTATGAATGGTGTTTAGGAAAACATCTGCAGCTTATTGTGACAACCAAATAAAACCAATAAAAATTCAACATGCCACATTACAGAATGCTACAACAGGTGGCACGCAGAGTTACCAGTGCCTAATCAATGGTTAGATACCTATAGCAAAATTATCTACTGTGATAAATAATAATAAGAATACAAAACAGGTAAGGCCCATATACCGAAGATTAAAGGGTGGCAAACAAAGAGATTGAGCCAGCTGGCTCAAGCTGTATAGTATCTGACTTATCTTTCGGAGGTGCCAAGACAGGACTTCACCTGTGCCACTGATTATTTTGACGGAGGTTTCCTGTGGGTTTCTTTACTCCTTACATGCAAATGTCAAAAAAGCACATTAATTAGGCCACACTACCTTCTCCCACAATCTTCCCAATTCACTATGCACTATCATCCCATCATTCAACACAAAACATACATTATTATGAGTCAAGAGTGCCAGGAAATTTTTTGCAAGGTGATGCAAATTACCTTTATGTAAAATGACCAGATTTTTTAATCACCAGTACTGGACAAGACAGTAACATATTCGTCATTTAATTAAAATCCTTAATTCTTGTGACAAAACCATAGGAAATGCATGAAATGTAGTTTTGTGTAGATTTTTGAGTGTTAGTTTGAATAAATTATCAAATACCAAATTCAAGATGATGCAAGTACACCACCTTGCACCTTGCTGCCAGTCCCACTGTTATGAGTTATGGTCAGTGTTGTCACATAAACTATAAAGGAATGAATGAATAAATAAATAAATAAATAAATGCACACACAAACATATCACGAATATGATACAAATAAGAAACCAAGATATTATGGATGTACTGAACGCTGAAGGTACTGTGAAAGAATAGAAGATTAAAAAGGAAGGGAAGAGAAAGAAAGAAAAAAAAGAAGAAGAAAGAGAGAAGGAAAGGTATAGAAAGAAAGAAAGACAGCCAGAAAGAAAGAAATGGAAGCAACACAAAAGCAGAACCAACATTCACTCCAACAAGGTAGATGTAAAATTTGTCCCTGTGATTAATTAAGCACCACACACTGACTTCATATGAGGTATTAGAGACAAAGCTCCACACAGCCAGTGCTTCCATACCAGATGGACAGGACTGGTCACCCTCATGTTCCGACTGCTGTACCCCAGGAAAAGAGCCCTGGTGTACATTGAGTAGGACAATGGATGGGACCCAGAGACAGACCGAACACTTGTGGAAAAGGGAAAAATCACTTGAACTGCCCATAGCCTAGTCACAATACCTAATAAGCTCTCTTGCCTCCCTAGAGGTACATGTGTCAGGGGTGTACAAATCCCAGGTGCCGGGTTGCCATGGTGACTACATTTTGTGCAGTGGTGCCTAACATTTGTTAATCCTCAGTATGAAACTTGCTTCATGTCCCCTTTCTAGAACTTTGAGGTGGCTACTAGATTTTTTAAAAATTGTCACACCCCTGCTATACACACATTGACTTCTATACATAAATACACACACACACAAATACAGTACATACAAACACAGCACTCACTCAAAAGACACTCAAAATGAAGCCACCCAACCTACTACTTATGCTCTGTCTGTTACAGGAAGGCCATGGCTTGGATATAGTCATATTTTTTGCCCTGATGGCAGTGTTCCTATTACTGTTCTGCATATTTTCAATGTACCGGTCAAAGGAAACACGTGACCGTGTGGCTGCAGCTGTTACCTCATCATCACAGGCACCACATTCCACAACCTCACATCAAGGACAAGCTCAAGTTCATGAGACTGAGATTGCTTCCAGTGAGGATACAGGTCTGGGACAGATCACAGATCAGGCCAGTACTATCATTCTTCCACCAACATCAGGTTCACCTCAGGTCTCTGAGCTACCGCCACCACCCTATCATATTGCAATACTGTTGCCTCAGCAGACACAAAACTCTGGAACAGTACAAGCAGATGAAGAATCACCTCCACCATCATACGATAAGGCTGTCAGTTAGAACAACAGGTGACAGCACAGGGTGGATCACAGTGGTAACAAGTTTGTGCATGTTATTGCCAGAACGCTAATTTATAAAACAATTTAAGGCTCTGCAATTGGGAAGGGCAGGGGGGGAGGGGGTGGTGTGTCTTCCTGTCTTGTATTATTTTCAGCCCATGTATTTTCATGATCTACCTGCGCTGAGTTACAAACAACCTTATTGATTCATTAACAGTGTGTTTGAGCCCTTGCGGTCCCAATGCACCTAGGCCTTATAGATGGGCCCTTTGAACAAACAACTAACAAACAACCTTAACATTTCACCTTCTTTTCAAAGTATATATACCATTCGCATTACTTAATCTTTGAGCATTATAATAATTATATGACCATAATGCAGTAATGTTGCAACAGAATGTTACTGTATTCTACAGCACAAACCATTCAAACCCCTAACATCCTCATACATAAAGTGAAATCCTGTTAAATATTTCAAGCTGAACTTGTAGGGAATAAACACCTAAAATGAGATAAAACACAATAATGTCCATCATTTACAAATACAAATGAAAATTACTTTAGAGGCTCATGTTCTATCTGTTTTACTGTGTCCTATAATAGACTTCACTCATAGACAACTTCACAACTAGTGAATTGCTGAGTGGAAAGACAAAAAAACATACCTCGAATTGTAACAATTGCTTCTAATGTCATTATAATGAACTGTGTGCTGAAGTTTAGGAATGATTTAACTGATCAAAAATTTGATGGTTATATACAAAAACCAAAAGGTGATTTCATCAGCTGTGTGACACAGCCAGCTCTGGTTCTGAAACCTTCTTGTTGTGGCCAAGTGAAGTGAGATGTAAAACAATATCATGTCTTCTGAGAAATGTGAGGTAATGCTACAAACTGTTCATCAATCACTGGTTCATGTCAACAAGCTTATTCATCACAGAAAAGTACGGACGGACTTTTGGACTATCAGGATGATACAAATACACTTTCACAAATGAACTTATGAAGCTTCAAAATCCATCTTAATCTTGAATCAGCTAAGTTTGAATTTGACTCAGTCTTGTTAATTTAGTACCAGAAATATAGGTACATACATGCATTTTGTTTGAATATAAATGTGTGGAACTGTGATTTTTATTATTATTATCAAACTAAAAAATGAAGCACAAATGTTCAATGCCTTCCAAGATGCTACGACATCCAAAATGGCATCCATTTACAAAACTGTTGTTCAACTGTTTATTAACTATGTCTGTATTTTCTTAAACTCTTTCTTACTATTTTAAGTGTGCTTTGTACTCTATAAAAGCCGTTGTGTGTATTTCTCTGTGTCTATCTACTGTATTTCTGTCTTTAAAATGCTGTAAGAACTATTTTTAATCTTACAAAATTTAGGAAAATGAATCTGAAAATTCCTATCTTTTAAATTATAGAAGTGTAAAAAGATGGTGCTGTCAGCCCAATATCATATCATGATTTGAAATCAGTGCCAAGATTTCACACATGTTACTAATACATGATATTTTGAACTCAAGACAAAGTATATGTAATTCTCCATCCCCACATCTCAAAAGCAAATTTTGAGAAAGTCTATGACTCCAAATAAAAGAAATTATAACTAAGTAACATGGTAAAAAACAAATTCTAACTCATTTATGTACATGAACAGAAATTTTTTGTTATGACTATACTCTTCCAAGACACGATACTGTGTACTGTCGTAGACAGGCACGAACATTTTGGAAGAACTTTCCACCACCAAAATGTCAGTGTCCATCTACCAAACCACAAGATGTCACCTCCAAGAATATAATCCTGACAGTCATCACCACAGAAGGTAAAATCTCACAGCACTTGTTAAGTGTTTCAGAAAGACTGAAATTTATAGCTACTGCAGGAACAAAACTATTCCATTCTGACAGAAACATGATGTGTTCTAGTGTCAGAAATGAATCCAATGTTTATCAGTAACAGAAACACTATTCTTTCTAACTGCATGCAAAACATACTGGATTTTAAAATATGGGGAACCTAATTCCATATGGAGCAACTGGGCAACTTTGAGCATTAATGCTGAATGTATTAAAAAACAAATACAACCAAAAATGTAAAAAATTATGACAAAATTTAGAAGGTACAAGTTACAACAAAAAAGCAGTTATTCACAAAATGCTATATAACAAAATCTATATATTCAAGATGGCATATTTCATTTACATCATTACACAGGCTGAATTTTTAAAATGAACATTTTGAAATACATTTTAATATGATCATTATTCACTGCCTCTGTTAACTGAAAAATATGGTACTGCAAGCGCTGATTTTTTCTCCAACGAAAGCAGGTTTTTGTGTAAAGTGATTTCTGATCACAGAATTTACAACCTGAGAAATAAATTTAGAAATATATTTCAATATGAGATTGCTGTAGTAGTGGTACTGATGCCATGTTGTCTTGTAGGCAGATACCAAGATTTTGGAGGGAAATTCCACCTCCACCTTCAAGGGCAAAGTAGCAATAGGATCCTCTGGCTAAACTGTGTCACAACACAGAGGACCACAATCTGAACATTCATCACAGCAAACACCTCAAAACTCATATACATATACTTTAACATGTTTGAAAGATTGCACTTCACCCTTTCCCTGTCAGTTTAGTCTGTTGAAAATAGTTCAATAACAAAATGTACATAGCTATTTCAATTTGTGGAGACAATTGTCAATATTCATCTACTTTTGGGTACTGCTCTCACTTCTGACAATGTATTTTATAGAAATATTTATAGTTTATTTATAAATGACTTTGTATGGTGTTATGATTCTTTCACATAAATTATATGCTGACAATGACAAAATAAATAACTTTCTCGTTACTTATATTTGATTTTGAATGCAAAACAGAAGAAGATACTGTTAAATGGAATAAAAATTAATTAACCTGTATTAGAACAAACATGTAATTAATGTGACACACAGCTGTAAGCATAGAGGAAGTAAGAAGGGTACAGTTTTCCCCATGCTTAATAAAGCACTATGACTTAAGACATCGGAAGACAACACCTACAGCTCCACTCATTCTTTTGCTTTCCATCAGATAGAGGTCAGTGACTGCTTCATGGGCCCCCCCAAAAAAAGAGATCCCTGTGTCTGTTACCATTAATTATTGAATATGCGGTTAGTCACCACATCAGAGAGACTTTCACCAGGCTGACAACATGGCCTGATCTCCTCCATGATAAATTATGACATAATCTCTGTAAAACATGTTACTAATGAGGTTTACAACATAACCAAAATTATGCCAGTTCAAAAACTACATCATTCATTCCAGCTGTAATTTAAAATTAAAAACTTCCAACACATTTCAAGCATAGTCATTTTAAATATTGTCTTCAGCATCAGCAATCCGATCACAAGTACTGACAGTGAATTATTTTCCCAGAACAATCCACCTGAAAATGGACATGACTGCCAATAAACATGGACTGACATACTATAGCCTATACGCAGTCACATTACTGTGTCATTACTAGCAGGACGATCACGTGCTACTACCGTGTACATAACTGTGATTAATATATTATGTGTATTTAACAATGCTTTCAAGTGATACGCCAATACTCATCATCAAGCAAATTAACAGCTGTAAGATGACCTTCACTGCAGACACTGTAGCAGGTAAAAATTTGATAAATATGCTCATACAAAATATGCAAAAACATGTACTTAACTGGTCAGCTCACTAAAATTGTTACAGTCACATTAAAGCACTGATGAAAGTAAGTTACACATTGGTTAAAGCACTGATGAATATTAAGCATGCTGTTCAATAAAACATTGATGAATATTAAGCACAATGTTGGTTAAAACCTTTTTCAATTAAAATAATGTGGGCAGTGCTGTTTCAAGACTTGCATAAATGGTGCACATTCCTTGTTCTTAGTTACAAAAACACAGCCAATTCAAATGGAAAAACATTCCACCTTCATATTCAGAAGTTCTTTGGTTCATCCAGATAACTGGTGGGATAATTTGGCCATGACAGTTTCCAAAAACTTTCCAACTTGCTCTTCATTAATCATTCTTATTTTCAAAGCTACTTAATCTTATCAAATGACAAACTCCATTAATCCATTACCAAGTATGATCATACCAGGGAGAGTAACACCAGCATGCCACAGAGTGTACAACACACCCACATCCTTGTATTTCTGAGGACTACCAGTACAGTGAGTGTGCCTCAAGTGTCTGCCATTAATAGGGAAGTGCTCTAATCTAGTGACACAAAGAATGAAACCTACCAAACCTCACAATGACTGTACCCATATGATACATATGTTTAGTGCAACAAAATCTATCCCTACAATCACACTGGATCCCAAAAATGCATTATTAAAGGGATAGACAAACAAAGAAAAATACAACAAATGCAAGAACTACACTTTCCATTAGTAACTATCGGATGTGTATAAAGTCATGTCAGTCCCCATGTATATCAGACATGTTCGCATGTCAATAATGCTGATTGCTTCTCTCAATATTAGGAATTGAGGCAGAATTAGTCCCTTGCTCCTACAGCCCCAAATGGGCCTATTAACTTAGATCCTGACATCAGGGCATACACAGCATCAGTGAACTGATAATTTACAGGGTGAAACTGAGTGTTCAGATAAACCTGCCCTATCACTACTTTCCCTCCCACACATCACAATTTGGGCATTCATGGTGAGAAACCAGGAACAACCACCTGAGGTATGGCATAGCCTAACTTTATTAGTATATGCACCATCACTATTGAAGCACAAGATACAGCATTCTCAGCTCTACTGTTACAGAAGAAACACTGCAAGGGCATTTCATACAGCTTTAACCTGTCTCAAAACCTGTATCACATTTGGCATATACTGTGTCCTCTGAACACCCACATTGTACTGCAATGTAAGGGACCAGGATGCCTTTCAGGCCATTCCCTTGGAGGCACTTAAGTGTTATCCCCTGGATCAGTGTGCTCACAGTTTGGTAAAGCATTTTTTGCCTGTATTTAAGGGCATCTGTTCATATCAGTGGTCTCAATTGCACATCACAGGGCACTCAAAAGACTGCAGATATTCTTCAAAAGAGTATCTGACTCAACACAAATGTGATTACTGCCAAATGGTTAATTTTCTGAACATGCTGAAAGCAAAATTGTGTTCAGGTACCATGAAAGTGTACAGTGTGAATATTCTACCCAAACCATTGACCATGAGGTCACCTTACAGAGAGTATGAGTGTACCAACAGCGTGAATAAAACTTGCTACCTCCAACGAATCTCTTAGGAAATGCATAATTCAAGAACTGCAAAAGAAAGAGCAAAATGGTTAGGTTCCCCATCATGCAGAAACCAAAATCCTGAATTCTGAGATGATCCAGTTTTGCCATAATTCAGCCCTGGCCGTGCCACAAACTATTCCTGTAATATTACCAAATAACTGTTGTTCTGTCATAATGGTAATAATTCAAAAGCAGCTTTTGTTGACACAGCTCCTCATATCATAATACGTAGTGCTTTCTTTGTCCTTACAGTGACAATGATTCTCCTTACTATAATGCAAAAACTGACCTTCAATAAAGTGCATAATCATCTTCAAAATTACCTTACCTCACAGACATAAGGAACTGATTGCATAGAGGGACTTTATATGCACAATGAACAGCTTTAAAAGATGTCAACTGTTTTTTTTTTTGGCAGTAGGAATTTGCAGAGGTTGTTTTATCAGTTATAGTAAAATGTTGAAAATACCTCTTTAAATAGCACCATGCCAACCCTTGCAGCAACAGTTCAATGTGCAAGTCCCTGAGTTTACTGCACTATATTATTTTACAATATCCAGTACAAAGTAAAGTGTACTGTACAGGCTGTACGGCCCATAGGGGGAGTAGAGGTATAGCTCTACTCTTTCTTGACCATGGCACTAGAAGGGGGTGAGGGGTCAGTGTCACACCCCGGCCGCTCTTTACCCCTAGGGAAGACCTGGTACCCATTGTACAGGAGGCTGGGTGGGCCCCACAAGCGTAAAACCTCACCCCCACCAGGATTCGATCCCCAGACCATTCAGCATGTAGCCAGTCACTATAACAACTACGCTACCCGGCCCACAAAATATCCTGTGGTATACATTAATAATATTCATTCTTCATTTGAAGTAAACCATAGAAGGATTTAAGGCTTCAATCTGTTCATGTAAAGAAGCAGCACCATAATCTTACCTAAGCACATACTTCAAAATCTCTGAGGCACGTACAACTGCATGGACACAGTAGCCAACCAACCCCAGAGATGAATTTAGATGAAAACTGTTTAACAAAAGCTAGAAGCTAGAGAGAACTCCTCGAACCTATAAATTGTTAGTGTAGTGCCATTGAAAACTGTCCAGAAACCAAATAACAAAATTCTGAGAAATTCAACATATCAGGAAAGCACATGACACACATGTAAATGTGCATATTAGCTAAGAGTAAATAACTTGTTTTATTTTGAGGTCTTCAAATCAATGATTAAGGCATGACACAATGCCAAGTAAAATCTGTCAACGTCATTGGTAAACAACTGTAGTGACAAAAAACAACCTGACACACAGAACTGTGAGGAAGTAATTAAAAAGGAAGAAACAAAGGAGGGAGGATTAAGCAAGGAAAGGAGGAAAACACAGAAGGGAAATGACATCGCCACTGAGCCTCGCAATGAAATGTGCATCCACTGGTTTTCATACTGCTTTTATTGTTGAAGAAAATAAATTACTTTTGATGCTTCTGTAACATCCAAAGAACCTTTGCCGGTTCAGAGGCATGAGTGACAAATTTCATGCTTACAGCAGAGGCTCTTGTCCCAATTATATAGTTTACATCAGACACTGAAGTTTCACATCATATCTTTCATTTTAAAATAAATATTATACAGGTACTATTTACTAACATAAATAAAAATTACTCTACATACACTATAATTTAAATACTATGTTACCGCACTACATTTATGGACACTCAGTTATACATAGGACCCTTAAAATGGTTTGTGCTGCATAAAGACAGTGCATGAAAGGCAGGTTGTAACATATTCCATCACAGATGCCAAACAATACAGAACGTCTGCAAAACTGACTTAGATTCTATACGATAAAATCCTTCTGAAGCCAACATTAGGAGTTGTGTTTATGAACTTACCAATTCAGACCCAAAATTAAGAACTGAACTCTTTGGTAAAATAAAGTAACTAAATTAAACATGCTAAGGACTGGAAAAATTGTCACTTATCTTCAAACACAGCACCACATTTAATGCATTTATATAAAGTACAGCTTAGTATATAGGCACTTAGATGTTAAAAACTCATGTTCATAACATGTTTAATAAAGATATTGTCCTCTGCTTATGACATTCTTGGACTTGTTTGCTAATAAGGAATGTAAAATTAATATAAAATGCCATATTTTCTTCTACAAAGTGAAAACTGAGTTAATTCTTGAAATAGGTGGAAAAAATCCTTACATATTTATATGTAATGGAGGATATTGAAAAGTCAGCCTCATAGTATGGAAAATCTAGAAAGTTACTCTGGAGTTTTAGGAGGGTGTAAATATCTTAACGATTAACACATTCAAAAACCATAAACACTGAAATAAAGGTTAAACCAAAAAGTTCTATGAGTTCCTTACATGACACAACAGATGTCTAGCTGATATGTGATTTCAACCCATACATGCCTTAGCACATGTGGAGGACCTACAGTTATTTGCTGCTTGCATTTATCATATATGACCTCCTGTTCAGCAGGTGTGTGTGCGTGCACACACACACACACAAGCACGCACGCACATGGGTGCACGCATGCACGCGCGCGCGCACACACACACACACAAACACACACAACTTCTAGCATAATGTCAACAGAAAGTCCAGGTGTCAAAACACCTAATCCTGGAAACCAAATGCCTGGGAATCTCCTCCCTGGGAAACCTCTCATACAGTGCATTACAGTGGTATTATGTCTCACTCAAATATTTTAAACTGCTTCCAACATGAGACAAGCGAAGTTCTCCAGCACATCAAAAGACGTGTGTCCAATTACTGTTGCCTCAACAAAGTAAAATGGTTTTACAACCTTATTGTGAAGAAAATTTCTCCTTACATAAATTTCTGTAACTGCAACTTGTATAACAGCTACAAGAACAAAGCCCCCTAAACCTCTACAGTAATTCTAGACATGATGTGTTTTTACCTGTACAAGGCATCAGTCTACGAAAGAAATTTCTTCTGATCCCTCTGTATTTGATAGGTGACTCATATGAAGCCAGTAACAACTTCTGCAGAACTTATTGTGATCCCTTGCTGGCAACATTAGGAACACAGCTTATGAATATCTCAGTGACACTGCACTAAGATGTCTGAACATTTGCACAAAATACATCTGTAAATCACATACACACACACATACATACACACACACACACAATATCTAAATAAAAAAACTTGTAAAAGGAAATAAAACAAAGTGCAGTGGAACCAAAAAAACATAATATATTTTTCAAATTCGAATCTATTGAGAGATGCAATGTTAAATTCGACAAGACATTATACATGGAGATGCTGAAGAAATCCGCCATACTTCGGAAGAACGTTCTTTAGGTTAAATTACATTAATATACCCAAAAATACCTAAATGTGAAGTTAAAAAGGGTCATGAATACACTGAAGAGATAAGCTTTAAAGAATGACAGCTGTTATACCATTATTGACTGCCAAATACATTTTACAAAAATGATAATTTGCAGTTTCTGTAATGTTAGCACCTGTACTTAATACGAATTAACTTCTGTGTTCCGTAAAGTCACTGATGAAGAAAATCTCACACTAGTTTAATAAAAATTTTCCTTAGGGTTCTAAGTAACTTACATAGCTATTGGTTCAAGGACAGACCTGTGCAGCGTACAAATAATGCATCATGTAAAACAGGTACAGTATGCAGATCCGCAACAAGACCATAATTTACTCAGATTATTACCTTCATAACCATTAGACTTCAGATATCGGTACGTTTGGTTATATCAATGCAAATTAACTTAACCAAGTTCTCCCGAAGTATGACACATTCCTTCTGAAATGCCCATTATACACAATACCTGAAGTAAAATCTCAACTTCACACTCGTTGAATTTCAAACAATTTGACATCGGTGTCATACCATATGGGAGGATCAACATTCCTGTAAAAAAAAGAATGATAATATGTTATAATCCAATTTTACGTTCAAGAAGGATCACAGAGAGATGCAACATGCAAAGTATGAGGTTTCATAAATCATGTGAAGCTGTTGGTCACTGAGCTGATCAAAAAGTTCCTAGCCTTTTATAGAAACTCAGAGGCTCATTATTTTGCTTCTTTATGTATCTGCGTGAATTATTCCTTCCTCCTTGAGATGGTAATGAGATGTTAAACTAGTTAAGAAATTTCCCTGTTTTATGGAACCTCAATATTTATGAACATGTTCACAAATGTACATGACTGTCCTTGTCTGTGCCAAATAAATCCTACCTACACACTAGCACCTCATTTATTTAACCTCTTGGCGCCGGAATTATTTTTTTAAATTTTAGCACACCTGTATATAAAATGTGAATAAAACAGGAACCAAATACATTAGAATTATGAAACAAACTGCATTTTGAAGAGAAAGAAATGGAGAGTATATACCGTGTTTAAAATATTCAGTATCTATATTTGTTGAATAAATATATAAAATGCAACGTTTAGAGGTTAGCGGTGCTGTACGACCACTATAGTGGTCGTTAGGCGTCAAAGGGTTAAGCTTCGGTACAATACTATCCGTCAATCTATGCCTGTCTTACAAACAGTTTTTATCTTCACATACATGGACAAAAACTCTACACGCATTTCTCTTTTCTCCCATGCCTTGCCCCATCTCATCCATGCTGATTTGATGTCATACTATTTCTATTATTCACATTACATTGGTTTAATTTTGATGCCTGCTTAAAGTGAGGCTTACCTGAGGTAGATAACACCCCACATGTATGTACGGAACCACGTCGTGGTCCCAGAGTTTGCTTGGTACTTTCTGATCAGAATAGGGTGGGGAACTGGCAACAGACCCACTAATGTACCATGCTGCAGAAACTTGAGAATCTCACTCTCATCTGTCAGGCCCCTAAAAAGTGTTGTACATGCCATAAATCCATAAATAAACAAAGCTGTAAATCTCTTAAATTACAGCCCTACCAGAAACTGATGATACCTTGCATCAGTGCTCAGCAAGGTCTACCTCAAAATAGTGTTGGCCAACATTCACATCAGCCAAACATGACCATCTTCATAATCTACACAAGCATACAAACACAATTTAGTAATTTTAAATGCACACATTTACTGCTGTACTTAGAGCACAGCTCCTGATATCACATCACTAATTCTGTGGGAGCCTATTCATGTAAAACGTGTTCAGTAGGTCATCAAAGTGCATCCAACACCACTGAAGACACAGGAAAAAAATCATATAATTGACGTGTTTCTTTGGAGATGCTTTCCCAGCAGTTGTAATTTCTGTTGTCAGTTCTTTAGGAGTATTAATAAATACCTAACTCTACTGCACAGAATCCCTCTACAGAAGCTAACAGTTGATCAGCTAGACAAGAAACTTCAAAGGTAGCTGATTTTCGTCATTGTTCTACCTGTGACAATAGCTAACTTAGGTCACTCAAAACACTGTCCAAAGTCTAAGGTAGGTTAGTATACACTACTTGCAGCAGTACTGTTCTTCACCTTGGATAGACAGCAACTGCTTATCTTGTCAATTTCACAACATACTGTAGGTAAAATTGTAAAGAAGAAATAACATTTAAATACATTAACAATCTGAATTTACCTCACGTCATCACAAAACATTATGGATGAGGGTTCAAATCAGACCCCAGGACTCTACCATTAATATATGCACAGCACTTTAACAGCACTGGCAATCACACATAACATGTAAGACTAAGGAGTAACCTTCATAATACCTGGGAATTCTCTGTTAGGTCTGTGGTATGACACAAAAGTTACAATAGATGTGACCGATGTGCTGGACATTGTCCACATATCACACTAAACAAGACACGCAATGTACATATAACATAACAATGAGGTGCAGTTGTGTAACCACTGTTGCAACATAAGGGCAATTAGTATTACACATTCGGAGTGTGTGTCCGCAGCCTTAGCCATCCAGCATGCAAAGTACATGCACCGTATTATATTGTCATATCTGGCCAGTCTGGCTCTACCATATTTTTCTGGATTATCTCATAAATGGCAAATTTCAGAAGAAATTTACTGAACATAAAAGATGTGTCTTGATTTTCTCTACTTTTGTCTGAAACATTTCTCATTCTAAGATGAAATGAATGAGAGATTATCATAAATGTACAGAGGTCTTCATGTAATGTACCCCTTATTCTTGTAAGATTTTACGTAAACTTGAATTTTATCAACAGCTCTTTGAAAGATATTCATATATGAAATTTTATAAAAATGACCAGCAGGAGGCGAGTTGTTCCATGTGGACAGATGTACAGAAATAATGGAGCTAATAAGTTATTTTTCCCAATTTTGTAAACATGCCTAAAAAGTGACATTTCACAGAACCTGCTCTGTCCCTGTCTTCAAATGGAAAGGAGAATAGGTGAATACACTCTGGTGGCCCACCACAGCAGTTTCTACAGCTAAGCAATATCAATGTAACGTGATGTTACTGCACCTTCATGCCATGAAATGATACAATATATATATTCAAGTAATGTCAGAAGGCAGGAAGGAAGATGCAGTTTAACTTAAAACTACTTGCTATGTTGTGAAGTTTACTGCCCCATTTTGTAAAGCTGTTCATGTTCCAAACACCAAACAAGCAGGCAATAAAACATGACAGTAAACTTTACATATCATGGCAACAGTAAGTGATAAAATCTCAATGGGTCACCAACTTGATCAATTGAGGGACAAAGTCCAACAAACCTTCTCTGCTTCTACCACTGACTCATTCTCTAATGACAGAGGCAGAGAAAGTGCCTGTAATGTTAAAGACTTCTGCGCTAGAACAACATAACTGATTGCCCAAGGACAGTTTATCAAAATACAGTACAGTGAAACCCACTATTTCATATATCCACTGAAATTTCACACCCCACTCCTCAGTACTCACTTGTCAATACATATTTTCTCCACCTGTGGTACAAGCACTTGTAAAAGCCTCATGATCGTTTGTAGTGGTAGTTTTGTCTTCCAAGAATTCACCCATTCTGAAGTTGGAATCCACTGTCCTCCAGGTCCCATAATTCCAGGAGGGGGTCCATTGCTGCTCCCCTGAGCGAGAGAATGTGCTTCCGTCAGCCGAATACTCTGACGCTATGGAAGCAATAAGGGTATGCAATGCGATACAGAACAAAACACAAAAATGGAAAACTCAAAATAAAATAATATGTACAAAAATGAAAATGAACTGAAAAGCAGAATGACTTCAGTCTAAGAAGCATTAAAATGTACAAGCACAGTGATACACCAAAACAATATTTATATCATAAATGCTAATTTCACTCACAGTACATGAGTCTAAAAAAATTAACATATAAAACACAACATAATAACCAAATTCGACCACATTAAGGAGTTTACACACATGACATTACAATTACAGCCCTTACAAATATAGTGAAAAATCATGAATGAACATCAGATTTCAAACTTTACTAATTTCTCTGATTACAACATTCTTTGAAGTATCAGCATCATCTGTGATTGATGCTGTGTATTCTGACTGAAATTTACCACCAGTTTGGAGAAACACTTTATTTCCACCTTCTGCCCTGAATGTGTAGGCATACTATTCCTTAGAAATGTGGACAAATTTCTACAAGTCTCTACGGCATGACACACAAGAGGACTATCATCTTCATAGTGGCCACTTTAAGAAATCTTAATTTTGAATTTTCACACCTTGCTGGAACGTTTTATTCCAGATGCATATCTTGCTGTAGGGCAATTCACTTTAATTTCTCCACTCTGTCACTGAACCTTTCATGCCAGTGGTTTAAATACGTGTACAAATCACTTCACCAACTAAAAATGGCCTTGCACCACCACCCACCAAATCAAGAAAGAGTTCTCAATCTCTCAATCCTCCTGACGTCTGGAACTGGTGAGGTTTCCCATGTTGAGCCCAATTATGCCACAGGCTCCACTTGTGGTGGTGCCCTTCTGTCAATTCTTCAAGTTTCAGTTTTGCAACAAGACTTCCCCCAGAACCCAAAAGCTTTGGTTTCCCAGAAGCCGCCCGCCGAATCACCAGAGGAACTTCGGCAGATTGCTGGCTGGCATCATTTATGGTCAGAACCAGGGTGATATCTGATCGCCATCAACCTCTAACTTTCATTCTTGATCCAATAAAACATACTTTGAATATGCTTTGGCTTCTGTCCAGCTTGCAATAATCCAAGAACTGCACCTCTAACTTCACAATTCAAATGGCCCTGTCTGCCCCTTTTGATCATTACCTCGGGGATTTCAAAAACCAACAAAATAGAACCGAGGTCCTACTCCAGTACTGCATAGAGATGGGGTCAAGGGGAGTCGGCCGAGCCATACTGGGGTCACTAGGTTGCTGAGGGGTGATACTGGTGGCCCGAGGGGGGCTCTAGCTATTCTCCAGGGGCGGTAGATGTGGATTATAGCCTCTCTCTGCCCGAGACCGTCTGTGCATGGTGAAGAGCCACATCCTCTGAGTGGTGACCCTGCTGCGCAGAACACAGCGGACCTAAAGGAGTAAACCTTGAAAAACAATCCCCAATCCTACGGTGTGAGTGCTGTGCCTAAAGGATGAATGGCAGTGGGTGAGCCTGTCTTTAACGGCACCCTCTGGGATACCAAGCGACCTCTCAGTTGTATTTAGCCTTTCCAAGTATAGGGGCTCTGCTTGGTGGACCAAATATTTCCTCAGATCCTATGGGATCGAGATTGAGAATAACTCAGAGTCTACGGAGAGCTCTGCAATAGGGGACTCCAGTAAGGATTCTACGGAGGGCTCCAGTCAGGTGGAACTCTGGAAGAAAGCAACTATACCTGGTAACTACGACATTTATACCTGGGTTCCTTCTTTTTGGACCCAGAGGTTCTCCACTGATCCTGCGGGATTGAAATTGAGAGTAATTTAGAGTTTAAGGAGAGCTCTGCAATAGGGGACTCCAGTAAAGGTTCTACCGAGGGCTCCAGTCAGGTGGAACACCGGTAGAAGGCAATTATACATAGTGATTTTGACATTTATACCTGGGTTCCTCTTCTTTTTAGAGCAGGAGGTAATTAGGAATTAGGTACGGTGGGCCATCAGGAACTTTGTTGAAGGAACAGGGCTCCTTTTAACTTAATATAGAACAGGGGGCACAAAGGGCCTGTCTTAAGGCCTAGGTGCATCGGGCCTGGAAGGGCTCGAACCCAATCATTATTCTATTCTACTGCATAGAGATAAGCAAATTTTTAAACATTCTCTGCAGTGATACTCTCTTGTTTTCTGGGGTGCAGGTGTACCCAGATTCCATCGAAAGGAGCTGTCCCTTCATTGAAGTTACTTGTTTTATTGAAGGTGCTGCAGATGTGCTCCATAGACAGCTTTCAGGCAATTCTGCTATAGCAGTTCCTGTTCAGCTCTTTTGGTACTCTACTGTTCAACACTTTCACTCAAAATATGCTGTACTTAAGTAACAAATGTGCTATATAAGAGGATGAAAACAATGCCACTGGAAATAAATAAAAAGCAGTAATTTTGGAAAATAAGTCAGCTGTTTCCTTCCTCCAATGGAGTGGAGGATTACTGAACCATACTGATCAAGTTATGTCCTAACAAGCTTGTGATACAGACACTTTTAATATTGTTATTTATGCTAGGAATGGGGTGAGACTGAATCATTTGGTACTGAAGCTTCAAATGGGCCTTGTGCACCATCCCCTCATGACAGATGAGTATGCAGCATTTGTAGAATAGTAACTGGCATGATACAACTGAAATTCTCAAACAAAACCTACCCCAGTGCTACTGTGTCCACCAGACCCCACACTGAATACACAAGGATTGAAACTGGACTTACATTGCAAGAAGCTAACACTGACTGCCTCAGCTATGGCACAGCCATTACGCAGACTCCGGACAACGATAAGAAAAAAGTGTTTTATATATATATATATTCACCAAATCAATTTATATAAGTTTTTTAGATTATCAATTATTTTAGAGGTATTATCACCACTCCTCTCTCCCATTACACAGAAAGTGAGGACTTGCTCTGTTGTGAGCAACTGTTATAATTCCAAGTGTCCTTCCACTTCGCAACCAATAGTTGAATAAATTTATGTCAAATAACCTTACATGAACAAAATGTTATAAGTGCAGTACGTTGTGCACAACATGATTTGCGATGCAACTGTGTGCACAAAATGTCAAGCGTTGGGCTACCTGTGCTGAAGCTCTCTGTAGACTGGCAACTGAGGATTCTGAAGTCTTACGTTTGCTTGCAGTAGCTGAGTGAGAACTGCTTGTAGAGTGGATGGATGGTGTTGGAGAATCTGGATTTGTGCAAGGCTGAAAGACAAAAATGTCTGGTAAAAATGCATTACAAAACTGACAGGTGTAACAGGTTCATCACCTTACTATTAGACCTCACAGCACTGGTTTAATTGTTTATATAATCGAAGATGTACTTGGAAATCAGTTTGGATGTAGAAGAGGAAAAGGAACTAGGAATACAATAGGGATTCTGAGAATAATATCATTACAAACTTTGGACACAGAGGAGGAATTGTGCTTGTGCTTCATAGACTAGAAGCAGGCACTTGACAATCTAAAATAGACCAAATTAATGCACATCCTAAGGAAAACTGATATCAATTGACACAAAAGAAGGTTGATAAGCAAACTGTACATGGATCAGTGCTAAACCAAGTCTGGTCAGAGGGAGACAAGAAGAGTGATGACTGGAAAGAGTTAGATAAGGATGCTATTTGTTGCCAATTCTCTTCGAATTGTACAGCGAGTACCTTATCAAGGAAGCTTCTGAAAGCTCTAGAAACTTCAAAATAAGAGGACAAGTAATAAGCACTGTGAAATATGCAAATGACCTTGTCCTACTGACCAAGGAAAAAGTGGTTCCAAAGAGTATGACTGACAGACTAATTGAAATTGTAAGATGCTATGGAATGGGATCAAATGTGCAAAAAGCTACGATGTTGAAAATCTCAAGGCAACGATTCCCAATCCAGATTATGAATGATCAAAAACAACTGGATAATGTAGACTATTTCAACTATTTGGGTAGCATGATAACAAATAATGCAAGATGTACAAAGGAAATTAAATTCAAGATTGCCATGGCAAAAGCAGCGTTCAACAAGATGATGATTATACTCATCAGCACACTTGACTTAAATTTAAGGAAAAACACTAGTGAAGTGCTACATTTGGAGTACAGCTTTGAATGGTGCTGAAACTTGGGCACTTCAGGAAACAGATCAGATATACCTGGGACATTTTTAAATGTGGTGCTGGTGAAGGATGGAAAAGATGAGTCAGATCAATCACGTGAGAAGTGGAAAAGTATTACATACAGCAAAGAGGAGAGGAATATCCTACATACAGCGTGAAGAATGTAGACTAACTAGATTGGTCACATCTTCCATAGGAACTACCTTCTCAAACATGTCGCTGAAGGAGAGATAAAGGGAAGGACAGATATGATGGAAGAAGAGGAAGAAAATCTAAGCAGCTATTGGATGACCTCTTCCAAAGTGAATTCTCCTGCAGAGAATTCACTTTGGAAGGGGCAACAGACCTACTGTAAGACACGAACATCTAAACAGTGCATGGCAGCACTATGTAATTGCTGAAAGACACTTGACAAGCTTTAAACTCTATATTGTGTTTATCCAGCTAAAAGACATAGTATGTTTATGATTACAGTCTTCTGGGACATTAAGCAATGTTCCCTGGTAGACATCTACCAAGGTTTGGGATGATGTGCTGCCTATATCTTTATCATTATCTTGAACAAGGACTTAGCAGGTTCCTCCAAAATCCTGGTACCCCCCTAGCACACGCTACCTAACATCCTGTAAAACTGTTATTGCAGTACTCACTGCCATGAGAACCTCAAATTGGAAATCCATTATTTTTACCTTTATATTAATACTAACAGAAGGAACAGACATGTTTGCAAATAATGAAAAATCCATGCAAGGAGAAGTTATATTATGATTTCTGGAAAAACAGGTATCAAGTAACTGTGGCATAGCTTGCAACCTCTGAATCCATTTATTCCAATCATATGAAAATATTTCATACATTAATCATTACGTTGTTACTCTACTTTTTGAGGAACATTTTATACAGACAAATCCCAAAGACCACAGTCTTCCTGCTCTCCATGATGACAACCTCAAAACCTCCCAAAAAATTATTTGGTTTTAAAATGCATGACAATACTTACCATACTCTTTGATCTCGGCAATTCCTGCCCATCACCTTGCCTTATGCTGCTATCACTTGAGTCATATGTTGTTTTCTGAGACACTATTGGAGATACAGATGATTGTGGCATTAGCGGCGAATCACTTGAACTCACTCCATTCACTGTTGCTGACGCAGTCAGTTCACAGAGCTGATTGACTGAAGGATGAGCTGATTCCTTCTCTGTCATTTTTTCAATGCCTGACAAGAAATTAAAGTGTAAGATTTAAGGTTCTCATGGTGATGAAAATGAAGACTGATGTCTTCTAGGATGTTATTCTATGCAGTCTCCTGGAAGACTGACATTTCATGGAAACTCAATGTCTCAATTCCTGATGCACAGCATCAGCACACTTCCACCACATGACACAATACCCTACCCCAAAAGATAGCAATCTCCAAGAAATTATGCTTATTTTTTATAAGTATCAATGAAGAATCTTCAATTGATTATCAATCTGCCATACACCATTCACTGCAGAAGCTATGCAAAGTTTCAGTACGACATAACATAAGCCTTGCAAGGCTCTCTATCACAAAAAGCTTGTGTTCTGGAAAATATAATGGATGGAAGACACCTGACGATGTGCAATATAACCATCATCAGTGCACAAGTGTAACTGACACAAACCACAATGCCAATTGTAAGTCATGTAAAATGGTTGGTGGTGTTTGGCAGACATTATAGCAATACATTTTCTAACAAACAAACAAACGAAAAAAAGAAAGAGTACTCACTCTTGTTACACCAAATGAACTTCATGCCAATACACAGAAAATATCAACAGCCAAATGATATTCTGTTCTGTGTCACATGTAGGAGTTTGTTGTGATGGTCACAAGATCAAATATGGTGTGTTTCAGAGGAATCCGCTACACCTTAGGAGTATGTTCCTTAGGTTAAATTACAATTGACAAAACCAAAAGTATCTATACCCAAAGTTGAACGGTTAAGGAGATAATGACATGAGAACAATGTGGTCTTCTTGCGACCCCACATACTGTACCTCTTTAGTTTGATGTGTTATCCACATGCTATGCGAGTCCGTCCTTCAGCGAATACTGAGGCAAGCCATGCGCCAACACATATCTCATATAAAGTACTTGGAATGATCATGACGATTTTTACAAAAATAGTGCAAGTTTTTCTTACACAATTTATGTCTTTATGTCACTCGGATGTTACATAGATGTTATGTACAGATGATAACATTATAAATTCCACCTGGTTTTAATATGTATTTGGTAATCAATGCATGTATAATAGCTCTCAATCTTGAAAACTTCTCTCACCATTATCTCCATAACCGTTCAACTTTGGATATAGTTGTTTCTGGTTACAGTGATGTGAATTCCCTAACAAATGTCCTCCCAAAGCATGGCAGATCCCCCAGAAACACCCGGTGGATACATTATGCATGTATATACCACAAAACAAGGTGGGACAACTCAGTCAGTATACTGACTACAGGGATGCATAACCAAGGAATTGTGGTTAAGTTTCTAGCAAGGGATAGAGACATTTTCTCTTCTCCAAAGTGTACTATGTGGCTCTGGGAACAACACAGCTTCTTTCAATGGATACTGGCGGCTGTTATCCCGGGGTTAAAGCGGTTGGGTAGTGAAGGTCATCACTCACCTTCAACTAGTACAAAGGCTAATAATACATAGAGCTATACCTCCACGCCCCAAGCCCTCATGGCACGTTGTTTTATTAAGCACAGAAGGACAGGGTAACATGACAATATTCAGCTTTTCACAGGTTTCTGTTTCAATAAGACTCTTCCAACAGTATAAACACAGAAAAACCACAATACAGCACCACCCTCACTTTAGCACCCATGGAAGTCTGTACACACAAATTCCCTATTATACCGCAATTCACTTTAACACCACCCCTGATATACCACCATAGACTGCAGTGAAAAACAGTGGCACTGTATCAGTGTTTGAATGTACAAGAGGGGACCCAAATATTTCTGGAATTCAAATATTCCGCATGAACGAGACATAGTTCAGGGTTCTACCACTAGCTACCATGAGCCTGCAATATTCTGAAATAGTCTGCCAAGTGACATGGCACTGCACGATTTGTGTCACTTTTTCTGGCATTATTCTAAGTGTTTGCAAGTGTGTCTGGCGATTCTTTAAAAACTGAAATGGCTGATCTTAAAGAAAGAGTGTGTGTGAAATTTTGTTTCCTTTTGGGAATAACTGTAGCTGAAACTGTTATGATGCTCAAGGATGCTTTTAAGGATGAAGCCATGGGTATAACACTAGTGTACAAGTGGTTTAATCATTTAAAAAGAGGGAAAATGTCTGTTGAAGACCAACTGCATTGTGGCCACCCTTCCACAAGCAAGAACTGACCAAAATCTTGAAAAAGTTCGCCAGGCTGTCCATGCAGATCCTCATCGGAACATTGACAAAATTTCTGAACTAACAGGTGTGTCATGGAGTTCATGCCAATGCATTTTAATGGAAGATTCGATGATGAAACAGGCTGCTACAAATTTCATGCCGTGTCTGCTCATAGAGGAGCATAAAAACAACCATGTGAATGTTTGCCATGATTTGCAGGAAGAGCTCAAAAATGACCCTGAGTCAAGGCAGAAGTCTAGTCAGTGGGAGTAACCAAATTCTTCTAGAGAGAGAGAGAGAGAGAGAGAGAGAGAGAGAGAGAGAGAGAGAGAGAGAGAGGAGCACAGCAGCAAATTTCTTCAAGTGTCAAAACAATGTTGATTTCTATTTTTGATGTTGATGGGATAGTGCACAGGCAGTTTGTTCCTCCTCCAGCACAAACAGTAAATCAGCAGTTTGACTTGAATGTGTTAAAATGATCGTGTGAAAGCCTGTGACAAAAATGTCCAGGAAAGTGGCAGAGTGGGGATTAGTTCTTGCACCACGACAATGCCCCCACCCACACAGCCTTGAGCATCTAGCAGTTTTTGGCTAGAAACAAAATGGTGGTTGTGTCTGACCCCCCTCCCCTACTCACCTGACCTCGCTGCTTGCAACTTTTTTTTTGCACCTACAGATATAGCAGGATTTGAAAGGGAGGCATTTTTCTGATGTTGCAGAGGCTTAACAAGAATTGCTGGCAGCCCTCAACAGCATTTCTGTTGAAGATTTTGGACAATTTTTCCAGCAGTGGGAGCAGCGCTAGGATCACTGCATCCAGTCACAGGAGGAGTACTTTGAAGGGGACTAAAGTTACAAACTTGTACGAATATTTTAAATACATTTTTTGTAACAATTCCAGAAACTTTTTGGTCCTCCCTCGTAGGAGTATGTGGAAATTTTGCTGTCCTTGCTACAATATCTGAGAGTGTCTGGAAATGAAACTGTCCTTGTTACAATACCTGAGTGTCTCTGGAAATGTTGATGTCCTTGCTACAATACTTGTTGTGTATGTAAGTGTAGCTGTCCTTCTTAACAATAAATGGAGTGTCTGTAAGTGTAGCTGTCCTTGTTATAACACCTGGATTGTCTGAAGCTTCAGCAATCCTTGTTACAATACCTGGAGTATCTGGAAGTGTAGCTTTCAGAGTGCCAGGTTCTGCTGGCAATGCTGGATGTGACCCTTCCATGCTTGGCAACTCCCCTAAATTTTCTGTGGACGTGGTGCTTGGTAGATGCCTTCTTGTACGTTTCGTTAAGGATTTAGCAATAGTTCCATAGTCACATGGAAGGTTTGCTAATGAATGGAACACCTGGCGCTTGCGAATGATTGTGTACACCAAATTGGAATTTCCTGGAAATTAATAACTGTTGTTTATGAAACATGAAGAGGGAGCACCAAGAGTTATTGCTTAATGTTGATATTCCTGGGAAATTGCAAATTACAGCAAATAATATACAACAAAGCATACTTTCCTGTTAAGAATTAATTAAATATGAACTTAAAATACCTGAGAGAAAAAACAATCTAAGTCTGAGCAACATGCATACAATCTTTGGCCACTAGAATTTGTCAGTGTTTAAAAAAAAAAAACATTATTTTCTGCAATGTTAAAAGAGGATTGCCTGTATAACAGCAAATACATAATGTACTGTGAGATCTGAAGTGCTCAAGACAGTGAAAATGTGCAGATTATGGTCTTTTGGGATGTAACACTGTGCATGAAGATAGGTAGACAGTCTACCAAATTACAGTGTCATATATCAAAAAATAATTTAAATTTTGTATTATTTCTCTTTCTGCAATTCTACAAAAATAATGCCCTCTCCAGACACCAAAAAGAACCCTGAATGTGTTACATTAATCTCAGGATTACTTCTTATGCTCAGAAAATGTATACCCCTGTTAATATTGTCCCTGAGCAAATTTGTTTCCTACGTATACATTAGCTGTCTCTTTCTCTCTTATATTCCCAATCTGTCACTCACTGCCCTACAATGAATATGGAGTCAGTAAGTTTCTTCACAAGGTTAGTAACTACAATTAACCTTTTGATGCCTAACGTCGACTATAATGGTCGTACCGCACCGCTAACCTCTAAATGTTGCATTTTATATATTTATTCTACAAATATATGTACTGAAAATTTTAAACATGGTATATACTCTCCGTCTTTTCCTCTTCAAAATGCAGTTTGTTTCATAAATCTAACGTATTTGGCTCCTGTATTATTCACATTTTATATACAGGGTATGCTAAAATTAAAAAAATAATTCCAGTGCCAAAAGGTTAACACTATAGAGTATCACAATCCATAAAACCAACTAAATCCTGTTCAATTTAATAACAAATATGCCCTCAAGAAATTTAATAATTTAATAATGACACTTAAATGCCACACATTAAACCTGTACAATCACTGCATATGGGTCTAAAATCCTCCCCATTATACAGGTTGAGAGTCACAATTTAATGCAGGGGTAACCACTCATGTTCTGGGAGGAATTGCCCATTGCTACATGTATGACATAGTTTAACTAGACAGTCACAGTATCAGAGCAAAATCAATGCACTGCTTGGCCAGCTGCAGCATGCAATGCAATGATACAATACTGCAACACAAAGGAAATAAAGGTTAAAGGTTACAAGTTTCAAAGTTTTGAGATGAGATGTCTTACAAACGTTTCATTCCAAGTTGGTTTTGTAAACCTTAAAATATCCTGGAATGAAAACTCATGCACAGTATAACCACTCCTCACTCACCATCAAACTGATACTGAATGATATTGTTGAAGATTTCCAGGAGGAAGAAAACTAGATGATGGTTGGTGGGAGATGAGAACAGGAACCATGGAGTACTGAATGCTTCCAGCAAATGCAAGAGCTTTGTACTGGCCACCATTGACAGGGTTTTCAAGTAAGGAGAAACTGTGAACATATTACAGCACCAGCAGTGTAAAACACAATGAAGTATCAACAGAATTTCCATCTCCAGCTATTGTTTCCTCAGATAATCCTTTCATTCCACCATTCATACATTATAGCCATTCAGCACTACTATAAATTACAAATTTCATACAACCTGCACTTTTGAACATTACAAATTCTCACCCCTAATCCATCTTTCATACACCGAATTTGGACTCTCAAATACAGCTGATGAATAAACATTTCAAGCTACTGCACAATGGCCCTATCTGTCAGCCAAACAAACATTTCAGTTTATGCATGGTCTCAGTATGTTATTATCTATGTTCATTAAATAGCATTTACCTGCTCCTGCAAGAAGTTCTTTTCAAAAAGCACATCACACCATGCCACTTGCTGTTACAAGAGTGATGTGTTTCTTCCATCTATCCTCCCACACATGCCCCCTACATTTCCCCAATGTCTACAGCCATGAAACTGAGAGCAAAACTGTATTTTGTGTCCCCTAAATGCCAGAAAAGGTATGTGAGATAATTAGAATTTGAGGCAAGAAATAACTTTGGAAAATTTATTTGCACTGTTTTTATTTTGAAACTCAACCATCAACTTTGATCAGAATGGAAAATGGACGCCCATTATAACATGCAAGTCTACTGCTGGACTTTTGTACAGTTTGACTTACATACATGTTTTCATGAATAAATTATGTATGAAAGTTGGGAACTACCTGCAAACAGATGGGACAGATGCCCTTACCACAGCAGAAACACGCCATGAGACAGAAAGAGTCTGCACACTGAACAGCATCTTCAACGAGTTCAGGACTTCCTACTCAGAATCCTGAACCCCCAGACATACTGCAACAATACTACTTAATGTTTTCTATTGATAACCAATTACTGTACAAAGTAATCTCCATTCCATGTGGTGCCAGTAATAGAAAACGTGTATGTCACATCCATCAGCACAACTAGTGCCCATTCCTGTATTTACTAAACACTACACATTCATAAGACTGCCAGAATAAATAAACAATTTTGCTGTTTCAATTTGTCTTCTTTAAAATAAAACAATATGTGTGAAGAATATGTACTCTGTTGTGTTTTACTAAAAAAAAAGTCTTACTGAACAGTACATTTATTGTTGTTGTCACAGAAAACCTCAGCTAATTACATCATATTAAAGGTAAACTCTTGTGAAACAAATACTTTAGCTTTGTATACCATAAAAGGTGAAGAATCTGTGCAGCAACTGGTTGTCAAGTTCTCATGAAGGAAGCACCATGGAGCTAGTGACACAACAACAAAGTTTAATGCTAGTACTTACCATTTACAAGAATTGTAAGCAGACAATCAAATAGTGGCTGCAACCTCTGGTGGCCTGTTGTGATAATTTTGTGGAACACTGTAATTAGCAGATCTGCATGTGTCCCTGGAAAATTTAAAATACATCTGCTTGGATATAATGCACACTTTCTTACTCCAAGTTTCTCCAAAAAATGTGACTGCCCAATACATTGTCACATGATATTCTGATACACTACACTTAGGAACCTCAAAACCAATTTGAAATAATATATATGTACATTTATGGTTCATTTACTAGTGTCAGTAGAAGAAAATATACAGTATAAAATAATAAGCTAATCAATGAATGATAGATGCAAAGAGATGTGGAAGAAAGCCAATAAGGCCTAATATAAGGTACTACCCACACATTTGCTTGAAGGGACTGAAGAACACTGAAATTGCCCCTGTGCTTAATTAAGCATCATGTTATGAAGCAATTTGAAAGAGTGTAATTACAGCTTCAATCATCCCTCATGTTGGCACTAGACAGAAACAAGTGGTCTCCCTCATGCATTGACCACACTACCCCCAAACCGATGGCAACCAGCACCAACAGGATATAAGGCTAGCTGGATCCCGGGCTAGTCTGTACACTCTGAGAAGGAGACAAATCTTTCTCCTACTGGGAATCAACACCCATTTCCTTGACCATCCAGGCTGTATCCTAAATACTACTGGCAAAACAAATCTCAAATGGTTTCACATCCTGGCTTCATAAGTCAAGGTATGTGGCATGGAAAGGTTTTACATAAAATGCACATCATAGTAACAGTTTAAACACATACATATTTATAAAAACAGTAATATTAGACTATAATCCCACCTGTGAAAACAGGAATGTCCATTGGTATTGTGGCAGTGTATGGTTTATTGAGGCGGACACCAAAGTTTCTCTCCCCACTCAGGAGGAGCAAGATAAACACACCTATATGCATGAGACCAACTCGAGCTGAAAATAAGCATATCTTGTTTTATTTTCATAACTAGAAGATATTAGATCTGTGTTTAAGCTCCAAGTTATTGTTATGTTATTTAACTATCTATAAAATTAAATTCATTAGCATCTGCCTAGTACAACTGAGAAAACCCATAACACCTCACTCAAGATACAACAGTCCTAAGCCATAATCTTAATCTGGAAACTCCTGAATTCAAACAGACACTGAAACAATTCACAATTCACACTGAGAACCCTGCAAATACAAAGACAGATTCATTACTGTGAAACCATTCTTGACCAATTGCCCTTATGAGTAATGTATGCATACACTTTGCCTCACAGCACTGCTATCGTCACTGCCTAACACTCTGACTCCAGTCACCTAACAAATGTCCGCTGCCACCACACATATACATTCCGATACTTTGATAATAGCCAATGTTAAAGATAATATACCAGCAGGTTCTAACAATGACAAAACACACATCCAAAATACTGAGTTTCACTTACATTGATCAGCGCGGGAGTCATTAAGATGGTACAGGATTGGCACCAAAATCTCCAACACATCACTGCTCTTTAGCACATAATACAAGAATTTCTGAAAAATTTAAATCATACCAAATAAGACGATGATTATTTAGAAAAATAATTTAAATGCATTTATACATTCTTACCCCATCGGAGTAAAATACATGGTTGTTATTATGACTGTTGTGACTGTTTCCTACTATTGCTACTGTTGCTGCTGCTGCTACTACTACTACTACTACTACCACCACAACCACAATAACCACCGTCACCACCACCACCGCCACTACCACAATGACCACCGCCACCACAACCACCACCACCTCTGCCACTGCCACCACCACCACAACCACCGCAACCGCCACCGCCACCACAACCACCACCACCATCTTTACTACTACTGCTAATACTAATCATCAAGACACAGTTAAAACATAAAACAATACATGTTATGGACCTTTAGTAAAGTAAGATGATTAAAACTCTTCAAAACTACACACTTCTTACTGTGTGTTTGACCCAACAAAATGAAGCCTATAAGGGATATAAAACAATGCACACAATGCAAGTCATGCATAAAGTTCATGAAATTTGTATCACATTTCACTACCATATGGACTGCTATAGTTTTCAATATGCCACAGAATATTACATCAAGAGATTAAAAGGCTACAAACCAAGACTTAAAAAATTCATGATTATCACTCTAAATGAATCAACTTAAGGGCATACAAAATTGGAACATGCCTCAATAATGAAACAAGTGCAGAAAAAATTCTGAAAGTCTTTAAGTATCAACATTCCTGTAACACAAAAATTTACTGCAATTCCTAAATTCTGTTCATTTTTTTAGCCTTGCCTTCAATTTGTTTTTATCCAGAAAACTATTAGAATGATCAACAAAGCTACTGTACAACAGCGTGTACGATGAAATTATACCTGAAAACTGCAAGCAAATACCACTCATGAAACAGCAATTTGATGTAACCCACACAATTCATCAAACCTGTATTCCCGAGTTACTAGACAGTTTGGTTACAAGCACCTTCTATCGAAATACTGTGTACACAAAAAATTCTCCTTAAATTATTGTAAAAACATTCAATGTTTAAGTGTTGGTTTATTAATGATACGTAAAGTTGTTTCTTTGTCCCGTAAAACTGTGTATCAGTGGCTTATGACAAACTGCTGTTTCATGAGCAATATGTGGTTATCATGTACTGAACGGCATCCAACTCCATGAAAACTTGTAACAACTCTCTTTTCAGAAGTCCATTTTTTGCACCAGCAGCAAAATTCACAATTACATTACAGTGTGAAGTGTTTTACCTTCCTCCTGTACAACTGCTGATAAAATCATGATTCCATAACAAAATTTATTACTGATTTTACCATCCCACCAACAGGTACAAAGATAAACTGTATTACTATAGAACTGGCAGTGAACCACAGACAACAACTGACAAAGTTGATATTCCGGCATGTCCTAGCATACAACTCCATCGATTCTGGTCCTCCTTGGCCAGTACACAATTCCACTGTTTTTATGGAACCCACAATTTCATTGCTGTTTGCAGCACACTGCCAGTGAACCATGTCATGGGACAGATTAATCCAGACTGCATCCTCAGTCTCATTCTTCAACATTCATTTCTATATTATCCTCCAACACATGCAAGTCGTCTCTTAAGGTTAAGATTATTATGAATATTTCCCATCTCCAACCATTTTAAGACTTCTAACATGTTAGTCTATTACAGTGTGGGAGTACCACCAGCTCAATTAGTTGTTAAAGACTAATTATTCAACACATTCACATGCAGGCCTTGCTTTGGCTCCGCATGGTCCAGTTCAGAGCAATCTGGTTTAGCTTGGTCCAGTTCGGCGCTTCATATGTGAATTTAAGACAATCCCACATATTTGAAGTGACAACTTTAAGGGAAAAAACTCGTCTTGCATTCAAGTAAATATGGTATTTCAACACAAAACAGATCAAATATGCAACAAACAGCCTTTCAAATTTCTTTGGCACCTCAACATATTAAATTAATTTCTAGGGGTGTATTTCTATGTACAGGGTGCAGCAGAAATAACTCCCACATTTTGAAGGGCAATAAAAATCAAACGAAACAAGGTACACAAAAAATTCCTTTATTTATAAAAAGCACATATAATGCAGTTTTTTAAACACTTTTAAAGATAACATCGTTCAAATGGCGGCCGTTATTGACGACACACTGTTGAAGCCGTTCATGGAAGTTGTCCATGGCTTTGCGGGTCATCGCGGGCGGAATGGCGGCGACTTCTTGTCGTATTGCCTCCTTTAATTGTTCAATAGTTCCAGGGCGACATGCATACACCTTAGCTTTTAGGTAACCCCAGAGAAAAAAATCACACGGGGTCAAATCAGGTGACCGGGCGGGCCAACCAATGTCACCACGCAAAGAGATCAGATGACCAGGGAACATTTCTCTCAAAATCGAGAGTGAACGACGAGAAGTGTGGGCTGTGGCCCCATCTTGTTGAAACCACACATCCTCTTCAAGTTCATCCACTTTGGGCCGCAGAAAGTTCTGTAGCATG
>Ga0123355_10000967_pt1 | contig 39727 bp, 41 predicted proteins | sample TergutEmb28metaG_3_FD_89872 | JGI IMG/M metagenome (GOLD analysis project Ga0123355, IMG submission 89872) | Embiratermes neotenicus P1 segment gut microbial communities from Petit-Saut dam, French Guiana - Emb289 P1 | ecosystem: Host-associated > Arthropoda: Insects > Digestive system > Gut ...
AATTTGACACAATGCAAAGAAACGACGACGCGGCGTGCCTAAAGGCACGCAAGGAGGAGTTGATGCAGCAGTGTGGAAAAATTGCAAGTTATCGTTCATGGTTTTGGAGTGCGCTTGCTATATAGCAAATGTTTTTTCAATCCATAACTGCTTCGGGTCAGGATGGGGAACGCTCACTTCGTTTGCTGTTCTTTTCCAAAACACTTCACTCCATCTGGCGTTCGGCTTCCCCTCGCACTTACGGTTTCAAGGTACGTTTGCTGTAGGAAATGAATATTGAGAAATATTTTGTTTATTCTCATTAGAATAACTCTATGAAAACGGGTTGTCAATTAACTTTTTGCATATTTTTACGTAAAATTTTTGCATTGTTTTGTGTATAATTTTATGTAATTTTATGTCAAATGCGTGAATGCGGCTTCTGCGCGGGGGAGTTAGTTGTATTGTTTTTATGGTTACAGCGTTGTTTTATACCCTTTCATGAGCAGACATGCTATAATTATGCATTAGATTATTAAACACAGGTTCTAATGACGGGCATGACATTGACTTTGTAACATTGTCAACAGAGGGTTGCCATAGATGATGGAGAGATAACCACATGACCAAATTTATAGTAATAGAAGGTTTAGATGGTAGCGGAAAATCTACCGTTACAAAGCTGCTTGCGGAGCGGTTTAAAGAAGACAACCAGCCCTGCATTACAACATTTGAGCCTACGAAAACCCCTATTGGTGAATTAATTCGGCAAGCACTAACGGGTAAGCAAACTTTTGAAAATGAAACTATGGCACTACTTTTTGCCGCCGACAGATACCAGCATTTGCAGGAAGAAATAGTCCCCGCTCTTGTGCATAGCAATGTAATTTGCGACAGATATTATTATTCAAATATGGCGTACCAAGGGCTGTGTGAACGCAGTTTAGAGCGTGTGCTAGCATATAACCAGACCATGTTAAAACCCCATATTACATTTTTTTTAGACGTGTCGCCAACGGAATGTTTACGGCGTGTTATTGCCCGCGGGGTTGATATAAGTATTTATGAATCGCTGCCCGAACTTGAGCTAAGGTACGAACGCTACAAAATGACTATAAACCACATGAAAAATGACAGCATTATATCCATAGGCGATGATGAAATGACAGCCGCAGATATTGCCGAGCAAATGTGGGCAATTGTACAAAGTTAAGTGCTATACTAGCTACGGAAATCAATTTTCAAATGAAGCTATGGGACTCCGTCCCAAACCCTGCAAACTTTTGAAAAAGTTTGACCAAAACTTTATCTTAAAATCGTGCATTCGCACGATTTTGGGTTTAATATTAAAATTTTTATCTCACTTTTTATAAAAGTGAGTGGGGTTCGGGGTTAAACTCCGAAAGTTGATTTCCGTGTATAATAACACTATGAAATAGACACCGCCAAAATAATATGATAAAGTTATATAAATGGTTAAAATAACATACATTACCTATCTGCCATGGCGGGAAACGCTTGCTTTACTCATTGTCCCCTGTCAACGTACCTCACACTTTGGCGTTCGGCTTCGCTCTGTCAATGTAGTTGTTTTTTACCATACTATATATAGTCACAGGAACACAAAACCGTCCATTCTTGCTTGCAATCATTGGACAGTTTTACATTCCTGTGACTATAGCCTGTACAAATTTGTGACAAAAGGATGATATCTTATGGACAAAATCACCTTGATACTTGGCGTAATTGGCGCAGACGTGCATGCCGTTGGCAACAAAATTTTGGATTATGTATACACCCAAGCGGGCTTTAATGTGGTAAACCTTGGTGTAATGGTCTCACAAAAAGAGTTTGTGGAAGCGGCGGTGGAAGCAGCCGCAGATGCAATTATTGTGTCGAGCCTGTATGGCCACGGTGAAATTGACTGCAAGGGAATTCGCGAAAAATGCGATGAAGCCGGGCTTGCGGGCATAAAATTGTACGCAGGCGGCAACTTGGTTGTAGGCAAACAAGACTTTGCGGAAGTTGAAAAAATCTTCCTAAACATGGGCTTCGACCGCGTATACCCGCCGGGTACCGACCCGGAACTTAGCATACGCCACATAAAAGAAGATGTACTTCAGAATAAATTATGATACTCTGTTGTGATTTTGGTTCAACCTTCACAAAACTAACCGCAATTGATGGCGATACAGGCAAAATAATAGCCAAAAGCCGTGCCTTTACCACAATAGACAGCAATGTCATGGACGGTTTTAGCATTGCGCTTGACGAAATCCACAAACAGTGCAGCATTCGTAATTTCGAAACTCGTTTGGCGGCTAGTTCAGCGGCTGGCGGGTTAAAAATGGTGGCCGCAGGCCTTGTGCCGGACCTAACCGCAAAAGCGTCACGCCTTGCGGCTGCAAGCGCGGGTGCCAAGGTGCTGAAAACATATTCATACGAACTAACCGACCACGACCTGGACGAAATTACAAAGATATCGCCGGATATTATTTTGCTAAGTGGCGGCATTGACGGCGGCAATAAAGATGTATTGCTGCGTAATGCCAAAAGCCTAGCAAAAATATCCGGCGATTTTTGTGTGATAATTGCCGGCAACCGCTCGGCGGCGGACGAGGCGAATGGCGCGCTACAGGCTACGGGCAAACGTACAGTTGTATGCGAAAATGTTATGCCGCAGTTTGGCAAGCTTAATATCGAGCCTGCGAAAACAGCAATTCGGGAATTGTTTATACAAAATATTATATCTGCAAAAGGGCTGGACAAAGCGCAGGAGTATATGACAGCGGAAATTATTCCAACGCCGCTTGCGGTATTTGAAGCCGCAAAGTTGTTAAGCGAAGGTATAAATGATGGCGGCCTTTTTGAAGAAGGGCTTGGCCCGCTTATGGTTTTCGACCTTGGCGGGGCAACGACAGATGTGTACTCCATGGCGGACGGGCTGCCAAAGAACCCGCAGGTGTATGTACAGGGCTTGCTTGAGCCGTATGCTAAACGTACGGTGGAAGGGGATATCGGAATGAGGTATTCGCTGGCGGCTATGCTTGAAGCGATGCAGTTGTGCGAGCTTGGGTCGCCTGGAACCCCGTGTCATCCTGGGCTTGAAGAGGGCGAGAGAGCGCGAGCGGGACAGGAAACATTCGCTTCGTTTACTGTCCCTAATGCGAACGGTTCTAGTTCCGTCTTGGGATCCTCTTTGGTGGCCGATATCCACACCTGGCGTGACATCTGCCTAAAAACCCCATCCGCACTACCCATTGGCGAATACGCCCACTTCCAACAAGTAGAACATTTCCTAGCTGGCGAAGCAATAAAAATCTCTGCTGCCCGTCACGTAGGCTTCTACGAACGCTCTTACACCCCAATGGGCGAAACCATCATACAAACCGGAAAGGATTTGACGCAAGTCAAATATGTAATAGGCACCGGCGGCGCAATTATTGACGCCACGGAACCCTTTGAAATTCTACAATCTGCAATCTACAGCCCGCAGGATTTAAACCTGCTAAAGCCCCAAAGCCCAAAACTGCTGCTGGACAGCGAATACTGCCTTTCCGCAATGGGCCTGCTGGCTGGCAAATTCCCCCGCCTGGCACTTAAGATAATGAGAGCTATATTACACTAAATCCATCTGCGCCGGGGACATTGTTTTCTGGTGGCATGCCATAAGCTCTGCAACATAAAACCCGTCGTTTGTGGCTTGCGGCAATATCTGCTCTTCTTTAACCAGAGTATAATTTCCATGATTTTCTAAAAAATGTTTAATGTTATCCTCGTTTTCCCGGTTTGTAATTGTGCATGTGCAGTACACCAGTTTGCCGCCGGGTTTTACATATCTGGCCGCGTTTGCCAGCAGTTTACGTTGCAAAATTGCTAAATCTGTTACATCTTTTGCAGTGCGGGAATATTTAAGCTCTGGGTGTTTGCGAATAGTACCAAACCCGGTGCACGGCGCGTCAAGAAGAACGGTGTCTGCCATGCCCTCTTGTGCGGGGTCAAAAACAGTGGCATCCTTCACCGCGGCGGAGATAATGCTAAGGTCAAGCCGTTTACGGGTTTGCCTTATTAACTCCACCCTGTGAGGGTGGATATCGTACGCAAAAATGCGCCCCCGGCCTTCCATTGCCATGGCCATTGCAAAAGTTTTGCCACCGGGCGCGGCGCAAAGGTCTATAATTGTTTGGCCGGGTTTTGCGTCCACGGCGTCCACGGCAAGCATTGCCCCCGGGTCAAGTACATAAAAAAGCCCATCCTTAAAAGACTCGAGACGTGTCATATCCCCAACCTGACGCAAAATAAAAAACGGATGTTTTATTTTAGACCCGTTCCAAAACTTCATTCCGGCGTCTGCGCGACAAATTTCTCGACATGTTGCGTCGTCGGCGGTTTCCTGCATCTCAAAAAATTTGCTCGCGCATTTGCCGAAAGCAGGTTTTGGAACAGGCCCATTGCTAACCGGAATCGCTTCAATTCCTTCTTTTTCGAATTGTGCAGCTAAATTTTGCGGACTGGTTTTGTGAGTGTTTGCCAAAACAATAACAGGCGGCGGTTGGTGGCTGCTTTCGAAAAATTCAAGGGAAGCTTCCTCTCCAAGCCATTTTGTAACACTCTCTGCCAACCATTTTGGATAAGAGTATTTTAGTGCAACGCTCTTTATTTTTCCGGAAGAATCATCACGAGCGATATTCCTAAGCACGCCATTTACAAAGCCGCTTAAATTTGCAAAGCCAAAATTTTTCGCCAGTACAACGGCTTCGTTAACTGCCGCACGGTCTGGAATTCTATCCATAAATTTAATTTGGCACACGGATATACGCAATAAATTTCGGATAAATGGCTTCATGTTATCCACCGTGGTTTTAGAAAAGTTGTTTAGCAAATGGTCAATTTGTATCAAATTGCGCAAAGTCTCGTTTACTAAATCTGTTACAAACGCGCGGGCGCGCGGGTCAATATCCGCAGACCCAAGGGTTTTACGCAAAGTTATGTTCGCATAACCGCCGTTTTCCAATACATCTGTCAAAACAGATATTGCAATACCTCTGTCAGTTTTCATATTACTATCGACACCCCAATAATTATTGTAATTAGTACGGCCATACATATTTTTTCTGCCTGAGAGCCTGTGGCAATGTTGGTCAAATTAATTGTTTTTGTTGTGATAGGAAAAAATATTGGGCATCCCTTTCGTGTAAAACAGTCTGCCACAATATGGGAAAGATACCCCGCAATAAAACCATACGCCAAAATTTGAAAATACAACTCCGTAACAAATTGTACGGCAAAAAGCATACACAAAGGAAGCACCAGTGTATGGGTTATCCCCCTGTGCTTAGACGCAAAGCCAATTAAATTTTTTGCCTTGCGGGTTTGGCTGAGTAAGTAAACTATCGTAACCGGAGCAACAAAACCCAAAGCCATAATTAAAAGGGTTGTATAATTTGCAACTATGTATGCACTGTAGTACCAGGCAACGCCAATAGCAGCCGTACCTGCAATAATTGTAGCTGTTTTTGCAATTATCTTGCGGGATCTGCCGTACTTGCTGCTGTTGTGGTCTATGTCCGGTAGCATTGCCGCAAGTGGCGCAGAAAGTAATGCAAGTGGGGCTGCGTTAATTCCGTTGCGTAAACCATAAATTGTAATTGCAGCACCTACAGCAGTGCCAATTGCCTTATGAGATTTTCCTGTCATTTAAATCACCTCCGAATGAATTAAACCTGTTACAAAACCTGCTTTTGGCGAATGCGCGAGCAATTTTTTTTGAGATGCAAGAAATCGCGGACGACGCATGTCGGGAAATTTGTCGCGCAGACGCCGGAATTAGGTTTTGGAACAGGTCTATTATTTTTTTCATGACAAAGCACTTCTTTTTTTCAAATTATATCACAAAATTCATAAAAAAGGTTTCGACAGCCTGTATATTATAGTTTCATTTTTCGTCAGCTTGTATTACCGCGTTCTAGTTTGTCCAATAATTTGCTAAAGCATGGTTGCATTTTTTGGCGAAAATAAAATATTTCCAATATTCGGTAAATTCATTCCCCGCCTTTTCTCACATGTTATATTAACTAAAAATTACCAAAAAATTACAAAAGGGTGTGTCCTACATGACTATTTTAGCAAAAGAAGTTTCAAACATGTCTGTTTTATCAAAAGAAATTTTGTCATTGCCTATAGAGGCAGTAAAACCAAACCCCTATCAGCCACGCCGAATTTTTGACCACAATGGACTGGACGAACTTGCGGCGTCCATCAAAGAGTATGGCGTTTTGCAGCCAATTAGCGTGCGTCTAATGGGAACAGGCGACTACGAACTGGTTGCAGGTGAACGCCGCTTACGCGCCAGCCGTCTTGCAGGGTTTACCGAAATTCCCGCCATTGTAGCAGACATCACCGATACCGATAGCGCGGTTCTTGCCTTGATAGAAAACTTGCAACGCCGCGATCTTCATTTTTTTGAAGAGGCTGAGGGCTACAAAAACTTAATGCATGACTACGCCTTTACCCAAGAGGTTTTGGCGTTGCGTGTGGGCAAGAATCAATCTACGATTGCCAACAAATTACGCTTGTTAAAAATTCCCAAGCGCCTGCAAAAAGCCATTATCGAAAACGACCTTACCGAACGTCATGCCCGCGCACTTTTGCGCCTGCCAACTGAAACCAAGCAGATAGAAGTTTTGCAAAAAATAATTGCGGACGAGCTTAACGTCCGCAAAACAGAAGAACTTATAGACTCTATTATTATTCCAAAAGAGGAGAAAAATATCGAAAACACTATTCCGTTTAAGGCATACATACGGGATATTCGAATTTTAACAAATTCTATAAAAGAAGATTTAGAGATTATGCGCCACAGTGGCATGGAGACCAATTTTGATATACAAGAAACTTCCACAGGGTATAGCATTCACATTACCCTTGAGTATGGGTGCAATAAAATGTCTAAAACTACCAGTGCGTAATACTATTTTGCAATAAGTGCTGTCACTTCGTGCAAATCTTTGCAAATGACCGCTGACATACTGCGCGTTTCATCCGAGGGCTGTAAAATGTCTGGGATATGAATTACCCGCATACCCGCGCGGTAACCGCCTTCTGTACCCGCAGCAGAATCTTCAAGCACGATACAATTTTCCGGTGCAATTCCACAAGCCGCGGCGGCCTTTAAGAAAATTTCCGGATTGGGTTTGCTTAGTTTTACTTGGTCGCCGCCAACAACTGCATCAAAACGATGCAAGACATTTGCTTTTTCTAGTTTATGCGTGGCTCGTTCCCAGTCTGTGGATGTGGCAACGCATTTTCTAATGCCCAACTCTTCCAGCTTGTCTAAAAGCTCGAAAAGACCCGGCTTAATTGGAACGCCGTGGGTATTCATGTAATCGTCCATAAAGGCGTAGCAAGCTGCGTTACCTTTGTCAAAATCAAAATGGGGCAGTAGTTCATTGGCTATGCGGCGGCAGTTTTCTTGGTTGGTGCCAAGCATACTGTTAAAGGTTTTTGTGAAAAGTTCTTCCGATATGTCGGGTGCAAATTGGGCTAGGACGACTCTCCAACCTTTATTAGACAATGCTTCCGTATCGAACATTGTGCCGTCCATATCGAAGATTGCCAGTTTAATATTTTTCATTTTACAAAACCTCATTTTATATTAGGGTGTGTTCGGTAATTCGCTTGTGCCGAATTTTCGAGTAAAAATTGTGCTAGGCTAGAAGCGGAAAACCGCATGTACCCAAAGGTACATAAGGCTTTATGCGACGACGCATAGTGCAATTTTTACCGAAAAGGTGGTGCAATGGAATTAACGAACACGCCCTAATAAATTTTCGAGCGGGAACCCCGTACCTCTATAAAACATGGGTTGGAGATAGAGGGCCGTCACCATTGCGTTTGCAGAATAAATCCAGTTGGTGACTCACAGTCACCAACTGGATTTATCCTTTTAATTCTGCAAGTGTTGGCTGACCTGCGGTGCCACCCGGTTTACTGGCATTCAAACTGCCACAGGTTGTGCCGGCTTTTAGGCACTCTTCAATGGAAAGACCGGATAGGAAACCGTAAATAAATCCGCCGTTAAAACTGTCGCCTGCGCCAACGGTATCGGCAACGGTAATTTTCAGTGCATCGCATTTGTAAATGGTACCCTTGCAATAAGCATATGCGCCATCTTCACCACATTTTACGGCAATTGTGGGTACCACTGCGCCGGCATAATGCAGGGCATCTTCCACGTTATTTTTGCCTGTAATAAGCATGAGCTCATTTTCGTTCGGTAAAAAGATATCAATGTATGGCAGAATTTTTTTTATGCCGCCGTCCCAGTTTTCATCCGGATCCCAGTTGGTGTCTAGGCTAACGGTTACACCAAGTTCCTTGGCTTTTTGCAAAATGGCCGGATATTCTGCTTGCAAACTTTTTAGTAAATAATAACTGCAAATATGCAAATGCCTTGTTTGGGGCAGAAGTTCTTCTATCCATGCACTTTTCACGGTGTCCATCGCGCCCATGTATGTGAGAATGCTACGGTCGCCACCAGTTTTGTTTAGGCATAGGGTTAGCGCGGTTTTCGCATCACTTTTTCGAATTTGAGATGTGTCAACGCTATCACGTGTCCAGCATTCCATCATGAAATTACCGAAGCTGTCGTCGCCTACGGAACCTATACCTGCCGTTTTTAGGCCAAGTTTAGCGCATTGACAAGCAAAAATACAGGCAGAGCCGCCCATTACCAACTCGTACCCGTCTACCAATTTTTCTTTTTGCCCAAATTCTGGGATAGTGGTGCCAAGATCAATTAAGAAATCTACGCATATGTCGAAAGGGGTTATTACGTCAAATTTTTTCATGGGTTAACCCCTCAGTATTTGTATTTTTTCAAGCGCAAGTTTTTTAACCGCAACATATCCGGCTTTGCCATAGGTTTTAGGGTCATAGGCGTTCGGGTTTTGCTGCAGATATGCTTTAACGCCGTTAGAGTAGGCGATACGCAGTTCGGTAGCGAAATTAACCTTGCAAATGCCCTCCCTAGTGCAAGCTTGGATAGCTTCTGCCGACAATCCCGACGCACCGTGAAGCACCAGCGGTACATCCACCAGCTTGCGAATTTCCACAAGCCGTTTAATATCCAACTTAGGCTCGCCACTGTATATACCATGGGCTGTACCAATAGCAATTGCAAGAGATTTTGCTCCGGTAAGTTTCACAAATTTTTTCGCATCTGCTGGGTCGGTGTGCGCGTTTTCGGCTTCGTGATCGTCTTCTTTACCGCCTATGCTGCCAAGCTCCGCTTCAACGGGAATTTTTCCTGCGGCTTCAACAACTACTTTGGTAATTGCAACATTATCATCAAAACTAAGCTGCGAACCGTCTATCATAACGGAAGTGTAGCCACCAGCAATAGCTTCCATTGCTTGCTCAAAACTACTGCCATGGTCAAGATGCATGGCAATTGGCACCGTCGCAGTTTTTGCCAAGGCTAAAACCATTGCAGCAAAAACGGCAGGCGGTGCATATCGCACAGTCGAAGGAGTCGTTTGCAAAATTACCGGAGTATTGGCTTCTGTAGCGGCATCAACCACCGCCTGCGCCATTTCCATGTTTTCTATGTTAAATGCGCCTATGGCTTTGCATTTTCTTTGTGCATCTTTCAGCATGGCGCAAGGTGATACTAATGGCATAAAGATTTCCTTCCATTATCTGTTGTGTTGTGGCATTTTAATAACATTAAGTCCATTGTAGATTAAATCGCCTATGGTCACTTTTTGCAGGGCTAGTACTTCCCTAAGGGACATACTTGTGCCGTCATGGAAGGTCACGGTAATTAAACTAGACCGGATAGACGATAAATAGTAACGATATAAATCGCATTCGTAAATAAATTCCAACGCCATGGCTGTAATGCCGTAATATTCTTGTATTGTAAATGATTGCGATATAGTCGGGGCAGAGATTATTACTGTGCGGGTTACCTCGTCCCAATTCAAATTATAACCTACGCTTTCCAAAACAGCGCGTAGGGGTAACATAACCCTGTCGCCGATTATCTGCGCGGGAACATCCAGTACGCCAATTGCGGCATGACCTGGGAATGGGGAGCCTGGAGTGTACACAAACACGCTAAAAGTGGGCTCGCCAACTTGTATGGAAATGTTAGTATGCCCACGTGAAAGCAGTGCCGTTTGTGTGTCAGGTTGCCAAACGGCGTCCCAGCCAAGGGCTTCAAACACACCGCGGACAGGAACTAGGGTTTGGTTTTCTACAATGATAGGGGTTTGGTCTGGGAAATTAACTTCCCGTCCGTTAACAATTACGGTAATGTTGTTGTTGGCCACTAGGATAATTGGAGTGCACATTAGCAAAGCAGCGATGATTATTGCTACACATATTTTTTTCATAAACTTCCTCCAATTTATAAAGGATACACTGTCACGCCCTGCACTACTCTGTTAACTAAACCGCTTGGGGATGGGTTATCCGTTGTGATATTAAGTGCTAAGGATGCGTACATAGAAAGAAGCTGCATAAACACTAAGCCCTGCATACCTGCGGCAACATCTGCCATAATGGTATATCCGTTCGTTTCGTATGGGATTATCAAGTCTGCTTGTGCTTCTGACGCGCTGTCGCAAATGGCGATAACTTTGTTGCCGTCTCGCTGGCTGTACAGTTCGTTTAGTACGTCCACATCATATTTTGCTGTGAATTCTCGGTTAGAGATAAAGTGTACGGTAACGGTTTTTGAATTTAAGACGGTTTTTGGACCGTGGCGGAACTCTGGAGCGTTATTATGCCCGGCAACAATCGCGCCATTGGTAAGTTCCATCATTTTAAGTGCGCCTTCTTTTGCAAGTGCTGTAAATGCGCCACTTCCCAGAAACCACGCACGCTCTATGTCGCCTTTAACACCAATGTCTGCACAAATTTTTGCGGATTTTGCAAGACTTGGGCCGCTTTTTTCTATTTGGTTGGCAAGCAGTAAAATGTCAGCTGCAATTTTGTCAATATCTTTGTAGCAAAAGGCGGCAACGCCGGCCATTATCATGGTGGAAACGCTACTTGTCATTGCAAAACCCTTATCGTTTGTGCCTTCCGGCATAACAAGTACAAGACCGTTTTTGGCATCGCGGGTTGCAACACTTAGTTTGCTTCCGCTGTCGCATACGATGGCTATTTCGTACAAATTTTTTATAACTTTTCGTGTATATTCCACTGTTCCAACCGATTCTGGACTGTTGCCTGAACGGGCAAAGGAAACCAGCAAGGTGGGTTTGTCAGGGAACAAGAACGTCTCAGGTGCACTGCAAATGTCCGGAGTGTGAATGGCTTCGCTGTGGATACCGGCAATTTGCGCAATGAAGCCGCTGACTGCACAACCTACGAAGCCGGAACTGCCCGCACCTGTAAGGATAACGCGTTTATCTGAAAGCGGGCCGATTTTTGCAAAAAAGTCGGCAATTTCTTTTTGTGATTCTGTTAAGAAACCGGAAAGTTTACGCCACATTTCCGGTTGGTGAGCAATTTCTGTAGACGTGTTGATACAGGTTTTGCTTTCAAAAAAACTTTTGTCTGCTCCGTAGAAGTTGCTGAATAGGCTCATGATAACCCTCCAAATTTGTTTGATAGATACAAAATGTATTTTGAATTGTAAGACAAAATTTGAAAAAATTTTTGTACCATTATACCAAAATATATTATACCAGAGAGCCAAGGCTGAATCAAAACCTTGACATCCTTAGCTCATAATTTTTGTTATGTTGCTGGTTGATGTTAGTGGGAGCACGCCCTAATTATGGTTTTTCCAGCGATACGCGCCCAAGTTTACCGCCCCTGAACTCATCTAGCAGCACAATTGCAGCACGTTCTATGTCTGTGATGCCACCCTTCATCTTAAAGCCCCGTGCTTCGCCTATTGCGGTTAAGATTTCTCGCAGGTGGTGGGTAGACTTAGAATCTGCGGCCAAACTGGAACCGCCTGCAATAGGGGTAGTGAGCATTTCCAATCCTGCTTGCGTGCCCTGTCCTTCTTCAGGACTGGGAAGACGTGGGTGTTCGTTGGCATAATGCAATTTTATTTTGTAGCGTGTCTCCAGCGATTTGGGATCCACTGTTAGTAAAAGCCCAATCAAATTTTCTGCCAGTTCAACTTGGTCTACAACATTGTCGGACACGGCCCCGGTACAGGCAAGCTTTAACCCAACTTCCGGATCTTCAAACTTAGGCCACAGCACCCCTGGGGTGTCCATCAAGTCTATATTAGCAACTTTTATCCATTGCCGCCCACGGGTAACGCCTGGTCTATCTGCAACCCCGGTACTTGCGCGCCCTGCAAGTAAATTTATAAATGTAGATTTGCCCACATTTGGTATGCCAACAATCATAGCACGGGTGGAAACATTAATGCGCCCTCGTTTACGCTGGGCTTCCGCCCGTTCTTGCATGATTATTTTTAACATGTCGGTAAATTGGTTAATGCCGCTCTTTTTTTTGTCGTTCTCCTTTGCGCGTAGTGGCAACGTAAAAAAGCCCAGCGACTGGAAATGTTTCTCCCACTGGGCTGTTATGTTTGGGTTTGCTAAATCTGCCTTGTTAAGTACAAGAACGCGCTTTTTATCTTTTGCCAGGCTGTCTATGTCTGGGTTACGGCTGGATAATGGAATACGGGCATCCAAAACTTCTACCACAACATCAATTAAGCCCATTTGGGCTATTAACATGCGCTTGGTTTTGGTCATATGACCCGGGTACCACTGAACATGCATATCTAATTTACCCGCCCAAAACCTGCAAACGGCCAAATTCGTACTAAAGATCTGCCCATTATATCACCGCCATAGATATTTCCTACAGAGTTATATCTGCTGTCTTTACTGGCGTTACGGTTGTCGCCCAGCACAAAAAAATACCCTTCCTGTACCGTAATTGGAAACTGTACATTGCCCGTGGCAATTACATTCGCAGCAGAAAACGGATCATCAAGAAGGATTCCGTTTACGTAAAAGCTATTATTACGCAAGTCAACTTCATCCCCTGAAACTGCGATAACACGTTTGATGAAGAATTCATCCGGGCCGGTGGGGTATGGAAAAGCTACAATATCCCCAACGCTTGGGGACGTAAACAAATACGAAAACCTGTTTAAAATAAGCACATCGCCATGGCCAAGGGTAGGATTCATAGAGTAACCCGTGACACGAGTTACCCTAAAAACAAAATTGCGTATGATAAGCGCAAGCAAAATCGCAAACCCTATGACAAGTACCCATTCTATCAAGTTCCGCAAAAATTCATTTTGTATGCGGGCTTTAAACATCTACGATTTCTTTGCCTTTGTGTAGATAGCTTCTTTAATTTTGGCGGCTTTACCTATGCGGTCACGTAGGTAGAACAGTTTTGCACGGCGCACGATACCGCGGCGCACTACTTCTACTCTGTCCACCCTTGGAGAATGCAGTGGCCATGTTTTTTCTACACCAATACCGCTGGATAGACGGCGTACGGTAAATGTTTCACGCAAGCTACCGCCTTGGCGTTTAATAACTACGCCTTCAAAAACCTGGATTCTTTCTTTCGCGCCTTCTACAATTTTGGCGTGTACACGAACGGTATCCCCAATGTTAAAAGATGATGGCTCTGCCTTCATTTGAGATTGTTCGATTTCTTTAATTAAGGTATGCATTGTTACTTCCTCCTATTAAAATGGGGCTCTGCCCAAGCCTCGCCGCCATACCAGGCCGGGACAGGAAGCATTAGCTACGCTCATTGTCATTCTCAAAACCTGGTTACATTTCTTTTGGGGCGGACGGGTGCCCGCATAATCTGTATACAAATTTACGCACACGTCCACATTATACAATATCTTAGACAATGTCGTCAAACTTTATCTTATCAAATATATTTCCGGGTTTTTTACATTAAATTCACGCGTGATTTTGCCATCTTTAACGAATTTGCTAACCGCCCCTGCGCCAATGCCTAAAACAGTTTGGGTTTCGGCCATCATCCCCACGTTATATAGACATTCGTGACCAGGTTTGCTGTAGCCCACATTTTCGAACATGCCAACCATATTTTTTTGGCGATACATATAATATGGAACAAGTCCAGTCGTTTTACAGATTTTGCTTGTGATTGCTAGCATTTCTTCCGTGGTTTTTGCGTCGGGGAGGGCGTAGTCCGCAAACGCCGCATTTAAGCGGGACGCACGTTTTACTGCCAGGGTGTGTACGGTTATATTTTCGGGAGAGATCTTTGCGATTTGCTCCATTGTGCGGCGTACGTCGCTTGGAGTTTCGCTCGGCAGGCCTACGATTATATCCGTGTTAATACAGTCGAAACCGGCGTCACGTGTCAAAGCGAAGGCACGGAAAAAATCTGCCGACGTATGTTTGCGGCTTATTATTTTTAAGGTTGCGTCGCTTAAAGTCTGAGGGTTTACAGCAATGCGGTTTACCCCATAGCGATGCAGAAGTGCAAGTTTATACTGTGTTAGTGTGTCTGGGCGACCGGCTTCGACGGTGTATTCTGGCACGGGGCCGAATGTAGTTTGCACCGCGTCTAGTAGCTGTTGTAGTAAATTATCTGATAGAACGGTAGGGGTTCCGCCGCCTATGTATATGGAAGATATTACACCGTTTAAATTTTGTAGTTGTTTAGCCTTTGCTTTAATTTCCTGTATTAGTTTGGCGATGTATAACTCTTCGATATTTTTTGTGGAGGGTTTGTGATCTACGTTAAAAGAGCAGTATACACAACGGGTTGGACAAAAAGGAATGCTTATGTATACGCCGATTGGATTTGTGGCATTGTTGTATATTCGCGCCGTCAGTTCCTGTTCTGCGGTTGCGACTAGTAGGGCAAGTTTTGTCTTTTCTGGAGTACAACAAAAAGGATCGGCCATGGTTTGCAGAATTTTCTCGTGGCTGTAGCCGCTGTCAAGCCAGTCGCGCACCATTTTGGATGGGCGGATTCCCGTCAGTGCCCCCCAAGGGGTGCGTGTGGGATGGATTTTTTGCAATGCGTGATATAGCGCAAGCATTAAAACGCGACGTGGGCTTAGGTGTAGCGGGAGTGAATTTACAGGGAGTGTGTATTCAGAAATTATCTGACTGTTTTGGATTATTTGAGCTTGAGCGATATGGATATCAACATAGGTTTTGATTGCGTAGGCAGACCGGTCTGGCGAGACATTTTCACCCAAAGGCGTAGAGTGAAATGACTTGTCGGACTGAGCTACTTGAGGGGATTCTGGGTCGGGGTGGGAAACGCTCGCATTATGGACAGTGGGCGAAGCGAATGTTTCCCGTCCCGCATTAGGGACAATGAGCGAAGCGAATGTTTCCCGTCCCGCATTAGGGACAATGAGCGAAGCGAATGTTTCCCGTCCCGCATTAGGGACAATGAGCGAAGCGAATGTTTCCCGTCCCGCTTGCAACCCATGTCCTTCTTCAAACCCGAGATGGTTTGAAGGGGTATCGCCAGTTTTATACACAAAATTAAAACCGCAACCAGGGAAAAACATTTGGGTTACGGTTTGTACTTCGTTTACGTAATTATGGTTCACAAGAATACAGGTTAGGGACGAGAAACATTCGCTTCGCTCATTGTCCCTAATCATGAATGTATCCTCCTTATTTCGTGGGCGCGGGTGGCGGATTGTAAGCGTTTTATTATATGGTTCAGATGTTCCGTGTCGTAAATTTCCAATCCAATTGTAAGGATGGCGTTGTCTTGAACAACTGTGGCGGTAAGGGCTGCAACATTTACATTTTCGTCTTTTAAAACGTCGTTGACGGCGTATAAGACGCTATTGCTGTCCGGGCAGGTTATACGTAGGCTTACGAGATATTTTTGTCGTGTGGTTGACTCTGGGATATCCCACTGGGCGTCGATAATACGGCGGCGGTCGAGTTCATCCATGTGCATGATATTTATACAATCTGTACAATGTATCGAAAGGCCGCGGCCGCGGGTAACAAAGCCCAAAATTTCGTCGCCGGGCACGGGGTTGCAGCATTTAGAAAAAGTTACCGCAGTGTCGCCAATACCCTTTACCATTACGCCGCTTTTTTGGCTGCGGGTGCCCATTTTTGTTTTGGTGTTAAGCAAGCTTTCGATTAGTTCTTCGTCGCTTGGCAGGGGTTGGACTTTTTCAAATTCCCTGTATAAATGATTTGTAATTTGCTTCTCTTTAATACCGCCCGTTGCCACCATCAGGAACAACTGTTCCATGGATTTGCAGTTGAAACGCGCCAAAACATCCTTTTCACGGCCATCTGCCAAAAGTTCTTCAAGTGTAACTTTTACTTCGTTTTGCCCTCGGTCGCTGGCGGCACGTTCTACAGCTTCACGACCTTTTTGCAGATTATCTTCACGGTTTTCTTTGTTAAACCATTGGGTAATTTTTGTACGAGCCGAGTTGGTTTTTACTTTTTGCAACCATTCACGGCTTGGCCCTTTGGAGTTTTGGCTTGTTACAATTTCAACAATATCACCGGATTTTAGGGGCTGGTCGATGGGCATGATTTTGCCATTTACACGTGCGCCAATCATGCGGTTGCCCACGGCGGAGTGCACTGCGTAGGCGAAGTCTATGGCGCAACTGCCCGCTATCAAATTAATGGGTTGTCCCATTGGCGTAAAGCACGAGATATGGCTTTGGAACGCGCTAAGGTCAAGGCGAAGAGCCGACAAAAATTCGTCACTATCGGAAATTTCACGTTGCCAGTCCATAATTTCTTGTAGCCATTTGTCTTTTGCGGCCTGTCCGCCTTCTTTATATTTCCAGTGGGCGGCTATGCCAAATTCAGCTACATCATGCATATCACGGGAACGAATTTGCACCTCGAAAGGTTCGCCCGGGCCAATTAAAGTTGTATGAAGAGACTGATATCCGTTAGGCTTGCGCCCTGCGATATAGTCCTTGATTCTACCGGGGACAAGTGGAAAAAGTCCGTTAACACAGCCAAGTGCCGCATAGCAGCCAGCCACGTCTTTAACAAGAACACGCACAGCATACAGGTCGTGGATTTCGTCCAGCGTTCTGTTTTTGGATACCATTTTTTTGTGAATACTGTACAGGCGTTTTGCGCGGCCTTCGACCTGGGCTTCGATACCATTGGCATCAAGGGCGGATTGTATCTCTTTGATAATTTGGTTTGTGATTTCTACCCGTTCGTCCATTTTTAAACTCACTTGCCGGGACAAGTTGTTGTAAAGAGTACGATCGCTGTATTTAAAGGCCAAATCTTCCAGTTCGTATCGCAGCATTGCCACACCAAGGCGGTGGGCTAGGGGTGCGTAAATATCTAAGGTTTCCCGTGCGGTCGAAATTTGTTTTTCTTCCGGCCTTGCCTCGATGGTGCGCATGTTGTGTAGCCTGTCCGCTATTTTTATAAGCAAAACACGCACGTCTTCCGACATGTGGAAAAACATTTTGCGGTAATTTTCGGCCTGGACGTCAGTTTTGGATAGATATTTTACCTTGTCGATTTTTGTAACGCCCGCCACAAGAAGAGCCACGTCGGGGCCAAATTTCTCTTTAATTTCCTCTTCGGTTACGGGGCAGTCTTCTACCACATCGTGCAAAAGAGCGGCGGTAATAGACTCTAAGTCGGCCTTAATTTCTGCCAGGTTGTATGCAACCTCTAGCGGGTGAATGATATACGGCTCGCCAGATTTGCGGGTTTGCGTCTTGTGGGCTTCCCGCGCAAATACAAACGCGGCCTCTACCATGTTTAAGGAGGCCGTTGGTCTGTATTCTTTAATTTTTGAAATTAGCCGCATGTATGCGTCTTCTATTAATTTGTTTGCATCCAAAATAGCCGCCTCCTTTGACACGGTTTATGACATTTTCTAAGATTCTTGTCATTATACCATGATAAAGGCGATTTTATAACCCCTAAACTTTTTTTGTCACTGCAAGGCAGACTTCTACATAACCATAATCGTCGTCGCCGCCGTATAGTTCCATGTCTAAGCTACCGACCTGCTCGTAACTGGATGTAGGTAGCCATTCGGAGAAAATACGCTTGTAAAGTGTGCCAAGAACTTCGCCGCAGTCATCCCACTTGAATTTTCCTGTTGGGAAAATGGCCCATGTGTGAGCGGGAATGTTTGCAATTGCGTAGCCCTCCACATTGCTGTTTGGGCCGCGGAAGGCGCATAGCATGTAGGGGAAGGTTCCGGTTTCGGTTTCGCGGTAGTCGCACATGGCATGGACATTGCATAATTCCTGGTTAATAAATGCGGGTATGCCGCCGGAATCTTTGTCCAGTTTTTCATACGCGCCGTTTGCATGGCTGTCTTCCCATAGGTTGCTGGGTTGCCTAAGATGGCTTGCCTCCATGTTTTCCACTGCTTCAGATTGAAATAATTCTTCGATGCCAAAAACCTGGAATGCTTCCTTGGTCTCGATACGATAATCCATTTCTTTTGCTCCTTTAATCGAAATTTGAAAGGACAACCTTGGGTATGCCTTTAACATAACGCCACCTATGCGCGCTTCCGTTGGCGTTATTCCGTGTAAAGCCAAAAATGCACGGGAGAATGAAACCGGCGAGTCGTACCCGTAGCGTAGGGCCAGGTCGATGACTTTGATGTCGCTTGTTTGTAGTTCTAAAGCCGCAAGGGTTAGCCTTCTTCTGCGAATGTACTCCGACAGGGATACGTCGGTGATGAATGAGAACATTCTGAAAAAATTATGCGATGAGCAACATGCGATTTTAGCTAGGGTTTCGTAGTTGATTTCGCCTGTGAGGTTATCTTCTACGTAGGTTAGTGCGGCGTTCATTCTTGTTAGCCAGTCCATGGGTGTGTCCCTCCATTATAATGGGGCACTGCCCCAAACCCCGCCGCTCCGGTGGGAATGAATCCCGCCTACGCCTCCTTCGGAGTAAAATGATTTTATCGTATTCGGGTTTTTGTGTCGCAACAATTCTTGTCGTGTTTTGTTTGGGTAAGGAAATGGGTGGGAAGACCTCGTCCCTACAACTGCCAAACTCGTAGGGGCAGGATCTTCCCGCCAGAAAATTGCACATTACTATAGGTATTACGTCATAAACCGCGTACCATTTTTAATTTGATAATGTACATAAATCTCTGCGCCAATATATAAAATTATCCAAAGAAAAACTAAAGAAAACCCAACGGCAGGTAACCAAAGTATTACAGCAAACCTAATTAAAATAATTACAACACCCGTAAATATATTAAAAATCCCGCCAACTTTATTAAGTGCCTCTTTGTCTAGTCTCCGATACCTTCCAATGCCAGCTTTTTCTAATTTTATATATTCTCTGTAATATAAACTCATAAGGAATGATGAGCCCCATTTGGTAATGATCCTAACAATTCCTATTATTAGCCACGCAATTCCAAGCAAAAACACAAAGTTACCCATTGCCAAATTCTCTCCTTACCTCATAATTTTACGCACAATACTCATGCCTGCCCTAAACCACCACGGCTCCATTCTTTTGGCAACGTCTTTCATCCGGTTCATTATCGCAATATCCTGTGGGCAGTGCTTTTCGCATTTGCCGCATTTCGTACAGTCGCGCACAGAAAACGCTTTGGTAAACCCACCGGTGGTGGTAGCGTATTGTGTAATTCCCGCAAACCTTCCCATGGAGTATGACGTATTGTATGCCATAAAACTGTCAGGAATATTTATTTTTGCCGGGCATGGCAGGCAGTAATTGCAACCTGTGCAAGGTATGCTATAGGTTTTTGCAAATAGTTCTGTCACTTGTGATATAACGGCCAATTCATCTTCTGACATTCCGCCAGGTTGGCATTTAGTTGCTAAGGCGGCGTTTTCTTTTAACTGGGAAATATCGTTCATACCGGATAATACAAGGGTAGCTTCCTGCTGGTTCCATAGCCATTTGAGTGCCCAGGATGCGGGGGAGCTATCGCCAAACAAAGTGACCGCTTCTTTTGGCAAACTATTTGCCAGCCGACCGCCCAAAAGCGGCTCCATTATAAACACGGGAATTCCCTTGCCATGGGCGTATTTTAACCCCGCTGTGCCCGCCTGGTAATTGGTATTAAGGTAGTTATATTGTATCATGGTAAAGTCCCAATCATATGCGTCTATAAGCGGGGCAAAAGCGTCCTTCGCACCATGGAACGAAAAACCCACCTGCCTAATTTTGCCCTGGGTACGTTTTTCGGCCAACCATTTTTCTATTCCAAGATTTTGTAAACGCTGCCAGTCTGCTGGTTTTGTCATGTTGTGCATAAAGTAATAGTCAATATAGTCGGTTTTTAGCCTGTTTAGTTGAATGTTAAAAATCTTGTCAAAGTCTGCATAGCTATGACATTTGAAAAGCGGTAACTTTGTGGCGATATACACTTTGTCACGCACTTTGTTTTTCTCAAGAACATGTCCAAGTGCGGCTTCGCTGCCCGGGTAGATATACGCAGTATCAAAAAAATTAACACCCAGTTTGATTGCCTCCATTATTAGAGAGTCTGCTTTTTGCAAGTCAATGTTGCCGAATGTGCCTGGCAAGCGCATACAACCAAGCCCTAAAGCAGAAAGTTTGTTGCCAGATTTTATATCTTTTCTGTATTGCATAATTTCCTCCTGACATTTTTAAGAGATTACTCCCCGTTTCAGTTGGTGACTCTCAGTCACCAACTGAAAATTTTTGTCCACAGTTGACGTTGCCTGCATTTTATAGTACCTTTGACATAGTTGCAAGAAAGAAGGTGTTTTAAACATATGACAAACTTCGTGAAAATGCATGGTTGCGGCAACGATTACATTTATTTCGATTGCTTTGAGCAGGACATAAAAAATCCCGAAACTTTAGCGGTAACATTATGCAACCGCAACAAGTCCATAGGGGGCGATGGGATTGTGTTAATTCTGCCTTCCCAAGCAGCAGATGCAAAAATGCGCATGTATAATGCCGACGGAAGCGAAGCGTCCATGTGCGGTAATAGCATACGTTGTGTGGCAAAATATTTGTTTGATGGTGGGTTGGTTACAAAGCCAAATATAACGGTCGAAACCTCGAGTGGAATAAAAGAGTTGACCCTTGTCATAGATAAAAATGCTATTGTTGCAGTAACGGTAAATATGGGCAAAGTAATTCTTGAACCGGAAAAAATACCCGTAAACCTAACAGGGGCAATTATCGTGGCGCGTCAGGTTTTGGTGGCGGACAGCCCCTTCGAAATAACCTGTGTACGAATGGGGAACCCACACGCAATTATTTTTCATGATGATATCGAGCATTTTGATTTATACTCTGTTGGCACGATGTTTGAAAATTCTGACTTGTTCCCGGAAGGTATTAATCTGGGAATAGTGGAAATAGTCACACGAAACCATTTGCGTATGCGGGTTTGGGAGCGCGGTACAGGCGAAACCATGGCCAGCGGAACAGGCGCGTGTGCGGCGGCGGTAGCATCTGTTTTGATGGGATATGCCGACAAAAACAGCGACATAAGAGTGGGCGTTACAGGCGGTACTTTAATGATAAATTACACAGACGAGGCCGTTTACATGACGGGCGGCTGCGAAACTGCATATAAAGGAATGATACAGATATGAACGAGTTAGTATTAGTATTAGATTTTGGCGGATTGCATAGGGAATTAATTGCCCGTAAGATACGTGAATTTAATGTGTACTGCGAAATTTTGCCGGGCAATACCTCTATAGAAAAAATTTGCGCGTTAAACCCGATAGGTATTGTAAACTGCGGCGACCCTGCATATGACATGCAGTCCCTTGAAATTCCCGTATTGAACGATTTGAAAAATTTGCAAAGCTTTTTGTTTGATACATGTAAAGCAAAGGGCGACTACAAGCTTGAAGATTATATCGAAACCCAAGTTATGCGAATTCGTAAAACCGTTGGCGATAAAAAAGTATTATTGGCACTTTCTGGTGGGGTAGATTCTTCTGTTTGTGCGGCTTTATTGTCTAAAGCAATACCCGGACAGCTTACCTGCGTTTTTGTAGATAATGGGCTAATGCGGCTTAACGAGGGTGATGACATTGAGGCAGTTTTCAAGGGTCATGAACTTAATTTTGTTCGCATCGATGCTGCTGAACGGTTTTTAAGCAAACTAAAAGGAATAACCGAGCCGGAAAAAAAACGCAAAGTTGTTGGCGAAGAATTTATTCGCGTATTTGAAGACGAAGCAAAAAAGCTTGGTCGCATTCCAATATTTGCACAAGGCACAAACTATGCCGATGTAATCGAGTCCGGCGGCGACCATGGCGAGCTAATAAAAAGCCACCACAATGTTGGTGGCCTACCCGACGTTTTAGATTTTGATTTTTTGCTAGAGCCATTATCTGGTCTGTTTAAAAACGAAGTGAGGGAAGTAGGCAAAATGCTTGGTTTGTCGCCGACTCTGGTTGACCGCCAGCCCTTCCCGGGGCCCGGTCTTGCCGTGCGCGTTATGGGCGAAATTACATTCCCAAAACTAAACACCCTGCGTCGTGCAGATGCAATTGTGCGGGAAGAACTAGATAAACTTGACCCGCGCCCAAGCCAGTATTTTGCGGTGTTAACGGATACAAAATCGGTAGGTGTAAAAAATGGTAAGCGCACGTATGACCCCGTGCTTGCAATACGTGCGGTAAACACAAAAGACTTTATGACAGCCGAATGCACCCGCGTTCCTTTCGATGTGCTGGAGAGAATTGCAGCGAGGATAGCTGATGAAATAGTGGAAGTCAGCAGGGTTGTTTTTGATATTTCGTCGAAGCCGCCGGGGACGGTGGAGTGGGAATAGGTTTATATGTTTCACATTGTTTCACGACACTTCACAATACCGCATAATACCCCGCTTTTGACTATGTATGTGTTGCGTGTCGTTTCATGATGTAGCCAATTATTTCACGGTTTTTCATAAAAAGTTGGCTACATAGTTGGCTACAAAAAAGCCCCTGCTATTATCGGCAAGGGCTTATTTTTTTGTATAGTTAATTGTTTGCCATTGCAAGCAACGGTGTGGATGTTACTGTACCCAATTGAGCAAAGGACGCGCCGACAATATCCATAGCGGCGGCACGGCGTTCTGCAAAGCTGTGTGCATAGTGCTTGGATATAATTTCTATCGTGTCCCCGGCGAGTGCCGCCACGTTTACCACATCAAGCCCGTTTGAGATAAGCAAAGATACGAAGCTGTGACGCATTGAATGGGCGTGAAGCCCACGGGGTAACTCTTTCCTTGCGTTCATTATGCGCTTGATTGCTTTGTTGGGTGTAGACTTAGCCATCAAGCTGCCTGTGATATTCGGACATACAACGCCGTTATCTTGCCATACAGAGCCTAAAGCGTTGGCCTGTTCGTCCAAGTGGGCTTTATGCTCTTTTAGTATGCCATGTAGCAGGGGTGATAATGGGAGCTTGCGCCTAGAGCGTTTTGTTTTTAATTCTGTTAGAGCTAACCCATTGAATGTATCGCCGCAATTTCTCTCAATGCTAACTACCATATTATTGAAATCAATGTCAATCCAGCGCAACCCCCTAGCCTCACCAGAACGAAGTCCCAACATTAACATTAAAGCAAGCGACACACGAACGGAGTTATCAATATCAACCTCATTTAGAGCATCAAGGAATATTGGTATTTGTGTATTGTCGAGATATGCCGGTATATCTTTTTCACCAATGCGTGGCTTTGTGGCGTTTGCTACAGGGTTTTTATCTAAGACATCATTCTTAATACAAGCCGTGAATAACGCGGAGAGAGTGTAGGTAATTTTGCTTACATTCGCAGACACATTCAAAGGCATTATCCGATTCGTCAAAAACATAGAATCAGATTCGCTTGCAGGATATTGGAATGTGTATAACGGCAAGTTTTGGGTTCAAGGTGACAAGTACGCGGTTTTACACAAGTTTGCTAAAGTATTCTTCTCTGATTTTATTGCAAGGACACCCCCGCCGAAGTGGTTCAAAGAATCACCAGAATTTGCGGCAAACCTTAGCAAGATGAGCGATACACCTGAATCAGTTTGGCGAAACAAAATTGTAGGGAAGTACAAAAGCGATAGGGCGCAACGGGAAGCCTTGATTAATGCCAAGTCCGAGCCATTCATAGTAGCAACGCCGGAGATGTTTGATGCTGTAAATACTGGGCATTTATTAAATGTACAAAACGGCATTATCGACCTAAACACCATTACACTGATACCACATTCGCCAAAGTATCTTGTCACAAAATATATTGATGTGCCGTGGTTGCTAGAAGCCCACAATCGTAGTTATTGCCCCATTGTAGACGAAACACTCGAAAACTTGATGGGTGAATATGTAACGCCTTATGACCCAAAGGATAGCGTGGGTGGCAATAAAATAACCCATGATATACCTCTTGCGCACGTTTCAAACTATTTTGGTGGTAGTCGCACATATTTTCTCTGTCCGTTATGCCACACACGCCGTAGATACATTTATTTTCACCAAAGGCGTTTTATATGCCGTGTATGTGCTGATTTAACTCATAAAAGCACTCAACTAACCAAAGGTAGTACAGAGGCGGCAAAGCACCGAATACAAGCATTTATAAAGGTTTCGTTCAAGGATAGTGATATATCGCCAACCGCCGCTGTATATCGACTACCACAACGCCCATCAGGTATGCATCATAAAAAGTACCACCAGTTAATTACTAGATTGCTGGCGTTACAAGCGGAACACGAGGCTTGCAGTAATAGGCGATACGACCAACTCATGGAACTTGGATATCGGCGGTGGAGGCACTGACTTGCAATTACAACTATTATAAAGGAGACAAGCAGTATGCAAAATGAAACAGACGGCGCAAGAATCGCCAGATTGTATAACAGTAAACCTACAGGCGGGTATGACCCCTGGGCAGTTAAGCAACCGCCAAAAACCGAACCAAAGCCTAAGATGCCATCAGAACCACCCGAAGGTTTAAGTCCCGGCGCACGAGCCGCTTGGTGGGAGCGGAAATCACAAGAAATAGCGGGAGCAACTCAATACGACCCGTGGGCAAAAAACAAATAATGGCATAGTCCAAAAGGAGAAGAAATATGGTGCATTATGGAACAATTGCGCTCCAAGCGCGAACAAGGGAATTAACCGCAGAAATGGAAAAACTTCAAGCGGAGTTATCTGTGCTGGAGGCAAAATCAAAAGAAAAGGGCATCAGTTTTGGTGCAGAACTTGGAAACAAGAAATCCCTCAAAATGAAACAGCGAGAAATTGTTAGTCTTAGAGCCAGCGCACACGCACAAGGCGTAAAATTGTAATGGTGGTAACAAAGATAATCAAAAGAGCTGGCTTCCCTGTATTATTCGTGGTGTTGGTAGTAGCTTATATGTTTTTGCTATTTGCCTTTATAAACAGGGTAGCACCTGACAGGGCAAGCCCAAATATAGCGGTAACAATTTATGTCAGCGAATGTGGCAGAGTACGAAGGACAACCGTTACAGGGCGTGGGCGAGTACACCTTGTACAGCGCAACGATACTGTTATTCTGAATGGCGTTCAAATCCACCCACCATTAAATTATTACGATTGAAACGAAGCCCCAGGAAAACATTCTGCTGGGGCTTTTTCGTGTGAAGTCTATTTTTTTATGATGATATAATTGACTTTTGATAACTTTAATGTATAATAATATTGTAAGTGGTGATACTCACATCATACTAAAAACCTCAACTATGAAAGGGGCAAACATCATGAGTAGCCGTGACTATGCAAAAAGCCAAATTGATATACTGCCGGACAATATTGTAAATAAGGTAGTAGAATTTATATCTTTCCAGCGATTTAGCCTTGGGCTGTACGATAGCGATGATGAATACCTAGCCGCTATCCCCGGCATGACCGAATCTATCAAAGAAGGGCTGGCAACGCCTTTGTCTGAATGTGTACCAATATCAGAGGTATGGCCAGATGTATAGAATTGAGTTTACTAAGCAAGCCACAAAAGATGCTGCCCTTTTAGAAAGTGCAGGGTTAAAGGGTAAATCAGCTAATCTTATTCGTGTTGTCAGGCATAATCCTTATCAAAATCCACCGCAATACGAAGCACTCAAAGGCGATAGAAAAGGTGCATACTCTCGCCGCATTAACCGCCAGCACCGTTTTGTATATGAAGTCTTACCAAACACCGATAATCTCAAAGATGAAAATGGTGTGCCGTACAAGGGCATTGTTAAGATTATCCGAATGTGGACACATTACGAATAGGGGATACCATGAACGATAGTATAGATTATGCACAAGCCGCAGAGCAGGCAAAATCAGCAATCACGAATGAGATTGTAAAAGCACGGCATGAGAAAAACATCTCACAACGTGAACTGGCATCTATGAGCGGGGTAAAACAGCCAATCATATCTCGCATGGAATCTGGCGTAACTAATCCGCAGCTTGACACCGTTCAAAAAGTTTTAGGTGCATTAGGGAAAACTCTTTATGTAGGTGATTTACAAGAGGCGTGACAGGGTAAAATCATGGTTCAAAATAAAAGTTGGCTACAAAACTGGCTACATTGTAGCCATAACATGCACAAAACCCTGATATATAGCGGTTCATTAACCCCCGCTACCTATTGAGTGGGAATGATAATTATGGATAATGCAGAGAAAATAGACAATTAGAATACAGAGGAATATTGAAACGAAAGGGTTGCTGATAATTTTGACGACTGAGCTGAAAAACAAAATAGCCAAATATGGATCTGAAATTGCAAAAACTATTGAGTTGATTGAAAAATTGTCGGAAATTGAATGGAGTGTTGATACAGCCAAATCCTATTGCGAAAAACAAGGGATGCAAATAACAGACGCTATGGTAAATCAGCTTATCGGTCAGCCAGCTAAACTTGAAACCCTTAACAACTTTAAATATGATGAAATATTTGACAAATTGAACTCGCTAAAAATTCATGCCGAATCGTTAGATAGAGGCGTAGAGCATGACGAGTACAATCAAGTTTACAAGTCATATATAGAAAATCTTGTAAGCAACACCAGCCAAGTTTTTGTTTCATTTCACCGAGCAATAATGCCAAGTCATGGCTTGGTAGAGTTCTTATCTGTTCTTTTTACGCAGTTAAACCATCTATTACGCCAATTAAATCCTAATCTAAATGAGTTGTATGAACATTTTAAATATGGCAATAAAAACTATGTCATTTTTGGCAAAAATGGTGCTGGGAAAACAACCCTGTTAAAAAGAGTGTCAGAAGGTATTTTGCAGAAAAATTCGATTGTAGTACCTGCTGATAGACAGTTACGAGTTCGAGACGATGGATACACTAGTTATCAGCGCGGAATATCTTTTAATAATATGCTCGCTGATAGTAAATCTATCGAGTACCTTACGAGAGAGATTAATTACACAACCAAAGAAGAGTATGACAATAGAACGCCTAAAGAGTGTGTGTTAACAACACGGTTCTATAGTATTTTTGAGGCGTTAGGCCTTGAGCGGAATATTGTGGCGGATCGAGAAAATCTATTTTTATCAGTTGGTGGTGCGAACAAGTACAGCATTTCTGCGGGGAGCGATGGAGAGAGAAGTATTGCCTATTTAATAATGGCTATATTGCTTGCACCGCAAAATTTCTTTATATTTATAGATGAACCAGAACGGCATTTGAATGGTGCTCTAATGCGTAATCTGTTTAGTAAATTAGAGGAAGAACGCCCTGACTTGTGCTTTATTTACTTAACGCACATTACGGATTTTGTCGAGAGCCGAAAAAATGTAGAGCTAATTTATCTTGAGAAAACAAACATATATGGAACTTGGAGCTTCAAGAAGTTGGATGATTTTAGTGACATAAGCCTTGATGTAATTTTGAGTATTGAAGGAGCAAATGAAAACATCATTTTTTGCGAAGGCGACAATCGCTCATCTATTGATTGTAAAATATTGGAGTGTGTGTACCCTGATTGCGAAATTAAGCCTGTTGGTTCTTGTGAGCAAGTAAAAACAAACACAAAAGGCATTAATGGCAGAGAGAACATATTTCGCCGCAAGGCTTTTGGGCTTGTTGATGATGATTATATGTCGGCAGCTGAAATCGACGCACTTAGAGCTGATAAAGTATTCACCATCGGATTCAACGAATGGGAAAATTTGTTGATATGTTCAGAATTATTAGAAAAAGTAAACGCCGCTCACCTCAGCAAGGATTTAGCACCTATTAAGTCGGCTGTAATTACATTTATTAAACACGATGGTAAAAATGCTGTTTTGAGCGATTTTATTACCAAAAGATACGCAAAAATAATTCTTGCTGACAAAATATCTTATGGAGCGGATTTGTCTGCCCGAATAGAAGCACTTAATTTAGTTAACAAAAATATTCTTATTGATGCAGTTAATCAATTAGAGCAAAAAATTACGAACAGTACCGATTATGATGAATTAGTATCTGTTGTTCCTGCAAAAATGTTGCTGAATATGGTTGCGCAAAGATTGGGTCTTAATAAAGGTGATGATTATATTGACATGATTGTTAAGTTATTAAAAACCGATTCAGCGATTTCAAATATGGTTAAAAACAAGTTGAACATAACATTTATATAATATTCCTGGCAACAATATGGCAACAAAAAATCAGATAGCCCATGCGCTATGGATAATATAAGCAATAAGAATACCACAGACCATATCCTCTAAACAAAATTGTTTAGATTAAGGTTTGCGGTGCCGAATAGGAATAAATAAACAAACCCCGTAAAGCCAGTCAAATCAAGGCTTTGCTGGGTCTTTTTATGTGAAGTGATAACAGTTTGACATAACGCCTAAACACATTATCTGTAGCGCGCTTTTACGACGGCAGTGGTAGAAACGGAATAACTATACCACTGCATAGCTTTATAGCCACAGGAGTGCGAAACCGCCTATTCTTGCTTGCAACTTGTGCACACTACTGCGGTAACTGCTCCTTATGCACCCTTGGTAAGCCGCGTCACGGTTTCCTTGTGTTGCCCAAAAATTGCTGCGCAATAATTGGACAGTTTTACATTCCTGTGACTATATCTTTACACAATTCTCATGATTCCACTACGCCAATTATATATGCTTTTTCGCCCTGGCTTTCCAGTAGATCAACCAGGTTTTTAGCGTCGCTTGCATCGACAGCAAGCACCATACCTATGCCCATATTAAAGACGTTGTACATTTCAGCTTGCGCTACGTCGCCTTTTTCCTGTAAAAATGGGAAGATGTCCGGCATTTCCCATGAGCCGTAGTTTATTTTTGGGGTCAAACCAGCGGATAACATGCGCGGAATATTTTCCACGAAACCTCCGCCTGTAATATGCGCCATACCCTTTATATTTACTTGCGCCATAGCGTGCATGATGGATTTTACATAAATTTTAGTGGGTGTTAACAACGTTTCGCCAAGGGTTTTGTCACCAAAATAAACTTTATTAAGACTAAGGTCTGCTATAATTTTACGCACCAGCGAAAACCCATTGCTGTGCACCCCACTAGATGCTATTCCAACAAGCGCATCGCCGTTTTTAATATTTTCACCCGTTATTATGTTTTGTTTTTCCACTACACCAACAGAAAATCCGGCAATATCATATTCGCCATCATGATACATTCCCGGCATCTCGGCAGTTTCGCCACCAATAAGTACGCAGCCGGCTTGTACACAGCCGGTGGAAATTCCCTTTACGATATCCTCAATTTGCGCAGGTATAAGTTTGCCGGTAGCAATGTAATCTAAAAAAAACAACGGCTCTGCGCCCTGGGTAATTATATCGTTTACGCACATGGCAACGGCGTCTATGCCAATTGTGTCATGACGGTTTAGCTCAAAAGCCAGTTTTAGCTTGGTTCCAACCCCATCTGTACCTGAAACCAGAACGGGCTCTTTTACATTTAGCGAACTAAGGTCGAACAGGCCGCCAAAGCCGCCGATTCCACTAAGTAGCCCTTTGCGGGCGGTTTTTGCGACATGCGCTTTCATGCGAGATACTGCTTCGTAACCGGCTTCTATGTTTACACCGGCTTGTGCATATGCGTTTGACATTTTATTGCCTCCTTGGTTAATCTCCAATAAACTATCGATGGAAATGCTATACAGTAGTGCTAGTTGTTTTAAATTGTATATATCAGGCAAACATTCGCCATTCTCCCATTTGGAAACCGCCTGTGCAGAAACGCCGACGGAAGCAGAAACAGCCTCTTGAGTTAGGTTATTTTGCTTTCGAATTTGCTTAAGCTTTGCACCAAATTGTTTTTGCATTTTACACCGCCCGTATGATATATATGTATAGCCACAGGAGCGCAAAACAGTCCATTCTTGCTTACAATTTGTGCACACTACTGCGTGAACCGCTCCTTGAACACTGCCAGGCGCGCCGCGTCACGGTTCCCTTGTATTGCACAAAAATTGCTGCGCAATAATTAGGGTATGTTCGGTAATTCGCTTGTGCCGAATTTTCGAGTAAAAGTTGTGCTAGGATAGAAGCGGAAAGCCGCATGTACCTAAAGGTACATAAGGCTTCATGCGACGACGCATAGTGCAATTTTTACTCGAAAAGGTGGTGCAATGGAATTGTCGAACACACCCTGGACAGTTTTACATTCCTGTGACTATAGCTTCAGACTTTACCCCTACATATGATAAATCCTCTGGCTGGCATTTGCAACTATATATATGTTGATATCTGGTACCATTTTTCAACCCTGAGTTGATTTATTGTGGCCAGTTTTTTATGATCGTCATCCCCTTAGGGCGTGGCTACATATGAAACTCAAACCCTAGCAGGGGTGCGTGCTGCTGCGCACCATAAACATCTCGCTCGCCCAAGTCGCCGGAGGCTATGGGGCGTTTTATGGTTATTTTAACGGCCTTTGCAGGGGCAAAGGAAATTATGCCTGTAATATCGGCTTCAGCAATGTCGTACAGCTTGGCAAAAACCTCTTTTGTCATGATGTTTGCGGTCACAAAATTCTCGAATATCTCCTGCGTTTTAAATATAATGTCAAAAGTAAGTTCGTACGGGCCGGAGTTTTTGCTTCTTATAACATCGGCGCAGTCGAATAATTTTGTCGTGCCCATTATATCAGCTCCCCTCTGTCGCATATAGCAATTTGGTTTTGCGTAGCCTTAAACTTCGCCCGACAATCTACTTGAATCGTGTGGGTTGCGTTCTCGTTTTCGGACAACGCAAAATCAAATTGCACCGGGTTTACGGTAACCGGAAAGTACATACACGGGTCAGGGGATGGCAGCAGCGTGTATACGCTAAAGTTGTATACTTCCCCTGCTTCAAAATCTGATGGAGAGAAGGGGAAGGCTAAGTTGCCGGCTGTGGATTTACGGCCTGGGTAGCCGAAGTGCAAAAGGCTACTGCGTGCGAAAGAACAAATTGTATTTGCCATATCTGCGGTTTTTGCAACGGCTTCTATTACAATGCAAATTTCTGTCGGCGGGGTTTGGGCAGTGCTTCCAAACATGTAAACGCCGTTTTTGCCGTAAATTTTGAAGTCTAGGAAATAGTCGCCCAAATCGTTAGCGACAAAATTAGAGCGTACCCTTTCCTTTACCGACACAATAATATCGTCGATATTTCCAATAAAAATAGGGTCGCTTGCGGCGGCTATGCTTACGGTTCTGTAGCCTTTTAGAATAGCACCTTCAAGTTTTATATAATAATCCTTGTCGGGGATAAACTTGGTGCGGCTAACCTTCACACTATTTTCGGTTATCTGTTCAAAAATACAATCTTGCAAGTCTAAAACACCGCCGGGGCCGGGTAGTTTTGTGGGGTCGCTTTTTTCGTACAGGGTATGCGCTGCAACAGATAGAGTCGTGCATTTGCGCTCCGGTGAAAGTGGCTGTAGTATAAAATGGTCGCCTCGCAAAATGCCAAACATGCAGTCGCTACCACTGCCTGGGGTTGCGGCAATGGTGGCGCATTCCAAAATTTTGCCCATGTGAAGGGCAAGCCCCACATCAAAACCTTTCTTTATTGCCACGCATGCAAATACCGTTGGGTCGTATGCACGCCCGGCGACGATTACTTGCGCGCCAAGGTCAAGGGCTTTTATAAGCGGCTCAACCCCCATTTGCGCCACAATGTTGGAGTTTATAATTTCCTCTTCTGTAATAGGTGGCACAGATGACATGGGCTTTAACACACCCTTTTTAAAATTGTCTAAAACAACATCATTTGGAATTTGCGAACTTATGACACCAAGGTTGAACCTTAAGCCTTGCTCGCGGGCAATTTCGCGTACGATGTCCACAGTCCAGTTCAGATGCGAATCCGCACCGCTACCCCCCGCAGAGCCAATTATCACGGGAATGTTATCTTCTACACCCGCTTTTAGCATGTACATAAGATCACGTTTTACGGCACTTCTGTCGGTAAAAGATTTGCCGCTGCCAAGATAATACGGTCCAGGGTCAGTGCTGCCTGCGTCTACGGCAATAACATGGGGCTTTTTTGCCATGCCTGCCGCAAATGAAGCTTCTGGGAAGCCGTAGCCAAGAATCGCCGTTGGGGCAAGAACTCTGAATTCTGTCATGTGGTTTCCTTCTTTCATATGAAAAATTAAAGGGGTGAGATTTTTCTTAGAAGCTATGCGTATAGCTTCCTAGTTCCATCCCTTATCCGCAAAAAAATTATTGCACCATTTCCATCTTTTTTCGGCGAAATCGAACACTTTGCGACCGATAAAAATCGCTGACACGGCCACAATAATGCCAAGCGCAAACCCGGCTAAAACATCGCTTACATAGTGCACCATAAGGTAAACTCGCGAAAATCCAACCAAAAACGCTAATATGAAAGCCGCTATCCCCCAACGTTTGTTTACCGTAAACAACACAATGGCCCCGGCAATTGCCATAGCCGCGTGGGTAGACGGTAGCGAGTAACTGGTGGGTGCGCGGGTAAATAATTCAATATCAAACGCGTGAAACGGGCGTTCTCTTGCAAACAAGGGCTTTAATATAATGCGGCTCATAAATCCGCTTCCGCCAACTGCCGCGAATAGAATAAGAGACGAACGCCGATATTTTTTAAAAAAAAGAAAAGTAAACGCAATTACCAACCAAATCGGTATTCCTCCTACATGTGTTACAACCGCTACAACTCTATCTAGCACAGGGTTGTGAAGATTGGCTTTAATAAATTCAAAAATTACTGACTCCATTTTTCCTCCTCGGTAGAATTGTTTTTTATACTACAAATGTAGGTGCTGCAATACTAGTTCCCGATATTTTGCCGGTCTGTAATGCATTTCATTTACCAGTGCCGCCATTTCTGATTTTGTGATAAATTTTGCGGCAATAACTTCGGTTGGTTGCAGGGTTAACTCGCTAAGTTCAAATTCGGTCTGGACAAAATAGATATCCACAATGTGGTTATCTTCATGCCAAAAAAGTCTGCCTGCAAGTCGAAAGTCGGTGTTTGAAATTGAAAGCCCAAGCTCCTCATGCACGCCGCGAACGGCAGATTCCAGTGACGTTTCCCCTGCTATTGTATGCTCGCAAACAATATCCCATCCGCCGGGTAAAAATTTTTTATCTAATGCCCGCCGTTGCAAAAGAAATTCGCCGGATGTCGCATTTTGTACATAAACATGCACGCCCAAATAATATTGTCCGTTACCCAGGGGGGCACCCTTGTTTGCCATAAGCCCGGTTGGGTTGCCTTGGGCGTCCAAAATATCAAATTGCTCCATTATTGTAGCACCCATTCTAAAATTAATTCGTTGAGGTCAGTTTGGGAAGTAAAATGGAGCGGGCTATATACATCCCAGCCATAAAATACGCGCCGGTATATTTCGTCAAATTCGCTTTCTGTAATGGGCTCGCCATTTAAGAACCAGCCACTTTCACGCAAGACTTCTTCGCCTTCCCACCAGTGGTACCAATCCTCCCATGCTTGTACAAGATGCACAGTCGTTACCAGTCGGTTGTCCTCAATTGTTTTTAATCTGTACGAAACATGGTCGGGGACAGATGGATGGCGCATTGTATTTATTGCCAAAATGCCATCTGTACCATTAGGATTGGCGTATGCTTGATAATGATAAATTAAGAAGCCACCGTAAATGCGTTGCAACTCGCCATCCCTAAAGGTGTATATGGATTCGGGGTTAAGCCCTGCCGCAAGAAAGAAAATCAACAACTCCGGAATACCGTCTTTGTCTATATCGTACGGCATAAAAACGCGATAGGCATGGTACAGCCATCCCGATTCCGGTGGCGGTGGTTTGCCTATATAGTTTTGCATTATTGTAATATATGCCTGTTGCCATTGGGGAAGTTGATATATCACTTCGCGCAAATCTTGCGGTGGTGGGGCACCCATTGGTGGCCGCCCGTGGGCCAGATTAAACTCCGCCATTGTATAGGGCGCAAGATATCCGGACATATCCGGTAAAAAAGCAACATACCGCCGCTGGCCGCCATCTAAAAATGAGATGCCATAGATAGGGTGCCAACTCCGAAAATGCATGTTGCCGTTAATTACAATTGCTTGCCCCGGTTGCAGCACGTCAATTGTAAATTTTATTTCGTCCTGAACGTAAAAAAAATCGTGGAATATGTTGCAGTTTACGCCTTCAACAGTTGCAAGCTGAAAATCGTAAAGGGGCTCTATTGCCCATATTAGCACATATGCCCCTTCAAGTTCTTGTCGGGCGTTTATTTTTTGTATAACTTCAAAGCTTTGCAAAAGTTCGGGGGTGGCAAGTCTTATGCCTACGCGGTTTTCAAAAATGTCGTATTTTTGTGAGTATTCGTACCACGATTCATCTACCCAGTAGGGTTCGTTATTTTCTTTTGGTGGGATTGGGTCGGTTTCTTCTGCGGGTTTTTCTTCGTTTCCCGCAATAGTTTCATATGGACGATCCTCTTCCGGAATGGGGTAGGGCGCACGCATGGTGTTACACGCGGCAAGTAGCAAGGCCGCTAGCAGAATTGTTATGACAGTGGCTGTTCTCATAGCTTTTTAAAAATGTCCAGGCTATGGCTGGTCGTGCCAACCATGTCTGGTCTTTCGCATACGGCAAAATGGTAGCGCATGTACATATCAAAGGTTTCGTCCGTCATAATTGCTATATCTTCGCGTATGAGGCGGCTGGTCATGTTTGTTGCGACGTAGTGCAAGCGTTCTACGTTAAACTGCGCCATTAGGTGGTCAATATCCTCTTTGCGAACCAGTTCGAAAATGTCTTCGGGCATACTGGTGGCGGCAAAGGTTACGGGGTCTATTTGCCCATTTGCTATATAGGGTAAAAACCAATGGCTGTTTAGGTTTTCCATTATTGCGCCGTCGGTAATGATGTAGGCAACAAAAATAACGCCGCTGGGTTTTGTAACGCGCAGGGCTTCCGAGATGGCCTGGTGCTTATCTTCGGCTGTGTACAGATGGTACATTGGACCAAGACATAGGGTGATGTCGAAGGTGTTGTCTGGGAATATGCTTAAATCCAGGGCGTTGCCTTGGGTTATGTTTATGTTTTGTGTTGGTGTGGTTAGACTGCGAAAAATTTCTATGTTATGTGGTACAAGCTCGACGGCTTCAACCTGAAAGCCCATGTCGGCTATGGCGCGGCTGTAGCGACCACTACCTGCGCCTATTTCTAGGACAGTTGCGTTTTGTGGCAGGTATTTTTCTATATAGCGCATGGTTGTTAGGAATTCTAGTTGGTTGTGCTTGCGGCCTAGACGTGCTTCTTCGTCGGCGTTGGTGTAGAAGTTTTCTAGGTAGTTCATGGTAAGCTCCTTCCAATTTAGATCTTTCGCTTTGCTCAGGATGACGGATTGTTTACGGTAATTGTCAGTCTCCCACTTTTTGCGCGATAATTGCCACCGCTTGCACTATCGTCATGTCTGAATTATCCAGTGTGTAAATATCATCGAAGTTTAGCCTGTCATAAAAATGCCGCACCCATTCCTCTGGTGTGATACTTGCAAAACAGGTTCTTGTTTGGGTTCGCTTTACAGCAACCTCGTAACGTGGTTTTAACAGGACGATACTATAGTTTGCGTTTTTGCTGTCGAAAACATTCCTGTATTTTTGCATGTCATCAGGTTCGACTACGGCGCAGATAACTATCTTGCGCCCGATTGCCGCCAAAATATCAACTTGCAATGCGATTTCCGCAATAATTTCATCAGCGTTGTATTGTGGTTTAAATCCAAGCTTATGTTCTACCACTTGTAGCACACAGTCTAGGTCTATGGCCAGGTAACCGTGATTTTTTACAAATTCCCCTGCCGTGGTGGTTTTCCCTGAGCCGCATGTGCCGTTTAGTAATAAAATTTTTATGCCATTTGTGTTGCCCGTTACTGTCACATTAGCATCGCAAATATTGCATGTAGGCAAAATAGGGGAGATGTTAAAAGTCTGCCTGTGCAAAGATTTGTTGTAAATGGTGACGCTGTCTAGCGGAATGTTGCCACATGTAGGGCAGTGTGCGTTCGCCTGAGATGATTCCGTGCCAAGCGCGGGATGACGTGGGAGCGGTAACTCGCAGCGGCTCATCTACAGCAAATCTTTTAGCGCGAGTATCCGCCGCATTTCATTGTACACAATCATGTAACCTTCGTCCATGCCCATGCCGGGTTTAGCCAACATTTGCACGGGCGAAAGTGCCATTGCAATATGCGTACACACCTGCGCACTGCGTTCGGTTTCGTTGCAAGTGCCGCCAAGGTATGCGTCCATGCCGTTTTTTTTGCAGTACAAAACGGCCTTGATGGAATTATTAATCCCGCCAAGGTCAGGGGTTTTAACCTGCACCATATGGCCTGCTTTATTCTCCGTAAACGCGATAATATCTTCCAAAGTGTTGCACCACTCGTCGGCAACCAGTTCTACATTTATTCCACGGACTTCTAAGTATTCGCGCAGGCGTTTCATAACAAGAATTTGTGTTTCGCGGTCTCCCATGTCTACGGGACCTTCAACACGCACTTTAAGCGGGTGGGCGGCGTATTCTAATTGTTGCATGAAATCGCAAATTTTATCAAGCTGGTGGTCAAAAACCACGCCTATTGTGCCGTACACATCCAGGTGAATTATCGGGTTGTAGCTATCTGCCCAGCGTAGGTCGAAAATTCTATTGCGCAACCATTTTACATATTCCAGTAGCTTGTAGCCCTGAAAGCCGATTTTGTCTACATTGTTAAACAGCGCGTGTGGCAGCACGTCGGCTTTTTTTAGTATCATTTTGTCGGCGTTAAGTTGCGACTCGTCGCCGGATTGGCTAAAAATTGGGATGGGTGTGTCAGATATTGTGGTGCTGTATTCGTCTGCTATTATTTGCGCCATAAGTTTGTGCTTGGACTTTGCCACTGCATCAAGTGCAGCTTGGGTTAACCCGTAGCGGATTGCCGTGTGCAGTTTGCGCTCATCGTGGGTAAGTTTGTCAAGTTCGTCGGACATTTCGCGGAAGTTTGTAATTTCGCGGCCCAGTAGCTGTGGGCGGATTTTTTCGTTTATGAACGGGATGAAATCTTCCGCCAAAAAAAGCGGGTCACGGCCTGCTGCGCCTGAATATTGCACGGCGGCGCAGTCGCCATAAGCGACCTGGCCGTCTTCTAGGATGAACATAATGGAAACCGATTCCCCGGCTTGGCGTACGGCCTGGAAGCCGGGCGTTACGGGGTAGCCTCTGTAGGCGTTGCCGTCTTTTACGGCGTTGGTTTTAATTGCTAGCTGATCATCGAAGAAGAATCCTGTGCGACCGCTTGAGCAAATCATGTCACGTATTTTCATGTTGTTTTCTCCTCATCTATGGCCTTGCGTTTTCATCCTTCTTCAGCCAATGGCGTATGCCCCTGCCAGCAAAAGGTTCATCTTTAAACCTTGGGATAATGTGCAAATGCGCGTGTGAAACCGTTTGCCCAGCAACCTGTCCAACATTCCATCCCAAATTGTACCCGTCTGGATTTAGCTCGTTGTCCAGATGCTGCTTAATTGTATTTATCATTAACCTAGTATCAATCCACTCTTGTTCGGATAAATCAAAAGGCGTTTCTACATGGGATTTTGGTACAACGACATATGACCCAATAAGAGTCTTTTTGTATATGTTGCCGTCACTATCTGTTGAAGGGACGCCAACAACCGAATCATTTTCAAACTCAATATTTAAGCACATATTCTAGCCTCCACTCATTATACAGTTGCAGATGCTTTATTTGATAGGCCGCCCCACCAACTGCCCACGCCCAATTGCGTAAATATCATCAATTACCATTTGAAAACTCACGTCGCGTTTTTCTCGCTTACCGCGGGCTTCTAATTTCTCACGGTGGAAATTTTTTAAGCCGTCGCTAAGGGGAAGGTTTGCGCACTCCAAAAGGCGCACTGCCCCCGTATCATCCCGTGCGGGCAAAATTTTACCTGCATTGTACATACTTGGCGCAAATGGCACGTCTATGATGCCCGCTTCGAAGGCGCGGACAGTGCCAATTGCGATATCATCGCCGCCTAATTCCAGGGTCTTATCTATTATCAAGCGGACTTCTTCCATTATAATGTCGCATTCGGCGGAAACTTCTTGCTGGCTTAGAAGCTGCTGGTCGGCAAGCATGTTTACCACTTGCTTTGTTGCTTTTAGGCCAGACGCATTTGCTTCTTTTGTGGGAATTCCCATTGCCTCGTGAGGGCTTTTGACAATTACCTTTGTGGCGTTGGACAGTGCCGCTGCCGCTGCGCCCCAGGAAATTACGCCGAAGGCTTTGCTTTCGTCCTGCGGGAAACCGCCCATCCACTGGTGGAAAACGGTGGATATTTTCACATCGGTGAAACCATGTTGGGCAAGATAAAACTCCGTTTGAGCACGCAGGCTTTTGATTGCTGCAACGTCCTGTATCAGGTTGCCGCATTGGCCGTAGCCTACGGTTATGTGCTTGCAGCCTTGGGTGGCAGCAAGCAGGGCCTCGATAATGGCCACGGCGTTTGACACGCATGGGGGTACCAAAGTGCCTGTTAGCGGGCCGAATGGCTCGCGGTTTATGGTAACGCCAGCTTCTTCATATAGACCAATTAGGCGGTCGCAGTATTGCCAATCGTAGATTGTCTTCTCCAGGGTGTGTTTTTTGGCGTATGGGATGTTGTAGGAAATTCCGCCACCTTCATAGGAAGTGAAGCCGCCTGCGATGCTTATTTCTGTGAGCAGACGGGCGTCGGGGGTGCCGTGGCGCACCTGGACGGGGCTTTTTAGGGCGGATGTTACGTCTCGGCAGACATGCACGCCAAAATTAACCGCTGGGAAGCCATTTAGCATAGAGCGGTTATTTTTTATACTTTCGTCTATGCCAATTTTGGCCTCGTCATAGCGGTTGTGGCGGGTGTAGCTGTCGATGGTGGTGGGTAGTAGGTCGGCTTCGCCCTCAGTCTCCAGGTGGCTAAGAAGTTCGATTAGTTGGGCGGGTAGTGCCACGCCTGCGCGGGGTTGGGTTAGGGTTTTGCGAGCCCGATCGGCTTCGTCTAGTTTTAGGTTAAAACGTTTTTCTTGTGAGATTTGCTTTTGGTAGTCTACTGCTTCGTCAAAGTTTACGTCACGGCCGGTTTCCCAGTGTGTTAGAACGTCCTTGCGGATGCTGTTGAATTTCTCGTTTGAGAGTTTTTCATTTTTTAGGGTCATGAGTAACACCTTTCTATTATAATGGGGCTCTGCCCCAAACCCCGCCGCTACGCTAGGCAAAGCCCGGCTCCGCTTCCTTCGGGAAGCGGCACTGCCGCTTTAGAGAAATGGGGCTCTGCCCCAAACCCCGCCGCTACGCTAGG
>Ga0123355_10000968_pt1 | contig 39724 bp, 42 predicted proteins | sample TergutEmb28metaG_3_FD_89872 | JGI IMG/M metagenome (GOLD analysis project Ga0123355, IMG submission 89872) | Embiratermes neotenicus P1 segment gut microbial communities from Petit-Saut dam, French Guiana - Emb289 P1 | ecosystem: Host-associated > Arthropoda: Insects > Digestive system > Gut ...
CTCAGCCAGCTAACGCTGTCTGACTGCACCTCCTACGCTTCGCTGCGTCGGTGCAGGGCGTTCATGTAACTTCAAAATTGCTCAAGGCTTCGCCTTGGACAATTTTGAAGTTAATTCACTATATACAAAAAAACTTTAATTTGTTCATATGAAATGGCGGAATTACGGCCTTTTTTGCAAATTGTTTTGCTGGAAAAGCGGTTTTTTGGCCAAAAAGTGGTACCGTATGGTACCATTTTCACCGATTTATGGTACCGTATGGTACCATTTTTTAAATCTGTCGGCTATACTGCCCGAACCACCCTGGGCGAAGGCTATGGTTTTAAATTCTCACAACTTATGCTATCATCAACCTGGGTGATTGTAATGCAGGCAAATAGGTTGTTCGAGATAATTTACATATTGCTTAATAAGAAGAATGTGCCCGCCCGTGAGCTGGCAGAGCATTTTGGGGTGTCTTCCCGGACTATTTATAGGGATGTGGATGCCCTTAGTTTGGCGGGGGTGCCTGTTTATGCAGAAAAGGGTAAGGGTGGCGGCATACGACTGCTGCCTGGTTTTGTGCTGGATAAGTCGCTGCTTAGCGCCCAAGAGCAAGACGAGATTTTAAACAGCCTGCATGGGCTGGCTAATGTTAACGCCGCAGAGGCAGAGCGGTTGCTGGGCAAGCTTTCGCAGGTGTTTAACAAGACAGCCACCAATTGGCTAGAGGTTGATTATTCAGATTGGGGATATTCCAGCGACAATTTTAGTGACTTTAAGGCCGCCATTTTAGAGCGGCGGGTGGTGGAGTTTCAATATTTTAACGCCAGCGGCCAGCAGACATTCAGGCGGGTAGAGCCGGTTCAGCTTTGGTTTAAGGCCAAGGCTTGGTATGTTAAGGGCTTTTGCCTGGCCAAGCAGGATATGCGCGTTTATAAGCTTTCTAGGGTGCAAAACCTTGCGATTACAGACGAAAACTTCTCAGAAAGGGATTTACTGACTACCGCAGTGGAAAGCCAGCCCCAAGCCGATAAAAGTCAGGATATCACCGTAAGGCTACAAATAGCACCCCAAATGGCGTATCGGGTGTTTGATGAATTTTGCGGCAACATAGAAGAAAAGCTACCCGACGGCAGCTATATAATAAGCGTTACATGGCCGGAAGATAGCTGGGTGCATGGTTTTTTGCTATCCTTCGGCGAACATGCAAAAGTGCTAGAGCCCGCGCATTTGCAGGAGACAATTAGGGAGAAGGCGCGGCTAATTTTTGAGCAATATGTATGAGGCCGTTGTAGGCCTCGCTGGCCACATCTTCACCCGCTTTTTGAAAAGCGGGGTTTTTGAAAGATATATCTATACAATTACGAAAATCCACTCATGGAATCATGCTTACAGGTGTTGGCATGGGTATGCTTCACGCTACCCAAATATAAACTTAGCGATTTTTTTCTCCTCCGCATTTGGGTTTAGCATCAACACCTGCTGCATTATGGCCTCCACCGCTTCATCTCGGCTAAGCCTTGCGGCCTCTTCAAACACGCCGCTGCCAAAGAAATTCTCCGTGCTGCAAAAAACCGTGGCGGGCATACCGTATTCTTCGCCTTTTTTTGTGAATTTTTGCTGGCAGCCACACATGGTAATGTACATTTTCATTTGCAATTCTGTTAGGGCGCGGTCGAAGGCGGATTTGCTTTCCCGGTTATAGCCGGCTTCGGCCTTTAGGGCGTCTGACGGCAGTATGCCAAGGCCGGTTAGGGTTTGGTAGAGGCGTTTTGCATCGTGGCTTATTTCGCCGGCTGCATGTGCTTCTTCAAAGGATTTTATGTGGCCGCTTGAGGCTTTGCGCCTGGCTGCTAAAAAATACGGATACCATGTTTCAGTTACAAAGCCAGATTTTTTGTTAAAGATTTTGGCGTAGGCTATGTCGCTGCGCTAGTTTAGCACACGCATTCGCCATTGCCAAGGGTCTGTGGCTTGGTCGCCGGTATGCCAGGCAATGGGGGTGGGGTAGGGCGGCGGCTCGTTCCATATCCAGTTGATGATGGCGTAAATGCCGTCTGCGCTGCCGCCCGCCATAGAAAACCCTGCATGTAGCAGGGCTTCGGTGAAATCTTCGTAATTTTGTATCATGGTTGCACCTCGAAAGTTTCAGAGCTGAAATTGCTGTAATAGCGGCCCTTATGTGCAGTGAATTTTAGCACGCAATAATCTGGGTCTGCGTGGCCTGCTGGGTAGTATTTTTCGTCGCCATCTTGCCATATGGCCTCCTTGGTGGCGGCATCTGTACATACTTCCATTTTCCCAAGCAGCATCACCCCGCGGAAGAAGCGCTTGTCCATAAAATAGATACTGGCGTTTGGGTTTGCTGCGTACTGCGCCGCCCGCTGGGAAGATGTATTTGTGGTAAACCAAAACTGCCCGATACCTTCACGCTTGCGGGGTGGTAGCATGGCTTTCATGTTTGGGAAGCCGTCTGCATCTACCGAGCCAATGAAGGCTACGCCCTGCTTGTCTATCAAATTGCCTATGGTTTGGGTTGGGTTACGCATCATATCGGTTTACCTACTTTCATATCTTTGCGCCATTGTGGCGGTTCTCCGCATTCGCTGTAATATTCTTCAAGCTGGGCGATTTTGCCTTGTTGCAGCTTTATGAAGGAAGTTATGTTAAATGCCAGCTTGCCAGAGCTGATTTGGGTTATCATCACCAGATTATCTGCCTGGGCTAGTTTTTCTACCTTTTGCAGCTTACCCTGCCATTGGCCTGGGTATTCGCAGTTGGCGCGGATATATTCTTCTGGGGTAAATTCTTCGCGGCTGTCTAGCCAGCGGATTACCGCCCCTGGGGTGAAATGCTCTTTTAGCGCCGCGGCATTTCGGCTGGCCATATCCTGCACAAATTGTGTAGGGCTAAAAAAGCCTTCTGTCGCCCAGGTTTTGCAATGCTCTATGCGCGTGCCGTTGTCGCTTTCATCTCCTTCGAAGGCGAAGGCGGTTAAGTTGTCGCATGGGATTTGGCTACAGCCACCGCAATGGCTATGGCCCTTCGCCTCGCAGCAGTTTTTTATCTCGCATTCGCCCCAGAAGGGGTTGTCTATGGCTAGGCAGCCGGCGCAGTTCATGGATTCCCGGTAAGTACATTCGCTGCATTTTAGGCCGCATCTCGATTCAACCATGTTCATCATCCTTTTTATATTATAGTGAAATAATTCGAAATCGGTCTCGCCTGTCGTGGCAAAAACGCCTTAAATGCCTTGTCTTGGCGTTTCAGGTGCTGCTTTGGCGAGACTGTTTTTCATTTGTTTCACTATAGCTTAACATAACAAACCCGACAGCTATCTGCCCTGTTTGCGATAGCGGTAGCAAAGCGCATCACCGCCTAATATGGGCAGGATTTCTAGGCTAAACCCGGCGCTCTCCCCTGCGGCGGATAGCTCTGCCTGTGGAAACCGCCTGTAGCCGTGTTTTGTGAAGGCGAAGCGGTCTAGCGTTTTGTCAGAATAGAAGCAGTTGACAAAAATACCGCCTGGCTGCAATACCCGGTAGATTTCCTGCATGGTTGCGGCGGGGCTGCCCCAGAAGTAGACGGTGTTAATGGTATAGGCATGGCTAAAAGCCCCGGCCGGGAAGGCCATTGCGGCTAGGTCTTGGCGGTGGAAGGTCATGTTACTGTGTTTTTTGTAGCGGCGGGTGGCGGTGTTTATCATGCTTTGTGATAGGTCTATCCCGGTGAAAATGCCGCTTTGCTGCTGGGCAATCATATTTAGCACGTATCCGCTGCCGCAGCCAATATCCAGGATGGTTTCGCCGCCAGAGAGTTGCAGATGCTTTATGGTGGCCTGGTAAAGTGGGATGTTTTGGCGGTTCATGAAATAGCCGATTATCCTGCCGCTTATGCCTGTTGGGGCGGAAAGCTGCTTGGATATGAATTTGTTAAAGCTCATGGATTTCCTCCAGTTGCGCCCCTAGGTTTTCTGCCCATAGTTCTATGCTGCGGATGATTTCATCTAGGGAGGCTGTTGCATGGGATGCTTCGCCAGAGACTGTGGCCAGACCTATGGTGAGGGTTTTGTGGCTGTCTTGGGTGGCTACTTCGGCTATGGCGGCGTTAAATTTACTGCGGGTTTTTTCTATTAGGCTGCGGCGGATTTGCCGCTTGTCTTTGAGGCTTGTGGCGTGGGGGATGTGTAGGGTTAGTTTGGCTTGGGCGGTGTGCATTGGCGGCCTCCTTTACTGGACGGTATAGCCTGCTTCGGTAATTTCTTTCTGGATGGCTTCTAAGGTGGTTTTTGCGGGGTCGTATTGGCCGTTTACGGTGGAGGTTTTGGCAGAGACTGTGGCGGTGATTCCAATGTCTTCTAGGGCGTTGGTTACTGCTTTTTCGCAATGTTGGCAGGACATGCCTGTTACTTTTAGGGTGAAGGGGGTCATGGGATTTCTCCTTTTATGGTTTTCTTTGAGTAGAGTTATTCTGAAGCAAAAGATTGAAAATGTAACTTTTCCGAAGCCCCTTTACGGGAATCTCGGAAGAAGTCTATTATATCAGATGTTTAATGTTTTCGGGAAGGGATATACATAGCATGTTTTTCCCAAAATAAATTGTAAAGTTTTTGCCACGCTTTTTTCAAAAAGTGGGCGGAGGTGCCGGAGGCAGAGCCTCTGGCGGTTTTAGTATCCGCATACTATTTAACACAGTTATCAGCGACACGCCTACGTCTGCGAATACGGCTTCCCATAGGGAGCTTATGCCTAGGGTGGCTAGGAATAGAAATAGGATTTGGACGGTTAGGGCTAGGATGATGTTTTGCCAGACAACGCGCTTGGTGAAACGGGCTACTTTTATGGCTTCTATTAGCTTCGAGGGTTGGTCTGTCATTATTACTATGTCTGCGGCTTCTATTGCAGCGTCTGAGCCTAGGCCGCCCATGGCTATGCCAATATCAGCGGTGGCTAGGGCTGGGGCGTCGTTTATGCCGTCGCCCAGGTAGGCTAGGGGGCGGGGTAGCTGGCGGAGTTTTTCGATTTTTTGGTGAGGTAATAGGCTTGCGTGGGTTTCGTCTATGGATAGGGCGTGGGCTACGGCTTGGGCGGTATGTGGGTTGTCACCAGATAGCATTACGGTGTGGCGGATGCCTAGGTTTTTTAGGGCGGGGATTAGGCCGTGGCTGTCTGGTTTTATTTCATCTGCGATGGTGATATTGCCTGCGTAGATGCCGTCTGCGGCTATGTGGACGGTGGTTTGGGTGGGGTTGGCTGGGAGTGGGGGAAGGCTTGCGGCCAGGAATTTTTCGCTACCGGCTTGGATTTTTTTACCCTTGTATATGGCTGTGATGCCGTAGCCAGGGGTTTCTTCATATTGGGAGATTTCGGCATTGTTAAGGTCGCGGCCGTATTCGCGCAGGATGGACTGGGCTATGGGATGGCTGGAGAAAGCTTCTGCATGGGCGGCGTATTCCAGCAATTTTGCGGCGGTGAGGCCGCCCGTGGGGTGGATGCCCGTGACCTTAAATTGCCCCTGGGTAAGTGTGCCGGTTTTGTCGAAAGCCACGGTGTGCAGGTTGGCAATGGCTTCTAGGAAATTGCCGCCTTTTACCAGGATACCGCGGCGCGACGCGCTGCCGATACCCCCGAAGAAACCCATAGGAATAGACAGCACCAAGGCGCACGGGCAGGAGATTATCAAAAATATCAAGCTGCGATAAATCCAATCGCCCCATTCGCCGCCAAAGAACAGTGGCGGGATGGCTGCCAGCAACACCGCACCAGCTACCACCGCAGGGGTGTAATATTTTGCGAATTTTGTGATGAAGGTTTCTGTTGGGGCTTTGTTTTCTGCGGCGTTTTCTACTAGGTCTAGGATTTTGGAGGCTGTGGATTTGTCGAATGTTTTTGTGGCACGGGCGGTAATCAGCCCGGTTTGATTTATACAGCCAGAGAGGATTTGGCAGCCTGGGGCGGCTTGTGTTGGCGTAGGCTCGCCGGTTAGGGCGCTGGTGTTTATTAGGCTTTGGCCTTTGGTGATTATGGCGTCTACTGGGATTTTTTCGCCGGGTTTTATTAGGATAAGGTCGCCGATTTTTATTGTGTTGGGGTCTACTTGCAGGGATTCCCCGCTGGGAAGCAGAAGGTTGGCGTAATCTGGGCAGATATCCATTAGGTTTTGGATATCGCGCTTAGATTTGGCCACCGCCAGGGCCTGGAAGAACTCGCCAACTTGGTAAAAAAGCATAACCGCCGTGGCCTCTGGCAGCTTGCCAATGCCAATTGCGCCAATAGTGGCGATGCCCATTAGAAAGTTTTCATCGAAAATTTTGCCTCGCAGTATGTTGCGGGCGGCTTTAAGCAGGACTTTGCTGCCCAAAAGCAGATAGCTGGCAACGAAAAGCGGCAGGGCTACTTGCGGGTTTAGGGCTGGCAAGTATTGAAAGAACATCCCTGCCATAAATGTGGCCATGCCGGTCGCCAGCCATAAGACTTTGTGGTGGGTTGGGTGATTGTTGTTGCTGTTTGATTGGCAGCAGTTTTCCATTTTTATTCCTCCTGTTATGGTTGAGCGATGGCTCAACCGTGTTTGCAAAAAATTTTGGTGGGTTTATGCGATGGGAAAGCTGAGGATGAAGCGTTGTCAGGTAAGCGGTGCTTGTTAAAAGTGGCAATTTGGCTGCGCATTGGGTTTTGCAGCGGGGTGGGGGAGGTATGATAATTGAATAGTGGTTCAATTATGTTCGTAAAAAATTTTGGTGACCTTTTGCAACAGCAACGCTAAAGTGAAACCGCGGCTAGAAAACATTCTGGAAAAATTCAGTTGGTCGGATTTTCCGACCAACTGAATTTAATCTAACAGCGATGGCTACAAAATCTCTAGTGAAATAATTCGAAATCGGTCGCACCTTCTGCGGTAAAACGCCTTATCTCGGCGTTTTAGGCGTCGCTTTGGCAAGACCGTTTCTAATTTATTTCACTATAACAGCCCAAAATATGTTCGAAACCTTTTTGGAAAATATCAACCACATGGTTGTCTGCCAGTGAATAAAATACCATCTTGCCATCTTTACGATGCCGCACCAAATTAGCCAACCGCAGCGATTTTAGCTGATGTGACACGGCAGATTTTGTCATGCCAAGCAGCACGGCCAAATCGCATACACACATTTCTTCCTTTGACAGCGCCCATAAAATTTTAATGCGGGTGCCATCGGCGAACATTTTATACATACCAGCCAGGTTAAAAAAATCCTCTGCAGGTGGCATAATGCCACGCACCTTGGCGATTACATCTTCGTGGATGGCTTCGCAATCACATGTAAACTGCTCTGCTCGCATAAGAATTCTCCTTTAAGTTGAACGTACATTCAACTATAATATAACCCCAACCTTAGAAAATGTCAATCCCCTGCGGGGAGGCTGATTCCGTGTGCATCTCGCAGCCGGGTTAAAATTGGATGCAGTGCGGCTTTGTACAATCCCCACAAAAATGATACAATAGTACACAGAAAGGACGCAATACACCAATGAACAAGCAAATTAAAATGATTACAGACATCCCCCAATACAGCCAGTGGCGCAACATAGAAATCCCCCAATGGGGCTGGTCTCAGCATAATAAATTTAAGGTGACAGACGGCAGCGGCCAGGCGTATCTTGTGCGGGTGGCGGATATTTCTACCTATGGTGAACGCGAGGCGGAGTTTAAAAATTTCCAGCGGTTATTCTCCATGGGCATAAATGTGTCGCGGCCGTTCGAACTTGGCATCTGCAACGGCGGCAAGAGCGTTTACATGCTAATGGGCTGGATTGAAGGTGTGGCGGTTGAGGATGTGTTAAAAGATTTAGACAGCGCAACACAGTATTCCTTGGGTGTGAAGGCTGGGGAAATATTGCGCAAAATGCATGATGCCTCTGCTGCCACTGCGGAAACCAGCTGGGAACACAGCTTCGGTAAGCGTTTAGACGACGAAATAGCTGCATATCATGAAACCGGGATTACAATGCCGCCAGAAAAGGCGATATTAGAATATGTAACCAACAACCGACATTTGCTAAGCGCCCGCCCGCAGGTGATACGGCATGGGGATTTCCACATAGGCAATCTAATAATAACGCCGAATGGTGAACTGGGGCTTATCGACTGCGAAATATGCAGCCCTGGCGACGGCTGGGAAGAATTTGGCGGGCTGGTATGGGCGGCACGTTTAAGTCGTGAGTTCCCAAAGGGGCAGGTGGACGGGTACTTTGGCGGGCAGGTGCCAGAGGATTTTTTCGGCCTGTTGGCGCTGTATATCGGCTGGTACGCCATAGGGCATGTGGTGCGTTCCATGCGCCACAGCGCCCACGAAGAAGGCATACGCGATATCATGGCCAACACCAGCTTCATGTCGGCTATGTTCGATGAATTTACCACCAGTATCCCAAACTGGTATAGGAGCATATAATTGAACATTTTAGAGCTATTTTTGGTGGCCATTGGGCTGTCTATGGATGCATTTGCCGTGGCAGTTACCATCGGCCTTACCCAGGAAAAATTCAACATAAAAAAAGCCCTAATTGTAGGGTTATATTTTGGTGCATTTCAGGCGGGGATGCCGATAATCGGCTACTTGGGCGCAAGTTTCTTCCCGGCGCGGATGTTCGCATTCGACAGCTACATCGTGTTTGCCATACTAACCTACCTGGGCGGCAAAATGATTTACGATGCCATAAAAAACGTACATTGCAAAGACCGAACTTGCCAGCCCACCCCATGCCCAGACCGAGAATGCCCAGCAGGCAGGGCCAGCTTCAACTTTGGCCCAAAACAAATGATTCCCCTAGCCGTGGCAACAAGCATTGATGCGCTGGCAGTGGGGATATCATTTGCGTTTGTGGAGGCAAACGTGAATGTAGCTGTTTCGTTTATAGGCATAACAACATTGCTACTGTCAGTGGCCGGAGTAAAGATTGGGTTGATTTTTGGGTTGAAGTTTAAGTCGAAGGCTGTTTTTGTGGGCGGGGCTATTTTGGTGGCTATGGGTGTGCATGTTTTGGTAGAAGGGTTTTTGTAGAGTGCGTTGCGCATGCATTATCTGCAAATATTAGCAGCCGGGAACTAACTGGCCTTTAGCTCCAGCCTAAGTCTATCCGCAATCAGCGCTATAAATTCGCTGTTTGTTGGTTTTCCTTTGTGGTTGTTTATTGTGTAGCCAAAGAGGCTGTCTATTATTTCTACTTTCCCGCGGGACCATGCTACTTCTATGGCGTGGCGGATGGCGCGCTCTACACGGGAGGGGGTTGTGTTGCATTTTTTTGCTATTGTGGGGTACAATTCTTTGGTGATGTAGTTAAGGATGTCTAGGTCATCTACGGCCATCATTATGGCTTCGCGCATGTAGTGGTATCCGCGGATATGGGCTGGTACGCCAATGTCGTGCAGGATGCCGGTTATTTTTGTTTCTAGATTAACTTCGCGGTTTTTTTGGCTGCGGAAGCCTATGCCGCCTTTTTGCATTGGGGTTTTTAGTTGCTCTTTTAGCTGCCGGATTCTTAGCACTAGGGTGTCTAGGTCGAAGGGCTTGGCTATGTAATACTCAGCCCCAAGTTCTATTGCTTTTTGTGTGATTTTGTCGTGGGTGATGGCAGACAGGATGATACATATTGGCGCATAATCCGCGGTGGAGGTAAGGTTTAAGCGCTCTAGCACCCCTAGGCCGTCTAGCTTTGGCATAACGCCGTCTATTATTGCTATGTCTGGCTTGTGGGAGTGGATTTTTTCGATTGCTTCTAGGCCGTCGCTGGCGGTGGCTATCACCTGCATGTCCTTTTGTTTTTCTAAGTAGTTGGCTATTGCATCGCAGAAATCTTTGTTGTCATCTGCCATTAGGATTGTGATTTTTTTCTCGTTCATTTTTTTCTCCTTCTCTTATGTGTGTGGAAACATCAATGTTTCCCATATTGGTTTGCTGCCCGTGGAAATTTTGAAGATTGTGCGCTGGGCTTGCGGTAGAAAAATGTAAATTATTTCCATATCGGCAGTATAACAGGAAAAAAATGGAAGTCAATAGGATTTTTACGCTAAAATACACATTTCTTCGACAGGAAACGCCAAATGTTGCGGTTTTGTGATAAAAAAGCCCGCAGATACAAGGTTTTGCCATATTTGACGGGGCTGTTACATAGTATGTAAATGAAACGGAGGTTTTATAAATGGAGAATAGAAAATCATTTTTTACAGGAATGGCAGCGGGGGTGCTGCTTATGCTTGTTTTTATTATGGGGTCAAATGCCTACGACCGGCATGTGCGCTGGGGGGGCAGGCTTAGCCCAAACCAAAAGGTGATGGAGATGTACACAATTCTAAACAACCATTCCATAATGGACTTTGAGCTGGACGAGATGCTGGATAGCATGTACAGGGGCTTTTTGGCCGCGGTGGGTGACCCATACACCATGTATTTTGACCTAGATGCGGTGGCTGCCTTCCACGAGCGCAACGAGGGCACATTTGTAGGGGTGGGCATAAATGTAGCGATGGACCCAGACGACTTGACCATAAGCATAACCAATGTAATGCAAGATGCCCCAGCCTACCATATGGGGCTGATGGCAGGAGATATAATACTGGCCGTAGATGATATAGACACCGTGGGCCGGCCAGTGGCAGAAGTAATGGGTATGATACAGGGCGAAGAAGGCACAGATGTTAAGTTTCTAATACTACGCCCCTACGAAAACATCCGCTTTGAAGTAACAATCACCCGCCGCAGCATAGAACACCAAACCGTACACCATCGCATGGTAGAAGATATCGGCTATATTAGAATAACCAGGTTTGAACGCCCAACCCTTACGCAATTTAACGCCGCCTTAGCAGAGCTACAAGAAAGCGGTATGGCAGGCCTTGTAATTGATGTAAGGGGCAACCCCGGCGGCATGTTGAACATAGTGGGCAGCATAACCGAGCAGCTAATCCCTGAAGGTTTTGTGGCCTTTACCGAAGATGTACGAGGCAACAGGCATTATATAAACTCTGACGGTGATTACCTTGGCCTTCCCTTGGCCGTGCTAGTAAACGGTGCCAGCGCAAGCGCATCTGAAGTGCTAAGCGGCGCAGTAAAAGACACTGGCGTAGGCATAATAGTGGGTGAGCAAACCTTCGGCAAGGGCATAGTCCAGACCCTGCGCTACCTATCCGACGGAACAGGCATAAAGCTGACAATATCCAAATACTTCACCCCAAGCGGCGTATCCATACACGGCATAGGCGTAACCCCAGATATAATAGTAGAAATGGAAGAGACCCTATCCCGTCAAATAGGCGACCTACCCCTGTACCTGGATGTGCAGCTACAGGCGGCTTTGGAGAGTATTAGGCAAAGATAAAATCGCTAGAGGTTTTGCCGGCCACAACTCCAAAAAGTTTTCATAATGTTCGCTTCGTGAACCCGGCACTGCGTGCTTCCCGATTTCTTTCGGGTTACATATGAAAAAATTTTTGAAAAAATTTTAAATTTTAATTTGAAAAACGGCAGATTCATGGGCTTTTTAGTAAGTTGCGTTGCGAGAAAAGCAGTTTTTTGCCACAAAAATGGTACCATACGGTACCATTTTCACCTAATTATGGTACCGTATGGTACCATAATTGTTAAAGTTCTTCGCAAGCCTTTTTCAAATGTAACCGAAAGAAGTCTGGTGGCAGGTTGTGACGGATTCACGAAACGAATCTTGCGAAAAGTGGTGGAGGTACAGCCGGCGAAACCTCTGGTGACTTCAGGTTTTTACACGCAACGCATAATGATAGCCTTGTACCAGTAATCGCCTCTTTACATTGTCCATTTCATTTATTATACTTGCGGCAACTTATGAAGTTTATACTTATCTGCAAGTAAAACTGTTAACTGCGTTTGAGGCTTTTGCGGATTAGATGGGGGCGACCATGAAGATAGAGAAGATTAGCGAGAACCAGGTGCGCTTTGTACTTAGAACACAGGATTTGGAAGAACGAGATATGAAAATAAATGAGATTTCCTATGCTTCTGATAAAACGCAGCAGCTTTTTAGGGAGATTATGGAGATTGTGCAAGATGGTGGCGAGTTTTTTGCAGAGAATACGCCGCTTATGTTTGAGGCTATGCGTATGGGCGTGGATAGTCTTGTGGTGGTGGTCACGAAGATTTCTGGCCAGCAGCAGGGGACGGAGGGTAATATTAGCCTCATCCCCAAGGCGAAGCATGAGGCCATGTTTAAGAAAGGCGACATTATTTCGCAGCCAGAGCAACCTATGGAAGACGGGTTTTCGGTGTTTTCTTTTGACAACATGGAAGAAATGGCCGCGGCTGTTGCCGGGTTTGATGATAGATATGATTTCCCAAGCCAGGCCCATAAGTTGGACGGCAGGTATTTTTTAGTTATTCAAAACGAAACATTGACCCTGGCCGCGGTAAGGGAAATAGACGGGATGCTTTGCGAATACGGGCAAAAACATATGGCCAACGCCATCAGCCAGCAGTATTTGCTAGAGCGTGGCGAGGTTTTTATCGCCACCCAGGCGGTGGAGAAGCTTCGCAAGTATAAATTGTTGGCGGCTCAGCCGTTATAGTTATATTAGTCTCAATTTGAAGCAACAAATTGAGGCGAACTTGCCGCGAACGATAGACTTCTTCCGAAATACCCGTAGGGGGTTCGGAAAAGTTGCATTTTCAATTTTTTGCTTCTTCTGAAATTGCGCTTTTGCAATTTCAGAAGAACTCTAATAAGGCGATTTTAATTGAGATTGGTATAAAGCACCATAAATAGAAGGGGATATATAGTGGCATTTATTGTATTGTTTGCATTGCTGATTCTGTCGATATTTTTTTCTGCAAGCGAGACGGCCTATTCTGCGCTTAGTCGCATTAGGTTAAAAAACATGGCAGATAAAGGCCAAAAGGGTAGCCGCAGGGCTAAAATGGCCTTGGCGCTTCATGATGATTTTAATAGACTGTTGTCCACCATTTTGGTTGGCAATAATATTGCCAATTTGACGGCGGCTTCGGTTTGTGCGGTTTTGTTTGTTCGTAGGTTTGGTGATATTGGCGCCACCGTTTCAACTGCTGTGTTGACGGTGGTTTTAGTGGTTTTTGCAGATGTTACGCCAAAGGTGCTGGCTAAGGAATCGCCAGAGAGGGTAGCCATTGTGCTTGCGCCTTTCTTGCGGTTTTTTGTTGTGCTTTTTACGCCGTTTAACGCGTTTTTTACCGTTTGGAAAAAGTTCCTTAGCTTAATCATAAAACCCTCGGCAGATAAGGCCTTCACAGAAGACGAACTTTTCACCATAGTGGACGAGGCCAAGCAGGAGGGCGTGATAGACGAAGACGACCGCGAACTGCTGCACAACGCCCTCGAATTTAACGACCAGCAAGTAAAAGATGTGCTAACGCCCCGCATGGACGTTAAGGGCATAGCCAAAGGCGCAACCCCTGCAGAAATAGCCGAAAAATTTAAAGACACAGGCCTATCACGCCTGCCCGTGTATCACGAATCCCTTGACCATATCCTGGGTGTTTTGCATATGCGCGACTTCTACAACAACAGTACCGGCGGCCAGTGGAACGACGGCGCTAGCCTTGAAAGAATCATAACAAAACCAATATATGTAGCGCCCCTAACCAACCTAGGCGACCTCATAGAGAAGCTGAAAAAAGAAAAAAGCCATATGGCAATAGTATCAGACGAATACGGCGGCACAGAAGGCATCGTAACCATGGAAGATATCCTAGAAGAGCTTGTGGGCGAAATATGGGACGAAAGCGACAAAGTAATAGAAAAATTCGTGCCACTGGGCAGCGGTGAGTACCGCGTGCTTTGCAATGCCAGCATGGACGACTTCTGGGACTACTTCGAAAAACACGAAATGAAAGATGAAAGCGAAGCACCATCTGTAAGCGGCTGGATAGTGGATATGCTGGGCAAAATCCCCGAAGAAGGTGATAGCTTCATCCACGACGACCTCAAGGTAACGGTACAAAAAACCGAGCAACGCCGGGCTTTAGAATGCTTGGTTAGTACGTTAGTTATGGTGGTTGATTAGGATGGAGGCCATGGGCAAAACCCATGGTTTTAAGCCATACTATAGTGAAATAAATGAGAAACGGTCTCGCCCCGAGCGGCACCTGAAACGCCGAGATAAGGCGTTTCAGGCGTTTTTGCCGCGACAGGCGAAATCGATTTCGAATTATTTCACTATAAAATAAATTCTCTCAAATATCAGCCCGGCCAGCGCCCAAGCTGGGGCGTAGTCGATTCTTACTATGCCTTTTACATGGTAACGGGTGGCGGAGTAATCCCATGGGCAAACATCTGCGCGTTTTAGTGCTGTGCCGGTTAGAAATTCGCCCGCCAGTATTAGGGTTGCATAAATTAGCCCCCGCAGTATGAAGTTTAGGGGGTACGCCAGCCGGAAAACCGGCTCTATAAATATGACACAGCCATAGATAAAAAACATCCATAGGCTGGTGTTTGAGTTAAGCTTAAAGTTCTTGCTTCTAAGGGCGTGCAGCCCCGTCCAAAGGACTTCCATAAGGCAGCCCACCGCGCCGTATATAAGAAATCTAATTATCATGTAGATAGTATGTGTGTTGTATGGGATTTTATGTACTGTAAAGAAAAACCCCGTAGGAATTTCCTTCGGGGTTTTTCTTTGCCATTTTCGGCGAAAATCTGGACTTTCAGGGGTTCGAACCCTGGACCCATTGATTAAGAGTCAATTGCTCTGCCAACTGAGCTAAAAGTCCGTGCAAGGGAATTTACCATTAGATGGGGCTTATGTCAAGACAAAAAAAGCCAGCAGGGAAAATTTCCCTGCTGGCAGATGTTTTATAGATATTAAGCTTCTGCTTTTTTGCCGCAGATAACGCGGAAAAGCACGAATGCTATAACTGCGCCAACAAGCGGGCCAACTATGAAAATCCAAAGCTCAGACATTGCTGTACCGCCTGCGAACACTGCCGGGCCAATGCTTCTTGCCGGGTTAACAGATACGCCTGTAAGCGGTAGGCCAATAAGAATCATGGCTGTAAGCGTAAGGCCGATGATTAGCCCCGCAATGCGAGACATTTTCTCGTTGGCTGTTATGCTTAGGATTACGAAAACAAAAATGGCTGTAAGAATAATTTCTATAGCAAGCGCACCAGCTACAGTAAAATCGCAAATTGCGCCAACGCCATTTGCTGCAAAACCGCCGGTACGGTCGTGCACGCCTTGTGAAACAAAAAATGACAAAACCGCAACGGCAGCAATAGCGCCTGCAACTTGTGCCACTATATAGGCGATAAAGTCGCTAACATTCATGCGCTTGTCCAGCAACATAGAAAGCGAAACCGCCGGGTTAAGATGGCAGCCAGAAACGCCACCCACTGCGTAGGCCATGGCCATTACAGCCAAACCGAACGCCAGCGCAATATGCAGATGTCCATAATCTGGGGCAAACCCATAAAACATCGCCGCGCCGCAACCTACAAGAACCAGTACAAACGTGCCAAACAACTCTGCTGAATACTTCCTAACTCCACTCATCTTCATGCTCCTTTTATTTTTTTGGGACAATTCCCTCCAGCCACATATTAACACAACTGGACATATTTTGACAATCCCTTGCGAATATTTCACAGTTGCAGGGTAGAATACTCATTTTGTGCTATTTTGCTGTCTGGCCCACAGCTTTTAAAACCACGGTGAAAGCTTCAATATCGCGGCAGAAGTCACATTGCCGACCCACCATCCGCTCTAGCGGGACATTTGACTCGTTGCTTGCTTGTCGGAACAAAAGAATGGTACCGTACGGTACCATTCTTCGGTGATTATGGTACCGTATGGTACCATTTTTTCTATAAAAAAGAGATGAAAACCGTAGCTTCAAAACAAAAAAGCCCTAAAACAAGGACTTTTTTGCAAAATTAATTCTAAATATTAAGTTTTTTGGTAAAACTTTTTTCCAAAAAAGTTTTTGGAGGTGTCGGAGGCGAAGCCTCTGACGGTTTTAATCAAGATGGTTTCAATCAGCCATCTAAGCAGCTTTCTTAGCAATTTTATTCTTCACCATCATATACCAGGTGCTGCCAGACAGGCAGATTGATGAGTAAGCACCAAATAGTAGGCCCACCATGATGGGTAGGGTGAAGTCGCGCACAGAGGCTACGCCTATTGCATACAGCATAAATACTGCCGCGAAGGTTGTGGCGGTGGATAGGATTGTGCGGCGTAGGGTTTGGGTTGCGCTTGTGTTTATTAGTTCTTCGTAGGAAGCTTTTGGCATGCGGCCTTTGTTTTCGCGTATGCGGTCGAAGATTATTATTGTCGCGTTAATGGAGTAACCTAGGGTGGTTAGCATTACGGCTATAAAGGCGTCGTTTAGGGGGATGCGTAGGATTGCGTATAGGCCAAAAACGACAACAGCGTCGTGAACCTGTGCCAGCACGGCAGATGCGCCAGTGCGGATATCACGGAAGCGTATGGCAATGTATACAAGCATTGCCAGGGACGAAACCAGCACCGCCAGCATGGCAGAACGGCGCATGGCCGCGCTAACCGCTGGAGAAACATCTGTGTATTCGATATCGTCCATGGTAAGGTTAAACGTTGCCATTAGGGCGTAAAATAGCTCGTCTCGCATGCCGGGGTTTGCTTCGTCTATTGTGGTGCGGATTAGTGCCTGATGCTCTGCATCTGCGCCCCCTGCAATAGTTGCCCCAAGGGATTGCACCATTGGTGCAGATTCGCCGGTTACATTACGGACTATATCTTCCACAGTTGAGGTGTCGAAGGGTTGGTCGAAGGTTACGGTAATAGCTGTTCCGCCAGAGAATTGTACGTCTAGGTTAAAGAAGCCATTGCCGGCCTGCCAGTGGAACAGTGAGAATACGACTGCCACTGCAATGACCGCGCCAGAGAAGATGAAATAGGATCTACGCTTTTGTACAAATGGAATTGGTTTAACTTCTACATGAACTTCGCCAGAAGCGGCAGCAAGGGCTTCTTGCTGGGTTTTGTTTAGGATATGCTTGGTTTTAACTATGCCAATATCCATGAAACAGCTTGTGATAATGCGTGTAACCAGCAAGCTTGTGAACATGGACAGCAATATACCTATGATAAGAATTTGCGCAAAGCCCATGATTGGCCCTGTACCTAGGCGGAAAAGCACAACACCTGCAATAAGTGTGGTAACGTTACTGTCTATGATAGCTGGCCATGCACGGCGGTAGCCTGTGCGCATGGCAGAGCGCAGTGATTTGCCAGATAAGATTTCTTCACGGATACGCTCGAATATTACTACGTTGGCATCCGTGGCCATTCCAATGGATAGTATCAAACCGGCAATACCAGGCAAGCTTAATGTGACGCCCATAGCGCTTACGATAATAAGCACCAGCACTACATAAATAATAAGCGCCAGGTCTGCCGCAAGGCCCATGGTTTTGTAAACAGCGGCCATGATAATAAGCACCAAGGCAAGGCCAATAATACCAGCAATAATACTGGTGCGAAGTGCGTCAGCACCAAGCCTTGCTCCCACTAGGCTATCGCTGATAACACTTAGGGCAAATGGCAGCGAACCTTGGTTGATTAGCCTTGCCAAAGATTCTGCCTCGGATATGCTAAAGCCCATGCCGCCGCCGCTGATTATTGCATTACCATCGCGGATTGGAGTGTTAACTATCGGCTCGGAAATTACTTCGCCATCCATTACTATAACAATTGGACGGCCTACATTGGCTGTGGTGGCATCTGCAAAAAGCTGGCGGCCAATGGCGTCGAAGTCTAGCGCAACTACCATTTCAATACCGCCGCCGTGGCCTTGTTGGGTCATGGCGCGGGCGTTGCTTACATGGGCGCCTGTTAGCTGGTTGCCAGCAGCATCAATAAATGGATTGCCAAATTGGTCGAAAAATTCCAGCACGGCAGATGCGCCAATTTCCCTTACGGCTGCTTGAGGGTCATCTACGCCGGGTATATCTACCCGTATTTGCCTTGTGCCCTCTTGCATAACTGTGGCCTCTGTATAACCACGGGCGTCTAGGCGATTGCGTAGCAGCTCGTTGGCTGCGTTCATATCGCTAGTGGATGGGTTAGTGATGTTGGCCTCGTAGAGGATACTAACCCCGCCTTGCAGGTCTAACCCTTGGCGGATACTGCCTACGCTAAATGCGTTTTCATCGCCGATGCCAATTGCACTTAGGGTGATAAGCCCGGCGGTTGCCAGTAAAATAATGGCCAAAATCAGTGGACTGCGGTTCTTCATGTTGTTAAATCTCCTTTAATGTATGGGAAACATTGGCTAACCAGTATTTCCAGTGTTTTGATGCTTTTGACATAACCATGGGATTATATCATATTTTTTTATAACGTAAAGACAAGTGTGAGAATATTGATGATGCTGGCGAAAAAGCGTTCTATTGCTGCGCTAAGCCCTGTAGCATTAGTGTTGCGGGTTGGCTCTGGGGAAGGTGGGTCACTTTGGTTTAGCAGCCTCGCTAAGGCTTCGGCCTCTGCTGCAGTAAAACCCATGCCGCTGCTGATAACTGCGTGGCCGTCTCGGATGGCCGAGTTAACTATCGGGCTTGAAACCAGCTGGCCATTTACATAAATAAAAATAGGCCGGCCTAAATTGGCAATGGTAGCATCTGCAAAAAGCTGGCTGCCTTCATAGTTAAATTCTATGGCAACAACAAATTCTTGCCTGCCGTCATGGGTTGATGAGCTACTTGCCTGGGCGTGGCTTACATGCGCACCAGATACCAAAACATTGCCTCTTTCGTCTAAGAAGACCAATGCTTCTGCTGCGTCTGGCCCATAAATATCGGAAGCATTTAGGGCAATTGAGCCTGCGCCAGTCAAAAATAATATGGCTAAAACTAAGAGGATTCTAGGTTTCATGTTTCAACACCCCCCATTTTTACTTCTTTTGACATAACCATGGGATTATATCATATTTTCCTGCATCGTGAATAGTAGTTCGATAAATTTCTGCCCAAAAATATACGCGGCCACAGATGCCGCACATAAAAAAGGCCCAAAAGCCAGGTAACTACCCCTTTTTGTCTTGCCGCTGCAAATTAGAAAAACAGCAAAAGCCGCCCCAGCCACAAATGCAAAAAGAAAGCTAACCAAAACAAGCTGCCAGCCAAGCCAAAAACCCAGCACAGCCATAAGCTTAACATCCCCAAAGCCAAAGCCGTCTTTTTTAAGCAGCAGCAGGGAAATCCTGTCTATAATAAGCAGGGGCAGGCCGCCCACAAGCAGCCCGATGGCTGCCCCATGCCAGCTGCTCCAAGCCGCCACATATGTAATAGAAGCAATGCCTGCCAAAACAACCAAACAATCTGGTATTATCATGGTTTTGGCATCTATAACGGCAATACAAAGCAGCGAGAATAAAATAATAGCGTTAACCGCCGCAACCAAAGGAGAAAATAAAAAAGCCGCCATGGCAAACAGCAGCCCACAAGCCGCTTCCACGGCTGGGTACTGCCAGCTAATGTTAGCGCGGCAATGGCGGCATTTCCCACCAAGGCAAACCCAGCTTAGCAGCGGAATCATATCAATCCATTTCAAACTCTGCCCGCAGGCCATACATGCAGAACCCGGCCGCACCACAGATTTCCCCGCTGGCAGGCGCAGAATCACAACATTGGCGAAGGAGCCAAAACAAAGCCCAAGCAAAAAACCAAACAAAACCGCCATCATTTCTTGCTTAGCGAGAACCGATTTTCTTCGCCCCGCAGCAGCCGCAAAATATTAGCCCTATGCATATACCATGCCAAAACGCCAAGCCCGGCCATTACAGCCACGGCCTCAATTTCATACCCAAACAAAAACAGCAAAACCGGCGCAAGCAGCGTCATAAGCAAGCTAGTAAGGGAAATATACCTAAAAATAGCCACAGCCAGCAGCCCCACCACAAAAACAATCAGCGCTACCCGCCAATCCAGCATTAAAATAACCCCAACAAAGCAAGAAATCCCTTTGCCGCCCTTAAACTTTAGCACAGCCGGGAAAATATGCCCCAAAATAGCCCCCGCTCCGGCATAAATGCCCGGCAAAATATCAGCAGACGCAAAAAAAGCACCGCCGCCATCAAACAGCAACGAAGCCACAACAAAAGCAGCCACAGCCTTTAAAATATCGCAAACAAAAACCAAAGCCCCAGCCTTGCGCCCCAGCACCCGGTTGGTATTTGTAAACCCGGCGTTTTTGCTGCCATGCTCGCGGATGTCAATCCCCTTAGCCCGGCCAACTATGTAGGATGTCTGGAACATGCCGAAGATATAGCCTATAAGTAGGGCAATTAGTCTGTACATTTTAATACTCCTTTTATTGAAAATGGTCAAGATTTTGCCGCAACAGCTGATATCATCAGATAATTGCTGCTAGTAAACAATTCAGTTGGTCGGATTTTCCGACCAACTGAATTTATATTCACCCGCGCCAAAAACAGCCGCCTCATATACATAGACAAAATCCCAACAAAAAAGTTCTACAACGTAATCTGTGAAGGGTGGAAATAACGCATTTTATTATTTTGTGCAGTTGAGCAATTTCAGCATATAAAAAGTGGACTCAACTTCAAGCCATTGCCTTTTTCTCCTGTTTTCAGCCAGTGACATATGTGTCCCCAAAACCCAATTGCAATCTTTTTCAACAAGGTATTCTTTAGGAAAAATGAAAGTTCCGCTTTGCGTTTTATATTGTAATAAATAATTAATTGCGTTTGTAAACCATGTATTCCTTACTGCTGTTGGGAAACATGAATATAGCAACAAGCGGTGTAAATTTTGATTTGAGTAGTTGTGCCTGTCGTTAAAGGGTTTTTTGCAATCCCAACCCATGGCATAGTATCTGCGTGATGGTGCGGGTATTATGCCATACATGGGTACAACAACATCATAGCCGGGCGATAAAATATAATTTATAATATTGTCAATTTTGCTCTGCGTGTTTATTGATACATGGTTGTACACTTCTGCAAACATTACAATATCATATATCAAGGGCAATTTTATATTAACCTCGCCTGATATAGCATCATATGCAATGGACGGTTTTATAATTGGACGACCATGAAATGCTTTTGGTGTTTTATGATTTTTTGGGTCATCGTATATATCAAAATCCATGTGTTGGGTAAATTCGTGGATTTTGTTTGCTCTTTCAACAGCAAAATCAATTAAGCCGTCTATAGGAAATTTTGAACGAAGCAAAAAAGGATATGCAATAAGTTTGTCATATTTATTATTAGAAACTATCGTGGCAACATCTTCAATATTTTTGATTTCGCTATCGAAAGCCAACATGCCATAATACAATCCAAAGTCATTCAACATAGGCAGCACATTTTCAAGGTTAGTCATACCGCTTCCATGTGTTTTGGAATAGTCAAGCGCATGGAGTAAGCTTAACCGTTTTTGGGTTTGAGGCAATGTTAATAATGCAGACATTGTATTTTGTAATAACGCTTCATCATCAATCGCCAACAATTCAACTAATGTCCTATATCGCACCACAGGTTCTGCATTGTTCAAAAGCCATTCTGCCGACACGACTATCCTCTCCCATATTATCATATATTAAGTTTTACACCCGCAGGGCGCACGGTACAACAGCTCCGCTGTGGTACCGTGCGCTCTTCGTATTTGGCCATATTGAATACATCTATTCAGTCAGTAAAACTACTTTATCATACTGGCAATGCCTTTTAATGAATTTGTTAGAATTTCATTGTTTCCGCCTTCACAGGTTACATCCTACTCCTTTTTATCCCTGGCGATAAAATGTATGGGTGTGCCGTCAAAGCCAAAGGCCTCCCTTATCCTATTCTCCAGGTAGCGGGTGTATGAAAAATGCATAAGCTTAGTATCGTTAACAAAAAGCACAAAAGTTGGTGGCTTTACGCTAACTTGCGTGGCATAATAAATGCGGAGTGCCTTACCCTTGTCCATTGGCGGCGAATGCATGGCCGTGGCCTCTAGCACAACATCGTTTAGCACCCCGGTTTGTACCCGCAGGGCATGGTTTTGATGCACCGCATAAATAAGCTCGAAAAGTTTATTTACCCGCTGTCCCGTTAGCGCCGACACAAACAGCTTTGGCGCGTAGGGCATATAGGCCAGCTCGGTTTCTAGGTCTTTGGTAAATTCCTTCATTGTCTTATCGTTCTTTTCAATTTTATCCCATTTATTTACTGCTATTATGGCTGCGCGGCCGCGTTCGTGGGCTATGCCGGCTATTTTGGTATCTTGGTCGGTTATGCCTTCCTCGGCATCTACCAGTAGCACACACACATCGCAGCGCTCTACTGCGCTTAGGGTACGGACTATGCTGTACTTTTCGATATTTTCTTTTATTTTGCTTTTGCGGCGCAGCCCGGCTGTGTCTATAAAAATATATTCGACTCCATCCCGGGTAAGGAAGGTATCTACCGCATCCCGTGTAGTGCCAGGGATATTGCTTACAATAAGCCTATCTTCCCCCAAGATTTTATTTATCAACGAAGATTTACCTACATTTGGCTTGCCCACGATGGCAACCTTTATGCGGCTATCATCCTCGTCGTCGTCATTTGGTTTTGGGAAAAACGCCACAACTTCGTCTAGCATATCCCCCAGCCCCAACGCCTGCCCAGCAGAAATAGGCATGGGGTCCCCCAGGCCTAGCTCGTAAAATTCATATAATTCGTGGTTATCTTTAGTAGGGTTGTCGACCTTATTAACCGCCAACACTACCGGCTTCTTAGACTTACGTAGCATATCCGCCACAAGCTTGTCTGCATCCATAAGCCCGGCCTTGATATCCACAACAAACAAAATAACATCCGCATTTTCGATAGCAGCCTCCGCTTGCCGGAACATGCTTTTGGTTATAACATCCTCTGCATCTGGGTCCAACCCGCCAGTATCAATTAGCGTAAACTTATAATTAAGCCAGTCTGCATCGGCATAAAGCCTATCTCTGGTCACGCCAGGCGCGTCATCCACAATAGCTATGCGTTCCCCGGCTATCCTATTAAACAGCGTAGACTTACCAACATTAGGCCTTCCAACAACAGCCACAATAGGCTTAGACATTTGGTATTCTCCTTATTTAAGACTATGGCTTCGCCCAAACCCCTTCGCTTTTTTGGAAAAAAGCGAGGCAAAAAACTTTAGCATTGGAATAGGATATATACCCCAAAGTTAAAGTTTTTTGCTTCTTTTTTCAAAAAAAGAAGGGAGTTGCTAGGGGTGAAGCCCTGACGGCCTTAATTATTTGCTAATCTAGTTATAGTCTCCATCACATAAGCAGCAAATTCGTCGCAGGTGCAGCCTGTGTCGCGGCCGGTTATTTTTAGTTTGCGTTCGGTGTTGCCACATATGTCTAGGGCTTGGGTGTAGAGGGCTGCTTCGCTGGTGTAGCCTATGTGGGCTAGTAGCATAGCTGCTGCGCGCATCATACTGGCTGGGTCTGCGTAAATGTGACGGCCTTCGGCTACCATACGCGGCGCAGAGCCGTGGATAGCCTCGAACATTGCGTATTTTGCGCCGGTGTTGGCGCTGCCTGCCGTGCCCACGCCGCCCTGAAATTCTGCGGCTTCGTCGGTTAGGATATCGCCGTAGAGGTTTGGCATAACTAGGACTTGGAACTGGGTGCGGCGCTTTTCGTCAATTAGCTTGGCCGTCATTATGTCTATATACCATTCGTCAATTTCTATGCCGGGGTAATTCTTGGCTATTTCGCGGAAGATATCTAGGAATTTACCGTCTGTGGTTTTTATTACATTTGCCTTGGTTACGGCGGTCACGCGGGTTTTGCTGTTGGCTTTTGCGTATTCAAAGGCCGCGCGGATTATGCGCTGGCAGCCAAGGGTGGTGGTTACGGTAAAGTCTACGGCTAGGTCTTCGTCAACATGGATACCTTTGCTGCCCACTGCGTATGCGCCTTCGGTGTTCTCCCGGAAGAATGTCCAGTCGAGGCCTTTCTCCGGCACACGCACAGGGCGTACATTTGCGAAGAGGTCTAGCTCTTTACGCATGGCTACATTGGCGCTTTCTACGTTGGGCCATGGGTCGCCTTGTTGCGGGGTGGTGGTTGGCCCCTTTAGTATTACATGGCATTTTTTCAGTTCTGCCAGTACATCGTCTGGTATGGCTTTTTGCAGCGCTGCGCGGTTTTCTATGGTAAGGCCTTCTATGTCTTTAAAGACGATTTTACCTGCGGCTAGGTCGTCTTTTAATAGGAAGGCCAGCACATCCTTTGCGGCGTTTGTTATTGCTGGGCCAATGCCGTCGCCGCCGCATAGGCCTATTACTATTTGGTCAAGTTTTGTGTAGTCCACGGGTTCGGCGTTGGCTTTCATGGTTTCTACGCGCGTTAACTGTTCTTGCAGCAGTTTTGCGAATTTCTCTTGTGCTTGGGTGATTTTGTCCATGTTTTTCAATCTCCTTTTATTGACTTTTCCCGAGATTCCAGTAGTGATGGCGGAAAAGCTACATATTTAAGCAGTTACTTCTTTTGAAATTGCGGCTTTGAAAGAAATCTATTCTAATATGAAGGATTCTAGTTTTGTTCCGAATATGATTTCCTGGCCTATGTGACGGAAGCCTAGCTTTTTGATTATGTTAATGGAGGCGGCGTTGGTGGGGTAGGATAGGGCGATTAGCGGCCGGGCAGGGTGGGATTGTAGCACGGCTTTGGCTGCTTCTGTGGCGTAACCTTTGCCCCAGGCGCTTTCGGCTAGGGCGTATAGGATTTCTTTTCTGCCGCAGGGTAAGCCGCGTATGCCGCAATGGCCTATTAGCTTGCCGCTGATGTTTTCTATTACAGCGTATACCCCTAGGCCATGCCCCCATGCAGATTCATGGGATTGGATTATGCCTGGTATCATGTCGCTAGTTATCTCTTTGCCAAAGCCTAACATACCGTAAACGCTTGGGTTTGTCATGACTGTGGCGTAGGCCGGTTCGTCTGCTGGGGTGAAGCGGCGCAAGGTTAGCCTTTGGGTGGCTATCATGATAACTCTTCCATTGCCAGGCGGGTTACGGTTTCTAGCTCTTCGTCTGTGATTAGGGTTACGCGGCCTGTGGCGTATTGGGCGTCTACCCAGTCTTTCACTTTTAGGGTTAGGGGATGTTTTTTATCGTAGACATCTGCGCCGGCTTTGCCGTGGTGGTTGCTTAGCCAATGGGCAATGCCTGCCAGGCCAGATGTGTTGGATATTACTATGCGCCAGGGGCGGTTGAGGATTTTGGCGGTGTCGAAGATATTGTATATTTCCTCGTTTTTCATGAGGCCATCTGCGTGGATGCCTGCACGTGTTACGTTAAAATTTTTACCTATTAGCGGAGTCATGGGGGGGATTTGGTAGCCGATTTCTTTCTCGAAATATTCGGCTAGTTCTGTGATTACATGAGGGTCCATGCCGTCTAGGGTGCCGCGAATTTGGGCGTATTCTATTACCATGGCCTCTAGGGGGGTGTTGCCTGTGCGTTCCCCGATACCGAATAGGGAGGCGTTTACCGCACATGCGCCATATAACCAGGCGTAGGCGGCGTTGTTTACCGCACGGTGGAAATCGTTGTGGCCATGCCATTCTAGTAGCTCGTGGGGGACATCTGCGTGATGTGTTAGGTTGTGAATTATGCCGTGTACGCTGCGTGGCATTACTGTACCTGGGTAGGTTACGCCGTAGCCCATGGTGTCACATGCGCGGATTTTAATTGGGATGCCTGTTTCTTCCATAAGTTCCATAAGGGCGCGCACGAATGGCACTACAAAGCCGTAAAAGTCTGCTCGCGTGATATCTTCTAGGTGGCAGCGGGGGCGCACGCCGGTTTCAATACATTCGCGGATTATGGTTAGATAATGTTCGATTGCCTGGCGGCGGTTCATCTTCATCTGTAGGAATATGTGATAGTCTGAACAGCTAACCAGGATGCCGGTTTCCTTTAGGCCAACTTCTTTTACCAGTTCGAAGTCTTTTTTAGAGGCACGAATCCAACCGGTGGGTTCTGGGTAGGTGAAACCTAGGTCTAGGCATTGGTATACTGCGTCCCGGTCGCGCTTGGAATATAGAAAAAATTCGCTTTGGCGGATTATACCTTTTGGGCCACCTAGGCGGTGTAGGCATTCGTAGATATGTTTAATTTGCTCAACTGTGTATGGCTCGCGGGATTGCTGGCCGTCTCGGAAGGTGGTATCTGTTATCCAAATTTCTTTTGGCATGTCCATGGGTACAGAGCGGTAGTTGAACACGGTTTTTGGTATTTCGTTGTAGGGGAATTGGTCGCGATATAGGTTTGGGTCGGCCCGGTCTAGCATTCCCTCTCTTGTGGAGCTATGCTCTAATAGGTTGGTTTTTTCGTTAAATTTATAGTTCATGATTTACCTCCGTAGTAGTTGATTAAACAGCCGGCCAGCAGGATATCGGCCTCGTCTGGGGTGAGGGGGGCTAGGTGAAGCGGTAGCGGGTGTATTTGCCCGCCGTCTGCGGGTATTATATAGGCATTTACTTGGCCGCCTAGATTTTTTACTACTTCCCGGATATTGGATAGGAAAATTATATCATGCACTTTGAAAGCAGGCTGCGAGTCATGTGCTAAAGCTTCACCCGGCCCTTTGCCTAGGAGGAGCGGTAGCATGCCCCAGTTTATAAGGTTGCTGCGGTAGCGTTTTGTTGCGTATTCTATGGCTATATTGGCCATGCCGCCCAACACCCTTTGGCAACTTGCGGCTTGTTCTCTTGCAGAGCCGTCGCCAGGTCTATTTGCGTATATTAAACTTCCTATGGCTGGTTTGTCAATTTTTTGGCCGGATTTTAGTATTTTATCTATGGCTTGTGTCATGTCTGATGTGGTGTAAGCCGCTATTTTTTTTGCGCGGGCTACGTAGCCTGGGTCTTTGCGGGATAGGGTGTGTTCTGCCAGGGCGTAGGGATTGCTGCGGAAGGTTGAGGTTTCGCCAGATGGGATTAGCTCGTCTGTGGTGGTTACTGGGTCTGTGATGAAGGATGCGACTTCTAGTAAGATATCATCTGCCAGCGGGGCTAGTTTTGGCCAGTCTCGTATGCCTGGGCCGTAGATTAGCTCGGTTGCGGGGTCGTTTTTGCCAAAGCCATTGTATATGCGGTTTGTATATGGTTTATGGTCGAAGAAATATTTTGGGATCTGTGGCTTGCTTTCCATAATGGAAGTGGCGGTGGTTAGTATGCCGCCGTTTTTGGCAGTGGCGGCTATGGAGAGCGCGTCCATAAGCGCCACAGAAGCAGATTGGCCCAGGGATGGCTTTGCACCTTCACGGTTGGGGAAGTTGCGGGTTACATGGCGAATGCTTAGGCCGTTGTTTTTTGGTACATCACCGGCGCCAAAGCATGGGCCGCAGAAGGCGGTTTTTATAACCGCGCCCGCGCGCAGCAGATTGGCCGCTACGCCGTTTTCGACCAGAGTAAGGTACATTGGCTGGCTGGCTGGGTATACAGATAGGCTAAAGGCGTCATTTAGCATGGTGTCTTGGCCCAACAGGGCGGTGGCTTCGCAAATGGATTCGTACAGGCCGCCTGCACAGCCTGCGATTATGCCTTGGTCTACCCGGATGCCTTCTGGGGTGCAGAGGTTCTTTACATCTAGGCCTTCTATGCTGCTTAGGATATCCTTAGGATTTTTTTGCAACTCTTCAATGGTGTACACATTGCTTGGGTGGTAGGGTAGGGCAATCATTGGCACTACGGCAGAAAGGTCTATATTTATAAGGCCATCGTAGTAGGCTTCGCCCTCTATGCTTAGGGGCTTGTAGGCTTCTGGGCGGCCGTGTAGGGCAAAAAATTCTTCTACCTGGCTGTCTGTAGTCCATATGCTGGACAGGCAGGCGGTTTCAGTGGTCATTACATCTATGCCTATGCGGTATTCTACGCTAAGGTTGGCCACCCCTGAGCCAAAAAATTCTAGCACTTTGTTCTTCACAAAACCATCGTGGAAGACCTTGCCTATAAGCGCCAGGGCAACATCTTGAGGCCCAACCCCTGGGCGCGGGCAGCCAGACAGGCGCACGCCAATTACCTCTGGCCGGGGGATATCGTATGTTTTGCCCAGGATTTGTTTAACCAGCCCGCCGCCGCCCTCGCCAATACCCATGGTGCCCAACGCGCCGTAGCGGGTATGGCTGTCTGAACCCAGCAACATTTTGCCGCAGCCTGCAAACACCTCGCGCATGTACTGATGGATTACTGCAATATGCGGCGGCACAAAGATTCCGCCGTATTTTTTGGCGGCAGAAAGCCCAAAGATATGGTCGTCTTCGTTGGTTGTGCCGCCTACGGCGCAAAGGCTATTGTGGCAGTTTGTAAGTACGTATGGAATCGGAAACTTATCGAAGCCAGGGTTGGCGGCGCGCACGGTTTGAATCACGCCTACATATGTGATGTCATGGGAGGCCAGGGCGTCGAATTTAATCTTAAATAAATCGCCATCGGTTTGGGCATGTGATTGCATAATCTGGTACGCCAAAGTATTCTTTAAAGCTTCCTCTTTAGGAACGCTTGGGGCTGTCTCGTTTCCATTTTTTATGAAAACGCCTTGCTTCGTACATTTAATCATGGGCTACTCCTTGGGATTTTATTTTACAATTGGAAATGATATACTCTTAGACGTATTATTATACTCCTATTTTTGGAGTTGTCTATAGCGGGAAAAACATTAAAATTGTCAGGAGCTTTGCCGCCCACAACTCCACTTTTTTGCAACAAAAAAAGAAGCAAAAAAAAATTACAATTTTGTTTTTTAGAAAACGACAAATTTACTGGCTTTTTTGTGTTTTGAATATGCAAAAAAGTGGTTTTTTGCCATAAATGTGGTACCATACGGTACCATTTTGCTCGATTTATGGTACCGTATGGTACCATTTTTGAGAAAAACATCTCGTTTTTTTAGAGGCGGGTGGACGTGGGCAAACCCACGGTTATATAATAGACTTCTTCCGAAATTCTCGTAGGGGGGGGGCGGAAGAAGTTACATTTTCAATCTTTTGCTTCTTCTGAGGTAACCCGGAAGAAACCGGGCGGCACGAAGTGCCGGGTTCGCCAAGCGAACCTTATGAAATTGCGTTTTTTACAATTTCAGAAGAACTCTAACAAGAGGTGATACCATGAAACGGCTCTGGTTTGCATTGCTCATACCAATCTCCATTCTGCTAAACATTTTGGCCCATAGGTTTCCGCATCTTACAGAGCGGTATTTTTCTATGGGGGTATACCGTGGGCTGGCGGCCAGTTATGGGCGGGTTTTTGGGGTGTTGCCTTTTTCTGTGTCGCAATTTTTAATTGTTTTGCTGCCACTTTTAGGGCTTGGGTATTTGATTTTTTCGGTTTTTGTTATCATCACGCGCAACGGCCAGCGGCTACGCTGCCTTGGGCGGCTTATGGCTGGGGTTTTGGCCGCTGCTGGGGTGCTGGCGTTTATGTTCACCATTTTTGCAGGGCTAAATTATGCCAGGCTGCCCCTAAGCGAAAAAATGGGGCTAGATGTGCGGCCTTCCTACGTTTGGGAGCTTGTATCCCTAGCCGAAAGATTAGCCGATGATGTAAACAGCCTATCCGCCAAGGTAAGCCGCGATACAAGCGGCGTGATGCAAATAGAATACGGGCATTTAACCCTAGCCCGGGAGGCCCAGGCGGCCTTTCGTGAAGCGGGCAAGAGCTTCCCATGGCTTACGGGTTACACGCCTCTGGTTAAGCCTGTTTTATATTCGCAGTTTATGTCACGGCTGCAGATTTTGGGGGTTTATTCGCCATTTACCATGGAGGCTCATGTAAATGTACATGTTCCGGCGTACCATATCCCGGCCACCATGCTGCACGAAGCAGCGCATTTTCGTGGGATAATGCGGGAAGACGAAGCCAATTTTGTGGCATGGCTTGTGGCTAAAAATAGCGGCCAGGCAGAATTTATGTACTCTGGGGCAATGCTGGCGTTTGTACACACCATGCGGCAGCTGCGGCTGGCAAGCCCAGGCTGCCACCGTCGCATAATGGACAGCCTTACAGCATACGTAACGGCAGACCTTCGCGCCAATAGCGACTACTGGCAGCAGTTTACCGGCCCGTTGGCCACAGCATCCACCCGGGTAAACGACGCCTACCTGCGCGCCAACCGCCAAGACGATGGCGTAGCCAGCTACGGTCGCATGGTGGATTTGTTGCTGGCGTACTTTAGATAGAAGCGAGAGACCAAAATGACAGAACTAATATCACTAAAAAACATAAGCAAATCCTTTGGTGGCAAGCTAGTGTTCTGCGATGCTAATATGTCTATAAAGACAGCAGAACCTGCTGTAATAATGGGCAAAAACGGCTGCGGCAAAAGCACCCTGCTAAAGATAATAGCAGGGTTGTTAAAGCACACAGGCGGCGAGATAACCCGCACCCCCGGCATAAAAATCTCATTCGCCCCAGACAGATTCCCAAAGCTACCATTTAAAGTGGAAGAATACATGCAACATATGGGCAAAATACAAGGCCTAACCAGCACAGAAATAGACAAATATATAACCCAACAATTTGACTACCTTGGTATACCAGCAAACATTAAAAGTCAAGTAATCTACAAATGCTCTAAGGGCACAATCCAAAAAATAAACATAATGCAAGCATTTTTAACCAAATCCGACCTGCTGCTAATGGACGAGCCATTCTCTGGCCTAGACGAAGGCTCAATCGAGCGGCTGTTACAGCTATTGGCTAAAACCGCCCAAGAAAACACCGCCATAATAATCTCCTGCCACGAAAAATTACTTGCGCAACGCTTTACAGATAATATGTACATCTTTAACGGCCAAAGCTTAGCTAAGGCCGTCAGCGCAGCCTATCGCCTATGTATTAAAACCACCGCCGCCACAGGCCAGCCCCAAGAAATAATAATCCATAAAGACAAGCTAAACGAAACCCTAACAGCCCTAATGCAAAACGGCAAAGAAATATATTCGGTTAATCCAATCAAGGAGTGAAACAATGCTGCTACCACTGGTTAAATATAATATAAACTACTACATTAAATCTGCAAAATACCTGCCGCCTGTTATCATTTTTGTAGCATTTATTGGAATCATGTACCAAACCAGGCCAATTGGCATATGGAGCAATTTGCACGTTACTGCTGTGGCCCTTTTTATCTTTGCAAGTTGGATAGCCGCCACATTTGTAAACAGCGAAGATAAAACCCAGCAATATATCACAATGCTGCATGTGAAAAACGAAACTAAATATCATCTAGCCAAAATAATATCAATAATGATGTTTTTAATCCCGTTTTTCGTTTTTATATTTTTGCTGCCGGCGGCTGGCGGTTTTTTCGCCAGAAACCTGCTGGCCAGCGAGGTTATTGTTTACCTTGCGGTGTATTTTTTAGTTTGCCTTATGGGCGTTGGCATGGGCATTTTCTTCAACTCGCATATTCTGCCTGGTGAAATGGGGGTTTTGGTGCATTTCGTGGCTATAATTGTGGCAGTGTTGCCATTTAATGTTATTTTTGCGGATATCCCGCTGGTGGTTTTCGCCAATCATCTGCTGCCGCCGATTAATTTCCTGGCAGATAGGTTGCATAACCTGGGCGAGGATATTTTCGTGATAGATTTAATGTTTTGGGGTTTTGTAGCCTGGACACTGGGCTACGCGCTTCTGCTGATGGTGGGTTATTGTGCATTAGTACAGTGGAGGAATAAATTGCAATAATTTTATGGCTTTAAAGGAACTCTAACAATTAAGAGAGAACAAAACAAAAGAAATAGAATCACATAAGCATGCCCACGCAAAGCTCAGAAGACTATATAGCCATTTAAACCGAAAACAAACCACAGAAGTTTTGGGGTTGAAGTTTTATTTTGGCGAAAAATTCAGTTGGTCGGAAAATCCGACCAACTGATGCCGGAAAACAAAAGGGGGTTTTGATGACGGGATTGATACAATCATGTTTCTCTTTCGTGTAAGGGCAAAAGGGTACAAATTTATTTTAACAAGGTGCAAAATATATAATTGACTCTTCCGTTGGGGAAGGGTTTATACTATTCTCAAATTAAAACAAAGGAGAATGGCAAATGAGTACCTTAATCAAAATTAGAGATGTGTCATCGAAGTACAATATCTCTGCGCGTACATTGCGGTACTACGAGGATATGGGGCTACTCATCAGTACTCGAAGTGAGGATTACGCGTATAGGTTATACGATGAAATAAACTTGGTGAAACTGGAGCAAATCCTTATCCTGCGCAAATTAAATATCAGCGTCAAAGATATAAAGCGTGTATTAACCATAGACGGTTCAAATGTCGTGCTTGATGTGCTGGGGAAAAAGGTAGAAAATATTGACGATGAAGTTGCACTACTCTATGAATTAAAGGAGATTGTCTTATCCTTTATCAAGCATATCAAGCAATCCGACTTCAGCAAGGAGTCTGATGTAAAACGCCTTTTTGACAAAGCGTGTGAAATTGAAGGAAACCTTGTAAATATTAATTATGATGGAAACCCAGGCCGCGCAGACGAGCAATTGGCGGCGGAAACTACCAGTCCCGTCAATATAAATCGTTTGCTGGAAATAACAGAGCAACTGGATAAAAAAGTTCCGGGTGATATGTTAAATAGCGTATTGGATTTTGGAGCGTTTTTACAAGCGAACGACGCAGTGGTTAATGGTGCTGAAGTTAGCTATAAAGGTAAACCTTTATGTTATATGCATCTTGATAATACAACAGCCGAACCCGGCCCCTGGACTATTTGGACCGAGGGTGATTACCATAGCGAACACGCGAATTTTCCAATAGATGAGCAAACGAAGGAAATTGCGTGGTCTCATGTGAATATTTGTGCTAATTTCGCTTCAGACGGAAAGCATTGCGGATGTGGCAGCCAACCGGGACATTGCAAGGTGATATTTGGCAAAACATTTGACAATGTATGCAATGCGGATATGGCATTCTATATTCCTAATGCTATTGAAGTTGAATGTGCCAAGAAGATGTTACTGACCCGAAAACACCATATCGACAGTGAAGGGAAATCTTAAAATGAGCATAAAAAAGGACTCACTTTCCAAATCGCAAATTAAAAGTCGCCCTAACATCCATGATGTGGTTGGCGACGTTTTAAGCGGAGAAAAACTGACGTTGGCTTTGGAGTTTATTGCGTATCTGGAAGAACGCAAATTGAAGCTCCGCTGGGCTTCTGCGAACACTTGGGTTGCAAAGTACAAAGGGGCAAATATCATATATATAAGGCTAACTGGAGCGGAATTCTTCACGCTTCGCGACAACATAGAAAGTGGGTCATGGCTCATATCACCGCCGTTTGACTTAAATAACGACTACGATTTTAGAGAGATAATATGGGCAAATGTCAACTATTGTATCGGCTGTATAAAATGCAAGCCGGGTAACACTTTCAAGATTCTGGGAAAAGAATTTAATCATGTCTGTAATTCGATAATAAACTTTATTAATCCCGACAATAACGAAATAGATTGTGCAAAATACCTGCTTGATTGCGGCATGAAAGATGCAGAAGAAGCGGCAGCACGTAACGGCACGCAAGCAAAGCCGTTGTTTTCTACAGAAACCGCAGCACTAACCCGCATAGACAACAAGGCAAGTATAACTGATGTCACGGGGACTCCCGGCATACCCTGCGTGAATCTTTTTAACTCAAAATATGCGATGTTTTACAGCAGAGGGAAATGCGAGGTGTTTTTTTCTGCCGCCGCACCCATTATGATTAAAATGTATGGACTTGTAACGTATAAAGAAGATGCCCTACCGACAAGTTGGACATTGTATGGTGCGGCCAGCGACGATGGCCCTTGGAAGTCTCTTGACACACGCATAAGTGCTGATGAATTCATCTACCCTATATGTCATTACGCCGAATCGGTATTTGAAATAAACTCGACAAATACTTATCAATACTATAAGCTAATATTTGAAACCGACGGCATTTTCTTTTTATCTCAAATACACCTTTATGTCTAGAAAAAACACAGCGTATTAAAGTCGAGTATTGTATCAAAGTCAATACGGGGGTTTAGACACCGCCATTGATACAATGAAAAATCCCAAAGAACACTGATTCTTTGAGCTTTGTTCATTATATACATGAATTTCCAATCAATAAAATTGCGAATTTCCATTGAAATGCTTTTTCGCCTACCCTCATAAAATGTACCCATACCGCACCTGAACAGAGGAGTAAACCTTTACATCAAGGCATTTCAGGTGTTTTGCCGCCACAGGCGAGACCGACCTCGAATAGCTTCACGATATTCCTCTCGCTGAATCCGCTAGTCGCATCTTGGAAGTTGTATTTTTCAAACATCCATCAAAGTTTCATCAAAAAATATTTTGCCGCCGCTTTTTCAGAAAAGCGGCGGCGGCAACATTACCCGGTTACTGCATTAATATCTCTCTTCTCATAGCAGACTATCCCAACCACAGCCAAGGCGATGCCAATTGCGGCCATTACTACTATCCCAACCACGCTTATTTCATCCATGGGTAGCTGTGGCACAAAGCCAAGAGGCGTAAAATTTGCCAGGGAGGCTGTTTGTGTAAACATGCGGCCAAACATTAGTACAAAAAAGCTGAATGCGAAATACGCCCATATTATTGCCGACAGCTTGGGAACAAGGCCTATCAGAAGTACTACTATGCCGCCCATCACCCACATGGCGGGTACATACACAAGGGCAGATTGCAGCAGGAAACTAAAGGGTAGATCCCCAGGGTTTGGCAACATACCTTGCGCCCCTATCCACAGGCCAACTGCCTGGGCCAGTTGCATCAAGACGGCTATGGCGAAGGCGAATACCGCCAACCCGGCCAGGTAGCCTTTTTTTGATGCTGCTGTGGCCACCAGCAGCTCTGTACGCATGTTTTTCTCTTCGTTTTTAGCCTTTAATATGAATAGAAATACCGGCACAAGGGATACCATGGCCATTGGTATGCCAATCATATTGGAGAACATCTGCACCACGTTTACCCCTTCTTGGCTAAGCAGTTCTACCATTACTGCAACAACTTCTTCCTGGGGTGCGCCTTCAAGCTGCTCTAGCAGCCCTGGGATGGGTGATAGCATTAGCTGCTGATAGGTTTCGTTGCCAGCTACAAAGTTTTCAATATCATCCAGCACCAATGAATAACTCCAGCCGGCGGCCAGCATAGTAACCACCCACACGATTATGCTAACGCGAAGCAGGCGGAAGTTTAGCCCAAAGGTAGAGCGCATAAGCATACCACCATTTGCGCGGCCGCGCCTTGCGGGATTACACCCTGGTCTATATCCCGGAAGCTGCAAACCCAGTAAGCAAACGCCGCAAACACCAGCCCAATACCCAGCACAACAAGAACGGGCCACCAATAGTTGTAAACATAAATCCAGCTGCGGGAGATTAACCCAAAGGGACTAATAAGCGCAAGCGCCTCAGATTCACGGGATAAATCTTGGTCTGCACCGGCGCGGGTAAAGTAGAAGATAGCCATAACAAAGAACGAAAAACCCATCGCCCCGCGGCTAGATGCACTAAGCTGGCTAAACAGCGCAGCCACCGCCGCAAAAGTGAAACCAACCGCCCCAAGGCTAACGCCCCAAAGCAAAGCAGGCATAAAACCCCGGCCGCTTTCTACCACGCCCATGGTAAGCCACATAGTAATGGTAAACCCCGCCGCAATAACCACGTTCAAAATAAGCGCAGAAAGCATGGCAGCATTTATATTAGACAGCCTTCCGCTGGGCAGGCTACGCAGAACCTCGTAGCGGCCAAGCTCTTCGTCTGCCCTGGTATGGCGTATCACATGGAAGATATTCATGATAGCCACGGGTATTGCCATCATCAGCAGCATAAAAAGCGTGTAGATAGAGCCAAAATCGTAGGTGTTCATGCTGTGCATGGGGCCTATCATGGCTTGTAGGCTTGGGTTCTCTAGCATGGCCAACATCTCTATGCGCTCGGCGGTATCTGTTAGGATAGAAAAGCCCATAAGCAGCACCAGCAGCGCATTTGTTCCAACCAGGGCGGCAATCCACACGGTAGAATTAACCTTCTCCCTTTTCAGGATAAATCCTGTTAGCTTAAATGTATTTTTAAACATATCGCACCTCCTAGTTGGCTTTGCTATAATGCTGCATGAACAAATCTTCCAGCGACGGCGGCGCAGATTCCATCTTCTTCACGCCGAACTGGCTTACATGGTGTAGGATAGCCCCGGTTTGGCGGGTGTCTATATTAAATGTAGTGTAATCCCCATCCTGGGCCACATCAAACACGCCAGGAAGGCTGTCTAGCCCTTCTATTGCGCGTTCTGTGGCCACTTTCATTACATAGCGGGTAAGGTGGCGAAGCTCTTCCAGTGTGCCAACTTGCACTATCTGCCCATCACGAATAATGCCAACTCTATCGCAAAGCCGCTCAACTTCAGACATTATATGGCTGGAAAGGAACACGCCTTTGCCCTTGTTTTTTTGCTCCAGTACACAATCTTGGAAAACTTGCTCCATAAGCGGGTCCAGCCCACTTGTGGGCTCGTCAAGAATAAACAGGTCTGCCCCAGACGCAAACGCCGCCACCAGCGCAACCTTCTGCCGGTTGCCCTTAGAATAAGTGCGGCATTTTTTGGTGGGGTCAAGGTTAAAATCCTTAATAAGCCGCTGACGCAGCACGTTATCATGCCGCCCGCGCAAATTAACAAAAAGGTCAATTACCTCGCCGCCGGTAAGGTTTGGCCAAAGGTTAACATCACCAGGCACATAGGCTATCCGCTTATGGATTTCCACAGCATCTTTCCAAGCATCCATACCAAAAACCTTAGCTTGCCCCTTTGTTGCCTGCAAAATCCCCAGCAACACCCGTATAGTAGTAGACTTGCCGGCACCATTTGGCCCTATATAGGCAAAAACTTCGCCCTGGGCCAGCTTCAAGTTAATGTCATTAAGTGCGGTAAAACTACCAAAGTTCTTTGTTACATTGTTAATTTCAATCATTTTCATGTCCTCCTTTTTTGTTTAAACTGCCGGAAGCGAAGCCTCGGACGGTTTTATCATGCTAACCCCAATTAAAGTCGCCTCATTGTTTGCGGCAAATTTATTGTTTTAATTTGAGATTAGTATCAACTATAAAAACATGCCCGCAATATAGTAATGTACTCCTTAAATTCCTCCAGAAAACTGTCGTAGTTTTCTCGGATTTTTGGGGTTCCTGCGGGGGTGATTTTTGCTGCTGTGGTTTTTGTGTCGCCGTAGCCTTGCATTGCCCAGTTTATTATGTCTATTGCTTTTTTGGGGTCTATGTCTTCTTTGAACAGGGTTAGGTCTGCATTGGCGTAGATGGCGGATAGGGTTTGGGTGCGCTTTGTCATAAATTCGCCGAACAGTTCGTTTGTTAGTTCTGGATTTTTGGTTTGGTCCAGGTATGCGCTGGTGGCGAAGTCGAATAGGGCTGGGTGCTTTTTGGATATGTCGTGCTTTAGCAGCGACATTTGCCATATTGCCTCTAGGATATCTGGCTGGGTTGTGTTCAACAATCCTATGAAATCATCTTGCAGGGTTTTGGCCATATGTTGCACCAGGTAGCGGTACAGACCTTCTTTTGTGCCAAAGTAGTGAAACAACAGACCCTTGGATATCCCGGCCTCGCGGACGATATTGTCTGTAGAGGCCTGCTTGTATCCTTTGGTGAACTCGGCCATGGCGGCGCTTAATATGCGCTGCTGTTTTTCTTCTTCTATAGCGTGGAACTTTTCGTATGCTTCTTGCATTTTTATCACCTCTTTCTTGTTGAGTCATGCTCGGTTGACTTGTTGGGTCAATGATAATCCAATTGACCCAACAAGTCAATAGGTTTTTCGAAAATATTTTCAATAATTTATTGGAAAAATATTCAAGTACCGCTTTTGTTGATATTAGGCTATAATGCGGTCGATACAATATAGACTGGAGATAGTATGAGACAAAACAATAGACGCGTGTCCAAAAGGATGTCAATTTTTATAAAATCATTTTTTATAGGCGCAGTTAGCGCCGCCGTGGTTGTTATAGCGGGGTTGCTTGGCATAAACGCGCTGCTTACGCCGCCCCAACAGGTAGGAGTTGTTGCCGCAGATGCTAACCGCCACGAAGTAGACGAAGAAGGCTTCCTGATAGTGAACTACAATGATAATGGCAACGAAAACGAAGAAGACGATTGCCCTTGGCCGGTATACAATGCCCCACATTGGGCGGCGGATGCAGGCCGCCGCGAATATTTTTGGACATTTTTAATAGTAGGGCTAAACGAAGGCACCAACGCCAACACCGTAATGGTAGCTTCTTACTGTGGCATTACCCGCCGGGCAGAGCTTGTGAGCATACCGCGGGATGTGCCTGTTCACCCTACCCGCAATGGCAGGAAGATAGCTTCTTCATATATAATAGGTGCGGCTCGTGGCGGCGGCGTGGCTGGCGGCATAGGCCGCTTGCAAAGCGATGTGAAAACCGTAATAGGTTTCGTGCCAGATTATTATGTGCTAATTGATTATGATACATTTTTCACCATAATTGATGCCGTTGGCGGCATTTATATTGATGTACCCATTCGCATGCGCTACGATGACCCATGCCAAAACTTGTATATAGACCTGCACCCAGGCCTGCAGCATATGGACGGCGAAACCGCGTTGCTGTTCTCGCGTTTCCGCCAGGCTAACCGTGGCTCTGGCTTCCCAGACATGCCCGGCGGCGACCTTGGCCGCATCCAGAACCAGCAAGCCGTAATAAGCGCAGTAATAAGCCAGCTTTTAAGGTTTGAGAACTTAAACCCAATACGTATAAACGAATTTGTGGGCATATTCAACGACAGCGTACACACCAACATCCCCCTGCGCGACGTACCTTTCTTCGCTACAGAACTGCGCCATATAAGCGGCCTAGATGCCTTAACCGTCCACACATTCCCAACCCAAGCTGCCATGAGAAACGGTGTGTCCTATCAAATTCTAACACCATCCTATGTAGTGGAGATAATAAACGCCACAATAAACCCGTTTAATGATGATTTTACCGTGGATTGCCTGCAGATAGTTAGGTGAGGTTAAGTCCGTTAGGAGATTAGCCGGCCATAACTCTACCAATTTTCATGAGTTGCCTTTGAAAAAGCGTGGCAGAAACTTTGAAATTTTAGGAGTATGAGATGAGTGTATTTGCGAAGTTGCGTGGGATATTTGACGAGAATGTAGATAAGAGGATTCTTGTACTGGGGACATCTTGCTGTGGCAAGACTACATTGCTGAGGGATTTCCCAGAAGGCCGCGACATGGACGAGCTTATTTGGGCTATGTTGCCTGAAGAAACTCAAAAGCGGCTGGACAATACAACATGGGATGAAGATATGCAAAATATATGGCGGCAGCATGTTATAGATGCGAAGCAGATTATAAAAATCGAGCCAGGCCACCCGCTGTTTGCCGCCACATTATTTGCCAGTGATATTATTGTTTACCTGAACATCCGCGAAGAAACCCTGCGTGAGAGAGTGAAAAAGCGTGGCGAAGATTATGCCAAGGTAGCGGCCAATAACGAACGAATAAAAGAAGAAATAAGAGTATCTGGGCTGCCTGTTATTGTTGTGGATATTATGGTAGGGTGGAAGCCCAACGCCTTACCATATCACTATGGCAGGTTTTTGGGACAGCCCCCTCCGAACCGGACGGACACCTTTCGATGTATCCGGCTCTCCGATTGCTTCTAAACCGATAAGTC
>Ga0123355_10000969_pt1 | contig 39721 bp, 31 predicted proteins | sample TergutEmb28metaG_3_FD_89872 | JGI IMG/M metagenome (GOLD analysis project Ga0123355, IMG submission 89872) | Embiratermes neotenicus P1 segment gut microbial communities from Petit-Saut dam, French Guiana - Emb289 P1 | ecosystem: Host-associated > Arthropoda: Insects > Digestive system > Gut ...
GTATGTAGCGGAAAGATTTCCGCCGCCGCAGGCGCATTCTCCATAGGAGAATGTACTGATGATGAATATACTATGTAATGTATGAATGCTTTCGCTTTTCCTTCTCTATATTCAGTTTTTAATTGTGCGCCTCGCCTGCGGGCGGGGACATTTTGTTTACAGGAGAGATTATAATGAAATATGAATATAAGCATCTCTCTCCACAGCAAATGAATACTGCTACAGAAACGCTTTTTCTTGTAGAAGGTTCTGAACCAAAAGAATTTGTTCCACGCGACCAAATTCTTAACGAACTTGGTGCAGACGGTTGGGAATTAGTACATTGTGCTAAGTTGCACACCGAGCCGTTATATGTATTTAAGCGAGTAGTCTGTTAAAGTTAAAACACCTCGGGGTGTAGCGTAGCTTGGCTAGCGCGCCTGATTTGGGATCAGGAGGTCGCAGGTTCGAATCCTGTCACCCCGATTTGTAGTAAAGGTAATAAACCACAGGTTTGTGCCTGTAGCTCAGCAGGATAGAGCAACGGCCTTCTAAGCCGTGGGTCAGGGGTTCGAATCCCTTCAGGCACGATTGATTACGGAGGGTATAGCTCAGTTGGTTAGAGCGCCAGATTGTGGCTCTGGAGGCCGTGGGTTCGAATCCCATTACTCTCCCTTGGCAACATTAATATGATTCGCTAGCTCAGCGGTAGAGCATCTGACTTTTAATCAGAGGGTCCTGGGTTCGAGACCCAGGCGAATCAAGACTAGGAAACAAATTAAAAACGAGACTTTTCTTTGAAAAGCCTCGTTTTTTGATAATTCTATTGATTTAGTAGTAGAGTGCACTTTCTTAAGATGAAAGGCGAGGGCGGATGTTGAAAAAAATTTGCTTGTTTTGTATAACGTTAGCCTTTATTATATTTGGCGCATTTATATTTCCAATCAATGCATTTGCTATGCGTGCAGAGAGTATCAACGAATTTATCATTCAGACTCCACTTGCTGAAGGAGAGCATAACAGTGAAAGGTTTTTAGTGTTTACTGAAGAAAGAACCTGGAGTGAGGCGCAGTATTTTGCAGAGTCTATAGGTGGGAGTCTTGTGGAAATAACGAGCCCAGAAATCCAAGATGTTGTCATGCAACTGGTAGGCAGTCATCCGCCGAATCGTTATTGGATTGGTGGCACTCGTATTGAGGGCTTTGGGAAAGCTCAATTTACTTGGATTTCTGGTGAGCCAATGGAATTTGAAAACTGGGCACCTGGCGAACCTAATAATATGGGTGGAAATGAAAACAAGATAGAAATTAACTCGGCAAGTGGATTATGGAATGATGTGCCTGAAAATTATCGCCTCAGATTCATTGTACAGTTACCTGCATCAATTTATGTGCCTATAATTAGGCCAGTTTCCGGCAGAGAATACTTTGAAGGCCGCTACTTTCAATTATTTGACACTGGGGGCGATTGGTATAGCACACGAAACTATGCAGCAAGTATTGGGGGACATCTTGCTACAGTACATAATTGTCGGACACAAAAATTTTTAATTGAGGACTTGTTACCTTATGGAAACAGGCATGCGTATTGGCTTGGAGGGTACAGAGATGCAAATACACATTCTCCGTGGCTTGAATGGGGCACTGGGGAGCCTGTGTCAGAACGTCTGGTATGGTCTCCGGGATGGCAACTGAATATGGACTCCACTCAAGCGATGATAATCTATACTGTTCATCCAACTGATGTTATAGGTTGGGGGAATGGTTATTTGGATACAATTCCATCAATGGCATTTGGGTGGGGATTTCATAACCGGCGGAATTTGGGCTTTATTGTTGAGTGGATTTCAGAAAGAGCTCTTATAAATGTAACTTATGCATTTGTGACAGATGTAACGAATCCACCATTACCACATGAAGTAATGAGTTTAATACCGAAAAACATTAGTGATATACCATTTACAAGTTTAATAAGAGTTTATCCGATAGTTTCTATATTTCCTGATGTTGATGTAACAGAGGGTGACTACCCTGGTACATGGTCTTTTTTAAGCTGGGAGCCGGCAGATTTTGTAATTCCACAGTATGGTCAAGACATTACTTTTGTAGGTACGTGGGAGTTTGCGCCACAAATAATTGATAAACTTGATAGGGAAGATGAGAGTGTAGATATAGTTACCCTCGATATAAGTTACGTATTTGCAGCAACACAAATAAACCAATCGTTGCCGCGAGAAGTATTAGTATTGATTCCAGAAAGTCGAATCAATATGCCTTTTATAAGTTTAACCTATGTTTATCCTTCAGTTTCTATGTTTTTAGACGTTAACATCTTAACCGATACTTATCAAGGTATATGGACATTTCTGGGATGGGCACCAACACATTCTGTGGCTCTGTATGATGGTCAAGATATTACTTTTGCAGGTACATGGGAGTTTAGGCCAATGCCAATAGCAGAGTTTGAAGAAGATAGCGGATGGTCGCTTGAGGCTCGGATTGCTTTAGTTGTCGGCATACTTACCATTTTGTTAATGATTATAGGCTTGTTTGTAACGATTTTCCATAAAGAAATCAATCGAAAAATCAAGCGTTTCTTTGCTAGAAAAGCTGAATTCTATCGTGAAAAACGAGAACGAAAAAAAATAATAAAAGAAATGAAACAAGAACAAAAAATGCTAAAAAAAAGGAACCGAGAGCGAAATAAAAGGTTAAAAAGACGGAGACAGTCATCTCGGTAGGAATTTAGAAGTTTGAGTAGCACAGGAAAGTCTAATTATTGCCACCAGCCCGCCGCACGGCATCTTTCCAGCCTGTAAGTAACGCATTGCGTTGTGTTGCCCTCATTCCCGGATTAAAACAACAATCCATCGTAACATTAGCTAGTATATCATCTTTATCTCGATAATACCCCACAGCCAACCCAGCCAAATAAGCCGCACCCAGCGCAGTAGTCTCCACCACCTTAGGCCGCACAACATCCACACCCAGCACATCCGCCTGAAACTGCATCAAGAAACCATTCGCCGACGCACCGCCATCCACGCGGATAGACTTTAGTGTCGCACTGCAATCCGCTTCCATAGCCTTAATTACATCATAACTTTGATAAGCCAACGACTCTAAAGTGGCGCGAACAATATGCTCCCTTTCCACTCCTCGCGTTAGCCCAGTAATTATCCCACGCGCATGTGGGTCCCAATACGGCGCACCAAGCCCAACAAAAGCCGGCACCACATATACCCCGGCAGAATCTTTAACCGACGCCGCCAGCGTTTCGCTCATGGCGGCGTTTTCTATTATTTTTAAACCGTCACGTAGCCACTGTATGGCGGCACCAGCAATAAACACGCCGCCTTCCAAGGCGTATTCTACCTTGCCGTCCACGCCCCACGCAATCGTGGTAAGCAGCCCACTCTTGGATTCAATTGCTTTCTCGCCGGTATTCATCAAAATAAAACAGCCTGTGCTGTAAGTATTTTTAACCATACCTTCTTCAAAGCAACATTGCCCAAACAACGCCGCTTGTTGGTCACCAGCAATGCCGGCAATTTTTATTTCGCCACCAAACACGCCTTTATCTGTAGTGCCATAGACGTAGCTGGATGGTTTAACTTCCGGCAACATGCAATGTGGGATGTTAAACTCCTTTAAAATTTCATCATCCCATTCCAATGTGTGAATGTTAAAAAGCATAGTACGGGATGCATTCGAGTAGTCAGTGGCATGTATCCTGCCCTTTGTTAACTTCCACACAAGCCAAGTATCTACTGTGCCAAAAAGCAAATCGCCATTTTCGGCTTTCTCCCGTGCGCCTGGCACGTTATCCAGTATCCACTTTACTTTTGTGCCGGAAAAATAAGCATCCACAATAAGCCCGGTTTTTTTACGGATAGTTTTATCGTAGCCGCTTGCCTTCAGCGTGTCGCAATACTCCGCTGTGCGGCGGCACTGCCATACGATAGCGTTCATTACAGGCTTGCCTGTGTGCTTGTCCCATACAATTGTGGTTTCGCGCTGGTTGGTTATGCCAATTGCGGCTATGTCCGATGTTTCTACACCCAGCTTTGCTCGTGCTTCTGCAGCAACAGAAATTTGGGAAGACCATATTTCGTCTGGGTTATGTTCTACCCAGCCGGGTTGGGGAAAGATTTGTTTAAACTCTTTCCGGGCGATAGCTTTAATTCCACCGCCTTTGTCAAATAAAATGCAGCGCGAGCTAGTGGTGCCTTGATCCAATGCCATTAAGTACATAATTGTTCCCCTTTATAACGAGCGAGTGGCTACAAAATTTATGCCTGTGCCTAAGATGTTTTCGAGTATCACATCTCCAGTTTTTATTGGAGAAGATACGGTAACTGTATGCAAAAGTTTGGCCGCATCCAACAACAGATGCTTTGGTAGTGGCGCGCTTGTTTTGACAGGTAGCACATTTTGAATTGCACCAGTTATACGCACACTGCCAGCAATATCCCGCCTGGGGTCAGTTAGTTCCAAACGGGCGTAATCCAAACCGCGGGCACAAGCGTGGCCACTTATGTTGTCTCCTTCGGTTTTTAATACACAACCCACGGGGCACACTACACAGATAAATTCTTTCATACTTCCACCACCCTTATTGTTATGTCGTTAATCAAAAAATCTTTTGTTACACTCACCCGCTCCATTTCGCCAGGCGTCATATGCCTGCGTTTTAAATGGATTTTTTCTTTGCCGTTATCAATTTCTATTACAGCATTTTTGTATACCTTGCGAACACGGAAGAATATATCGCATTTATCGATATTAGCTGGGCGGATTTTTTGTGGCACGGTGTAGGACAGGCCGTCCCCGCCTATAACTTCGATAAATTTTGAATTTTTATATCCTTCAACCGCCGCACGTCCGGCAATTAACGCCTCCTCAGACGCAAAGTCTACCAAGTCGTGCACATGTACAACATTACCCGCCGCAAAAATACCGGGGACGCTTGTCTCTCGGTTTTCAAATACAATAGGCCCCCCGGTGCGCGGGTCTATTTCTATGTTGGCCTCACGGGAGAGTTCGTTCTCTGGCAGCAACCCAACGGATAGTAGAAGGGTATCGCATTCCCACAGTTTTTCTGTGCCGGGAATGGGCTTTAAATCTGCCCCTACTTCCGACACTAGGACGCCTTCTACACGGTCGCGCCCTTTTACTGCGGTTACAGTATGCGAAAGTAGTAGCGGAATATCAAAGTCGTCCAAGCACTGGGCAATATTTCGCTTTAATCCGCCAGAATAAGGCATAATCTCAAATACAGCAGGCACCGTGCCACCCTCAAGCGTAATGCGGCGCGCCATAATAAGCCCAATATCTCCGCTGCCCAGGATGCAGACTTTTTTGCCTATCATGTAACCGTTTATGTTAATAAGCCGCTGTGCCGCGCCTGCGGTAAATATGCCTGCCGGACGGTCGCCTGCAAGGCCTATTGCACCTGCGGTACGTTCGCGGCATCCCATTGCCAAAACTATTGACCTTGCTTTAAGTTCCATATACCCGTCTACTGGGTTAATAGCCGTTATAACTTTCTCAGTACATCTCTCTCCGGGAAATGCGCCTACGGCGGTGGGCATCTTCCCGCTACATTCAGAAGTAATGCTCAAAACCATTGTGTCGGTTTTTATTTCTATGTGTAGCGGAAAGATGTCCGCCGCCGTAGGCGCATTTTCCGGCGGAAAATGTACTGAGCCGGTGTTTTGCAACATCTCCAGGGCACGTTCTGCGTACTCGGGGCCTGTTAGTTCTTCCTTGAATATATGCAAGCCAAAACCGCTGTGTATGCATTGGTTTAAAATGCCGCCGGTAACATTGTCACGTTCCAGCACAAGTACGTTTTGTGCTCCGGCGTCTTTTGCCGCCTTCGCTGCAAATAACCCTGCCGGGCCGCCGCCTACAATTATTACATCGTACATTCTTGCTCCCCTTTCACCCCAGTTATGATATAAGAACCCATGCGGTCTTTTAACACTTCTTGTGGGGGAATATTTAAATGCTTTGCGATAATTTCAATAATACGTGGCGAACAAAATCCGCCTTGGCACCGTCCCATACCTGCGTGTACACGGCGTTTAATGCCGTCCAAAGTAGTAGGTGGAATGGGCGAATGAAGCGCGTCAATAATCTCGCCCTCGGTAATAGATTCGCAACGGCAGACAATGCGGCCGTATGCCGGGTTTTCCTCAATAGACTTATGCACCTTGCGACGCGTGTCGATAAAATTCTCCTTGAGTTTAAAGTTGCCGCCCATGAGTTTTACCAATTCTTCCGCTATAGCAGGTGCAGAAGATAGACCGGGGGATTTTATCCCCGCAAGGTCGTAAAACCCGGATTGTACTTCTCGGATAATAAAATCGCCACTGGATGTGTTGGCACGCACTCCTGCAAAAGTACGTATGATTTCCCGCCTGTTAAGGCCGGGTACCGATTTTGTAGCGGTATCCCACACATGCTCAAGCGTCTTGGTTTCTGTGGCGGTATTATTCGGATATGCTACATCTTCACTACTGGGGCCTACCAAAACGTTCCCGTGTACCGTAGGCGTAACCAGTATGCCCTTACCTTTTTTGTCCGGGCATTGAAAAATAGTGCGGCTTATAGCGGACGACTTATCCAGTAAGTAATACTGACCACGGTTAGGCTTGATTATAAAATCCGGCTGTTGCAACCACCCGTGGATTTTGTCGGCATAAAGTCCAGCGGCATTTACTATCGCTTTTGTTTTAAATTCCCCTTTGGATGTATGTACTATGTATCCATTTTCTGTTTTTGCCAAACCCGATACTTCTGTATTAAGAGAAAACCCCACACCGTTAAGTGCCGCAGTTTCGGCAAGTTTGGCGGCAAACTCCCAGGGGGAAATAACAGCCGCCGTGGGCGCGTTTAATGCGCAAATTACCTCCGTAGAAAGCTGTGGCTCAAGTGCACGCGCTTGCTCGCCAGTGATGATTTCCAAGCCTTTAACGCCATTTGCTATTCCGCGGTTGTATAGTGTTTCGATTGTTTCTCGGTCGGTTTCGTTAAAGCCCAGCACAAGTGCGCCGTTTTGTTTGTATGGAACATCTAGCTTTTCGCAAAGTTCTTTTGCAAGAATACTGCCGCGTACATTAAGCCGTGCCATAAGTGTGCCCGGCCTCGGGTGGAACCCAGCATGGATAAGCCCGCTGTTGGCACGTGTAGTTTCGCCAGCAATATCGTTCAACCGGTCAACAGCTGTAACATTAAGTTTATAGCGAGAAAGTTCGTACGCTACTGCTGTGCCTACTATTCCGCACCCTATTATAAGTACATCAAGCATATGTAACACCTCGTTGGTATGGATTTTTGCATAGCCTGCGTCGTGCGAAAATCCATAACTTTTTACATAGTTTAGCACCGAGGGTGCGGACTATCAACAGAAAAGCCGCTTTATGTTATGATGAATATATGAATAATTTTATGAGGTGATTTACGTGAAAATTATAATAGCAATTTTTCTACTGTTCGCGCTGACAGCGTGTTTGTACATCGACGATGAAGTGGCAGCCGAACAAGAAACGGAAACGCCCAAATTGCACACCTATATCGACGATTTTGTTGACGAATTAGAAAGCGAGGAAGAAGATTCTCCTGCCATATACGAGCTATGTGCAGAATGTGGCGACCACCCCATAGGCACATCCCCTGTGCGCGATTTCCGCCCAATACCGCAATTGCCATTAAACATACGCGACATATACTTAAACGGTTTTATCGAGTATTTTGACGTACCGCTCGCATACTGGCTGGCAGAAAAAGAAACTGTGCACGAAGTGTATTTTAACCAAGTGCCGGAAATAGAGTGGCCGCTATATCCAAACATGCTAATTTGGGCAGAAGAAACGATATACGACTTAGCAATTGTTTGGATAGAGTTAGGCGGCGACGAAGAGATGGCGTTTGAAGTTCAGGAGCATATTTTTGAAGTGGACGCTCTAACTCCAAACGATGCAATTATTTTTGCTGCACGTTTTGTGCATTATCTCATACCCCGCGGGGGAATAATATTTACAGACAGCGACGGCAACCACCACCGTATGTTAATTTCAGATAGCAGCCCGCGTGGCGGATGTTGGCCGCATTGGTGGCTTTCTATACACGACGACAACTGGGCAGGTTGGGTGCCTCTACAATATAACCGAGAGGGTATCGATATTTTGCCAACTACCTATATTGTTGTACCAGGCGATAGTATGTCTAGCATTGCATATAAGTTTTTTGGTACGCGTGATGTACTCGCAGTAAGTCATATTGCGGAAACCAACAATATAACCGACCCAAATGGCATATTCGTTGGGATGGAACTGCTTATCACACCAATGGATTAAACCCATCATCTAAATAGCACCCGAGGTCAAGAAATGGGTGCTATTTTTTTCTATACTTTATCCGCAACCAAAACGGAGGTGAGATAATCATGTGTGCAGAAAAAATAAAAGCCTACATCGCCGCCAACTTACAAAAACCAATAACCGCAAGCGACCTGGCCAAGGCGGTGGGGTACTCCCAATACCATATGGCAAGGATGTTCAAGGAGGAAACAGGCCTAACCCCCTTTGAATATTTGCGCAGTGAAAGGTTAAAAGCCGCCGCAGATGTTTTGCGCAAAAGTAGAGCCAAAGTAGTGGATGTTGCGTTTGATTTTGTTTTTGACAGCCACGAGGGTTTTACACGCGCCTTTACAAGAGCTTTCGGCATTACGCCAAAGAAATATACTAAACACCCGCATAATTGTCTCGGAGAAAATGCGCTGTGCGCATTTTTCTCTTCCGACAGGCGGCAGCAGAAATTGCCAAAGCAATTTCCCAGCATAAAGAAAACGGAGGTAATGGAAATGAACACAATTGCACTTTTTACACAAATTATCGAACGCCCAAAGCGGAAACTTATCTTACAGCAGGGCGTTAACTGCCACGATTACTTTTCTTATTGCGAAGAAATAGGATGTGGTAAAAATGACGACTCCGCCGCATGGGACATTCTTGCAGAAATTAAAGAAGCCCTGCACGAGCCAGCAGGGTTTTGGATGCCTGACAACTTGCGCGCGCCGGGCAAAGGAACTTACGCACACGGTATAGAAGTACCATTTGATTATGCTGGCGAAATACCAGAAGGCTTTGACGTGATAATCCTGGAACCGTGCAAAATGCTAGTATTCCAAGGCGAGCCATATAACGATGAAAATTTTGGAGAAGCCATTGGCATTTGCACGGAGCAAATCAAAAAATTTAATCCGGAAGTATATGGTTACAAATATGCACCGGAACTTGCGCCAAAAATGCAGCTAAAACCGTGGGGTTGGCGCGGATATATAGAAATGTATCCTGTTGTTGAAGTTTAGAAAATGCGCTTGCGCATTTTTTTTCCGGCAGGCCGCAGCGAAATTGCAAATGCAATTTCTTAGCATAAATAAAATAATTCTGTGCACCTTATTCACATATGAATATTACGAGGTGTAGCATGAAAAAATTATTAATATTCGCTTTATTATTTACTATCCTGCCCGTAAACGTTGTAGCGTCTCATCTGCCGCTTGACCGCAAAATTATTGTGCTAGATGCAGGCCACGGCGGCTGGGACCCAGGTATGGTAAGTGGCAAAGTAGAAGAAAAACATATCAATTTAAGCATACTAAAAAAGCTCCAGACTTTTCTGGAGCAAGCAGGGGCAACAGTAATTGTAACACGGCTAGAAGACAAAGGACTCTCGTCAAGCAAGTCCGGCGATATGAACGCCCGCAGAGTAATTGCAAACAGTAGCCATGCAGATATTTTTATAAGCATCCATCAAAACTCATTTGCAAGCGGCAACGTAAAAGGTGCACAGGTGTTCTTTTTCAACGAGTCGGACAATAGCGAAAAACTTGCTGTAGCTGTGCAAGCAAAGATAAAAGAATTTGCAGATGCAAACAATAAATTTAAAGCCAAGCCCAACAAAAACTACTATGTACTAAAACAAACGGCAATGCCTGCTATTTTGGTAGAATGCGGTTTCTTAACAAACTATAGCGAACGACAGAAACTAACCAGCGACGAATACCAAGAAAAAATAGCCTGGGCAATTTATTTAGGAGTTGTGGAGTATTTTACAGCTCCGCCCGAGCAAGAAAAAACGCCTGTCGAGTGACAGGCGTTTTTGTTTTGCGAAAAAAATAAAAAATCGCATTACGGTTTCCAAACTTCTGTCGGATATATAAGTATAAGACACAAAATATAAAAGGGAGGATGAGCCAGCATGCCACAAAAGACAATAAAACCTAAAGGAAAAAGATGCAGTGACCTTTCGTCGCAAAATATTTCGATGCCGAAAATACCAAGAGCGTTTATAAGCAACCCCCACGTTTGCCGAGTGCTGTACAGCACTATCGAAGAATTTAACTTTGAAGAGAAAACAGTTATCTACCTATACTGTTTTGCGAAATTAACGGTTGACGAAATTGCAGACCTAACAGAATTATCTGCGCTTTATATTGTAAGTACACTCACTTTATATTCCGAGAGAATGTCATTCAAGCTTGGTGTTTTTGAACGGGCCGTACATCACAGTACCGACGACTTAATTTCTATGCAAGAAGTATTTGAGATGGAGGCTGTAAAAGAAATAATGGAGCTGGAGTTCAATAAATACTATTTCAAATGGCAGCAAAAGAATAGCTATGCGGTAATATAATTTAGCCTTTGGTAGATAATAATTTTATATTTGGTGGTGAATCAAGTGAATTGCAAAACTCAAAATCTTAACATATTGCTGAAAGAATTTAAAAATGGCAGCCAGCACGCTTTTGAAGAAATTTATAAACAGTGTTATGGGCAAATTAAATTCTTATGCCTAAAACTTTGCAGCAGCGCAGAAGATGCAGAAGAAGTTTTGCAAGACACATTTGTTACCGTTTACAAAAAAGCAGACACCATAAGGGATGATACCTTTTTAGCCCTGCTACGCAAAATTGCTGTAGACGGATGTTACGACAAGCTTAAAAGTAACAGACGTAAGACCGGCAACCTTGTTTACTCAAGCGATGAAAATAATTTTGAGGTAGAGGATTTAGACCAAGATTTTTTGCCAGAGGAGTATCTACAGAATAAAGAACTACAATCCGAGCTTTTGCAGATTATAAATAACCTACCGCCCAAGCAGCGGGAAATGATTTATCTGTACTATTACGCAAATATTAATACCGAAGAAATAGCCAAGCTACACAATTGCCCCAGCGTTAATATACGCAATATATTATCTTCTGCTAGAAAAACTATCAAAAGCCAAATAGAAGGCAAGCAAAAAGCGACCGCTTTACAGCGCATGGCAGGTGTATCTCTTGGGGTTATACTGCTTGTAGAAGAGCAAAATTTTACTGCAAGTAGTCTAAATGCGGCAACTGTCGCCCCAGCAGTATCTACGATGGCAAGCAACATATTTACTGTAGCAACAGGTGTTATTGCGGTTTGTGGAATTTCTATAGCGGTGTACCTTGCCTACGCATCAAATACCGAACATATAGCGGTAGAGCCTATTGCAGCAATAGAAGCCCCACAGGTTGCAGAATATACCCCTGCCATAGAATATGTAATTGAAATTGATGAAAGCATATATGAAAAAACGCTTGAAGAAAACACCGAAGAAACGGAAGAAATTGAAGAAATAATTTGTGTAGAAAAGCCACCGCCAGTGGTGGCGCCCCCGATGTATACGCCTGAAGTTGTAGTAACAGGTGAGTCTGACGAATTGGCAGAACCAGAACCATATGAACCAAAGCAACCGTATTATGAGCTGGAGCCGCCACCTATCGATAGAACACTCGAAATTTTGGCAGCACTTGCAGCCGCCACTACCCCCGAAGAAGTTAGACGAATTATCGAGCACTATGGTTTTTCATTTTTTAGGCAAATGAATAATATTACAGGCGAGCTACTTTTGTTTTATGTATTGGACGAAGGCAGCGGCGACATTTTAATTGGCATAGCGGAATATCCAGATGCTTACAACAACCGATGGCGCATGAATTTTGAACATTATGCAGACAGCCGAAAACCGTCAGACGTACTAGACATGTTTTACTGGATGGAGGAATGATACTACCGAACGAATGTTTTGTCGTTTTTGGTAAACGTGCTCCAGCCTGCATATACAGCGGGTTTGTAAGGATTTGCGTTTGCAATTATCCCGCAATGATTTAAATATAAAAAATGTTTAAGGAGATTTTATATTATGTATAGAAAATCAAAGTTAAAGCGTTCAATTGCATTGCTTTTGGCAGTTGTAATGGTTATAAGTGTTTTTGGATTTACAGCACATGCCACAAATGCAATTTACGGAAATAGTAGTGGAGGGCATGTAGAGGATTCATTCGACATGGAACAGGCTACCACGACACCCGCGGCAATTGGTATAACACCGTTTGCATCGGATATTACAGACTATATAAATATAACAAGCTGGGATTTACTTGATAGTAGACATGACTACAACCCTATAACAGGTGTAGGTGGGGTGCCGTTGGCATGGACGAACATTGCTGTACTTGCGCTTGCATTTACTTGGGAAACTAACCTGCCTGCGGGGCAAACTATACAAAACGGTGATACATTTCGTTTTAGCCGTCCTGCGGTTACATTTGGCACGGCAGATACCACCCACTTTAGTATCTCAAATGCCGATTGGGCGGATTTTACAGATACAAATGATGTTGTTATCGGCCGTTGGCGTGTAAATGCTAATCATATAGAAGTAGAGTTTACAGAAAATGCGGCCGGAGAATTAAACATTAGCGGAAACATAATCACTGCGCGTTCGATAGTGCCTTCTATGCCAAGAGTACCTGGGGTGCATGATGTAGTTTTTGGCGGAATATCTAGGCCTGTAAATTTTTTACCTAGAGTGTTGCAGATTGAAGTAACGAATAGAAATATGCTTGCTCAGAGTTCATCTTCTACACAAATACGCTGGCAGCTGTATCCGAACAGAATAGGTACAAGAGAACTTGGAGGGCATCACACTACTACAAATATCAATACGCCTAACCCTAGAGATAATCCGCTAGGCGCTTATTTTAATATCCAATCTGGATTCTATGTAGAAACAACTTTGTCGGGTATTGTTCAAAGTGTATCATTTCATAAATTGTTGCACCGCCCAGTAGATTTAGACCCACTAAGTCCAACTTATGGTTTTGCCTCTTTTTCTGGCACATTTATAAACTTAGGTTCTCATGTGACGCGCATTCATCCTGCTGTAGATGAAAGTTATTCGGATTTTCGTGCGCGTTTACAACCATTCCAATGGGGTATATGGATATCCGATATAGGAGTCCAAACATTTGTGGCATATTTTGGTACATTAGGTGTGGATGGCCCCATTCTCGCGGATATAAATGCAGGTTTTGCTTCTATTGTTGCAAATGTCTCTATATCCAGTGGCGATTTTGATGAAAGTTATCGTCAAGCAATAATAGATTGGGCTACTGAGGTATATGGTAGGGGTAATGTTATTGGAGGCCGTGTAGGTATACCAGCAATTGATATAGTTGAACTGTTTCCGCCTGTATCTGTAGACACACCAATAACCCGCACTATGACAGTAACCCGTGATGGTACAAGTAGCAACCACAATGGGAACGGCACATTATTTGCCTCTGGTGGTGGCGGTGTAACAATTGTACCCGGCACCAGTGCACGTTTATATTTAGAAGACCAAGAAACTGAAGCCATGTTATCCGGTGCGGCATTCCAGCTACAAACACTTCAAAGTGGGGAGTGGGTTAATGTAGCAGGGCATATATTTGCGACTGGTGCAGACGGTGGTTTTACAACTGTAGCCCTTGGTGCAGGTACGTACCGTTTTGTACAAACGACGGTATCTAGCAACTTGTACACACTAGATAACCCGCTGCACAACAGCTTTAATGCTACAGTAGGCGCACCTGTTTCTTCTGAGTTTACAATAGTTGCCGGTGCAACAGAAGGGCCAACAGTTACAGTTTACAATATACGCACGAGACACAGCGTAACCTTTGAGCCGGGCGCAGCAACAGGCGTAACAAACATGCCTGTAACCAGAACTGTCTTAAATAATAACACTATTTTCAATGCAGAAACCCCCAACAACGGCGCAGTGAGTGAGCCAAGTCGCACCGGTTATATTTTTGGTGGCTGGCAACAAACAGCTCCGTCAGGTGGTGGCATAGAGCAAACCGCAACCATTGGCGACATTGTGGTAACAGGGAGCATGACCTTCACGGCTATATGGGCACCAGTAGGCGCACCACTGGTTACAAAAACATCGCCAACGCCGGCACCTGTAAGTGTTGGTGACACAATTCAATATGTAATAACCATAAGCAATAGCAATCTAGTTGCGTTGCCCGGCAACTTTGTAATAACAGATGAAATAGATTCACGCGTAGAGTTCTTGCCGGACACGTTTGACGTGTATCGTAACGGTAGCCCGCTTGCGGCAAATGAGTTTAACCATCACTTTGATGACGGTGTGTTAACTGTAACGCTGGATGGTTTACCCGCCGCAATGAATGCCTCAACGCCAAGTGTAACAGAAATACGCTTTTCTGTAGAAACGTTGCCAGCCTCCGCCGGTGTAACAATAAGCAACAGTGCGGTATTGCAGCGCCCGTCAACAAACGGTACGCCGCCACCGCCATATGAACCACCACCGGTTACAACCGAAGTTGCCCCTCACGCAGTAACTTTCCTGCCAGGCGCGGCAACAGGTGTAACAAGTATGCCTGCAAACAGAGGCGTGCCAAACGGCAACACGATACTTTCGACAGGTGCAGTGCCAAACCCACAACGCACAGGTTATACCTTTGCAGGCTGGACGCAAACAATTCCGGCAGGTGCAACAGGCCTAACTTCCGAGCAAGTGGGTGGGATTAACGTAACGCAAAATATGACTTTTACTGCGCAATGGACACCATCCGACAATGGCGGTGGAGGTGGTGGAACGTCGAATCTAACCATAAGCAAATCTGCAAACATTGCAAACAATAGCCATATATCAGCAGGACAAGCAGTAACTTATACAATCCGTGTGCAAAACACAGGCACTGCGGCTTCCGGCAATGTTACAGTGCAAGACATCATCCCAGCCGGTATGACTTTTGTGGCGGATAGCGCAGTAACGCGCGTAAATAACGTCATTGCGCTACACATCAACCCTACTGTTTCCGGCAATACGCTCACTTGGAGTATCTCCTCCATTGCCGCGGGGCAAACGGTTGAAGTTTCATTCCAAGTAACTGTTGACCAGTTGCCAAATGGCGTTTACGAAAGAACATTCCGCAACACAGCAACGGTTAACGGCAGTAATACCAACACAGTTACGCTACTAACCCGCGGTTTAGTTAAAAACCCAGACCGTATGGCAGTCAATGTAGGCGAAACTATCAACTGGACGTTGCGTGGTTTCCACAATCCAACAGACTATGCAGTTACAAACTTTGCTATAATCGACCGTCCAAGCCAGGGCTTGAACTTCCAATCTGGCAGTTTGCCTGCATTTACTAACGGCACTGGTATAACCTACGACATCTGGGCCAGAGTGGCAGGTAGCGACCAATGGGTAACTCATGAATCAAACATTAGTGCAAGCAGTGCATTTACTTTTAACCTTCCGCAACCAGGCAACTTGCACTATACACACATTGGCATTTTCTTTAATGGTGATGTGCCCGCAGGTTTTGGTCTGGGTAACGAAATTGTGTTTACCTTCCTAGTTGGCGATGATGCGCCAAGTAATACGCTGGTAAATAACTTCTTTATAACGTTTGACAATATAGAACGCCAGGGTAGCAGTCCGTACGAACCAACAGTTAATCCTCCCGGTGGAGGAACATCGACACCAGGTCCGGGTGCACAACCTACACCAACCATACCGTTTAGCCCAACCCATCACGCATATATGATTGGCGACAACGAAGGCAACATCCGCCCGAACTCAAGCATCACAAGGGCAGAAGTAGCAACAATATTCTTCCGTCTGATAACGGACGACTACAGGGCACAAATGTGGGCACAAACAAATGCCTTCCCAGATGTGCACCTAAACAACTGGTTTAATAACTCAGTATCTACGATGACCAACGCAAATGTGTTTACCGGAATGCCGGATGGCACTTTCCAGCCAGACAGGGCAATAACCCGTGCAGAATTTGCCGTAGCTATGACACGCTTCTTTGAAGGCTTGCCAATGCATGGACAGACCATGTTCCCAGATATAAGAAATCACTGGGCCGTAGCAGAAATTAATGCCGCAGCACGCATGGGCTGGGTAACAGGTATGCCAAGCGGTAACTTCGAGCCAGATAGGCCGATAACCCGCGCAGAAGCCGCAGCGCTTGTTAACCGCATTTTGGGACGTTTGCCGCGTACAGCAAATGACCTGCTGCCGGGCATGGTAACTTGGCCGGATAATGCAGATACAAATACGTGGTTCTACATGTATATCCAAGAAGCATCTAACTCTAATGAATTTGTAATGCAGCTGGATGGCATCCACAAAACATGGACGGGGCTATTAGACCCAAGAGACTGGGCGGTATTGGAACGTCCGACATCGCGTCCGGGAGACATTATTGGACGGTATAGAATACTTCCAGGCAATGCTACTGTTTCTGCTTGGTCACGAGTGGTATCATGGTTTAACAGATAAATAAAAAAATGGCGACCTTATGGTCGCCATTGGGGATGTCTTGTGGCTTTGCCTGACAAGTCATCCCCTTTTTTTTATGCTATTTCTTCCTTACAAACAGATATATCACAAAACCAATTAACAATATAGGTAACAAAGTGCTGATTATATTTATGGCAAAACCAAGAATGTTGACCAAAACTATAACCGCAATAACTACAAGGAAAATCGTACGTGCGGTGCGGTTCTTTAAGATAAAACCAAAGGCATCTCCAACGTCGTCATTTATAATTTCTCCAGAATTTATGCGGCGGCGTACATTAAAACCATCAAAGAAACTTGCAAGGTATATAACGCCAAGAGACAGGGATAAAAATAACGTGAGGGGCATACTAACGGTAGTTATAAGGAATATTATAAGGAAGAATATGCTCATGGTTGCGAGGCCGCGCTTAATTAGCCCCATATACATATAATTTGCGCCCGGTGGGAACAGTAGTGAGAAAAAGAACAACAAACCACTACTTATTTTATGCGCTGGTTTGGCAGTGCGCTTTGTTACAGAAAGGCAAGGGCGACAAAACATCTGCCCCTGAGTATCCACTGCACAATCGCTACAAACAGGACTGCCACACTGGTTGCATGCGTCTATAGCGTCTTTAGCCGGATGTGTCCTGCAAGTCATAATATCATCTCCTATGCTTAAATTTGCTTTCTTGATATGATATACGTCCATGTTATATAAAAGTTTAAGTTTTAACTGGAAAAACAAAAGGAAGGCCACGGATTGCACGGATAAGAGATTGGATTAACACGGATAAAGAATGGAATGAAATCTGCTTTTGCGCCGCCTCTGCGGCACAGGGCATCCGTGAAAATCAAAGCTTTTAACCCGTGTAATCCGTGGCTTTCCTTTAAAGGTTTACATACTCTCAGGTGCTGCCATCCCTAGTAATTTAAGCCCAATTTGCAATTGCAATTTCACCGCCGCAACCAAGCTAAGCCTTGCTTTGCGTACAGCCACATCATCTACAAGCACAACATGGTGGTGATAGAAACTGTTAAATGCTTGAGCCAAAGCTACAAGCTGACGCGCAATCATAAATGGTTCGTATTTTGCTGCCGCTTCTTCTATTTTTGCAGGGAAATCGTAGATAATACGCAGCACTTCAAGGGCTTCATCTTCGGTTAGCAGTTTTGGGTCTATGTTGCCTTCTGTATAGCCGCCTTTTTCCAGCACACTACATGCCCTTGCGTGGGCATATTGTACATATGGTCCTGTTTCGCCGTCAAAGTTAAGCATTAAATCCCAGTTGAATACAGTATCTTTTATGCGGTTAGTGTATAGCTTGTTAAATATCAATGCGCCTATGCCAACCTCTTTAGCTACTTGGTCTTTATTTATCAAGCCGGGGTTTTTTTCTTCTATTATTTTTCTTGTTTTTGCCACAGCTTCGTCTAGCAAATCTTCCATTTTAATTACATTGCCACGACGGGTAGAAAGTTTGCCTTCCTCGAAACGGTACATGCCATAAGGGATATGCACAAGCCCTTTTGCCCAAGGATACTCCATCAGTTCAAGAACTTTAAAGAATTGCTGGAAGTGCAAAATTTGTTCCTGTCCGGTTACATACAGGCAATAGTCAAAGTCAAAATCCTGCTTTCTGTCTATTGCGGCCGTTATGTCACGGGTTGGGTACAATGTACCGCCATCCCGGCGTAGTATTAGGCATGGTGGCATGTTGTATTCTTCTAAATCTACAATTTGGGCGCCATCACTTTCTTGTAGTAGACCTTTTCCGCGGATAAGCTGGACGGTTTTGTCCATCTTGCCGTTGTAGTAACTTTCGCCACGATACATATCAAAGCTAACGTTTAAGCGTTTGTAAATACGTTCGTATTCCGCAATGCTTATATCTACAAACCATCGCCAAATATGCAGGCCTTCTTCGTTGCCCTCTTGCAGTTTTACAACCCACGCACGGGCTTCGTCATTAAGCGACGGGTCGGTGTCTGCCTCTTCATGGAAACGCACGTACAACTCTACAAGTTCGTCTATGCCTCTTGCGTCAACATTTTCTTTGTTGCTCCATTTTTGGTAGGCAACAATAAGTTTGCCGAATTGCGTACCCCAGTCGCCAAGGTAATTGATAGCGGTAACGTTGTAGCCTAAAAAGCGTAATGTCCTATCTATCGAAAAGCCGATAATTGTAGAGCCTAAATGCCCTACGTGGAAGTGCTTTGCAATATTGGGTGACGAATAATCCATAACAACATTTTTGCCGTTACCAATTCCGGTTGCGCCGTAACTCTCTTTTTTGGAAAGTATTTCGCCTAAAACCTGTCCAGCAAAGATTTGCCTGCAAAAGAACAGGTTGATGTATGGTCCGGTGGCCTTAATTTCGCCTACCCAGCTTGGACGATTTTGGTTAATTTTCTCTACAAGTTCTGCCGCAATAGCCGGCGGGGCTTTTTTTAATTCCTTCGCCAGCCTAAAACAAGGGAACGCTAAATGGCCAAGTTTAGGGTCTGTTGGCGTTTCTATCGTTTGCATAAGTTCTTCTGTTTGTAGATTTGTATGGGTAGCAAGTAACTCCGCAAGAGATTGTTTGTAATTCATGTTGTTCCTCCGAATATATAAGTTGCCAACATTATAACCTGTTTTGCGCCATAGCGGAAGTTGTACACGTTATCTTTCCCCATTGCATATCTTGCAGTAGATATAAATAGGGGAGAGAAGAATGAAGATTAAAAAAATAGCAGTAATTTTATTAACAATCGTTTTTATTGCGGCTGGGCTGCCAAATATAGTATTTGCCAGTTTGGCGGATTTGGACATTGTGGAAGGTGGGTCAATAACAGCGGTACCGCCTGCATATTTGCAAGAAGGCGAAATTTGGACAGGTAAAACAGTACAGTATAACGGCGATGGTACAGCAGTTATAACCCTTTTAGCCTGGGGGCGTACATTTATAGATGAATGTGGTGCGACTCGTATGCCACTTTCTCCCGACTATCTTACAATAGCGGATAGACTGGGCGATTTTAGCGTGGACATAACGGCACTGCCTAACAATGTGACTCCTGGCTTGGGAAATAGTGTTGTTTGGAGTGTAAACCAAGCACAAATTATAGGCATGGCTCCGGCGCAAGTGTCCTATACAATTTATTTAGAAGAAACCCCTGAGGTAAATCGCTGGTACAATTCTGGTACATCGACAGTTACATTTTCTCCAGTAGAGGGAAACCCCTTTTATTGGTTTAAGCAAGAGACCCTTATGTACGCTTTTACTATGGATATGAATTGGAATAACGGAAATGGGCTTAACCGAGGCACAATTACAGATAACATACTTGGGATAAATATTTATTTTGGGCAAAATGGGGTGCCGGCAGACCAAACGGCAGCTTCTACTCCTTTTCCTTCCGGCTGGAATAGTGGTGCGACCGCTGACGGTGGGTCATTTTATTGGCATTTGTATTGGCTTAGCACAAATAATCCCAAAACTTATGTATTCACGGTACGGGACTTAGGCGGCTTGGGCGTTGATATAATATATGAAGCAAACTTCTTAACACCGGGCGGCAACGAGGCTTTCCCCGGCAGCAGAACTATTGTTAGCGAAACGTATATGCGGCGCATTCACGAGCCTGGCAACCCCGGCAACCCGTTTAATTGGCAAGGAAACAATATAAGCTATGAGCTGGATGTTATCGCACAGGTTAAATTTCTACAGCGGCCGCCCAAAACTACGCAATTAGAAATCCGCAAAGAACTTGCAGGGTACTACGCAGCGCGAGACATAGGCGACGACACTACTTTTTATGCGCAAATAACATTAGATGGAGTAGTGCAAACCTTTGAAAAAAGCGATAATGCCTTTTTGCTATCTGTAGAAGGGCATTTGATAGCTATACCGTTTAGTGTAAATGCCCCGGCCGTGGTGCTTGGGTTATCAATCGAAGGGAAATATATTGTAGAAGAAATTTTTGAAGAAAAACCAGAATATATAACCGTAATCACTACTATCAATGACGGCATAATAACCTTCCAAAACAAATACGCCCCAGTGGATGAAAACGGCGGGGAAGAAAAAACGGCCACGCTAGAAATTCACAAAGAGCTGGCAGGATATTATACCGACAGGGGTATGGACAACGACAGCCTGTTTTTTGCCCAAATAACGTTAGATGATGTTGTGCTTACTTTTGAAGAAGTGAAGCTGGAAGCGGGAGGAGATGCATTTTTACTATCACCGGACGGAGACAGTAGTGTTATCCCATTTAGTGTAAATGCCCCGGCTGTGGTAATTGGGCTGTCACTGGAAGGGCAGTATGTGGTGCAAGAAGTTTTTGAGGAGAAGCCGGAATATATAACTGTGACCAAGGTAATTGACGACGGCATAATAACCTTCCAAAACAAATATGACCCAGTGGATGAAAACGGTGGCAACGAAAATGGTGGCGGAGGCAATGGCGGCAACGGTGGCGAAGAAAATGGCGAAACGGAAAACGGCAATGGCGGAAGCGGCAGCAACAGCAACCAAACCACGCCACCCGACCGCCCAATCCCACTACCAATTCCCGAGCCGGAGCTGCCTCCAACCATATGGGACGTCTTCACCCGCGACCATGTTTGGTTTGTACGAGGTTATGAAAACAGGGAAGTTAGGCCGGATAATTTAATTACCCGTGCAGAAACCGCAATGATATTTTTCCGGCTGCTACGCCCGGAATTAAGAGAGATAGCAGTGGAATCTCCGTTCACAGATGTAGTGGGCGACGAGTGGTATGGCCTGGCAATACCGGTGGTAAATTACCACGGCATTATGAACGGTTTCGACACAGGTGCATTTTTGCCAGATACGCCAATAATCCGCCGCGAAGTACTTTCGATACTTCACAGGTTGGGCGCAGATGTTTTAATAGAATTTGGCGTTACCCCTTATTTAACGCGCACAGAATTTGTGCAAATTATGAACGGCTTGCTGGAGCGCAGTATTTTGCCGGAGAATATTCTGCCGAATGTAATAGCATTCCCAGATTTGGACGGCACCCACCCCGCATATGCCTGCTTTATGGAGGCCGCACACAGCCACACTTATGAAAGACACTATGATGGGTTGACAGAAATTTGGATAAAGATAACCGAAGACGGCTTGGATGCGCCGTTTAATAGGTAAAGAATAAGAGCATAGCCCACGGAAAAGGCGGAAAGAGCGGATTAAATCGGATTAAAAGCGAGCTTGTGCCGCCTTTGCGGCACAGGGAATCTACCGCTATCTGCTTTTCCATTCTTTCCGTGGGCTATTTGTTCTTTTGGTCAAAAGCTTACCAGCCCGCTCTGTGTCTTGGGTTGAGGGCGATTCCGTTTGTCGCTTGACAGCGTGATAATATTATAGTATGATTGCCTTAGTGGTTGTTTTGTTGCCGCTATCATCGGACGGAGGATATTATGAAAACCAAAGACGGCTTAGAGCCAATTATTCGCATAAAAGAAGTTTTGGAGCAAAAAGGTTTAACACAAAAAGAATTTGCAGAAATGATTGGTGAAACGCCTCAGCAATTGAGCAAGTGGGTAAATGGTGTAGAGCCCTGCCTTAGTGCACTGGGGCGCATAGCCATTTCGCTGGGGGTTTTTATTCGCGATATTGTGTGGTTTGCCGGCGACGACCCTATGTTTAACGCAAACAGCCGCATTTACATACGTGGCGAGGCACTAGACGGAATCTCAACTGAAGCAGATGTTCTGCCAGTTCTAAAAGCGTATTACCGCTGGACAGAAGAAGAATTGGCCGGAGTAAAACTTATTGAGTATAACAAAGCAAAAGGTGAAGCGGTGCTTGGGTGCATATACCACATAAGCAATATCCCCTTTGTAATCTGGGCAAGAAAAGCCCGCGATTGTTTGTACAGAATGTAGGAGGTAAGAGTTATGTATTTGGTGTTTTTTATTGTTGGTGTAGGTTTTATTGCGCTTTCTGTTATATTCGACGCTTTTTTTGATGGGCCGGGTAGCCCAATTGCTATTCTTCAACCCAAACTTATTGCTGCTTTTTTAACAGTTACAGGCGGTATTGGTTTGATTTTAAACATACGCTGGGGCACAGGCTCCGGAGATTTGCTTGTATTAACTATAAGTGTCCTGTCCGGACTTTTTATAGCGGCGTTACTTAACCGCCTAGTGATAATACCCTTAAAAAGGGCGCAAAATACCAGTGCCTTTGACAAGCAGGCAACTATCGGAACAATCGCAAAAATAATTTCTCCTATACCTCAGGGTGGGTACGGAAAAATAAGTTACAACATAAGTGGTTCCACTGTTACCAGCCCTGCAAAAAGCGAAGACGGAGGTGAAATTAAAAACGGCGAACATGTGAACATAGTTTATATCGAAGGCGGAACTTATTTTGTAAGGAAGCAAGAGGCGTAAAAAAAATTAATCTAATTCAGGAGGTTGAATGAAATGGAATTTACAATTGGTGTCATTATTATAATTGCCATTGTCGCTGTATTTTTCGCAATGCTTGCGTTGTGGAAACGCATACCGCAAAACAAAGCGGCGGTAATTACAGGCTTGCGTAAGCGCATTATTTCCGGTGGTGGTGGTCTAGTTGTTCCACTACTAGAGCGCTATGACGTTATCTCACTGGAAAACATTAAAATCCCGCTGGACATTAGCAATGCACTATCCAGCGAGGGTGTACCGGTAATGGTAAAAAGCGTTGCGGTTGTAAAGGTAAAGAGCGACAAAGAGTCTATTTACTCTGCTGTAGAGCAGTTCTTCCGCGGCAATACAGACAAAACTGCGGCCGAAATTGCAACACAATCCAGCTATGTTTTGGTCGGTAAGCTACGTGAAATTATCGCAAAAATGACTGTGGAAGAAATTTTCCAAGACAAAGACAAATTCTCCAGCGAAGTACAAGAAAACGCCGCAATAGCGTTAGCAGAAATGGTCTTGGAAATTAAGGCCTTTACCGTAATGGAAATAGACGACCAAAACGGTTACTTAGTAGCCCTAGGCCGCAAGCGTATTTCTGAAGTAAAACGCGACGCGCAAATTGCAGAGGCAGAAGCAGAGCGTGAAACGGTTGTAAAAACAGCAGAAGCAAACCGTCGTGGTGCAGAGGCTAAAATTTTGGCAGAAACTCAAATTGCAGAAGCGGCAAAGGAAAGAGATATAAAAATCCAATCCTACCGTAAAGAGCAAGAATCCGCTAAAGCGGTTGCAGACAACGCCTACTTAATTGAAGAAAACAAAGTGAAAAAAGAAGTAACCGAAACCGAGCTTCAAGTAGAACTATTGCGCCGCCAGCGCGAAACCGAACTTGCCGAGCAAGAGGCAAAGCGCAAAGAAAAGGAACTTGAAGCAACCGTTAACAAGCAAGCCGACGCAGAACGCTACCGTCAAGAGCGTTTGGCAGAAGCAAAGAAATTCGAGCAAGTGACAAAAGCACAAGCCGAAGCAGAAGCCGTAAAACTAGAAGGTTTTGCTAAAGCGGAGGCCGTGCGTGTGCAAGGTCAAGCAGAAGCGGAAGCTATTCAAGCAAAAGGTTTTGCAGAAGCAGAAGCCATGCTAAAGAAAGCCGAAGCGTTTAAGCAATACAACGACGCCGCGGTTATCCAAATGATGATTGAACGCTTGCCTGAAATTGCCAAAAACGTTGCTGAGCCAATTTCTCGCACAGAGAAGATTGTTGTTATCGACAATGGCGGCGGAGGTAATGGCAAACCAGCCGGTGCGTCCAAAATTGCAGGTTATGTAACGGATATAGTTGCGCAATTGCCAGAGACTGTAGAAGCGTTGACGGGTGTTAACTTGATTGATGTATTAAAAAATGCCACGAGTGGTGGCAAGAAAAATGATGATTTGAGTGCGCTTATTTCGCAGTTTGCTGGTGGTAAAACTGAAGATGGTGAATAAAAAACAAGCGGCAGTGATGCCGCTTGTTTTTTTGTCATGCATGGAGTCGAGCAAATGTTTTGTCGTTTTGGGTGGAAGCGTTTGGAGCAGCTTACTAGGCGGGATTTGTGATTTCGCATTATATCAAAACCTATTGACGAAAATTGATTTTCGGCTATACTGCCAACATAGTGATATTTTAGCCGGAAGGGTGATTTTATGGATTACATCAAGCGAGACATAGAGCGTGTATTTTTGAAAACGTCCGAGCAGTTTAAGGTAGTGTTAGTTACCGGACCTCGCCAAGTTGGCAAAACAACCATGCTGGAAAAACTTATGCAGGGTACAAACAGGAAATATGTTTCCTTAGACAACATGGTGGATCGCAATTTAGCAAAAAATGACCCGAAGACATTTATTGAAATCTATTCCCCACCTGTATTTATTGATGAAGTGCAATATGCGCCAAATTTATTTAGCTACATTAAGATGCAAGTTGATACGCGCAAACAAAATGGTGATTATTGGCTTTCGGGTTCGCAGATTTTTAAATTGATGCGTGGTGTTAGCGAAAGCTTAGCAGGGCGTGTCGGCTTGCTGGATTTATTCTCGTTATCGCAAAACGAAATCTATAACCACAAAGAATGCAAACCGCTAGATACGGATTTTAATAATCTCAGGGAAAGGGTAAATGACATTCCTATTGCCTCTCCGATTGACATCTTTGCTCGCATTTTTAACGGAGGTATGCCACAGCTAGTATCAGAAGGAATGGACGGCAGAGAAAGGTTTTATGAAAGCTATATACGCACATACATTGAACGTGATGTACGTGACCTGTCCGGCGATATTGACGTGTTAAAGTTTTATCGTTTTATGGTAGCAGTGACGGCAAGAACAGCGCAGCTGGTAAACTATAAGTCGATAGCAGATGATGCGGACATAGACCAAGTTACGGCTAAGAACTGGCTTAATATTTTAGAAACACTAGGGATTATTTTTTACCTGCATCCATACTCAAACAATTTGCTTAAACGTACAATAAAGTCGCCAAAATTATATTTTTACGACAGCGGTTTGGTTGCACATCTTGCGCGTTGGAATAGTGTGCCCGCATTAATGAATGGAGCGCAGGCAGGGGCATTGCTTGAGAATTTTGTGATTTCGGAGGTAACAAAAGGGTACTACAATAGCGGGAAAATGCCGCATCTTTATTATTTTAGGGATAAAGACAACAAAGAAATTGATTTACTGTGGGAGGCTAACGGAACACTTTATCCGTTGGAAATAAAAAAGACATCCAACCCAGATGCCCGATTAACTAAGGTGTTTGGTGTGCTTGAAAAGAGTGGAAAGGTTTTGGGAAATGGTGGCGTTGTTTGTTTGTATGATAAGTTTTTAGCTATTGATAAGGACAATTTTATTATTCCTGTTGGTTGTGTATGAGCTCGAAATTTGACATTTTCTAAGATGCATGCTAGACTAACGGTGACTTTTATACCATACCAAAAGTCATTAGGTTGCTACAATAAGGTTGCTGCCCTTTGGCAGTACACCGTAGAGCCCTAACGCCTCACAATTTTGTGAGGCGTTATCTCTATCCATGAGACAACCCCTCAAGCTATTTTGTCTAGCTTGGGCTGTTGTTCAAGAATAGGAGTGCATTTTTATGCGTTACGGAATCGGTTTAGACATTGGCATTGCATCCACAGGTTATGCCGTTATGGAATTAAACGAGGAAGACCGCCCGGTTAAAATCATCCGGATAGGTTCTAGGGTATTTAACAAGCCTGAAAATCCAAAGGATGGCTCATCTCTTGCGGCACCTAGGCGTGAGGCAAGGGGCATGCGGCGTAGGCTTAGACGTAAAGCACACCGCAAGTTGCGCATATATCGCTTGCTAGAAAACGAAGGTATGTTAACTGTCGAAACTATGGAAAAGCTATATAATGGCGAATTACCCGACATATACGAATTGCGTGTACAAGCATTAGGCCGCTTAGTAACCCGTGAAGAATTTGCTCGCATACTTATACACCTTAGTCAACGGAGGGGCTTTAAGTCTAACCGACGTGGTGACGCAAAAGATGCAGAAGCAGGCAAATTATTAAAAAGCGTAAATGCAAATAAAGTTCTAATGGAAGAAAAGGGCTACCGCACAGTCGCGGAAATGTTTGCAAATGACAATACATATAAAAACCACAAACGAAACAAACAAGGCAACTACCTTAGCACCGTGTCGCGCGACTTGGTGCTTGAAGAAGTGCGCAAAATTTTTGGTGCCCAACGAGAATATGGCAATACTTTTGCCAATGAAGCATTTGAGAAAAAGTACACAACCATTTGGGAAAGCCAACGTTCTTTTGACGAAGGCCCCGGTGGCGAGAGCCCTTATGGCGGTAACCTTATAGAAAGAATGCTAGGCGACTGCACCTTTGAAAAAGGCGAAAAGCGGGCACCTAAGGCGTCTTATTCGTTTGAACTCTCTAATCTTTTGCAAAAAGTTAACAATATACGCCTAAGTGGAGGCGGTACAGAATTTAGCTTAGACACTTTACAGCGTAGCGATTTGGTAGGCTTTGCACACAACATAGAGAAAGTTACATTCAAAAAAATCCGTAAACTTTTTGATATTCCCACAACGTTTTTGTTTAACCATGTGCGCTACGATAAAAACAAAACAACGGAAGAAGATATTCTTGCGCAAGAAGACAAAACAAAATTTGAATACCTAAAAGCCTACCACGCCATGCGACTTGCACTAAAAGAAGTCTCCCCGGAGCGCATAGCCTCGATAATGACAAAAGAGCGTAACGAAATTGCCCGTGTATTTTCTTTATACAAAAACGATGACAGAGTAAAAGAAGAGCTTGAGAAAATAGACATAACCCCTCCGGACAGACATGCATTGGCAAGCAATCTTGGTTCGTTTTCTAAGTTTGGTAATTTGTCTGTTAAAGCACTAGATAAAGTTATCCCATTTTTAGAGGAAGGCTTAACCTATGACAAGGCGTGTGAGGCGGCAGGGTATAACTTTAAAGGCGAAGGAGTAGGCGAAAGGAAACCATTTATATCTCTGGCGCACCTTGCAGAAGAAACCCAATACGACATTACAAGTCCCGTAGCGCGTAGGTCGCTGTCGCAATGCGCAAAAGTAATTAACGGAATTATAAGAGAAATGGACGGGATACCGCCGGCTTATATCAATATCGAGCTTGCCCGTGAAATGGCAAAAACCCATAAAGAACGCCAAGAAGCTGAAAAAGCAATGGACAAAAATAGGGTTGTTAACGAGGGGCTAAAAAATGAAATAAAAGAAAGAGTAGGTTTTGCCCCAAAGCCATACGATATTGTTAAGCTAAAATTGTGGAAAGAGCAAGACGGCAGTTTTGGTGGCAAATGTCCTTATTGCTTGAAACGGCTAGAGTATGAGCAACTATTTGATATAGGCTATGCAGATGTAGACCATATAATCCCATACAGCGACAGCTTTAACGATACGTATAACAATAAGGTTGTAGTACATGCAGCCTGCAACAGACAAAAGGGTAACAAACTGCCAATGCAATATTTGTCCGGTGAAGTGCGGGACAAGTTTGTTGTGCTAGTAAATCAGTCTCGTTTTAGCCCTGCAAAAAAGCGGACATTGTTAAAGGCTGAAATAACAGGAGAAGACAGGGAGAGCTTTACTCAGCGCAACTTGCAGGACACTCAAATGATTTCTCGTTTTATGTATAACTACTTGCGCACGTATTTACAGTTTAGCCCGTTAGAATCTGGGCGCGAACGGAATGTAACTGCTGTAAACGGTGCTGTAACCGCCCAAATGCGCAAACGGCTAGGCATACAGAAAATACGCGAAGAAGGCGATAAGCACCATGCGATAGACGCAGCAGTTATCGCCTGCACTACCCAAGGCATGATTCACGAAATTACAAGATACTCGAAATATAAAGAAACACGGTACTTGAACACTGAAACAGAGTATGGACCGGAAGACAGTTTCCCGGAGCCATACCCTAACTTTGTGTCGGACTTGGAAAGCAACTTAAAATATGTGTTTGTGTCCCGTGCGCCGGAGCGTAACGTTACGGGGGCAGCACATAAGGAGACGATAAAGGGCGTAACACCAGATGGTGGGCTTGTTAAAAAAGTTGCACTGGAAACAGTTAAGTTGGATAAAGATGGCGAGATAAGCGGCTACTATCGTAAAGAGGCAGACCCTGCATTGTATGAAGCAATAACGCAAAGGTTGCTTGACCATGATAATGACCCTAAAAAAGCCTTTGTAGAGCCCCTGGTTAAACCCGGTGGCGACGGACGGGTTGTAAGCAAAATAAAGATTTTGGAAAAGAGTACGCTAAATGTGCCCGTGCATAAAGGTAAGGGACGAGCAGATAACGACAGCCAAGTGCGTACAGATGTGTACTATGTAGAAGGCAAAGGCGGCGGATATTATCTTGTGCCTGTGTACGTGGCGGATACGTTGAAGATGGAGTTGCCGAATAAGGCGATAGTGGCAGCTAAGCCATATGAGGAATGGCCAGAGATGAAGGAAGAAGATTTTTTGTTTTCACTATATCCGAATGATTTGGTGTGGCTGGAGCATAAAAAATCATTACCGCTTAAACTAAATAAACACAATGAGACCGGGAGTTTAGTAGATAAAATTGAGAAAAAGGGAGAGTATTTATATTTTAAAGGTGTTGGCATCGGAGATAGTGCAATGGTAGCAATAAACCATGACAATAGCTATGAGTTTAAAAGTAGCACAAAAACTCTTGTCGCATTTGAAAAATGGGAAGTAGATGTACTTGGCAACATCTCCAAGATAGGCAAAGAGCCACGTAAATGTTTCACCAAATCTAAAGAGGCATAGTATGGCATACCGCAATATTGTCATATCCGGAGATGCATCTCTTACATTAAAATCCAACCAAATGGTCGTAAAAACGGAGAAACAAACGGGGACTATCCCTGTAGAAGACATAGATACCGTTTTATTAGAAAGCCGCCGCAGTTCTGTAAGCACGGCATTACTTAGTGCATTGTCACAAAACGGCACAGCATTATTTGTGTGTGACGAATACCATATGCCATGCGGTGTACTTCTACCATATTTGCAGCATTCACGGCTACTAGAAGTGTCTAAAGCGCAACTTGATTTATCTGAGCCAGCAAAAAAGCAATTATGGAAGCAAATTATAACTGCAAAGATAAATAATCAAGCAGAAGTTTTGCAGCTATGCGGCAAAGAATCTCCAGCACGTGAACTCATGGTTATCGCAAAAAATGTAAAGTCTGGCGATTCAGGCAATTCAGAATCTCACGCAGCTGCAAAATATTTTGTAGCATTGTTTGGCAAAGGCTATACCCGTGGCAACGCAGGTGATAGCCGCAACGCCTGGCTAAACTACGGATATGCAATAGTGCGTGGTTGTGTTGCCCGCACCTTAGCAGTGTATGGTTTTTTCCAAGCTGTTGGATTGCATCACCATTCTCGCTTAAATAGCTTTAATCTTGCAGATGATTTTATGGAGCCGTTCCGACCTATGGTAGATTTATTTGTCGCCCAAAATTGGGAACAGGGCGCAGATTTAACTCCGGATATTAAACGGCGGCTTTTTAACCTTGTTAGCCACAACGTAGAAATAGACACAAAAAAGTACGCCCTGACATATGCCATAGAGCGTACCGTGCAAAGTTTTTCTTCTGCTATACTGGGCAAGCGAAAAGATTTGTTACTGCCATACATAGTACCATTAGAACAACACGAGTATGAGTAGATTTATGAGGATGCTTGTAATGTTTGACCTGCCGGTAAAAACGGCGGCGCAACGTAAAGTTGCCACTAAATTTAGAAAATTCCTAGTTGAAGATGGATACCATATGGTGCAATTCTCAATTTACGCACGGGTGTGCAATGGCACTGACGCTGTGGAGAAGCATAGAAAAAGAATAAACTTGCACCTGCCAGACAATGGCTCCGTGAGACTTTTGACTGTTACAGAGAAACAATATCAAGCAATGGAGGTTTTAGTAGGAGCATTAAAGCCGGAAGAAAAAGAAAAAAAATACGAACAATTGACCCTTTTCGACTAAATTTTTGCGGAAATAATACACCCCCTACAAGCCTGTAACCATTGAAATTACAGGGCTTATAGGGGGTGTATTATACCATACCAAAAATCATTAGGGGGCTACAACGAAATTTGGATCCTTGGATAATATACTGAAATTATACCATACCAAAAATCATTAGGGGGCTACAACGAAAAGTTTTTTGTAAAGCCTGTCCATGTTATTATACCATACCAAAAATCATTAGGGGGCTACAACGATATGTCGTGTTCGGTGTCGCTTATGCGGATTATACCATACCAAAAATCATTAGGGGGCTACAACTGTAGATAATTCATTACCTGCACCACCCGCATTATACCATACCAAAAATCATTAGGGGGCTACAACGAGCAGTTGACCTTCGACTTGGAATACAATATTATACCATACCAAAAATCATTAGGGGGCTACAACTGATAGCATGGTTGGAGTCCAGCTTAGCATATTATACCATACCAAAAATCATTAGGGGGCTACAACCAAGTTTGCGTGTGTGTTGACTTTGCTTGTATTATACCATACCAAAAATCATTAGGGGGCTACAACTAGAAACTGATAGCGGCGAAGCGGAATACCATTATACCATACCAAAAATCATTAAGGGGCTACAACGTTTAATTTTGCACTTTGTAACTCAGAGCGGAAGATAAAAGCGGGGCGTTCGCGCGTTACGAGGATAAAGGATTAGTGCCGCATGAGAGGGTTAGTGCGTCGGTCGGGCTGCTTGCAGACCGTCCGACGTTCTTCCCGAACAAAGGTAATCATCATTTATCCGAAGTCTTAGCGAACGCCCCGCTTTTATCTTCTGCTCGGCTATACTCTTACATCTATTTGACACGTATTGCAATACGTATTAAAATATATCCAGCAACCCAAGGAGGCCACAAATGAAAAGCTATTCGTCGAGAGAAATTATCTCCATACTAGAAGCAGATGGCTGGTACGAAGTCAATCACGAGGGTAGCCACAAGCAATTCAAGCACCCAACGAAAAAAGGCAGAGTAACGGTTAACCATCCTGTAAAAGATATGAATATTAAAACTCTCAAAAGTATCGAGCGCCAGTCAGGGCTAAAATTCTAAAATCAGGAGGTCTATATGTATAAAGACAATTATATTTATCCATGCGTATTTATCTATGAGGAAGAAGGCATCTCCGTCTATTATCCAGATTTAGACGGCTGTGTTACTTTTGGAAATGATGAACAAGAGGCTTTTAGAAACGCAAAGGAAGCCTTAACCATGCACTTATATGGAATGGAACAGGACAGTGACCCAATACCACAATCATCACAAATAAAAGATATTGTTTTAGATAAAAACGAACAAGCACTATTGCTAGAGGTTTCAATGCCTGCCTTTAGAGCCAAGCAGGCTAATAAAATGGTAAAGAAAACGCTAACAATACCAGAGTGGCTTAATATCGTAGCTGAAAATAACGACGTGAACTTTTCTAAACTTTTGCAAAGTGCATTAAAGCAACATTTACAACTTGAAGCATAATGAGAGCCGTATCTGGTCTAGATGCGGCTTTTTTATCGTCTAGTGTACAACCACCTGCACGTCCCCATCTACAAAAACCACTTGCACCGCAGCCCGCCCAGCTCGCCTAACATCGCCATCCTGCAACCAAACTACGTCCGGCATTCTCATACCATCTCCTTCCAGCCGCCGTCCGACTTCGTCCAATACAAACAGCGTAATACTATCCGCATCCCCCACCAAATAAAGCACATCAACCCGCCTTGACAGTTGCACCAACCTACCCACATCCCCAAACTGTGGCCGCTCGGTCAAAATAACCCCATTCGCCCGCCGTACATTAACTCTATCCAAATATCGTAGCACAGCACTTTCCCCACCATTTAACGCACCCGTTATAAGTACATCCCCTCTATGACGAATAACCGAATAATTACCAGCCGTATACAACTCCCGCACCTCAACCCCCAGCGGGTTCTGCCTAACGTAAACCCCAACGGCAAGCAAGGTAACTGCAATAAAAAGCAACCCCAACCTCTTGCGAAATACCATCCCAAAACCACTAAACGCATAAGCAAAAACCAACAACACCAAATACCCAAGCCCAAGTACAACCAAACTACCCCCACCAGTAGGCAGCATAGCAAAAGGCAACCCAGCAAAAAATCCACTAACCACATCGTAAAACCGCAATATGTAATAAACCGTGCCCGCCAAAACACTAGCCCCAGCCATCCAAGCAAGGCCCACCAATGCAAGCACAAACCCCAATACCAAAATAATGCTCGTAGTAGGCGCAATAAACAGATTCCCAATAACGCTATACGTAGCAATTTCATAAAAATGGAAAGCAAAAACAGGATAAGTAGCCGCTACAACCGCAACCCCAAACGCTAAGTGTTTCCTAAAACCCTTTAGCTCCGGGGTTTTTATTTTTGTCAAAAATCTTTCTACCGGCGTAGTCAAGGCCGCAATGCCAAAAACCGCACTAAACGAAAGCTGGAACCCAACATTAAACAAATACAGCGGCTCATACACCAGCAGCAAAACACATGCCCACGATACAGATGTAAGCAGGTCGTAATCTTTATTCAAAATTTTGCCGCCGACCAAAAAAGCACCCATCGTAACGGCTCGCACGGTAGAAACCGCCGCACCTGTCATAAGGCAATAAAGTATCATAACCGACAGCGCAATTATCGCACTCTTACGCTCGGACAAAAGCAGCCCTAACGCCTTATTCAATGCCAGCATTAAAACAGCAACATGCAAGCCAGAAATAGAAAGTATGTGGAATATCCCCATCATGCGATATTGCTGTGCTAAATCTACATTCATGTCCGCACGGTCGCCAAGCACCATCGAGCGCATTACGGCTGCCTCCCGTGGAGGTAGCAAGGTATCGTAAACAGCCGCCAGCCTGTCTCTAAACCCACGCAAAATAACCATAAAAGTAGTGCGGGTTTCGCCCAAAGATACTTCTGTTGGCCAAATAACAGCATCTATCTTCTGTGCCCTAAGGTGCAAAAACTGGTTATATTCCCCCGGGTTTAGCGGGGTGCTAAGCGGTCGCACCTCCCCAGTTACTATAATTTCTTGCCCTAGCGTAGCCCACGGCAAAGTAGGGGAGATGTAAGCCATGTACCTAACACCCTCGTTGCCCTGTATAGTTGCCCGCTGGTTGCCACCCGCCGTTATTCCAATATCCGTTACTCTTCCTGATATACTTAGCTCAGCCGAATATGTGTGAGCAGAATTTAAACTATCACTAACCCGCCAAAGCCCAACAGCAAAAAATAACAAAAACGCAAACACAGGCAAATACTTATAGTGCCTAAATAATCCGGCACACAAAAAAAGCCCTGCCAAAAAGGCAAGACCAATAAGGGGAAGCGAAACATACTTCCCTAAAACAATTCCAAACAGTAAAAATATCAAACCCCAAAGCACAGGGCGTTTCATCACTCGTCCTCCGAGGTTTCTTCAAGTTCCTCAAACGGGATGTAATCTAACATAGCTGTAGGGTCGTATTCAAAGCCCTGCGCAAAGTCCGGCACGCCATGGAAGGAATCCACCCTTGCGGAATCTATAAGAAAAAACACCTGCCGTTGCCCGGAAGAATTGGCCAAAACAGTATTAACAATCGACTTTATCATAATGCGTGCCTGCGCCTGGCCGCCGGTGAAGCGTGTAAGAAAGTCGCCGGAAAGGTTTACGTAAATGCTGCTGGTCTCTTGCATAAGTATTACCGCGCGCACGCGTGTCTCCGGCGGGATAAGATTTATGCTACCTTCAAGGTCGGTACCTTCTATAAGCCTTTCTATGGCAACGCGTGGCCTCTGCTGTGGGTTAGTGTCTACATCAATTGCATCGTAGTATTCACGCACCAAACCTTCGCCAGAGGCATCTAAAAAGTACAGGATAAGCTGTGTATTGGAAATCCGTGCGGAGTTTAATTCGGGTCCGTTAGCTATGGTTATTGGACTTTCTGTTCTTTCCGTTTCGCCAACAATAAAGCGTACTTCGTCTACAAAAGACAGCCCTGTCATGGTTAATGTAATGGCCGACCTAAACAATGCTTCTTGCAATGGTGCCATATCAAAATAAGACTCATCAAATATAAGCACAAGCGTGCTATCTTCCATGTGCCAACCTTGCCATATGCCCCAGTTGTCTTCAATTTCTGGGTTTTGGTGTGGTGGCCACACGCTAACAAGGCGGTTGCTGTTGGGGCCGCCAAGTAAAGACCACATGACATTAAAAATCCATTCATCTCGGTTGCCTTGCGGCCAAGAGCGGTCTTCTGGAGATAGTGTGCCTTCTGCCGGCGAGAAAAAGTACACCTGCATTTGCGTCTGTAAACCAAGATTGATATTGCCTCTGTTTACCGCAACAATAACTACAGTCGCAAGCAAAACGACAGCCAAAGCCACTCCGCCAATAGTTAACCACTTGCGCGACAGAATATCTGCCCATTTTTTATACTGGTTTAAAATAAAATTCATCTCATCACCGCCTTAAAGGGATGCGCACTAAAAAGGTAGTGCCCTCATCTTCTTTAGATGCAACATGCACACTGCCGTTATGCAACAGCACTGTAGAACGGGTTATCGCCAACCCTAAACCCGTGCCCCCGGTTTCTCTATCGCGGGTTTTGTCCACACGGTAGAAACGTGTGAATATTTTTTCCTGTTCTTCGGCAGGTATGCCAATGCCGGTATCTTTTATTGTGATAACGGCCGCTTGGAAGTCCGAATCTATCGTAACCCAAACTGTACCCCCGCGTGGGGTATATTTTATGCCGTTTTCGACGATATTGGAAATGGCCAAACTTAGCTTAATATCGTCGGCATCTATTTGTACTTGGCGCACGGCCTCGTACAGCAGCACAATTTTCTTTTGCTCTGCCAAAGGCGAAAGCCGCTTTAAAATTTCTTCCACCAGCTGGTTTAAGTCTGTTTGGCGAATGTTTAGCCCTTGGTCGCGGCGGTCTATTTTAACAAGTGCCAAAAGGTCGTTAGTGATGTTGGTCATGCGGTCTACCTCTTGGTTTATGTCTTGCATAAACTCACGGTACATTTCTACCGGCACGTTTTCTTCTAACAAAATAGATTCACTCAACACCTTTATCGCAGAAAGGGGCGTTTTCATCTCGTGAGAAACATTGGATACAAACTCGTCGCGGGTTTTGTCTACCTGCTCTAACTTTTCCGACATGCTGTTAAAAGCCTTGGCCAAAATGGCGTATTCGCTCTGCCCTTTTATAGGAATACGCAACGAAAGCTGACCAGTGGCCATGCGCTGTACAACAGAAAGCGTATGCTTCAAAGGGCTTACCAACCGGTAGCTGATTACAATAACCAGCACCATGGATAGTAACCCCACAATAATTGTAGCCAGAATAATCTCTGCTCTTATATCAGATAATGTGTCAAAAATATCTTCTACAGATACAACAAAAAGAACCGCCCCCACACGGTCGCTGATTTGGTCGAAAACGCTAACGGCAACGTTTAGCACATATCTGTCACGGTAGACACGAAAAGTGTCATTTCCATTTAATGCACTAAGGACTTCGGGCAGAAACATGGTTTGCCCAACACGCATAAGTAATGTGCCCTCGTTAGAATCCGCAACGACTCTTGCGCTGTCGTCAAAAACAAGGATGCGTAAACCCAGGGCGTTGGAACGCAACGCAATAGAGTTTTGCAAACGCTGTTGCGCAGGCTGGTCCAAGCCGTCAAAGCTGTGCACTCCCGCAACATAGTCCGCTATTGTAATGGCAGATGTGCGCACTTCGTTAACCCGGGAGTCCAGGTAATATGATTCTATCGAGTTCAAAATTATTATAAGAAAGGTTACAAGCAGCATGAGTATAAGCCCAACATAACCGGCGGCAAGTTTAAACCGTATGCTGCTAAACCACGGCAGTTTATCTGAAATAGTAACCCACTCCCCATTTAGTAAAAATGTATTTTGGGTCAGAAGGGTTTTCCTCAATTTTTTCTCTTAAACGGCGCACATGAACATCTACGGTGCGTACATCACCTGAGTTATCGCCCCAAATTTTTGTAAGCAAAACCTCGCGGGTATAAACGCGGCCGGGGGTTTTTGCCATATATTCTAGCAAGTCGTACTCTTTTGCGGTGAGTACAACTTCATGCGTCAAAACAGTTGCCTGCCTTGCGTCCATGTCTATAGTGAGGTCGCGCACAGTAAGTATATTGCTGGACACCGGCGCTTTGTCTTTTGCAGCACGGCGCAAGATGGCCTTTATGCGGGCCTTTAGTTCCAAAATGTTAAACGGCTTGGTTATATAGTCATCGGCACCGTATTCCAGCCCCATTATTTTGTCCATATCGTCGCCTTTGGCCGTTACCATGACTACGGGTACCGCACTAAATTCACGGATTTGCTGGCAAATTTCTGTGCCTTCAATTTTGGGCAGCATAACGTCTAGGATAATAAGGTCGTAGGAGTTTTTGTGTACAAGCTCCATTGCCTCTTCTCCGTCGTAGGCGGTGTCTACTTGCATGCCGTCTTGCTCCAAGCTGAATTTGATACCTTTTACGATATTCTTTTCATCGTCTACTACCAAAATGTATGCCATTTTAATCTAACCTCCAGTGGAAGGGATAGTGTTTATGAAAAAAGTGTATTTTCTTATATTATATCTATTGGCACTGCAAATTACCAGTGTTAATGCGCAAGAGCAGGAATTAAGTTACACATCCGAAGCCGTAGTTGTAATGGAAGCGCAAACGGGGATGATTTTGTATGCAAACAATGCAAACGAAATGCTGTACCCCGCAAGTATTACAAAAGTAATGACAGCCCTTGTTGTGCTGGAGCAAGTGGAAAATTTAAGCGAGCGAATTGAATTTTCCGAAAATGCAATTGCTTTGACGCCGCGCAATACCAGCCATATTTCTATGGATGTTGGCGAAACGCTAACCGTTTACCAAGCCCTGTATGGCCTTATGTTAAGCAGCGCAAACGAAGTTTCTGTTGCGTTGGCAGAATTTGTTGCGGGCACGGTAGAAGATTTTACAGAGTTAATGAACCGCCGCGCACGCGCTTTGGGCGCAAACAACACATTTTTTGCAAACCCAAGCGGCTTGCCTGCCGAAGGGCATGTTACCACCGCATATGATATGTCGCTTATCATGCGAGAGGCAGTAAGGCACCCTTTTTTTGTGAGCTTAATTTCTACGCTGCGTTACGATATTCCGCCAACGGAACGCCAACCGGACATACGGGCATTGCTTAATACAAACAGGTTGATACAGCCGGGGCCCACATTTGATGAAAGAGTAATAGGTAGCAAAACAGGCTGGACAACTGCGGCCGGTAATACCCTTGTTACCTACGCGGAAGAAAACGGCCGGCAGGTTATCGTAACGGTGCTGGGCGGCAATTCCTCCGGTACATTTGAAGACACATCTGGGTTGCTGGATTTTGCATTTGGGTTAACATTTGAGCCAACAAGAGTTTTTGAAACAGCGCTTAACACGCCCAATGTGCCTGTGTTTGAAAATATAGACGGCGTAAGAACCGAAACAGGCAGGCTAACCCTTGCAGCGGATAACGATATTTATATAGACTTACCGCCTGGTTTTGATGCAAGGCAGTTGCGTTTTGTGCCATCTGTACCGCAAGCGGTTGCGCCGCCGGTGGTAGCGGGGGCAGCATTGGGCAGTGTGGCGATATTTATTGGAGATTATCCGCTGGGTACGGCTATTTTGCGTGCGGTAGCGGATGTAGAAGCACATACGCCGGTTGTGCATGCACCACAGGTGCCGGATACGATGCTTGTGGAATTACCCGTGTATCAAAGCGGTGGTTACACCTATACAGTCGAAACACCTCTTATCCCGGAAGAATTTTTCCCAGCGTTGCTGATACCGTTGGTGGTGGCCGTTATATCTTTTGGCATAACAATTATTGTGCATTTTGCCAAACGAAAAAAGCGCACAAGGAGAATGCTCCATGCGCGCTATGCTAGGTATCCGAATTATTATAGGTATAGGTAAGCATGCGGGCGAAGCCCGTGCCAAGGAATGCGGGGTGAAGTTTTATACCGCCGTATTATTATAAGGTATACTATCTATATACACAGTGTCGGGGCAAACGTCTACTTCCATACCACCATTTGGCGGATACCATGTAGGCGCACCATTAATAAGTTCGACAGCATTGAATTTTGCAGGGTTTCTTAAAAACTCAAAAACTCCAAACAAGCTACTTGACATGTCGTATACTCGCTGTTCCCCGTTATTAAAAGTCAAAAGCATTCTATACCCATTAAGCGTTTGCACCTCTTTTGCTCGTATCATTCCCAAAACCTCCTTAGGGCTTGATTCTAAAGCGGATCTATTCTATAGACATTTTCTCCGTTGCGGGCAAGTTCCCAGTTTGCAAGTATCTCGTCTTTTCTGTATTCAATCCACGCCTGTACTAACCTCAATTGCTTTTTGGGCAGTGCACCCTGCATTATTTCACCTTCGGTGTCTAAAACGGCATTATTGTTTTGATATTTGACATGCACATGCGGCGGGTTATGGTCGTTGTAATTCATTGTAATAATGATACCATAGAACATAGATATTGTAGGCATTGTCTCTCCTCCTTATGCGTCTATTATAGTATAGTGGCATGCTGGTAACAACAGTTTTTGGGTTGAATAGTGAGCCAGAAATGAAAGGCCCTCTAGTTTTTTGAATCGGAGCGCACAGATAAAATGCGGGGTTGAGCGCTTTTGCCCAAAACGACAAAACATTTGTTCGATATAATAGAGATTAAAAGAAAACGCCATGTTCTTGTTCCATAACAGTTTTAAATTTCTCTGCTTTTTGTTCAAAGCCTGCTCTGCTAAATGCCAAGTAGGCTTCTTTGCATAGAGGTAAGGCTTCTTCAGTATCACCTAGTTTATATAATGCCAGCCCTTTGTTGCCCAAGAAATTGCCTAAAAGGGCAAACTCATTGATGCTATAGCAAAGTTCTAAACCTTTGCATGCAACAGTTAAAACATCTTCAAATTGCTCTTGCTCTAGTAATAA
>Ga0123355_10000970_pt1 | contig 39709 bp, 38 predicted proteins | sample TergutEmb28metaG_3_FD_89872 | JGI IMG/M metagenome (GOLD analysis project Ga0123355, IMG submission 89872) | Embiratermes neotenicus P1 segment gut microbial communities from Petit-Saut dam, French Guiana - Emb289 P1 | ecosystem: Host-associated > Arthropoda: Insects > Digestive system > Gut ...
GAGAGCGTGCGTGAGTTCGTGGGCCATGACCGGTTCCTGCTCTTCCATCGCGACCCAGTCGAGCAGATTGACCGTTTTCGTCTTGGGATCGTAGTAGCCGGCGACTTGTTCGCGAAGCAGGGCGACGAGAAATGTTTCGAGATTGAAATCGCGCGGGAGGAGCCCGAACTTTTTCAGCACGAGTTCGGAGCGCCGCAGACGCTGCGTGTCTTCGTCATTGACGTGCTTGGTGAGATAGGAGACGACTTCGTCGCGGCTGGTCAGCCTGCGCTTCACCTCGTGCTTGACAGGAAGCCCGGTTTCTTTGCTGTCAAATTGCAGGATTTCGTCGACCGAGTGGAAGAGCTCTTCAGCCTGGCGGGGAGTGATCTTGACGTCGGTTTGTGATTCGTCCTGGGAAGGCTTGGCGGGTTCCTGCGCCGACTGGGATTGCTGGGCAGGCTTATCGGGTGCTTGCTGGTCTTGTGCAGTCAGTGAGAGTGGCCAAATCGCTGCCAGCAGCGCGACTGCCAAAAGCAACCGGACAATCCGTGAGGGGGACACTTCAGGGCTATTCATTGAGATTGAGTGTACTCGTTTCCTTATACTTGGGTCATGAACGCATCGAAGACTGTCAATTTGTGGACTTCGACGGAACATGTGCGCGACTACCTGGGGCGTGCCGATCAGATTTCGCATCGCAAGGAAGGCGAGGCGGCGCTGCTGGAATTCATTCCCTCAGGGACCCGGCGGATTCTCGATTTAGGAACGGGCGACGGGCGGTTGCTCGCCCTGGTTCGAGCCGAGCATCCCGAGACCGAAGCGATGGCGGTGGATTTTTCTCCGGCCATGCTGGAGGCGGCGCGGGAGCGGTTTGCGGCGGATTCTCGCGTCAAAGTTGTGGAGCACAATATGGATTCGGTGCTGCCGGCGCTGGGTACGTTTGATGTGGTGATTTCCAGTTTTGCGATTCATCATCTGATGCATGAGCGGAAGCGGGCGTTGTACGGGGAGATCTTCGGCAGGCTCGATTCCGGTGGCACGTTCTGCAATCTCGAGCACGTCTCGTCGCCGAACGAGCGGTTGCATGAGGAGTTTCTGCACCGCATAGGATTTACGGTCGAGACGGAGGATCCGTCGAACAAGCTGCTCGATGTCGAGACGCAGCTGGGTTGGTTGCGGGAGATTGGTTTTGAGGATGTGGACTGTTGCTGGAAGTGGCGGGAGTTGGCGCTGTTGGTGGGAAGGCGGGCGTAGCTTTCTTTGGCCGCCCCCAGGCCGGCAAATTCCTAAGTTGTGGCGATTCTCATGGTAGTTACTTGCTGGACAATCCATTCGCCGGCTTCGCGTGTGCCCAACAGACCGCCGATATCGGGCGTGGTCTTTTTCTGGCGGACTCCTTCGAGCACCGCGGCTTCAATCTTGTCGGCTTCTTTCTCGGATCCCAAATGCCGCAGCATCATGGCTGCGGTCAAGATCGCGCCAAAAGGATTCGCCTGATTTTTTCCCGCGATCGGCGGGGCGGAGCCGTGAACCGGTTCGAACATGCTGGTGCGGCCGGGGTGGATGTTTCCGCTGGCGGCCATGCCGAGGCCTCCCTGGAGCGCGGCGGCGAGGTCGGTGATGATGTCTCCGAACATGTTGTTGGTGACAATCACGTCGAACTGGCGCGGGTCGCGCACCATCTGCAGGCAAACCGCGTCAACGTACATGTGCTGCGCGGTGAGCTTCGGGTATTCCGCGCTGACGTCCTGGAACACCCGCTGCCAGAGGCCCCCGGCGTGGGTCATGGCGTTGGACTTATCGCACATCAGGACTTTCGAGCGTGGAGAGCCATCGAGCTTGGTGTGCTTTTGGCAGTACTGGAATGCGTAGCGGATGATGCGCTCGACGCCTTTGTGAGTGTTGATGTCTTCCTGCGTGGCGATCTCGTCAGGAGTTCCCTGCTTGAAGACTCCGCCAGCGTCGGTGTAAACACCTTCGGTGTTTTCGCGCAGGACAACGAAGTCGACGTCTTTGGGCTGGACGCCTTTCAGCGGGCAGAGGCCGGCGTCGAGCAGGCGGACCGGGCGGACGTTCGCGTAAAGGTCCATCTTGAAGCGCATGCCAAGGAGAATTTCTTTGGCGTGGATGTTGGTCTTGACGCGGGGATCTCCGAAGGCGCCGACGAGGATGCCGTCGAAGTCGCGGGCGAGCATGGCAAATCCGTCTGCAGGGACAGTCGTTTTGTCGCGCAGGTAGCGGTCAGCGCCCCAGTCGAATTCCCTCAGATCGACAGCGGCACCCGTGGCCTGAACGACGTTTACGGCTTGCGGAATGACTTCTTTGCCGATACCGTCGCCGGGGATGACGGCGATGCGCTTGCGGGGTGATGTGACGTTCACGCAAGCAAAGTAACACAAAGACAAACGGTCTATGATGGATCGAACGCTTGCGCACCGAGAAACTAATCTCGCATCACGCAATGGCCACGGACATCAAGAGCTCGCGGCAGTGAAATTCCGTGCACGCGTACCGCGATTCGTGGATCCTGTCAGCTGGTCGAGGCATCTTATTGCGTTCGCTATAATCGAACCTACGTTATGGGGCTGACCGCGCTTCAACAACACGGCGAGGATCTGGGTGCGGCTGCCGAATATCGCGGCGCTTGGACAGTGTCGCGATTTGGCGATCCACAGGCGGAGTTTGTCGCATTGCGCGACTCGTGCGCCGTGTATGACCTGGGGTACCGGGCGAAGATCTCACTGACCGGCGGGGACCGGGTGCGGTGGTTGAATGGAATGATCACCAACAACATTCGCGACCTTGCTGCCGGACAGGGAGTGTACGGGTTCCTTCTGAATCCGCAAGGACACATCCTCGGCGATCTTTACGCCTACAATCGCGGACAATCGATCACGGTCGATACCGATTTGAGCCAAGTCGAGAGGCTGCTGGCTGTGTTTGATCACTACATCATCATGGATGATGTAGAAGTGACGAGGTTATTCCCCCCGGACGAAGGGGTGCGGGGATCCACGGATCAGGGAGCGGCGGACGCCCCGTTTCCCCGGGAAGTTACGGCGCTTGGGATCGCTGGACCGAAGGCGCGCGACGTGATGGGGAAAGCAGGAATGGAAATTCCGGACTTAGGGCCGCTACAGCTTCGCGAGATCCAGTGTAATTCTGAGTTTGGGTCTGTGGATTACACGGTTGTGCGTACTGACGAGGGCACCGAATCCTATGAAATCTGGCTGGCTTCCGAGCATGTGAGACCTCTGTGGAAGGCTCTGGTCACAGCGGGGGCCGCGCCGATCGGCTTCGAAGCTCTGGAACTGCATCGAATGGTTGCGGGGATTCCGCGGTATGGAGTCGACATCCGCGAGCGTGATCTGCCGCAGGAGACCGAGCAGGCTCGAGCCTTGAACTTCAACAAGGGATGCTATATCGGGCAGGAGATCGTCGAGCGCATTCGATCGCGCGGCGCGGTGCATCGGAAGTTCTCGGGATTTCTGGCAGAGGGCGGCGGCGAGGCGATTGCCCCGGCGACCAAGATTGTAGCGGGCGAGAAGGAAGTCGGCGAGATTACCAGTGTGGCCACGATTCGCGCCGGCCGTGCCGCCAAGAGGGTGGCTCTGGGGTACATCCGGCGCGAAGTCGGGACGCCCGGACGCGAAGTACTGATCGCTGGAGTGAAGGCTCAAGTGATTCCGTTACCGGTCCCTCGCGATATGCTGGCTCAGGAGAACTCGCACGCCCGGCATTCTGCGTGATCGACTCTTTAATTTTGACTTTGGATTTGGGGAACGACTTATGGCTGAGAAAAAGAATGATTCCGGTTTCACAGTGACCGACCGGCGGTTGTTCACGTCGGATGGGGAGTTGCGCTCCGACGTACCCGAAGAAGTTGAGCAGCCGAAGGCTGCTATCCCGCCTTCTCCAGCAAAAGACGGGGGAGATGTAGGACAACAACAGCCTGCCGGATCGCAGAGCGCACCCGCGGCTTCGGACGGGCTGGATCGCGAGATGCCGACTCCTCCTTCCAGCGCCGAACAGGAGGCGCAAGCGGCGGCTTACGAGCAATCATCACGCGATCTCGACAAAGAAGTTGAGTTGAGCGGGCAGTCGGCGAAGGATTTCGAGATCACCTTCGAGCGCTTTCTGGCTTCGCTTTACATGACCGCGATGCTACAGCTTGGACTCATGCGTCAGCAGGGCGAGCAACCGCGCGTGGACATCATCGGAGCGCGGCAGACGATCGATACACTTTCCCTCATCTCTGAAAAAACCAAGGGCAATCTTACGGCGAGCGAAGCGAATTTTTTGCAGAACAGTCTGTATGAGCTGCGCATGGCTTATGTGGAGGTAACAAACGCACTGGCGCGTCCGCCGCAAGCCGGGCCCGTGACTGGAATAACGGGACGTTAAGACGGGAAAGATGAAAGCGACTTTGACGGTGTTAGGTAGTGGGACGTCGATGGGCGTGCCCACTTTGGGGTGTGACTGCGCGGTTTGTCACTCGACAGATCCCCATGACCGACGGACGCGGCCGTCGATCATGGTGGAGTACGGCGATAAAGTGGTCCTGATCGATACCACACCGGATTTTTACGCGCAGGCAGTGCGCGAGAAGATCACCAAGATCGATGCGGTGTTTTACACCCACACCCACGCCGACCACATTCTTGGGATCGACGACCTGCGGCCCCTGAGCTACAAGCATAAGCCGGAGAAGCTTCCCCTTTACGCGCGGCCGGATTCAGCGGCGTTTCTGCGTAAAATGTTCAGCTACATTTTTGATGGCGACTACAAATTTGGCGGCCTGCCTCTGGTGGAGTTGCATCCGATCGATGGGCCGGTCGAGGTATTTGGAGTGGAGTTTGAACCGGTCATCGTGATTCATGGCGAGACGCAGATATATGGGTATCGATTTGGCTCAGCCGCGTACTTGACCGATCACAGTGAGATTCCGGAGTCGTCGCTGGATCAGCTTCACAACCTGGATATTCTGTTTCTGGATGCGCTGCGCCATAAGCCGCATCCGACGCACTCGACGGTAAAGAATTCGCTTGCCATTGTGGACCGGTTGCGGCCGAAGCGGGCGTTCTTTACGCACATCTGTCACGATCTGGGGCATGAGGAGACCAATCGGACACTGCCAAACCATGTGCGGTTGTCGTATGACGGGATGAAGCTGGAGTTTGAGGTCTAAATGGATGATGGATGAGTTTTGATTGCTGATCGAAAACCTTGGCCGGGGTCGGTCGTGGGTCTTCCATCAACCTTCACACCATCATCCATCATCTGCAATTCCTTCGGAATCCATGCAGGTTTTTCACAAACCCGAGGATGTCCCTGTCGGTTACGGCCCCACCTTTGTCAGCGTTGGGAATTTTGACGGGGTGCATCGGGCGCACGCGAAGGTGCTGGGCGAGATCGTTTCGCGGGCGCGGGCGGGTGGGGGAAAGTCTGTGGCGGTTACGTTTGAGCCGCATCCGACGCGGATTTTGCAACCCGAGGCGGGGTTGAAGTTGATCACGCCGACTCCGGAGAAATTGCGCTGGCTTGAAGGAACGGGAATCGATGCGGTGCTAGTACTGCCTTTTGGGCGCGATCTGTCCCTGATGACGCCGCGGCAGTTTGCCGAACGCATTCTGAAAAAGAAATTGCATGCCCGCGAGGTGCATGAGGGGTTCAACTTCCGCTTTGGGCACAAGGCGGCCGGCGACGTGAACACCCTGGCAGAGTTCGGGCGAGAGATGGGATTCGAGGTGAAGGTCTATCCCGAGATGAGGCTGCGCGGAGAGAGCGTGTCGAGCAGCCAGATTCGGAAGTTGATTGCTGCGGGGCGAGTGAGCCGGGCCCGCCACTTGCTGGCGCGTCCATTTTGCATTCTCGGTGTGCCGGGGCGGGGGCGAGGCTACGGGTCAAAGTACACGGTGCCGACCATTAATTTGGCGCGCTATGAGGAGCTTGTGCCGCACGACGGCGTTTACGTGACTTGGACTCGCGTGGGATCGGAGCGGTTTGATTCGGTGACGAACGTGGGGAATCGTCCGACCTTTGGCACGGAGTTGTTTGCAATTGAGACGCATTTGTTGAATTTTCATCCGATTGAGTTGACGCCGGATACGGAAGTGGAGATTTGTTTTCTGGAACGGCTACGGGATGAGATTAAGTTTCCGTCGGTCGAGGCATTACGCGAGCAGATCGCGCACGATGTGAAGAAGGCGCGGCGGTACTTTCATTTGCTGAGACGAGGAGGGGGCTAAAGTCCCCTGTTTCTCCCCAACAATTCTTTTCGCGGCCCTTGAAGGCGTCTTCCACCTTGGCGCCAGCATCCGAACTCAAAAGCCCACATCCTAACGTCGTTCTCGGCACTGCAATCCCCACTTGTCGCGCACAGCAGGGGCCAGAAAGGGGCATCCATTCTGGATTTCTTCGTCACTTTACGAACGTTAGGCCGTGGGGGACGGCGTGCGGGAACACGTACGCGTATAGCATGACGATCACTCCCACAATTGAGCACAGCGCTACCGAGTGCCACCAGACGAAGCGGAAGATAATGCCTTCGTTGCCGACTTGTTCGGTCGCTGCCGTTGCGATGGTGATCGATTGGGCGTCGACCATTTTGCCCATGACTCCGCCGGCGCTATTGGCGGCAGCCATCAGGACGGGATCGATGCCGAGCTGTTGCGAGGTAATGCGTTGCAGGCTGCCGAACAGAGCGTTCGAGGAGGTGTCGCTGCCGGTCAGGGCGACGCCCAGCCATCCTAAGAATGTTCCGAAGAAGGGATAGAGCCAACCGGTGCGCGTAAAGGCCAGGCCTAGGACTGCATCGAGACCCGAGTAGCGCGTGACGAAACCCAGGCCCAGCATGAATGAGATCGCGAGCATCGCCAGGCGCATGCGGACGCAGGTTCGCCAGAAGATCTTTATGAGCTTCGCCGGGCTCACGCCTAGCAGCAGGCCTGAGACGATCGCGGCAAGGAAGCAGCCGGTACCGGTGGCGGAGAGCCAGTTCAAGTCGAAGCGCGCGGCCTCTGGCGTGGGCTTGGCGACGACGGGAGTAGCACGCGAGATGGCGTTGTGCAGGAAAGGGACGTCCCATCCCGGCGGGCCGGGGCGTACTTTGCCGTCGGCCAGCATCACTTTGAAAGCTGGAGTGGTGGCCTGGTTCATCGCCAGCTTCACCGATGGCAATCCCCACACGAGCACGAAGAGCGAGAGGACGAAGAAGGGCATCCACGCCTTCAGGACTTGCGGAACCGTGTATTTGCGAGTCTTGACATATCCGTCGTATTCCTTTGCCTGCCACTCGGTGCCGATTTGATCGGCGAATTCGGCAGAGGGAGCAGGAACCGCTACCGGCTTATCGTCGTAGTCGAAGCGCCAGATTCGTTTCGGCTTCCAGACGCGGAGGAAGATCAGGGTCGCGACGATGGAGACTGCTCCCGCCATGATGTCGACCAGGTTGCTGTCGACGAAGTTGGACCAGAAGAATTGAGTCAAGGCGAACGAAACGCCGACGACTAGAATCGCCGGCAGGACTTCAAACGTGTCCTTCCAGCTCACCATCGTTTTCACCAGCCAGAATGCGACGATGATGGCGGTGAATGGGAGAATACGTCCGATCATGGCGTTGAGATCGGATTCGGGCAGCGACGTGACGGCGGCGAGGGTGTGGACGGGCGTGCCGATCGCTCCCCAGGCTACGGGCGCGGTGTTGGCGATGAGGTTCAAGGCTGCGGCGTGGAAAGGCCGGAAGCCGAGGCCGATCATGAACGCGCCCGCGATGGCGACGGGGGCACCGAATCCGGCAGCGCCTTCGATAAAGGCCCCGAAGCAGAAAGCCACCAGCAGGACTTGCAGTCGACGGTCGGAAGTGATTCCGGCGACCGATTCTTTCATGATCTCGAACTGTCCGGTTTCGACAGAGATGTCGTAGAGGTAGACCGCGGCGAGAACGATCCAGGCGATTTTGAGGATTCCGAACGCGACGCCGTAGCCGAAGCTGATGGCAGCAAGGGCGGCAGGCATGCCGAAGAAGATGATGGCGACCAGAACCGCGGTCGACGCTCCGGCGATGGCACACCAGTGCGGCTTTACCTTGAATCCGGCGAGCAGGCCGAGGAGAACGATGATGGGCAGCGCGGCGACCATCGTGGAGAGCCACCAATGGCCGAACGGATCGTACACCTGTGTCCACTGCATCCCGACCTCCGGGGGACGAAGACGACTGCAAGGGTGGCGGATATGGTAACACTGACGCCTGGTTCGGAGAGTGCTGTATGTTTCCTACTCAATCGGGTCGACCATCACAACCTCGCGATCCGCCGTTGCCCTTCCCGGCAGTTGCACGATCACGATCGCTGAGAGCACCAGCACAATCCCTAGCGTTTGAATTGGGTGCACGCCTTCCCTCAGGAAAATCGCGGCCAGCAGAATCGAAAAAACCGGCTCGAGGCAACTTGCAATGATGGCTCGAGTCGGCCCGAGGTATTGCAGGCCGAGGAAGTAGAGCGAGAACGATCCGAGCACCGAGATCATGGAAAAGATGAAGAGATAGACCCATTGGACCGGTGTGTAGTGTCCGATCTTCCATGGCGGATTGACGACCAGCCAGAAGACGGAGGCGGAGATCAGCGTCCAGACGAGGACGCGCCAGCGGTCGTGGCGGGCCAGGATGCGGTGTCCGCCAAGGTTGTAGAAGGCGAAGGAGAACGAGGCCAGCGTAGCGGCGATGAGGCCGTAGGTGTCGAGCTGGAGCTGCGCCCTCGAAGGCCCGCCGATTATGCCAATGGTCAGCGAGATGCCCACGATGGCGACGGCGACCGCTCCGACTTTTTGCAGCGAGAGCTTTTGTTGTCCGCGCGCAACTACGTAGAAGAGCACCCAGACCGGCGCAGTGTATTGCAGGACGATGGCGATGGCGACGCTCGTCCGCTGGATGGCGAGGTAATAGAAGTAATTCGAGGCGGCCACGCCGAGCATGCCGAGGATGAGGCATTGGATCAGATCGCGTGTGGGCAGCCCGATACGCCGCCATCCGCCGCGCTCTTTATAGGGAAAAGCTAGCACCGGAAGCAGCACAAGCAGGGAGAACGTGGTTCGGGTTTGCGACAGGATGAGCGGGTCGATCGGATGCAGGGCTTCGCCCGCAAGCGGGAGTTTGCCAGTGAAGACGGCGCGGCCCAGGGCTGCGGAAACTCCCCAGAGAAAGGCGGCGGAGCCTATGAACAAATATCCGCGCAGGGGGTGAGCTCGATTGGAAGTTGCGGCGTTCAGGATTCGGGTACCGAATCCGATGATGGGGCTGGGTCGAGGAGTTGGTCAAGCAGGGCAGGATCGAATCCAGTAATGACTGCTTCGTCGATGACCAGCGTGGGGGTCTCGTTGGAGGCATGGATCTCAGTCATGGTGCGGCGGTGCTCGGGGTTACTAACATCGCGTTCTTCGAACGCAAGTTCGTGGGCCTCAAGGTAGATGCGCATGAGTTCGCAGGAGAGGCAGCCGGGTTGGGTGAAAAGAAGAATGTGCATATTCAATCGATGCTGTGGCGTCCCTCCGGGACTCGCCACTTTCCTTCGGCTGCCCAGCGCTTGCACGCTGAGCTGACCAGTAGCGCCCCTTCGGACTCATGCCCTCCGCTAACCTGCTCTACCGGGCCTCGTCTTTGAGGTGCTCGATCTCAATTTCGATCTTCGCTGTTTTCTCCAACATCGCCGAGACCGAGCAGTACTTTTCTTTCGAGAGTTTGACCGCATCTTCTATGGACTTGCGTGAAACTTTACCTCCCACGCGGTATTTGAGCTTGATTTCGGTATAGACCGCGGGATAGCCCTGGGCACGCTGACCCTCGGCGCTGACTTCCAGGCTGGTGAACGGCTCCCGCTTCTTTTTCAGGATCCCGACGACGTCCGACGCCGTGCAGCCGCAGAGGGCGATTAGTACCAGCTCCATCGGACTGTTGGCCGTTTTTTCCGTCGCGGTGTCCATCACGACTGCGTGGCGGGAGGTGGCTTCGGCGATATAGCGTTCATTGTCAGACCAGATTACCTTGGCGGATATCACGGGTCATCTCCGGTTGTCTGTGCTGGGTTCGGGGTGGATGAGGACGCGGAACAGCTCCGGCGCGTCCTGCTTGAAGCGGATTTCGAGCTCGGTTTGGATATCGTGCACTCTCGCCAGCGAGAGATCGTCGGGGAGGGTGCAGTGGCATGAGAGGAACAGGCGGCCGCGGACTCGCTTGAAGATGAAATCGTGGACATCGAGGATCTCTGGGAATTGCGAGGCTACGGTCTTGAGGCGATGTTCGAGTTCGGCGTCGCCGACCAGCGATTCGGGACGTTCGATCGTTGCCGGTTCGCTTTCAATGTGCGTGATGATGTCGGCAATCTCGGGCAAATCGTGGCGCATGTCCGCCTCGAGCTCGGTGACCTGGTCGTGGGCCTCTTTCAAGCTCATGCGCTCGTCGAGTTCGACGTGCTGCTCGACGTGCAACTGGCCAGCGAGATCCTGGACGCTGATGTCGTGAACGTTGAGATTCCGGTGTGTTGCCACGGCGCGGATGCGGTCGAAAATGTTCTCGCTGCGTTGCGCCCGCGGCAAGGGTTGCACGGTGACGTCGGCGTCGGGAAGGATGCGGTGCACCGCATCCGTCACGGCCGCGACCAGCTGGCCCGAGCGCTGGAAGGTGACGGAGCGCGCGAGGCCGATGGCGAGGTCGGCGAAGTAACGGTTTCCGGCGTGGCGAATGCGGATGCGATCGACTTCGAGGACGCCGTCGACGTGCAACACGGCGTCGTAGATTCGCGAGCGCACGCCGGGAGGAGCCGCATCGAGAAGTGCGTCGATGGTGCGGCCCGCCAGGCGCCAACTCACCGAAACCACGACTCCAGCGACGAAGAGCGCGGCTATCGGATCGGCGTGGCTCAGCCATTCGATGTGATACGTCCGGCCTGCGAGAACCAGAAGCAGTCCTAGAATTACCACGCCACCCGACCAGATGTCGGTCGAGAAATGCAGGGCGTCAGCCTCAAGGGCTTGGCTCTCGTACTTTGTGGCGATACGTCCCAGGGTGCGCGAACGCCACCAGTCGATCGCCATCGAAAACAGCATGACGGCAAACGCGGCGATAGACGGTTCGATTTCGATGTGTCGGAAGAAGAGGCGGTGCCCGGCTTCGTAGATGATCCAGGCGCAGGTGAGAAGCAGAAGACCGGTCTCCACGAAAGCGGAGAAGTTTTCGACCTTGCCGTGGCCGTATTGGTGATCGGCGTCGGCGGGCTTGTCCGACAGCCGTACCGAAAAAAAAGTAAGGACTGAAGCGATCAGATCGAGCCCGGAATGGGCCGCTTCAGAAAGGATACCCAAGCTGCCGGTGGTGAAGCCAACGACTACCTTAAGCCCGGTGATGACGACTGCGGCCAACACGGAGTTCCCCGCCGCGGCGCGTTTCTCGGCCCGCATCAATTCCGAGGACGAAAGGGCAGGCGTACTAGACACTTCAGAATTATCGCTGGTGACGGTGGAGCGGGACAAGGCAGTTGAGGAATTCAGTCATTGAGACGTTGCGTCGAATCAACTAACCCGATCCCCCGGCCAGGTTCGCCAAGCGCGATGTCCTTATCTTTGCTTCCATCTCTCAACGCTTCCATTCCTCCAGGGTCGCGGCAAATGACCGGTTCTGTGCTAGGATTTCTGCTTGGTATTTTCACCTTTCTGGTGGACCAATCCTGGAGGATTAAGACTTATGCGCAAGAGTTGGCTGTTGTGTGTTCTCGTCGGAACGCTGGCTTGGGGACAAGCCGTGCCAGCGGCGCCTCCGCCACAGCCGGCCGGGGCTCCGATGGTCATGGGAGGCAAAACGCAAGCGCCACCCGATACGTCGGCATCGGTTCCGGCCGCGGCGGTTGTAATCACCATTGACGGAGTTTGTCCGCCGCAACCGAAGCCTGCGCCCAAAGGCGCGGCAATAAAGCCAGCGGCGGACACCAAGACAACGGCTCCCAAACCTTCACCCGCAGACTGCAAGACCACCATCACCAAGGCTCAATTCGAGAAGCTCGTCCAGAGCCTCGCGCCCAACGCCACGATGCAGCAGAAGAAGCAACTGGCCAGCATGCTGCCACGGTTGATTGCGATGTCGGCTGAGGCGAAGAAACAAAGCATGGATAAAAGTGACGCTTATAAGGAAACCGTCAAGTTCGCGCAGATGCAGATTCTGACCAATGAACTCCTGCGGAAAATCCAGGACGATGCGGGGAACATTCCACCAGCCGACATCGCGAGCTACTACAAAGCGCATCAGGACGTGTTTGAGCAGTTCAACGTCGACCGGCTATTCGTCCCTCGAACCAAGCAGGGTGAACCGGAAGCCAGGGAAGACGACGACAAGGATTCGAAACTGACCGACGAGCAGAAAAAGGCCAAAGCAGATGCCGAGAAGGCCAAAGCTGGGGCCAATGAGCAGGCCATGACCAAGCTGGCCGATGATCTGCGGGCCCGGGCTGCAGCGGGAGAAGACATCGTAAAGCTGCAGAAAGAAGCTTTCGCGGCCGCGGGAATGAAGATCGAATCGCCCACGGTGAACTTGCCCAACGTGCGCCGTTCGGGTTTGCCGCCGGGACACACCGCGGTCTTCGATTTGAAAGTGGGGCAGGTCTCGCAGGTCATCAGCGATGCAGGCGGACACTACATCTACAAGATCAACAGCAAAACTGTGATGACGCTGGACCAAGCCACGAACGAGATCACGGCGAAGATGAAGAATGATCGCATGCGGGAAGAGATGGAAAAATTGAACACCTCCTACCACGCGCAAAACAATCCTGAGTATTTCGGCCCGGATGCAGCTCCGATGCCGCCCGCGCGGGGAGTGCGTCCGCGGCCGGGCACGCCACCGGCAACGCCCGCAGCTCAGCCCATGGCGCCTCCGGCGTCTCAGCCTCAGGCCACAAAACCGGACTAACCGAACGCAATGGCCAAACCTGTTGTGGTGGTGACCGGCGTCTCGGGCAACCTTGGCACCAGGCTGTTGCCGCTGCTGGGGAGTTTTTCGGTGATTGGGGTGGACGTAACTCCACCCCGAACCGGTTCCGAGCTGCAATTTGAAAGCTTGGATCTGGGGCAGGAATCGTCTACCCGACCCCTCTACGAACTGCTGCGCGACACCCATCCGTATGCGGTCTTGCACTTGGCTTTTGTGATCGATCCGGTTCGCGCGGGTGTGCTGGACGTTGACCGCATGTGGCAGATCAATGTGGCCGGCACGGCGCGCGTGATGGAAGCCATCACCGAGGTCAACCGGACAGCTAACAACGGAGTCAAGCAGTTCATCTTTCCGAGTAGCGTCTCGGTGTATGGTCCCGATTTTGCCGGATCTGCGACGGAAGAGTCTCCGCTGGCGGCGCACACGCTGCCGTACGCGATTCACAAGAAGGAATCCGATGAAGTCGTGCAGCAGCGTTCGACAGCGCTGCGGGGATGCAGTGTTTACATTTTGCGCCCGCATATTTTTGCCGGAGCGAGCGTTGAGAATTACCTGATGGGGGCGTTTCGCGGAACCCCTGACGGAAACAGCGTACGGGCGGAGAGGATGCGCAGCCAGGGCAAGCGACTTCCCTGCATGCTGCCGCGCGGGCAGCAATATCTGGACAACAAAATCCAATTCATCCACGTCGACGACATGGCGCGGATACTGAAGCACATCCTGCAGCGCGAACCAGAGACCGAGCGGTTGACGATGCTCAATGTTGCGGGGAGGGGCGAACCGCTTACTTTTGCGCACTGTATCGAGATCGCGCAAGCCAGGCTCCTGCGCGTGCCGGGACCATGGGCCATGCGGCAGGTGCTCAACTTCCTGTGGAAGCGGAAGATTTCCGCGATTCCTCCCGAGGCTGTTCCCTACATGACCGGGCAGTACATCATGAATACCGACCGGCTGCAACGGTTCCTCGGTCCGGAGTACGAGCACGTGATTCGGTATTCGATCAAGGATGCCTTCGCCGACAGCTTTCAGGCGACGATGAGCGCGGCCAGCCATAGCGTCGCCGCCCATTAGCTTTCTCCCCTGCTATTCACCTCACTGATCTTCCGCCGTAGAGGTCGGGCTCTCCCAGAGTTCCCCTGGGCGGAAGATGGCGGATGTAAAGCACTAACTCCCAGATTTCCTCGTCACCGAAAATGCTCTTCGAAGCCGGCATTCCTGAGGGTGAGATTCCGTTCTGAATGATCCAGTGCAACTGTCCGTCACTGTAAGCCTGCACATCGTGGGAAGTCAGAGGCGGAACCGGAGGCGACATCTTGTCGGCGAATGGGACGCCCGTGTTTTGGCCATCGAGTCCGTGGCAGACCATGCAGTATGACGTGAAATTGCGCTGGCCAGCCTGGATGTTCTCAAGAGTGGGAGCGAGCGGATTCGCGTCGGAACGTCCGCCCACTGTGATCCGGCGCTTCGCGCCTTCCATCAGCCTGGTTTCAAACCTGCCGGGCGTCCTCGCCTGACAGCCTGAGAAAAAAAGCAGCGCCGCACCGATCGAAGGGACGGCGCTCGCCGACCGGGAGAAGCGAGCCCAACCACGAGGTCGAGGCATCCTTACTCCACCACGATCGTCATGTTCATGTTGCCGTGATTGGCGCCGCAGAAGTGGTCGCAGATCGGGGTGAAAGTCCCGGCTACCTGCGGAGTGATCGTCACTTCCGTGGTCTGGCCGGCGGGAATTAGTTCGTCGAATTTCAGAGCCCGCAGGAAGAAACCGTGGGTCACGTCTTGGCTGTGGAGGCGAAGCTTGACGGTTTGTCCCTTCTTGAGAGTGATCCTGTCGGGAGTGAAGGCGAAGCGCTTGGCGGTGATTTCGACGACGGGCACTACATCGGCCTGAACGCGGCTGGTGCCGGGAAGCATGGCCAGGAAGAAGCACAAAGTCGCCAAAAGTGCAGGCGTGAACAGCTTTACGCGAGACATCATTTTTGTAGTCCTTTCCGACCTTTCGGTCGCTTACACGTCCGGGTTTCTTAGGAGTTGCTGAACGCCGTTGATGCCGCGGAATTCTCGGGCGGTCAGTTCGATGTCGTCGATCGAGATCGACTGGGATCCCGGCTGCGGCTTGCCGTTGAAGCTCACGCGACGAATCCCGAGATTCCTGAAGGGATGATCTTTGTCGAAGGGCACGGGCTTGCGTGGGCCAGCGACTCCTGTTGGGTCGGGGAAGGCGAAGATCAGGGAGCGCGCGGCATAGTGATGCACCGGGCCGATCTGGTGTTCATGATCGCGATGGATGTGCCCGTAGAGGACCGTCACGTTGTCGTAGGGCGAAAGCAGGTTCATGACGTCGTCGCCGTCGCTGGTGAACCATTCCCACTCGGGGCGCAAATCAAACAACGGACGATGAGTAAAAACCACGATGGGTGCGGTCTTTGGAAAACGCGCCAGGTCTTTGTTGAGCCACTCCCGTTGCTCGCTGCCGACCTCGGGCTTGGCGCGGGAAACATTGTCGAGAGCCACGAAGTGGACGCCACGATGATCGAAGGAATAGTAGCTGTCACCGAAAAATTCGCGGTAGAGGGCGCCCTGGTCGAGGCCAGCGTCGTGCTCGCCGGCCACATGCCTGATGACGGGGACATGGATCCGCTTGGAGATTTCCTGGAACTGCTTCATGCGTTCGACGTGCACCTCGCGGTCCTCGGTGTCGTGAGTGAGATCGCCGGTGAACAAAACAAGGTCGGGGCGTTGGGGAAGAGCGTTGATCATCTCGACGGCGTGCTCGAAAGCTTTGGTGCCGAGAGGATCGGGAGGGCCATTGAAGCCGACGTGCGCATCGCTGAGCTGGACGAACGAGAAAGGGGCCAGTTTTTCGCCGTTGGCGCGGCCGAGGGCCGAGAACAAGCCTGCGGCTTCTCCCCTGGTGCGCGCTGCAGGATAGGCCGTGTAAAGGACTCCGATGCCGAGCGAGGAACCGGCAATCTTGAGAAATTGTCTGCGGTCGGTCGATTTCATGATTCCTCCGTGTACTTGCTGTGGTGGAGAACTGGAGGCGGCGCCAAATATTCCCTGTCGTGCGCCGGAAATATTTCTTCTTTCGGCGGGAATAAAACCGCGGGCCGGGTGGTTATGCTATGGAAGTGCCAGACAAAAACTTGCCTCGAGCGACGTTCCAAGATCTGGCGCTCCCTCTTTTTGAGCAGCTCTATAACTTCGCGCACTGGCTGGCGCAGGATGCCAACGAAGCGGAAGACCTGGTGCAGGAAACTTATGCCAAGGCGCTGCGCGGATTTTCGAGCTTTCAGGCAGGCACAAATTTCCGGGCGTGGATCTTTCGGATTCTGAGAAATTCGTTCTTGACCTCGCGAACCGGACTGAAGACGAAGGTCGCGCTGGACGACGATGGCGTCGAGGCCATCGCCTCTGCGGCACCTACGCCGGAACAGGTTCTGATTGAACAGGCGAACCGTGAGATGCTGAGAGCTGCACTGACCGAGTTGCCGGTTCCCTATCGCGAGATTCTGCTGCTCTGCGAGGTTGAGGAGATGTCCTACGAAGAGATCGCGCAGGTGCTCGGCATTCCGGCGGGGACAGTGATGTCCCGGCTGCATCGGGCGCGCAAAGCGCTGCGAGCGGAGCTCTTGCGCAGGCTCAAGGAAGGTCCGCATGGCCTGTGAGTCGTGGCGGGACCAGCTCGACGCCTACGCCGACGGTGAGCTATCCTCCCCGGAAGCCAACGCGCTGGCGGCGCATTTTCGCCAGTGTCCCGATTGTGCAGCGGACGCCTTCGAGCGGGTGCGGATGAAGCGTGCGCTTGCCTCCGCGGGCAAACGATTTGAGCCGAGCGCGGAGTTTCGGGAAAAGATCCGGAACACTGTCGCGGCCGCGCCCCGGCGGAGTGGATCGCGGTGGTGGAAGATGGTGGTCGCGCCCGCGGCGCTAGCGCTGCTTTTTTCGCTGGCGGTGAGTTCTTACCTCGAACGCGAGAAAGCGCGCCTCGCGGGGGTTTACGGAGAGCTTGCCGATCTGCATGTGGCCACACTCGCCAGCCCCGCTCCGGTCGACGTCGAGTCGGCCGACCGTCACACCGTCAAGCCCTGGTTTCAGGGGAAGATTCCTTTCACCTTCAACCTGCCCGAATTAGAGAACAGCGATTTCACGCTGGTCGGCGGGCGCGTCACCTACCTCGGGCAGGCTGCGGGAGCCCAACTCATTTATCGCATTCGCAAACACGAGATTTCGGTTTTCATCTTTCAGGATCGTGGAGGCGAACCGGCGAGTTTATCCTCGACGCCAGTCCAGGCGTTCTCATTCCACATGCAGAGTTGGACAAAGAATGGGCTTCGGTACTTCGTCGTCGGAGATGTTGGGAACGCTGACCTTGAAGCCTTGAGCCAGCTTCTGCGCGATGCTGCCTAACCTCCTGCCCATCGGATCTTCTTTCCCTGGTATAGCCCCGCAATCCCGAAAGAATACGGCGTCCACGTGACCTCTCGGAAACCGGCGTTTTTCATGCGAGTCAGCATTTCTTCCGGTGCTGGAAACCGATCCACGGAGGCCGGCAGATACGCGTACGGACCGCGAACTCCGGAGATCAGAGTGCCAACGCGCGGGAGAACCTGTTTGAAGTAGATCCGATAGAAAGAGCCCAGAACTCCCTTGGGCTCGCCGAAGTCGAGGATGCCGCATTCCCCTCCGGCCGAAAGCACGCGGAAAATTTCGCGCAGCCCGCCGTCGTAATCGGCAAGATTACGAAATCCGAAGGCGGACGTGACCAGGTCGAAATGATCACTGGGGAATGGGAGATTGAGCGCATCGGCTTCGATCCAACCGGGAGCGTCATTGGAATCCGCCGCTTTCGCGGTGGCCCGCCGCAGCATGGCGTGGGAAAAATCGGCGCCCACGATTTTCGGGCGCGACGACCCTGCCTGGCGGCGTAGGGCAAAGGTCATGTCTCCAGTGCCGCAGCAGAGGTCGAGCAGGCGGGTGTCCGAGCTGCTGAGGATATGAGCGAAGGTACGCGCGGCGCGGCGCCACCACAGGCGGTCGATGTTAAGCGACAAAACGTGATTCAGCAGATCGTAGCGGGGCGCGATCGAACTGAACATTTCGCGCACGGCGCGGGCGGCCGAATCCCGGTCGCAGGCGCCTTCGGGCGCTGCCCCAACTACGATAGGTTTTTCTTCTGACACGAGGGCTGAACTCACGGGCTACCGGCGCTTCTTCGTTTTGGCGGCCTTCACTTGCTTCGCGATGCGTTCGACTTCGAGCACATGGTTTGTGTCGTGGCCGGCGAACATGCGGGCCAGATGAGCGATGCTCTCCTTGCCGCGCTCGAGGTGCATGCCGTAATTGTCCCAAATCTCACGGGGGATTTCCTTCAGCATGGCGAGATTGTTCTCGCGGAGAACGCGGAAGAGTTCGAGCGAACGCTTGCTATCGCGGTCCCGATAGTTAAACACCGAAGCCCAGACGTTCTGGTCGAAGGGCTGGATTGTGATGCCGTTTTCGCCAATCACCGAGCGCATGCGCCAACTGGCGACGATCTCGGCGTCAGCCAGGTGAGCGATGATTTCGGCAATCGACCACTTGGCCGGTTCCGGTCTCCACTGCAATTCGGTCGGGGTCAGGCCGCTGATCGCCTTCTTCAGTTTCGCAGCCGTGTTGCGCTGCACTTTGATAGCGTCCTGGCCCTCCACATAGCCAAGAATCCGGTGAATATATTGCTCTGCTGTTTCCTGCATGGCAATTCCCTTCTATTTACCCCAAACCGATTCGCCGCGCGAAAGGCGGCGCAACTGGTCGACGGCATCGAGGACGGCACCCTCGGGGACGTCGCCGGCAACCTCGACCTTGCCGATTTCCCGCGGCAGGATGAAATGCACCACGCCGTTTTGCGTCTTTTTGTCTGATTGTAGCCGGGCCAGAATCTTTCTCGGGGCGACATTCACCACGGGGAGACGGCCCAGACTTAACACCGCGTCAGCGATGCGGCCGGCGGTAACGCTGTCGGTGCGCTTCACGCCGAGGGCGATGTTGGTGGCGGCGATCATACCCCAGGCGACGGCTTCGCCATGCAAAAAGCCGCGGTAGTTCGTTTCGGCCTCCAGCGCGTGGCCGATCGTGTGGCCCAGGTTAAGGACGCGCCGCAGCCCGCCTTCGTGTTCGTCAGCGGAAACGACCTCCGCCTTCAGCCTCACCGACTGAGCGATGAGCCATTCCAATTCCACAGGATCGCGTTTCAGAATGCGGTCGCGGTTCTGTTCGAAACGCAGGAAGAGTTCGACATTTCCGATGACGCCGCACTTGAGCGCCTCATAGAGTCCAGCGCGAAATTCCCGTTCCGCCAGAGTCTTGACCACGGTAGGATCGATGAGTACGACGCGGGGATGGTAGAAGCTGCCGATCAGATTCTTGCCGGCGTTGAGGTTCACTCCTGTCTTGCCACCGACGGAGGCGTCAACCTGCGCCAGCACGGTGGTCGGTACCTGCACGAATTCCACTCCCCGCATGTAGAGGGAGGCCAACAATCCGCTGACGTCGCCGACGACCCCGCCTCCCAGCGCGATGATCACGGCCTTGCGGTCTGCCCCCAGGCGTGCCAACTTCTCCGCCATCGTTTCGACGGTGGCCAGGCGCTTGGAGGGCTCGCCGTCGGGCATCACGATCACTTCGGGGGCAAACCCGGCAGACTTCAGAGAAGCCAGGAACTTCGACCCCCAGCGTGTGCGAACGGGGGGGACGGTCACGACAAAGATACGACTGGCTTGGGGCAGGAGCTCACTGAGGACGGAACCGGCACGGGTGAGCAGGCCGTTTTCGATCATGGCCTGATAGGGGCGCGGCAACACATGGATGGTCGCTTGCGGCATTGCGCTCCCATGATAGCCTATGCCTTTACATGACCGCCTTCCCGGCCCGGTGGTACTATTTCCCGGTCTATGAAGGGTCTACCAGCCGAGACCGACTTCGTGGTGATGGGCGCTGGTATTGCCGGCCTGCGCGCTGCCATTGCCTTGGCCGAGGCAGGGCGCGTGCTTGTGCTGGCCAAGCGGGAAACCCCGAATTTCAAAGCCAGCGATCCAAAGAGTGACCTCGCCTGGTTGGGCGACGAGGATGAAATCATCCTGCACGTGCAGGACACGCTCGATGCGGGCGATGGGCTGTCGAAGGCGGCCGCAGTGAAGATTCTCGTCGAGGAAGGTGCAGAACGCATCGACGAGCTCCTGGCGTGGAGCAAGGGGCACGGAACAAAGCTGCGGTTCGAGCCCGAGAATACCCGCAGCCGCAGCCGTATGCTGCACACCCAGGGCGAGTCCACCCCAAGGGAAGTCCTCCGGATCTTGCTCGAAAAAGCACAATCCCTGAAGAACATTCCGATCGCCTCGTTCACCTTTACAACCGACCTAGTCTGCGAAGCGGGGCGCGTTTCCGGCATTTCGGTGCTCGACGACAAGGGAGTGCCGCAGGAGATCGCTTGTTCTGCGGTGCTGCTGGCGACGGGAGGAATGGGACAACTCTATCGCAACACCACGAACCTGGAGACTGCGACCGCCGACGGGGTGGCGCTGGCGGTGCGGGCGGGAGCCGAAGTCAGCGATATGGAGTTCGTGCAATTCCATCCCACCACCCTGTACATGAAGAAAGTGCCCCGATTTCTGCTGCCCGAACGGTTGCGGGCCGAGGGAGCGCTGCTGCGAAATATTGAACTGAACCGGTTCATGGCAAAGTATCACCCTCTCGGCGAGCGGGCGCCGCGCGATCTCGTGTCGCGGGCGATTGTTCACGAGATGGAGATCAGCCTCGCCAAGGATCCGGTCGTCTATCTCGACGTCACACATTTGAATGCCGCCAAGGTGCAGAGGCGGTTTTCGCGGGTGTATGCGGGGTGCATGGCGCACAATCTCGATATCACCGAGGATCTCATCCCCGTGCGACCGGCGGCTCATTATTCCGTCGGCGGCGTGCGTACGGATCTCAATGCCAAGACGAACGTCGCCGGGCTTTACGCTGCGGGCGAAGTCGCCGCGACTGGAGTGCACGGGGCCAATCGACTGGCCAGCAATTCGCTCCTCGAAGACCTGGTGTTCGGCGCGCGCGGGGGCAAGTCGATGTGCGCGGCGGAGAAGCCGGCCTCGCGTTCGACGCGGCAACCCAAGGCTGCGTATTCAAACGGACCGGTCGAGCCTGGAATGGAAGAGCTGATCGGGCAGATCCAGGATCTGATGTGGAACGAAGTCGGCATTGTACGGACGCGCACGGGGATGCAAAAAGCGGTCAAGACGCTGGAGGAGATGGCGCCGAAGGTGGCGCATCCGAAGACGCGGCGCGGATACGAAGCCAGCCACTTGCGTCTGGCGGCTTCCTTGGTCGCGCGCTCGGCGCTGGCGCGCGAAGAAAGCCGTGGAGCGCACTACCGCATCGACAATCCCGATCACGATGACCGGAAATTCTTGAAGCACTCGATCGTCCGCGGCGACAAAGTTGTATTTCTTCCCTAAAACTCAACTCCGGTTCGGCCTTGGAAACATCATCGACAGGATGATAGAGATCAACAAAACTCCCGCAATGATGGCCAGCGTAGTGGAGATCGCTAGCCGCAGATAGTCCGACAAAAGCATCTTCATGCCGACGAAAACCAGCACAAACGCCAGGCCGTAGTGGAGAAACCGGAAGACTTTCATCAGGCCGGCGACCGCGAAATACATCGAACGGAGACCCAGGATTGCGAAAACATTCGAGGTATAAACCACAAATGCGTTCAGCGTGATGGCGAGAATGGCAGGAATGGAATCGACCGCAAACAGAACGTCCGCGGTTTCGATAACCAGCAACACGACCAGGAGTGTGGTGGCGTAGAGACGGCCATTGTCCTCAGGATTGCGAATAAAGAAGCGGCCGCCGTGGTAGCCAGGAGTGACGGGAATCCATCGGCGTAACGCTCGGACCATGGGATTCTTCGAGGGATCGATCTTGTGGTCGCCCGCCACCCAGAGGCGAATGCCGCTGTAGACCAGCAGCGCGCCGAAAATAAACAGTATCCAGTGAAAGCGGCGCAGCAGGCCAACTCCGGCCCCGATGAAGATTCCCCGCAGGATCAGCGCGCCGATGACTCCCCAGAACAGGACGCGACGCTGCTGCTCCTCGGGTACAGCGAAGTAGTTGAAGATCACCAGAAAAACGAAGAGGTTGTCGACGCTGAGCGAAAGTTCGAGAACGTAGCCGGTCACGAACTCGAGGCCTGCCTGAGGTCCCTGCCAGTGATACAGAATTGCCGCGAAGACCGCAGCCAGTACGAAGTAGATCGCGCTCCAGCGCAACGCCTGGCGGAAGCTCACAACCTGGCCCGGCCGGCGGAAAAAGCGAAGCTCCACCACCAGCATGCCGAGCGCGAACAGGTTGAAGAGAATCCAGAAGTAGAGCAAAGCTCAATCCCTGGCGGCGTTGCGAGTTAAGGACCTGTGAGCCCATGAGCGGTGAGCGGCAGAGCCGGGTTAGCCAGGGCTCGCCGTTGGGGCTCGCAGCCTGCTTATTTTTGCCGTCCCCGTCGTCCGCTGACCCAGTCATCCCAGATACCGAAGGCCTTGAACTCATCGAGGCTGTCAGTATCACGTATGGACTGCTCGATTTCGTCGTGGGTGAGTCTGGGGCCAATCTTCTGCGGCAGATTGGCAAGTTCAACCGCGAGAGCGGCGGCTTCGGCGACGTGCCTCTTCAATTGCGGGAAATCAACCTTATCGTATGTATCCGAGACCGCATGATAGTTCTCGAGATAGTTCGCCTCCTCTTGATCAGCGACAAACGTGGGTACTCCCTCGAGCATGAAGTCGAAATGGTCGGTGCCCCATTCCATGTCGAGCTTCACGTCTTTCACATCAAACTGCTCAAGCGGGGCGACCAGTGTTTTTACCAGCGAAAGCACGTCCTTGCGGCCTCCGATGGAGAAGCCGGTCGTCTTACCTGTGCCGGAATCGTAGATGATCACCCCCGCGGCCTTGTCGAGTTCCGGGCGATGGCCGTAGGCATAAGCTCGGGAGCCGAGGAGACCTTGCTCCTCGCCCGAGAAGAGCACGAAGCGGATGGTGCGCCTCCGAGTCACGCCGGACGCTTTGATCGCACGCAGAGCGTCGACGACCAGAGCCGCGTTGCAGCCGTTGTCGAGCGCGCCGGTGCCGAGCTCCCAGGAATCGAGATGGGCGCCAACGATAACGAACTCATCCGGCTTCTCACTGCCTCGAAGTTCCGCGATCACGTTGGCCGTCTTGGCGGGTCCGCCGATCTGGTTGGGGATCGAGAGATCTCCCCACACGGGATTGCCCGCCGCGAGCAGGCGCGCGATGCGCTCGCCATCTTCACGGGCGACGATCACCATGGGCAGACGATCGATTTCGCCAGCCCCAGCGTTCGTATGACGGTAGAGGATGTCATGCTCGCGGGTTGCCATGAAGGCTATCGCTTGGGCTCTGCCCTTCACCGCCAGGTCGATAATCGGAGGAGCGTTGGCGTATTCCGCGAACAAGTCGGCCCAGGTCTTGAGAACAACTGTGTGCACCAGGAGAATCTTGCCGGCGACGTCTCCGGCTTTCTGAAAATCGGCCGCGCTGCCGTTGCCGACATCAACCATTGGGATGTGCTTCACGGGGGTGAGCGCTGGCGCCCATGCCACCGAGACAGCGCGCACCCGGAATGACGCGAGGAGCGTTCCGCCACCCAGGCTTGAAGTACTGGTCAGGTGTGCCGTGGTCGCGGTCATCGCGGTATCGCCCTCGGACCACGAGTTGGGAATCTCGAATCCTTCGGTATGGACACCATCCGCACCGGCTGCGGTGAAAGCTTCGATGCCCCACTCGACCGCGTGCTGCATGGCGGGCGTACCCGGAACGCGGCCTCCGATCTCGTCGGTCAGGCGGCGCAGGTTTTCTTCGAGAGGTGACGGTTCGAGGGCGGCTTGAATGACCGGGTTGACTTCTTTTTGATTAGCGGGAGGATTTCGGGCCGAGCAAAAAAGATTGACGATGCCAACCAAGAACAGGGCTTTCACAGTCCGCATATTGGAGTGCATTAGAAATGAAATTGGGCAAAAGAGCAAAACAGGCAAGCCAATCTCTGCGCTTTGTCATTGCGAAAGCCGGCCGTTGGAGAAATTGCTGACCGCTGGCGGCGTCGATGCTGCCGCCAACAGACGATTCCGCGCTCCGTTCGGAAGGACAAAAATAAAGAATCAGAAGGGTGAGGAAAGTCTGAAGGCTGCTCACTTCGGGCGAAGCGAATCCATTTTGTCCAGCATGCGCGAGGTTTCAAGCATCACATCGCCCACTATCTCAAGGCTCTTGGGACTCAACTTGTCCACAGTGTCCTGGGGCGTGTGCCAGAAGACGTTGTTGTAACCGTAGTTGAAGTCGATGAGATCGGCGCAGGGAACGCCTTTGGTGACAAACGGAATGTGATCGTCGGAAACCTTGTTGACACGGCCGAAGAAGTGGGATTGGTATCCCAATCGCTTTGCCGCTTCGCCGACTACGTCTTCCAGCCATGGCGTCGAGTTCTGATCGCGGTCGACGTTGAGGTCGGCGTCTCCGATCATGTCGGCGAGCAGGAATGCTTTCACTTTCTTCAGCGTTCCGTCTGCCTGCCATTTGTCGGCAAGGTGCGAAATGCCGTAGAGGCTATCGGCCATGAAATCCATCTGAGTGTCGGGGACCATGGCTTCTTCAGCATCGTCCCACACCAGCCAGATGCTATAGCCCTCGCGCGTTTTGCCGCGCAATTGATTGGCAATCTCCAGCAGAAGCGCGCTCGTCGACGCTCCGTCGTTAGCCCCGACATATGAAGTATTACGCAAAGGATAGTTTGTATCGTAATGACTTGCAATTATGATGATTCCGTCCTTGGTGCCCGGATACTTGGCCACGATGTTGTGGACGGGAAATTTTCCTACGGGTGTGTCGGCGGTGAAAGTATCGTCTTCGACCAGGTCCCCCGTCAGGTGGGAGTCGATATACTCCTCGACTTTTTTGTGATTCGTGCTGGCCAGAGGGCGCGGACCGAACTTCACCATCTCTTTGACATAGCCCATGGCGCGATCGCCATCGATGGTCGGAGGCGGACCGCTATCGGGCGGGTAGGTCACCTCCCGGACTGCGGGTGCAGAGGCAGGAGTTGATGATTCCTGGCTTTGCATTTGCTTCTGGCGCTCACAGGCGAGCGAAGTCAGGGCAGACGCCAGCACCAGGTAGGACAGCAATTTCGATCGGTTCATTAGGCTTTTTTCTCTCGGCGCGCGCGCTGCTCGGGATGCACCAGCCATGCCACGCCAATGCTCAGAGCATACAACCCCAACATGGGCGCGGCGAAAATGCACATGTTCAAGGCATCAGGACTGGGTGTGACGATGGCGGCGATGATGAAGATAATCATGATCGCGTAGCGGAAATTCTTGATCATGAAGCCCGGGCTCATGATCCCCATGAACGCCAGGAAGAAAACCAGGATCGGCATTTCGAAAATCAGGCCCATGCCCAAAACGATGCTCATAAAAAGCTGCGTGTATTCGCTGATCGTGATCATCGGCTGCATTTGCGAGCCAAGATGGATCAGAAACTCCAGGGCCCTGGGGTAGACGATCTTATAGCCAAAATATCCGCCGCTGATGAACAGCGCGATGGTCGAAACCATGAAGGGCACCAGGTAGCGCTTTTCCCGACGATAGAGGCCGGGCGAGATGAACATCCACACTTGGTAGAGCACGTACGGCGAAGTGAGAAAGAGTCCGGCGAGCGCGGCAATCTTTAAGTAAATGTTGAAGGGGTCGGTGGGATTCAGGTAGACAAGCTTCTGGGGCATGCCATTCTTGTGCAGCGCGTCCATGATCGGCCGCTGCATGAACTCGTAAATGCGTTCCCGGAATCCCCAGCAGGCTCCAAAACCCACGGCCACCGCCATGAGCGAATGGATGATGCGTTTGCGCAGCTCCTCGAGGTGCTCGAGGAAGCCCATGGTCGGCATGGACTCTTTTTCGTCTTCGCCGCCGGGCTTAGCGGCTGCGAGTTCAGACATGCGATTCCTGCGAGGTGGGGGATGTCACCGGCTCCGATGTGGGAGGCGCTTCAGTCGCAACCGTGGGCTCTGCCGCGTTCCCGGAGGTGAGGTGAGATTCCTCGGTCGAAGCGAGAGTTGCGGGCGCCTCGGCCGCCGTGGCTTCAGCAGGTGTGGGGGTGGTGATCGGTGCGCTCGGGGTGCGGCTGGCCGTGCCTTGAACTGGAGTGCTGGGTGGCAAAATCTTCTTTTTGTCCTCGACCTCGAGATGAGCGATCTCCCGCTCGATCTGCGCCTTGAAATCATTCGACGCACGCCGGAATTCATTCAAATACTTGCCCACCGTGCGAGCGATCTCCGGGAGCTTCTTGGGCCCGAAGATGATCAGCGCCAGGAAGAACAGAAAGATCGTTTCGGAAAAGCTCATGCCGTTCATGATACTGCCCGGAACCAAGGGCGGCAATCCGTAGCGAGACACAGGCTTCCAGAAAAGCCCGAGCTCGCGCGACCGACCTGCTGGAGTGTCGTGGCGCAAGCGGAAACCCTGCTGGGGAGGGCTCCCACCAGAACGCACCGTCACCAACAGGGTATCATGCCATTCAATTGAACACTGGGAAGTTGCCGACAGCAGCTAGAGATCGGTGCTTCCTCGAAGGAAATGCTGCGAAGCGGCGCTTCCGTGAGCGCGCAATCTGGTCATTCCCTCGAACGAGCGGCCAAGCGAAAAAGGAGGCATGGCGTAAGATGTTGCCTCCATGCAATTCTGGTTTGCGCGAGGCAGTGAGGTCTCGATTCGAGAGCAGCTGGTCACGCAGGTGGTGCTTGGGATTCTGAGCGACGATCTTGCTCCCGGTCAGCGTCTGCCTTCGACCCGTGAACTGGCACGGCGCTTTCATCTGCATCCCAACACCATCAGCGCGGGGTACCGACAGCTCGAGCGCGACCGCTGGGTGCAATTTCGCCAGGGCAGCGGCGTTTACGTTCGGGCGCGGAAACCCGAAGTCGCTACCTCGCCGGCGATGGCGCTTGATCAGATGATTTCGCGGTTGTTTCTGTCAGCGCGAAAACTGGGGGTGACTCTTCCAGTACTGCGCGGGCGCTTGCGGCAGTGGCTGCAGTTGCAGCCTCCTGATCACTTTCTACTCATCGAACCGGACGAAGAACTGCGCCGGATTCTCGCAGCCGAAATTGCCCGCGCGGTGACTTTCCCGGTGGAGTCCTGCCGGCCGGAGGATTGTCCCAAGACGCCCGACGGTGGCATGCCGGTCATGCTTCCGAATCGTGAGGCGAGCGCACGTCAAGTACTTCCGTCTGGAGCGGAATCGCTCATCCTGCAAGTTCGTTCCGTGCCCAATTCCCTTGCCGGTTATCTGCCTGCTCCATCCGGTGCGCTGGTCGGCGTGGCGTCGCGTTGGACGGAATTCCTGAAAGTGGCGCGTGCGGTGTTAAGCGCAGCAGGATTTCATCGCGACAGCCTCGTGTTTCGCGATGCCCGCGACCCGGATTGGAAGCGCGGACTAAAGGAGACCGCCGCCGTTGTGTGCGATCTTCTCACCGCAGCCGAGCTCCCGGCCGGCGCCCGTGCCATTCCCTTCTCTTTGCTCTCTGAATCCTCGATTGCAGAACTGCAGCGATTTGAGGAGTTTGTCCGCCAGCCGATGGATTCGGCATCGCGCTCAAAAGGCGTGAGACTCGGACAAGTGAGATAACCTCATCAACAATAGGGGTGCAATCCAGCTTTTGCGGCATGGGGCACTTGCCTTGGCGCTCAGCAGACTGGAGACCCGAAGGGGTGCCCCTCGACAAACCGCTCAGAGGGCCACTCCTCTCCCACCGTCCATCGGTGCGACCGTCGTTGTTCGACTCGCTCCCCTGCTGGTTCCGATCGGCATAGCCATGACGGAACCATGCCGCGAAAAAGCGGGACACGACCAAGTGCTCTCGGCCAGAAGTGGCTACCCTCACGCGGTCTACAAGAATACTCGCCTCCTGCGCTTCCCTCGATTCCTGGGTTTCATGCATGCCTTGCTGGCGCTTAAGAATCTTTCACCTGTGTACACTCATCTTTAGTGGAACGATCGAAGACCTTCTGGGGGCGAGTGTGACTGTGAAGGAACTTCTGGCTGAAACCGCAACCCGTGCCACGCGCTACATCAGCGAAATCAACCAGCGCTCCGTCGTTCCCACCGCTGAGGCGATCGCACGGCTGGAATCCCTAAGCGGATCCTTACCCGATGATCCCACCGATCCCACGGAACTTCTGGCACTTCTCGATGACGTGGGTTCTCCGGCGACCATCGCGACGACAGGCGGGCGGTACTTCGGATTTGTCATTGGGGGCACGCTACCGGCCTCCCTTGCCGCAAACTGGCTGGCCAGCACGTGGGATCAGAATGCCGCCATGCACGTTATGTCTCCCGTGGCGGCGAAGGTGGAAGACATCGTGCGCGAGTGGACGCTCGATCTGCTCGGCCTGCCTTCCTGGAGCGGAGTTGGCTTCGTGACCGGCTCGACGGTGGCAAATTTCTCGGGGCTGGCAGCGGCCCGCTCGGCAATCCTCGGGCGCGCCGGTTGGAACGTTGAAGAAAACGGATTGTTCGGTGCACCCGAGATTCGCGTCGTGGTGGGGCAAGAAGTGCACCCATCGGTGCTGCGCGCTCTGAACCTGGTCGGGCTTGGCCGGTCGCGGCTTATCACCGTGCCGGTTGATGGGCAGGGACGCATGCGCGCCGACGCCCTGCCAGCGCTTGACAATCGGACCATCATTTGTATCCAAGCAGGCAACGTCAACACGGGCGCATTCGATCCAGCCAAAGAGATCTGTGCACGCGCGCGCGAAGCCGGGGCGTGGGTTCATGTGGATGGTGCGTTTGGGTTGTGGGGCGCGGTCTCGCCACTGTATGCACCGCTGCTCGAAGGGGTAAGTCAGGCGGATTCGTGGGCGACCGATTGTCACAAGTGGCTGAACGTTCCCTACGACTCGGGAATCGTGGTGGTAGGCGAAGCGGAACATTTGCGCCGAGCGTTGTCGGCGGGCAGCGCCCCTTATTTGACGCAGAGTTCCGGACGTGAGCCTTGGCAATTTACTCCGGATGCCTCGCGGCGGGCGCGTGCCATTGAGCTATGGGCAGCGCTCCGATCGCTCGGTCGCCACGGCTTACGGCAGTTGATCGAACGCAACTGCCGCCAGGCTCGACTCTTCGCCGAGCGCTTGCAAGCCGCGCGATTCACCGTGCTGAATGACGTCGTTCTCAACCAGGTTCTGGTTTCGTTCGGCACGCCCGAAGAGACTCGCCGCGTTATCGCCGAACTTCAAACCGACGGAACTTGCTGGTGCGGCGAGACGGTGTGGCAGGGACATACCGCCATGCGAATTTCTGTTTCTTGCTGGGCCACTACCGAAGACGACGTGGAACGTAGTGCCGAAGCAATGATCAGAATTGCAAATACAGTCAAGGCAGGTTGATTGGCCCTTCATGTAACACTTGAAGGACGGCTCCTTTCAGGGCTCGGAACTTCCAATCCGAATGCGGTACACCGGCCGAACGTACCGAAAGATGTCATCCCGTCTGGAAGCCGTGCTGGATACTTGCGCCCCCCAGCGCGGTCCTTCGTCGAACGACTGGGCTTGCTGGCTCTGAACCCTACTCCGGATATGCCGCACTCTGGTTGGCAAGTGCGGAAGGACCTTCCCGTTCTCTCCAGCCGTACGTTTGGGGCCGTCTGATTTCTGAAGCAAAGAGAACCCCGACACGCGGCACGGCATCTTAAGAATAAGTCCTTTTTGCCCCGGTTAACGATAATGACTCTCCCCATCCGGGACCGTCTAAAGGAGTGATATACTGCCTGTATTCAGCGCAGTAGCTGGGGTGGAAGTTAGCCCTCAACGAAGGATTCTCAAGATGGCACGTAGTTCTCGCCGATCGCTCTTTCTAGTTTCATTTTTCCTCCTGGTCTGCGGATTCCTCGGCATCCTGTTTGCCCAGCGCTCCGGACAGCAGTCGTCGATGACCGCCGACTCGGCGGTCTCGGACAGCTTCAAGCAGTTCGCCGACGTATATGCCCTGGTGGAGGACAACTACGCTGAGCCGGTCAACGCCGACAAGGCCATCTACAACGGCGCGATCCCGGGCATGCTGCACGCGCTCGATCCGCACTCAAATTTCTTCGATCCCAAGTCGTATGCGCTAATGCGCGAAGACCAGCGCGGCAAGTACTACGGTGTCGGTATGACCGTCGGCCCGCGCAATAACAAAGTGATCGTGATTTATCCGTTCACGGGAACTCCGGCTTACAAGGCGGGCATTCACCCCGGTGATGTGATCATCGCGGTCGATGGCAAGTCGACCGAGAACATGAGCACAAGTGATGTCGCCGACATGCTGAAGGGGCCTAAGGGCACCACCGTCCATATCAGCATCGCCCGTGAAGGCGTCGCCAAGCCGATGGAGTTTACGCTCGTCCGCGACGAGATTCCACGCTACAGCGTAGATGTTCACTTTCTCATCCGGCCGGGCATCGGCTACATGCACATCAACGGATTTAACGAGACCACAGAGCATGAAGTCTCGGACGCGCTCGATTCGTTTGGCGATCTGAAAGGGTTGATCCTCGATCTTCGCGGCAATCCTGGTGGATTGCTCAGCGAGGGCGTTGGCGTCGCCGACAAGTTCCTGAAGAAGGGTCAGCTCATCGTCTCCCATCACGGACGCGCTTCAGCCGAGAAGCGTTACGTCGCGCAGCACGGCAACGGAGGCAAAGATTATCCGGTCGTGGTGCTGGTGAACCGGCTGACAGCTTCGGCGGCCGAAATTGTTTCCGGTGCAATCCAGGATCACGACCGCGGCCTGATCGTCGGCGAAGTGACGTTCGGCAAAGGCCTGGTCCAGACGGTGTATCCATTGTCGGAGAACACTGGACTGGCGCTGACGACCGCTCACTACTACACCCCGAGCGGACGGCTGATTCAGCGCGATTACTCGAACATTTCTCTCTACGACTACTACTACAACCGCGAGGACAATCCCAGTACGGTGAACCGCGAAGTGAAGCTTACCGACAGCGGACGCACGGTCTACGGCGGCGGCGGCATCACTCCCGACGTAAACGTTCCTCCGGTCAAGACGAATCACTTCCAGGACACGCTGCTGCAGCACTATGCGTTCTTCAACTTCGCCAAGCGCTATGTCGTCGATCATCATCCGACCAAGAGCTTCGAAGTGGACGAGGCTACCATGCAGGCGTTCCGCAAGTCGCTCGACGAGGCCAATATTCCCTATACTCAGTCAGACTTGATGGACAACCTCGACTGGATCAAGTCGAACATCAAGGCTGAGATCTTCATCGACGCCTTCGGGCAGGATGAGGGTATGAAGGTTCGCGCCGAGTCTGATCCGGAAGTGGTCAAGGCGCTGGATCTGCTCCCACAAGCGAAGGCTCTGGCCGACAACGCCAAGAAGATCGTCGCCCAGCACAACAACCTGAGTCCGGCATTCAACCGCTAAGGTCGAGCTCGTTTCCAGGCCCGGATTCAGGTTCGGGCCTGCTTTTCCTTCGTGAAACGTCGCGGCCTTTGCGATTTTCACCCCGTTTAAGCCGTGCTCAGCACATGGACACGAAGGAAAGTCCTCAGTTCGTTGACTTCACCCTCCCGCTATGTGAAAATCCGCGCAAGAGGCTGCTTTTCAAGGGCATCGTCCGGTTGGGGGGATGAGCGGCCTTTCCCCGCTCGCGGGTCTTCCCGCAGCCATAAGTCGAATCTCAAATGGATCTTTTTCGATATCAAGCGAGGAGCGCGGGAGGACGCTACGTCCGCCAGCTGGGATTGAGGTGGAATTGAGGCCGGCGGTTCTGGCGGGTGCGGTTCTTTTTGCCGTCATTGCAGGATGGACAGATCTGCGGAGCCGGCGCATTCCCAACTGGCTGACGGTGCCCGCTCTGGCGTTGGGGGTAGTCCTGAACACCATCTTCGGGGGCTGGAGCGGTTTGAAGACGTCCCTTCTGGGCGTGGTGGTTGGGCTGGGCCTGCTTTTGCCATTGGTGCTCCTGCGGAGTTTGGGCGCGGGGGATTGGAAATTTGCCGGGGCACTGGGAGCCTTTGCCGGTCCGGGGATACTGATTGATCTGCTGATCGCGTCGGTCTTTGTGGCCGGCGCAATGGCAATGGCTTTGATCATTTACAAGGGGCGGGTCGTGGAAACCTTACGAAATATAGGCCACATCCTCGTCTCCCTGGTAACCTTCCGGCTGCCCGGAGCGCACGTAAGTCTCGACAACCCGAATGCATTGAAGATCCCTAAGGGTGTAGCGCTCTCCCTTGCAGTGTTACTTTACGCGGTTGCGCATCTCCGGGGAGTGGCCTGAATGACAAGAGTCAGAATCCTCCAGGCGCTGGTGCGCGACACCCGCGCAGCCGAGATCGCCGAAGCCGCCGCGGTGTTGCCGCTGATGTTCATGATCCTGCTGGGCATTTTCTGGTTCGGACAGGCGTTCAGCATATACGGTGTGATCACGCGTGCGGCGCAGGAAGGGGCGCGGGCCGCGGCGTTGCCCTACTGTGCCACGTGTACACCAGGTACCACCGCTGTCGCGAATGCGATCACGACCGTGCAGAATACGCTGTCGACGGCGAATCTGAATCCGAACCTGGCGAGATATCCGACCACACCACCGTCATTTAATGCCTGCACAATCGGGGGCGGGGGCAACACGTCATGCAACAGCTCCAGCTCGAATGTGTGCGTGCAGATGCCCGTACAGCTGTCGAACACCACCTCGGGAGCAACCGGAGTGTGTGGCGTTTCGGTTTCGTTTCAATATCCCTTCCAGTTCTGGCTGCCCTTCACTAGGCTGAACAAGCAGCAAGTGTGGATGACGGCGTCGGCGCGGGTGCGCCTGGAAAATCAATGAAGCCGCCTGCGAAGCGCCGGGTTTCGGACCGTAGGCCGATGTTGTGGCCTGACGAGCGGGCAGCTCAGCTGGCGGAATTCGCGATCGCGTTGCCGTTGCTGGTGTTCTTTGTCGTGGGTATCTTCGATTTCAGCAGCGCCTTCACGCTGAAGCAGAAGCTTACCAACATCGCGCGCGATGCGGCACGTGGTGCAGCCGGCGGTCCAGCGAATGATCTCTTGTCGCCGAGCCTTTCGGCTCCGGCTTCTGTCCTCGACGCGTTTCAACTGATCCAAGGCTATTTCACCGCCAACAACCTGAACCTATGCGGCATCACCGCAATCAACGGCCCGCCCAGCGGTTTGACGTGGACGGTCAGTGGAACCTCCAACGGCTGCCCTCCTCCCGGGCTGACGATCACGATCAACCGTGGATATTTCCTGCCATCGACGGGAGCCAGTCTTCCGCCCGCGACCTGCGCCTCGCCCGGCCCCAGCGGACCCGGCAGTCTTACGGTGATCGCGACCTGCGTGAGTATTCAGTACGCCTATCAGTGGAGATTCGGCCGGGTCGCCAATCTTCTCGGAGCCCGCGACACTCTGCCCTCCCAGATCACGGCCACGGCCGTCGCTCTGAACGAGAACTGACGAATTATGAAGCAGCCGTTGATTCTTCGGTCGCCGTGGTTGAACCGCGAACATGGCGTGACCATGGTGCTGGTCGCGATTGCCATGGTCGCCATCGTCGCGATGGCCGCCATGTCGATCGACGTCATTACGCTCTATCTGGCGCGCGAAGAAGCCCAGCGCTCCGCCGACACCGCAGCGCTGGCGGCGGCGCGTGTGATTTCACTCTCTGGGATGACGGGCGATCCCGGAAACACGACTTCGAACTGGCAAGCCATTTGCGGGGGTACAAGCAGTCCCGCAACGCAAGCGGCAACGGCTATAGCGCTACAAAATGTGGTCGGCGGTGCGGTTGCCAACTCGGTCATCGTCATGTATGCCGGAGGTGGTGTCAGCAGTCCCGATTGCTCCAAACTACCGGTCTCGCCGCCTGGGGTATTCGGTTTCAATCCCATGGTGACCGTACAGGTGCAGCGTACGAATCTGCCCAGTTTTTTCTCACGAATTTGGGGGAAAACAGGAAGTAGTGTAAGCGCTCGCTCGACGACGGAAGCCTTCAATCCGTCGCTCTCTGGAAGCATCATGGGTTCCATTGTTCCCGTGCAACCTAGCTGCGTGAAACCATGGATCGTGCCGAACCGTGATCCATGGACCCTGGGCTCCCTTTCTGGTCCGTATTGCGATCAAACGGGACAGAAGGTTTGTAATGCAATTGTGAAGACCGCAGACGGCACAATTTTCCATCCGGGAATTTCCCTGAATGGCGGCAACTCGCAGGGGATCATTGGAGAGACATTCTGGCTGAACGCAGATTGCCAGTACTCGCCCGCTAACTGCCAACTGCAGACCCAACCACGGGCAAACTACGTTAACCTCGCAGCTGGGCTTCACATTCAACCTCCGCCCAGCCTGCACTACGTCCCTGGGCAAGTGCTTAACAACGCTGCGGCGGTGCCGTCGTGCGGGTCAAGTTCAACCTGGGAGACGGCGGTTGCCGGGTGCGACCAATCGACACTTTACCAATGTGGCGTGCAGAGTTCGAACACCGCCTCTCCGAATATGGTGGATCTCAGCGAGAATCCTGCAGGCTCTGGGGATACCACCAACGGCTTGCAGTGCCTGATTCATGAAGTCGACGCAAGCGATGGCCAACCTGACGGCCAAGACACGCTCAATCTCTATTCGGCTCCGTCTTCCTATCCATTCCAGATTCTGGCAGGAACCAGCAATCCTCTTGTTGCTACCGGACTTGCCAGCGGAAGTCCCATCTCCAGTAGTGTGTCGATCGCTTCCCTGCCGATTTACGACGACCAGGCTGTAACCATCGGGTTAGGAACTACTCCGGTAACGATTATTGGGTTCCTCCAGGTCTTTATCAACGCTGTTGATCAGTACGGAAACGTCAACGTCACTGTGCTGAACGTCGTCGGTTGCAGCAACGGTAGTGGCCCTAGCGTCGGTACCAATCCCGTCACCGGCACGTCTCCCGTACCAACGCGTATCATCACGCCGCAGTAGCTCGGGCTGGCGCCTCCATCCTTAGGCTGCTCAGCGATCAGAAAAAAAGCTAGTCGGGACCAAAGTCGGCGGGCTTGGCCTGGTTTTCGGGGGCCGGCTGCGGAGGCGGTTGGGCAGCGTTTTTCGGCTGCTTTTGGGGAACGGGTGATGGTTCGATAACGTTGTTCTGCTGGGTTTGGGCGACGGGGGGTTCGTCGGAATTTTGGCTGTCCAGCGCTTCAATCCGCGGTAGGGGTGCGGAACCGACTTCACCTCGCATGCTAAGGATAACCCGATCAAGTTTGCCAGGATCATCGGGTGCACTGAGAATCAGGAAATTGAAGGTCGAGCCATTGAGCAGGCGTGCGAGAACTTCAGGGGCCGGTGCGGGTTCAATCTCGGCGACAACCCTTTCTTGTTCCGCACCGGCGGGAATGGCAATTTGGGCGCCGGTGCGCTGCTGCACAGCGAAAAGAACCTCTGACAATGTCGCTTTGTTGGCATGAATGCCCAGCAGTCCATCGCGGTACGAAACCTCGAGCGGCGTCTGCGCCAGGGCCGAAATCTGAATCGGCTGGGGAGTTGCGTAATTTGCCGCCACCAACGCCGGGCGCTTCGCAGGCGGCGAATCATCGGACGATGCTACCGACGTGGCGCTACTCCCCACGACTTTGATCATTACTGTTCGGCCATAAGGAAAGACCTGATACGACCGCGCCGTTTTTAGATCGAGCACCACGCGCGTGATGGGGGGACGCGCTTGAAACAGACCGACGCGGACGTCCTTCACTTCCCCACGGTCGACCGACTGATTCCGGATTTGTTTGCTCGGGATCGCGTTCGCAAAGTCGACCACCAGGCGATCGGGACCGGCTAAGACCTGTGTTTCAGGAACAATGCGGTCGCTGGCTTCGACTTCAACTTCGACCGTGTCTTTGCTGCCCATTACCCGAACGGAGCGAACGGAAACTTGCGCGAGTGCAGAAACGGCAACGCAGGCACAGAGTGTAGCTCCCAAGAGCCGACTCCCCAAAACTCGCGAAACTCTGTGCATGAAAAACCTAGCGCCGGATGTTTTTTTATTGATTCTAAAGCGATTCTAACAGCGATTCTCGAGGTCCGGACTTACCGAGGTATTAGAACTCTCGATTCCGGTCACTGCCTCATCGGCTTCAGAATGTCCCCCAAAATGTCAGGCTGATCCGACACGCGCTCGAGGTGGGGATTCTTCTCGCCATCGTGGTAGTCCACCGAGTAGGTAGTAAAGAACTGCGCATTCTCGACCAGCAACTCGATTGGCTGATTACTGCTCTGGGCGGCCTTCACGGCGACATGCAGAAGTTCAGGGGACCACTTTCGTCCATTAATCGCGACCAGCCTCATCGCCGGGCCGAGGCCTGCCCGATAGGCTGGCGAGCCAACGGTGACATCGGAGAACCTTCCGTCTTGCTGCACCGTAAATCCAAGCGAATACGAGAAGTCAGCGAATTTGGCGATCTTCTCGATGGCTTGGGTGAATGCGTTCGGCTTGTCGGTGTAGACGAGCTTCCATCCGCCATGCTCGATTCCTCCCAGTGGCGCGTGCGTGCTGGTAGCTTTCACGCGCTCGTTGAGAAGATGGGCCCAGTCATACGGCGCGACCTCGTTCAATGTACGCACCACATCATCAAACGTGTACGGAACAACCTTGGGCGGGCCGCTTTCGCCTCCGTGAAAGCGCCTGCAGAAATCGTTGAGCGAGTGCTGTCCGTTAGTCTGCTGGCGGATGAGCGAATCGACTTCCAGCCAGATCAATTCGCCCTCAGGGTAGTAGTCGAGGCCACGCCGCCAGTTGATCCATTGCGATCCCATCATGCGCAACGTCTGCACCGAGCGCGCGGTGTCTTCAAGCGGACGCCAGGTCCGGCCGGCCCGGTGGTCGAGCATAGCGGCGGTTTCCGCGAGCGACTCACGGTACTGTTCATCGGTCAGCAGACCGCTGCGTGCGGCCAACACGCCGCCCAGATAGTCGGTCAGCCCTTCGTAAACCCAGAGCAAATCACCGATCATCGGTTCCTGATAGTTCGGGGTCGCGAGTCCGGCAGGACGGCGGTATTTTCCATTCCACGAGTGGACGAACTCGTGCGGAACCAGTCCGGCATTGAGCATACGAAGACTCGGGTCGAGCAGCGTGCGCTCGGAGGCAACGCTGTCATTCGACTCGTGATGTTCAAGGCCGTGCCCGCCAACCTGGCCGCTGAGGGTGAGAAGAAAATCGTAGTGCCGGTAGTGGCGGGCCCCGAAAAGCGCTCCGGTTTCGCTAACCAGCTTTTGATACGCCGCCAGGTCTTTCGGGGACATGGCCAGATCTGCTTCCGAGTCAGCGACGAGGTCCATGACGTGGACGGGTGTTTCTCCTGGCTTCGTCAGGTCGACCTTGCGGAAGTGAGCTCCGGCGATCACGGGTGAATCGATCAGCATGGTGAGGGAAACGGGCGAAAACTCGACGTTATCACCGTCGGTGCGCGCAACCTCCAGGGCTGTGCCAAACTTCCATCGTGCCGGCAGGGTGATCGAAGCCGCGAACGTCACATCGTCGGAACGAGCGCCTTTGGGGTAGAGCAGCACCGCGTTCCAGTTCAAGTCGAGAATGTTGGAAGATGCGGCTGGCCCGCTGCCTCCGGCGCTGTCCTGCGAAGTGATGGCATCGAGCAAGACGTCGATCTGGTCGACACCGGAAGGAACCTCGACATGGAACTCATACATTTCGACTGGATCGCGTTGCCATGAAATCGGCTGGCCTCCGGCCTCCATGCGAAGCCCTGTTAGCCCGCCGAGCGGACCACTGGGGCGGTGGTTTCCGGGAATCCACTTGGGGAAGACCAGCGAAACTTCGCCTGGACGCACGGGAACCTGGAGGTGAGCGTGATAGATGTTGCGGGGCGCATCGGTAAGATCGACGTGCAGGTGGATGACTTGAGCGGGGAGTGCCGTTGCCAAAATGAGGATAAAGATCGACACCGGAAAATATCTTAAACATCCGCTAAGTGCAGAACGCAAGGAACCTCCGTTGGGCTCACAGGTTTGACCGACAAGAATTCAGAAGGCTATCGAAAGAGGCAAAGAAAGTGCAAGGCTTGATTTGCGGAACAGTGCGGAGTCGCCCTTTACGACTAGCTTCGAGAGACCTTGTGTTGCGCTTCCAATTAGATGAGCGCGAGCTCCGGGAACGACAGCAGCACGCTTGGGCTCAGGGGCCTCTGCCAGACCCACCGCCGCTTTCGCAAGGATTGACGACTTTCTTCCTGCCTTTGCCATGCGTCGCGGTGATTCCACCCGTAGTACCGCCTTTTCCCGGTTCCTTATTCGGTCCGAATCCACAGACTTCCGTTACCGGGGGCGGAAAGACAGCCACGATACTGCCATTCCCATGGGATCGTAAAGCGTCAACGGCGGAGCGGGTCCTGGTCCGGACGGGGCGTCCGGCTCTGTAGTGCCGATTCGAACGACATTGGAGGGGCCGAGACTGCCGTGCCGGCGTTTGGTTGAACTGGCTCGTCAAATTTTGCCGCCGGAGGCTCGGACTGCGACGTAGCTTGTTGAGGCACGGCTTCGACTCGATTGCCGCAGCCTGTGGGCGCTGTGATCTTGCCGTCGGTGATCAGGGTCTCGCCGTTCTTCGGGTTGATGGGACGACGTATCCAATAAACTCTGTGGCCAATGCGGTAGGAGACGTAAGCGGTACGAGCCAAGGCAAGGCGTAGAACGCGGGCATGATCGTAGTCAAAACCGGCATAGTGCACTAGGTCGTGATCGGCCGCCCATTTCAATTCGTGAGCATCTTTCACGCCGCTGAGCACGACGGAGTATGGATAGACTTCGCGATTCTCTATCAGGCGCAGAGCTTGCTGCTGAGTCGCGATAAAAAGTTGGCGGCTGGCTTCCACGGTTTGTCGACTCGGTTCGATATCCCAGGAAGCACGAAACAGGGACGGGTTGAGATATTCGAGGGCAGGCAACGAAAACAGGCCCGTCAACAGCGCCCCAGCCGAAACCAGCAGTACCCGACGAATGGCCCGATTGCGGCGGTGCCTACGGGTTGGACGGCGCCGCCGGACGATGACGCACGTATCTTCTGCTTCAGGATTTGACAAGGTCTACCTACCTTGACGGCCAGATTCTGCGTTTCTTGAGACACCCCCAACCTCGCGGCAGCAGTTTCAATACCATTACGCACAGACCTAATTTTCTTATAAATGGCTGACTTTCGGCAGTTTGTTGGCGAAACATGCCAGCAGACAGTGCACAGCTTTGCACAGTCGATGTTGAGTTCATCCTGCGGATCGCAGGCGGCGGAGTTGAGCGCTCCTTCTTCGGACCATTAGGTTCCGACTGGGCGCAGCTTACCTTCGCACCGCCTACGCCGACTCAGCCGAAAACATTCAGCTCCACCACAACCTGCGCGTCACCGCCAGGTTGGTCTTTCGGTCTTTCGGCTGAATCAGGGCTCGAGCCGAGTGGGCGTCCGAAAGGAACGATTGGCAATCCTCCCCGGACCAATTAGGCCGGCATCAGCCGGGTACTGCACCGCTGATTCGCGTGATGTGTCTAGATTCTTAACGGCCGAAGTTGAGAATTCATCTCTCAGAATTTCAGGCAGCAGTGGTGGCTAGATTGATGACTTCTTGAATGGCGTGATCAGCCTTGTAGTAAGCGGTTTCGATGTTACTGGGAGGTTGGA
>Ga0123355_10000971_pt1 | contig 39673 bp, 39 predicted proteins | sample TergutEmb28metaG_3_FD_89872 | JGI IMG/M metagenome (GOLD analysis project Ga0123355, IMG submission 89872) | Embiratermes neotenicus P1 segment gut microbial communities from Petit-Saut dam, French Guiana - Emb289 P1 | ecosystem: Host-associated > Arthropoda: Insects > Digestive system > Gut ...
ATAAGTGCGGACGAAGTTATAAACACCCTTGAAAAGGAAAACACACTTGTCCTCGCGACGTGTGCTGATGACCGCGTCACGATCCGCCCGATGAGCCATATAAATTTTGGGCTTAACATTTACTTCCAAACTGGGGAGGATTATCTCAAGGTTCACCAAATCAAAGAAAATCCATATGTGGCTTTATACGTAGGTACATTTGAAATTGAAGGGAAGGCTGAGGTAATCGGTCATCCATTGGCTGAGGAAAATAAGTTCTTTATTGAAAAATATAAAGTAAGGCAGCCGAAGGCGTACGAGCTTTATTCGCACACCCAAGAATTGGTTATTAAGGTTACGGTTGGGCGCGTCCGTCGTTGGCAGTATTTGGAAGATGGCAAGCCCGGTGTAGCAATGGGAGTTTTTAATGAAGATGCGTGTTGTGGAAGTTAAAATATACAGTTAATTATTTGGAGGTATAACATGAACAAGGAATTTATGGGGTTGAACATTGAAACAAAACATGCGCCGCCGTTGGATGCGGGCTTTTTGCCTTTGGCAAAGGTTTTGGAAGCGTATGAAAACTCTACGGCTAAGGGGATAAAGGTCGGTATCGCAGTTGAGCGCCCAGACGGCAGCAACCGTTTCGTATATCGTATCGGCAATCCTGTGCATTTATCGGATTTAGACAAATATATGGCGCGCCGCATTTTGGCTGGTATGCTTTGGTTTTATGGCGGGCGTAAGGTTTATGTGTCCGGCTCGTACGCACTGCACGATTATTTAAAGGATTTGGCGTCTGACCACCTTAACTTCGACTATGACTTTATGGCGAACGTGTATGAGGGTGAGTTTGAGTTCCATTTCGTTCCTATGAGCGAGCTGCCGGAAGATGTATGCAAACTCGATTCCAAGATTTCTACAGACGGTAAGGGTTGCATCATCGGCTTTGATGCGGGCGGATCGGACATGAAGGTGTCCGCGGTGGTGGACGGTGAGGCGGTTTTTTCTGAAGAGATTGTTTGGCATCCGAAGATTACGGAGGATCCGAAGTACCACTATGACAACATTGTATCCGCTATGAAGCTTGCGGCGAGTAAGATGGATAGGGTAGACGGCGTGGGTGTAAGCTCAGCCGGCGTGTACGTGCAGAACCGTACTATGGCGGCGTCTCTCTTTCTCAAAGTACCTAAGGAATTGTTTGATGAGCATGTGAAGGATATATATCCCAAAGCGGCGGCAAACTTTGGTGACGTGCCGTTGGTCGTGGCTAACGATGGCGATGTTACCGCTCTTGCCGGTGCGATGGAGCTTGGCGTTGGCCGCGTATTCGGTATTGCCATGGGTACATCTCAGGCCGGAGGGTATATAAACGAAAGCGGCGGTATTATGGGTTGGCTTAACGAGCTTGCATTTGTGCCTGTAGACGCAAACCCGGATGCTGCGTATGACGAGTGGTCGCGCGATATTGGCCGTGGCGTGCTGTATTTCTCGCAGGACGCTGTGATAAAGCTTGCCCCAGCAGCAGGGATTACGTTGGATGCAGGCCTTTCCCCGGCAGAAAAACTTCTCGTCGTGCAAAATGCGATGATTGACGGCCACGAAAACCAGCCAGGTGCGAAAGACATCTATAAATCTATCGGGATATATTTAGGTTACTCAATTGCCTACTATAGCCGCTTTTACGACATAAACCACATCCTGCTCCTCGGCCGCGTTATGAGCGGCGACGGCGGCCTTTTGATATTGGAGAACGCAAGAATTGTTCTTCGCGATGAATACCCTGAGCTTGCGGAAAAAATCACCTTACATTTGCCTGACGAGGCGCAGCGCCGCGTAGGCCAAAGCGTGGCAGCGGCGGCACTTGTATAGCCGATTGCTCGAATGTTATTGCGGGCTAACGGGAATTGGACTGTGGACTCGATCCGCAGGACGTACTCCCGTTAGCCCGCAATCTCCGAGGTTAGGATAATGTTATAAAGGAGGCAAGGCATGATCAGAGAAGCAACATTCAGGGATTATGACGAACTGAATAGATTAGAAATGCAGGTTGCATCCAAGCATCTCACCGCACGTCCGGATATTTTCAAAAACCCTTTAGAATGGTCTGTAGATGTTGACTATTTAGAATGGATACTTGAAAATCATCAGACGAAGATTTTTGTATATGAAGAGAACGGAAGGGTTTTGGGGCATTGTAAGGTGGATTTTGAAGAGCCAAGCGACGACGATGAAGACGAAAGCTACACCCAGCACGATGTGCCTATCCTCTTTATTGAATCCATGGTAGTTGACACAGCCGCACGCGGGCGGGGTATAGGACGTGAACTGATTGACCGTGCGAAAGCCTACGCTAAAGAAGTCGGCGCAAAACGGCTTGAGTTGTGCGTATGGGCCTTAAACGGCGGCGTACAGGAATTTTATGAACATTTGGGCATGAAAGTTCAATCCACCCAAATGGAATTTATAATTGATTAAGGGGCGTTTATGCAGATACAGCAAATAAAAACCAGGAACACGATATTTACGGCAAACGAAAGCGCGGATGGCACGGTATGCACCGGCATTATACGCGGTAAGGAACATAATTTTATTATCGACACAGGTACAGGCGGCGAATTCGCTAAGGCGATGATCGACCACTTAGGGGATGATCCGCTGCCTACAATCGTCATCAACACACACAGCCATTGGGATCATGTCTACGGTAACTGGATGTTTAAGGGAAAAGAAATCATCGCCCATAAATTTTGTGCCGAGCTTTTAGATAACGATTGGGCAAATAAGATAAATGAGCTAAAAGAACGCGGTTCGTACCTGCTTGGTGATATATACAAACACCTACCAAACAGGCTGATTGACGCGCCCCTGCATTTCGCGGCCGACGGTGTTCTGATATTTATGAACCCAGGCCACAGCAAGGACAGCATCAGCGTTTATGATGAGGTTGATAAAATCCTGTATTTAGGTGACAATTTCGGCATTGATGAGGATGACGACTTTTGTTATTGGGGATATGAATTTACCGAAGAGGACGAAGCCGAAGATGCCGATGAGGATGAAGTTGAGGCGCGGTATGATGCCAGCTTTTTCGAAATGATGAAACTGCTTAAAACCTATGATTTTGAAGGAGCCGTGATTTCCCACGGCGGCTACGTAAGCCGCGAGCAATTTAGAGAACTTGAAAGAGAATTTGAAGAAGAGTAAAGGGCAACGCAGGAGGGTTATTGCGGACTAGTGGGAGTTGGAGCGAAGGCGACGTACTCCCACTTGATTCGCAATCTCATGGCATATGAACAAAGGAGATATAAATGAACAGCTTACAACTATCAAATCCGAAGGCGGACGTTTTTGTGCCGGATGGAAAAGACATTGCGGCCGCACTTAGCCGTACAACGCATATTGGCGTCGGCGCGCACCAGGACGATTTGGAGATCATGGCGCACCACGGTATTTTAGAATGTTTCAATCGGCAGGACAAATGGTTCCTCGGCGTTACAGCAACCAGCGGCGCGGGTGCGCCAAGGGACGGCGTATACGCAAATACAACAGACGCGGAGCTTCAGCTTGTGCGACAAGCGGAGCAGCGAAAAGCAGCTATGCTTGGCGAGTACGGAGCCGTTATCCAGCTTATGTTTAGCTCCGCAGAGATAAAAAATACAGAAGGGCCGACGACCGCTGATTTATATAACATATTTAAGGCTGCAAAACCGGAAGTCGTTTACACCCATAACTTTGCGGACAAGCACGATACCCACGTGGCTGTCGCCCTTAGGGTCGTGGAGGCTATCCGCCTCCTTCCAAAGGAGGAACGTCCGCTGCGCTTGTATGGTTGTGAAGTGTGGAGGGGCTTGGATTGGTTATGGGAGGGGGACAAAGTTATTTTCGATGTAAGCCGCCACCCAAACCTGGGGCAATCCCTTGTTGGCGTGTACGATTCGCAGATCCAGGCCAAACGGTACGATAATGCCGTAGTAGGCCGCCGCCGCGCTAACGCCACATTTTTGGATTCGCACTATACGGACAAAATAGACGAGGCCATCTATGCCGTGGACATGACGGCCATGATTCTGGACGACAACCTTGACCCGGCTATTTTTTTGGCGTCTTCGCTCGATAATTTTAAGAACGAGGTTATAGATAGGGTTACGAAATTTACCAAAGCATAAATAGTGAGGTACAGTATGGAAAAGTTAAAGGTTCTTTGCGCCTTTGGCACACGCCCGGAGGCGATAAAAATGTCTCCGCTGGTTTTGGCTCTCAAAAAGCATGAAGATATCGAAACGAGGGTGCTTGTATCCGCACAGCACAGAGAATTATTGGATTCTGTTATGGATATTTTTGGTATTAAACCGGATGCGGATCTGGACATAATGCAATCGGGTCAAACCCTTACGGACATTACGACGCGCATTCTTATAGGTGCCGGCAAGCATTTTGATACATACAAGCCGGATATCGTACTCGTGCATGGCGATACTTCAACGACATTCGCTACGGCGCTTGCAGCGTTTTATGCAGGCATAAAGGTGGGGCATGTGGAGGCTGGGCTGCGTACGTTTAATAAGCTAGAGCCTTTTCCTGAGGAGATGAACCGCCTTCTGACCGGGCGAATCGCGGACGTACATTTTTCACCGACGCAGGCCGCTCGTAGGAATCTGATAAAAGAAGGTATTGACGCGTCTTCGGTATACGTTACAGGCAATACCGAAATAGACGCTCTTACGAATATCTTAACCCGTAACAAAGGCAATTATATGTATAAGCGCGAGGAAATCAACGCTTTTGAAAGGCGCGGCCGCCTTATTGTGATGACGGCGCATAGGCGTGAGAACCTTGGGCAGCCTATGGAAGAGATTTGTGGGGCAATGCTTGATATAATAAATGAAAATGCAGACACCACCATGATATGGCCCGTTCACCCGAACCCAAAGGTGCGGGAAGTTGCTCACAGGGTGCTTGGCGGCCATGAGCGCATACTGCTTACAGATGCGGTGGATAATGAGGATATGTACAACCTAGCAAACGAAGCGTTTATATTGGCGACGGAATCGGCAGGGCTTCAGGAGATTTCGCCGTACCTCAACAAACCGTGCGTTGTCCTGCGGAACGTGACTGAGAGGCCAGAAGGCGTCGATACCGGTGCGTTGATGATCGGCGGCAACTCTTACGGCACTGTCTACGCCGCCGTAGATGCCGTTCTTAACAACGAAAGCGTTTACGCAAAGATGGCCGCCGCCGCAAACCCGTTTGGCGATGGGCGCGCATCGGAGCGGATAATTGCTGGGATACTTCATTATTTTAAACGGGTGATAGAAAGACCTACTGATTTTTCATAAAATAACGTTATCATACTTTCTAAATATTGTGACGTATATTATATCATACATAGCCAATTTTAGAGTTGGTCTTGTATCAAATAAAGATTTGGAGGTAATGTTATGAAAGAAGAAAGAATGAAGATTTTACAGATGATTGAAGACGGTAAAATTACCGTGGAAGAGGCGGGCAAGCTATTGGACAACTTGTACGCCGCAAATAATGAGGACGAGGATAACAGCGCGGAAGAGATCCTGCACGATTTTTTTACGAACGCGGGTGAGTTTTTTAAGGATATTTTTGCAAAAGTCGGTGATTTTACGCGTGAGCTGGGTAAGGCGTTCAATGAGCGCGGTGGCGAAAAAAAGTCAAACTGTAAGGAAAATGAAAACTGTGAATGCGACGAAGAGGATAAAAAAAATTAGATCTGTTTTAGGTGTAATATGATAAACAAAGGGTTTTATGAAAAATTGGCAGGAAATATCGGTATACCTCGCCAAACCACAGAAATAATTCTCAGTTTGTATGATACGTTCGGTGACTTGGCGGAGCAGCAGGAAGAGCTGTTTTCGGCTGGCCATAACATTAAACTAACGGAGGCAAGGCTTAAGGAAATGGCCGAAGCCGCCGGGGTCAACCCGTACACTCTTAATTTCTATCTCCTGTTCATATCCGCAAAAAGGTTGTGTGGGATATATGAAAGGCAAGGTATTTCCGAGGAAATGTTTATTACGGCTATGAACGATTTAACGTGCAAACTGCGTGAATGTAAGGAAGAACATGGTGTTTACGGCACGTTCGTGTTTGATTGGTTCCCCGGCTGGTACAGGATGACGCGTTTTGCCTTGGGGCGTTTGCAATATGATGTGATGGATTATCGGTGGGATAAGTACGAAAAGAATTCATATATCGTTAGTGAGGGTGATAGGATATATAACTGCCATATCCCGTCCGCAGGGCCGCTCACGCGGGAGCTGTGCTTTAACTCCTATGTACGTGCGTCTGCGTTTTTCAACGCAAAGCCGCTTGTCGTTATCTGTTCGTCCTGGCTTTTGTATCCGCCTCAACGCGAATTTTTGCCGCCGGGATCCAGGGTTTTAAGCTTTATGGATGATTTTGACGTTATTTCATCGTCGGACAGTAAAGGTTTCCCTGACGCTTGGCGCGTTTTCGGAAAAGAACATAAAAAAATGCCGGGTGAGTGGCCGCGTGACACAAGCCTGCGCCGTGCTTACGCCGACAGGATAGTAAGCGGCAAACCCGTTGGTGAAGGCAAAGGGATACTTATTTTTGATAACGGAAAGATCGTGAATAAATAAAAAACCGGATGTTGGGGTTGTTATCTCACATCCGGTTTTTCGTTTTCGTTTAAGAATATTTACCATCCAAACAACGTAACATCTTCGAAGGCCTCTTCGTTAAACCGTACGTCGGCTTCTTCAAACCATTCATTCATCAATGCGTTAAAGACGGTTTGGCGGCCGCGTACGAGCCATTCATCGCGGAACGATGTTAGTAGTACAGCTTCGTCCGCCTTTGTGTATGCGTTAAGGCGGATGATAAGCATTAATTCCGGTGCAGACGGATGGTTTAAAATTTGGGTAAACTCACCCGGCTCAAGCCTTAAAATAACGTTGGTGATAAATTGGCCGAAATTATCGGTTAGTAAACGGCCTTCAAATTGCCAAAGGCCCATGTCTTGTCCGTCCTCATACCAAATAGAGTATCTGCGCATCAGATCGTAAAAATCCTCACCGCTTAAAAGCCTGTCGTGGACGTTGGAAATAAACGCAATATCGTCATGCGCGAAGATGTTAAGCGCAAACGACGTATGCTCCCAACTCCTTTCCGTAAATAGGGCTTCAAAGGCCTCAAGCATCGCTTCCTCGTCAAACAATTCCTCATCATATCTCCGACCAAAATATTGGAGTAAGTTATTATGCAAAATACGGGCGGCGAAAACATTGCGGAAGCCGCTTTCGTCTAAGCCGATAAAGTCAAGGATATCGCGCTCCCATCCTATTGCAAGAGAGGCCCACTCGTCGATATCGGTGGATTGTTCGTAAGTAAGCCCGCCAACGCCAAGTTCGGCGGATTTATATGTTGCAATCGCAAAGGCAACGGTTTGGTCAAACGCTTGCCAAAACGCCGCTTCAAACGCCTCAAAACCAAACTGCCGCCATACATCAAAGCCAAAGGCTTGTTCATACCATTCCTGTACCTCTAACAGGTTCAAGTTAAAATGCCCTATCGGTATCTCATCTCCAAAAACCGAAGCAATCCAAGACCTATCATATTCGTTTTGGACAGTTTCGTTATCAGAACAGCCGACAAAAAGCAATACGACAATAATTAAAGCAAGCGGTATGCAAATATTCTTTTTCATCATTCTAATACCTCGTTTTGTAGTGTAAAAAACCGGGAATCAGAGCCGTGTCCGATTCCCGGTTTTTTATTTCGTGTTTACCATCCAAAGAGCATAATGTCTTCAAATGCTCTTTCGTTAATTATAATATTGGCTTCTTCTATCCATTCCTCTAATAATTCGTTAAAAACCGTATGGCGACCCTGCATAAGCCAATCTTCCCTAAATGATTCTTGCATCATATATTCCTCTACCGCGGTGTAACGATCTAAGCGGATGATGAGCATGATGTTTGGGTCACTAGGATCAGTGTGGAGGCCTGTAAACTCGCCGACTTCAAGCGCTAGGAGGAAGTTGGTGATAAATTGACCGAAATTATTGGACAATTCGTCTCCCCAAAACTGCCAAAGGTTTATATGCTGGTCAGCCAAAAGGTCTTCCATATCAATTCCGCCGAACAGGTCGATATATACGTCATCATCATTGCCTTCATTGCCTTCATTGCCTTCGGCATAAGCGTTATCGCTGTTGTCGGTAGCCGCCTCGCTATTTTCGTATTCGTTAGTTTCTTCTTCGTCTCCCTGAGGTGGAATCCTTGAATCATCGGCAATGTACCAGATAGAGTAATCGCGCATTAACTCGTAAAAATCCTCACCGGCTAAAAGCCTGTCGTGGATATCGGATATTACGGCAAAATCGTCATGCGCTATGATGTTAAAGCCGAACAGGGTGTGCTCCCATGCGTTTTCCGCAAAAAAGGTTGCGAAAGCGGCAAGCATTTCTTCCTCATCAAACAATACGTCATCATACAGAAGCATACCGAAGTGAAGGAAAAGGTTTTCAAATATAATGCGGGCGGAGGCAACGTCGCGGAAACCGCGCTCATCCAGCCCGATAAAGTCGAGGATATCTCGATCAAGATCCATAAATGATGCAACCCATTCGTCAACGTCGGCGGATTGTTCGTCGGTAAGGGCGCCAACGCCAAGTGTGGAGGATTTGTGAGCCGCAAGCGCAGAGGTTATGGTTTGGTCAAGCGCATCCATAAACGCGATATCAAATGCGTCGGGGAATTGCCACCACACGTCAAAGCCCCAGTTTATTTCGTATCGTTCCTGTACTTCCAGCATATTAAAGTTAAAATGCTCAATGGGTATTCTCTCATCAAAAATGGATGCTATCCATGAGCGGCTTTGCCTGTCCCAAATTCCGTAGCCGACGATGCCGCCGACTAAGCAGGCAACCAAGAATACGGCAACAAAAATGCCTATCTTTTGATTGCGTGCCTTGTTGGGGTAAAATGATTTCTTCTTTGCCATCTGTACACTTCCGTTTCTTTAGTAATCAAATCTACTGTATTATACAACATTTAACCAAAAATTTCAAGTGTTTTTTACATTTTTATTTACCGGGCAGACATTCATATACTTCGCAATTACCGGTTATGGAGAATTTGCCGTTTGCGGCCGCCGGCATGAAGAAATAATCACCTTTGCTAACTGGTTTTATATAGCCGTCGCCTATAATTTCGCCGCTGCCGTCCGTTACGATGTGGATGGATGGGGCGTTTGAAAGAACAGCCGTACCGCCGCTAACTGTGATCCTATTTACGTAGAAGCATTCCGTAACCTTATCGTCGATTAGGGTTTCGCGTTTAACGCCGGCTGTATTTTCAATTACCTTTGGCGAGATGGTGTTCTTCGCCAAAAACTCTGGCCCGACCGTGTTTTTCAAGTCGAAAACAGATAAGGCGGTGTCTTTGTCAAGGCCGATAAACATTTCATACTCGTTAAGACGGTAATCGCCGCACCAATGTTCCGGTGATATTGTGAAGTCCGACGGTTCCATAACCTCCAAGATCATGCAGCCTGGGCCGATGGCGTGGATGCAGTTGGCGGGAATAAAGAATACGTCGCCGGGCTTAACCGACACTTTATTAAGGAAGTGCCCGAAATGGTCAGCCTTATCGATGCTTTTGTCGAGCGAATCGTTAAGTTCGCCAACCGTGATTTCCCTGTTGAAGCCGAAGAAGATATGCGCGTCTGGACGGACGCCGACGACGATCCAGCTTTCGGCTTTGCCGTACTCGCTGTTAAAATGCACTCGGGAGAAGGCCTTGTTGGGGTGCGCCTGCACGGGTAAACGTTCCGCGCTGTCCAGCATTTTTACAAGGACATCCAGTTTCTCACGCCCACCCAAAAGCTCCTCTTTATAGTTTTCGATCAATTCGTCAAAATAGATATCAGTGCCTTTTATGCGCGAGACGCCTTCTTTCGGCCCAGCGCTGACTTTGTTAAGAGCCTTAACGGCGGACGCTACCCATTCCTCCGGTAAATATCCGTCTGACCCGTCGTCGCCGAAAAAGCCGCCGAAAAGGTGGCCGCCGCGGTATACGCGCCCAACACGGTTGCGTTCAAAGAATATCGGTTCTTTTGCTATCTTATCGTTTGCTGCGTTTCTCATAAGTATCTTTCCTCGCCTCTGTCTTTGGGTTGGTGCTTTTTCTGTACAGCACAAATTTGCGTCCTATAACTTGGATAAGCTCCGCTCTTGCGCGTTCGGCGCACATGCGTGCGCATACATCCACAGGCGTTTCCGTGTTGTCGAGGACGGAGAACTTAACAAGCTCCCGCGCCTCTAAGGCCTCATCTGCCATTTTCACTATTTCCGGCGTTACGCCGGCTTTTCCTATAGTAACTATCGCCGAAAGGCTGTTGGACAAAGCGCGAAGTTCGGCGCGCTGCTTGCTTGTAATTTGTGTCATTTCTTCCTCGCTGATTACGGATGAACGTAGTTCACCCCTACTCTAATTTATCTTTGATATCCGCCGCCGCCGCCTCATCCAGCACGATGATTACGCTTGTGTGGAGTTGAAGCACGGACGCGGGTACGTGCGGCGTTATATCGCCAAAGAATGCCTCTTTTATGATGGCTGCCTTGTTCGCGCCGGATGCGATAAAGAGGATCTTCTTCGCGCTCATTATAGTTTTAATGCCCATGGTAAGAGCCTTGCGGGGCACTTCATCCCTTGAATCGAAGAAACGCGCGTTATCGTCGATAGTGGATTGGTTAAGCCCAACCAAATGCGTTTTGCAGGGGAACTTATCGTCCGGTTCATTAAAGCCGATATGCCCGTTTGTGCCGATGCCTAAGAGCTGGAAATCTATACCGCCAGCGGCGATGATCTTTTTCTCATACGCGTCGCACTCCGTATTAGGATCGACGGCCTCGCCGCATGGAAGGTGGACGTTTTCCGGCTTAATGTCTATGTGATTGAACAGGTTTTCGTTCATATACCTAAAATAGGATTGACTGTTGTCCTTCTTGATCGGATAATATTCGTCCAAATTAAAGGATTTGACCATCTCAAAACTGATGCGTCCGGATTTGTAAAGCTCTATAAGTTCCCTATACGCGCCGACAGGCGTGCCGCCGGTGGCGAAACCCATAACGCTGTCTGGTTTTTTATTTACCTGCTCCATCATGTAGCGGGCGGACGTTTTATTGAACTCGTCAATGCTTTCGGGTATGTTTACTACTGTGTTGCCGATATGGTATACCATTGTTACCTTGCCTCCAATATATTACATCTTTCTTCGAATATCAATTATACGCTTGATTGCTGGGCTTAATGCCACGTTGATGCCCATTTCTATTAGGAAGTTTGCGCCGACCATAACTATGAATAGGAAGTGGAGGGCGTAATCTGAACCGCCGGACCATGCGAGCAGAGTTTCCCAGTAGAACATAGCAAATGTGGCGAGGAACAACCCCGTGTTTACGATTGGCGTAACGACGGCGGCCATAACGACGGCTATCATATCGTTTTTGGTGCGGCGGGTTACGAGTTTGTAGGTAATGCCGCCGGAAAGGGCGGCTAAAATACAGCGCGCCATAATGATAACCACGAAGACAAACGGGCGGAGGTTGAATAGGTACAGCGACGCCGGGTCGGCAAGCAGGCTCATGAGAATGACGGTCACGCCGAAGGTTGCTCCGAGGATGCCTGCAGCTTTAACGCCGAAGACGGCCGAGCCTACGATAATTGGCACAAGCGTGAGCGTGATGGGGAATGTACCTATCCTCACATATGTGGCGAGGATCTGAAGGGCGACAACAAGGCCGATGAAAACGGATAAACCAGCAACATATCGCACATTTAATGCTGACGTTTTGTTCATAAATATATGCCTCCAAATAAAAATCAATATATAAAACAAACTCCCAAGGCACTTGCCGGCTAATCTAATGAGTTTAGCGTCAAGTACCAATCGTTACTATATACGAAATTCCAAAAAAAATCAAGTAATTTTTTCAAAAAATGTTTACATCTGAAAAAAAGATGCTATAATTGAGGGCATGAATCATTCAAGCTTAATTTACTGGCTAACAACTTCGTCTGCTGAAAATGTTAATAAGGCGGCGGACTTGTTGCGCCTGTTGGATTATTATTCAGTGCAGGATTTATGGGGGATGCCTTCGTCGGATATGCGAAATTTACCCTATATAACACGCGAGACGGCGGAATCCATGCAAAAGCGGCGAAACGAGGACTTGGTTTTATCCGAAATTGCGGCATTGCAAAATAAAGGCATTTGGGTTATAGGTTTGGGAGATGAAAAATATCCGTCTTCCCTTGCCGCAATCAGCGATCCGCCTATGCTATTGTACGGCACGGGTAGGATGCCGCCGCCGAGTTTGCCGCGTATTTCCATAATCGGTGCTAGGAAATGTTCATCTTACGGGCTTACGATGTCTAAGAAGCTGGCGGCTGGGCTTACGTCCGCCGGGTTCGTCATCGTCAGCGGCCTGGCTTTGGGTATTGATGCACAGGCGCATAAAAGCTGTATAGATACCGCGGTGGAGGAGTATGGAGAGGCCGTTTCTTCAACGATCGCCGTTTTGGGTAACGGAGTTGACATCTGCTACCCGGCGGAAAACCGAGGCGAATATGAGCGTGTGAAGAGGCATGGTGCTATTATCAGCGAATATCCGCCCGGCACGAAGCCGACGAAGTATAGCTTTCCGCGTAGGAACAGGATAATAACGGGGCTGTCGTTGGGCATCATAGTTGTGGAAGCCGCGGAAAAATCCGGGACGAGTTTGACGGTTAAGCTGGCCCTGGAACAGGGGCGTGAGGTTTTCGTCCTGCCAGGTTCTGCGCTGTCGCCGTATTCTGTCGGCACCAATAATCTGATAAAGGACGGAGCGATACCGGTAACCGGTGCGTCGGACGTGTTATATGCCTTGCGGAGGGAGCTTGTACGGGATTTTGGGTATGAAGATTTACGTGGTGAATATAATAATGACAAAGCAGCCAAAACCCCGGTTAACTTGTCGCTTGAGGAAAAGATGCTGTATGAGCAACTGTCCGCCGACGAGACTGTGGACATCGACTTCCTGACGGCGCTTACGGGCATCGCCGTACCGGACGCGCTGTATTTCCTAAGCAAAATGGAACTGGCTGGGTTGTGTGAAATGAAGGCCAATGGGTATGTGAGGAAATAGATATGGGAAAAGTTTATACCTTGGATGAAATAAAGGAACGCGCCGTGCCGATAGCCTAAAAATTCGGCGTTGAAAAGCTGGCCGTTTTTGGGTCGTATGCTAGAGGTGAAGCAATTACTAAAAGTGATATTGATTTTATTATCAATAAGGGTCTAATTAGAGGGCTTGGATTTTATGGTTTAATTACTTGCCTTGAAGATGAATTTAATATTCATGTAGATGTAATTTTGTAAATTGGAGAACACGCGGGTAAGTTATCTGAAGAATTCAAGATTAAACATAACAAAGTTCCATGGTGAAATATTATTGCTATGCGCAATAGAAGGGCGCATGATTATTCAAATCCTGCGTTAGAGGTTATATGGGATGTTGTAACCGAAAGCATTCCTAATCTGCTAACCTACTGCCAACAAATCTTAAACAATTACGAGAAAGAGTGAATAAATTGCCGAAAACTGCATTATCAAACACGAAAAGCACGAAAGACACGAGAAAGATCAAAAAGAAAAACCTTGTTATAGTGGAATCACCGGCCAAGGCCAAGACGCTTAAAAAATTTTTGGGTGATGGGTACAAGGTTGAGGCGTCGAACGGCCATGTGCGTGATCTGCCGAAGAGCCAGTTGGGGATAGACGAGGCCAACGATTTTGAACCAAAGTATATAACCATACGCGGTAAGGGCGATCTGCTTAAGAAATTGCGTAAGGAGGCCGCCGACGCAGGCATAGTTTACCTCGCAACTGACCCAGATCGCGAAGGCGAGGCTATATCCTGGCATTTGGTTCATGCGCTTAACCTTAAGGATAAAACGTTTAAGCGCATAACATTCAACGAAATTACGAAAAACGCGGTTAAGAAGTCTATCGAAGAGGCGCGGGACATTGACATGAACCTTGTTGATTCTCAGCAGGCTCGCCGCGCGCTTGACAGGATTTTGGGGTACAAGCTTAGCCCTCTGCTTTGGAGTAAGGTGAAGCGCCGATTGTCTGCCGGACGCGTACAGAGCGTGACGTTGCGCCTACTATGTGAACGCGAACAAGAGATTAATGACTTCATCCCGGACGAATATTGGACAATGGATGCGAAGCTCGTTACGAAGGGTAAGAAGGGGTTTGTGGCGCGTTACCACGGAGATATCTCTAATAAAGACGAAGCGGACAAGATTCTTGCGTCCGTCAAGCGGTCTAAATTTAAGGTTGCTGAGGTTAAAAAAGGCCAGCGCACACGTAAACCGCCTATACCCTTCACTACGTCAACAATGCAGCAGGAGGGGTCGAAGGCCCTTGGCTTTGCCGTTATGAAAACAATGCTCATCGCACAGCAACTGTACGAGGGCGTGGATATCGCGGGCCTTGGCACAACAGGGCTTATAACGTATTTACGTACAGACTCGACACGTATTTCTGACGATGCCTTTGCCATTACGAAGGAATATATTGCGGAAAACTACGGTGAGGGTTATGCCGTACAGACTAAGCCGGAGCACAAAACCAAAGCCCGTATCCAAGACGCGCACGAAGCGATACGCCCTACCGACGTATCCTTAACTCCTGATCGCCTAAAAGATTCCCTTAGCCGTGACCAGCTGCGCCTCTACAGCCTTATTTGGGAGCGTTTTATCGCGTCGTGCATGACGTCGGCCATCTTTGACACGATTTCCATAAAGATAGAATGCGGCTGGGATGCGCAGCCCGCCTCGACGGCCGGCCGGCCAGTAAGCGTAGCGAACGACGAGGCGCAGGCACAAAGTGCCGACCAGGGCAAACATAATTTCCGTTCCAGCGGCCAAAAGCTGGTTTTTGAAGGGTACAAGAAAGTCTATAAGAAAGAGACGGAGACGGATGAACAGGAATCCATGCCAGACATGGAAGTCGGTGAAGAGCTTAAGGCCGATGGCATCAACCCCGTTCAGCATTTTACGCAGCCGCCGCCGCGGTTTTCTGAAGCTGCGCTCGTTAAGACGCTTGAAGAAAACGGTGTTGGCCGCCCGTCCACATATTCGCCCACCATTACAACTCTCGTTTCGCGCGGGTACGTAACCAAGGAGAAGAACGTGCTGTACCCAGTTGAGCTTGGTGAAGTCGTAAACGATATAATGCAGGCGCACTTTGACGACGTCGTGGAGATCGAGTTCACATCCAAACTGGAAGAGGGTTTGGACAAGATCGAGTTTGGCGAAATGTTTTGGAAAGATCTTTTGCGCGGTTTTTACGGTCCGTTTATCCAAAAGATTAAGATGGCTGAGGAGGTAATCGGTGAGATTGAGGTGAAGGATGAGGAAACCGACCAAACCTGCGAACTTTGTGGCCGCAATATGGTTATAAAATATGGGCGGTTCGGTAAATTTCTTGCCTGTCCAGGCTTTCCGGATTGCCGAAACGCACAACCATTCTTCGAGGGGGCGGGTGTTGCCTGTCCAACTTGTGGCGGTGAAGTACAGATTAAAACGACGAAAAAGGGGCGCAAATATTTTGGATGCGAAAATTTCCCGGAATGCGAGTTTATGTCGTGGCAAAAACCAGCCGGCAAACCATGCCCGAGTTGCGGCGAGTTTCTTGTGGAGAAGTTTACCAAAAACAATAAGCGGTTGGCGTGTTCCAATGCGAAGTGCGGGTATTCGGAGATTGTGGAGGATGAAGAGTAACAATTGGTGAGCATGAAGCTGAAAGGTGATTGAGGAAATAGAACAATGAAATCAAAGAAAATTAAGTTATTGATGGTTTTACTTACCATTGCCGCGTTGGCTGTCATTTTTATCGCTGTTATTTTCCCCGGTATTAGAGACAGGGAGTCTACAGTCGGTACGGCATCTTTGCCGGCGGCGGCTTCGCATGCCATGGGTGAGCGGAGGACATATACGTTTGACCAACTGGCGGGCATGTCCACAGGCTACCTGCTTTTGGTAAACTACACCCACCCAACGCCTGCGGAACTTACTGGCAACCTTGTTCGTGCGGCGGATAGGGTTGCGGTTTCCCCCGTCAATCCGAATGTTTTGATCCTTGAATCCGCGTTGGACGCCTTGGTTGAAATGTTCGCATACGCGGCGAGTGAGCGGAATTTTATGTCCTTCCGAGTGTCTGAAGGGTTCCGTACGGAGGAACGGCAAAGGGATCTATGGGACAACGCGGCCAACCAAGCTCTTGTTGCTTATCCAGGCCATAGCGAACATCAGATGGGTCTTGCCGCCGATATATCCTATGCCGGCGTGAATATCGGTAATTCCGCGCAAGGCAGCTGGCTTATGGCAAACGCGTACCGTTTTGGATTTATCCTACGCTACCCGGCACACAAGACGGAAATTACCAATGTACCATTCGAGCCTTGGCATTACCGCTTTGTCGGCCAGCCTCACGCATTTTTCATGATGCGGAACGATTTGGTGTTGGAGGAGTACATACAATTACTGCAGCGCGAAGGTGCGCTTAATATAAACCTTGTTGGAATCGATTACCGGATTGTGCATATTCCGGGTGGCGGTTATGTAGAGATTCCCGAGGGGTATGTCTTTACGGCTTCGCTTGATAATACCGGCGGCGTTATAGTAACAATGTGGCGTTCATCGTAAAGCATATCGTAAAGTACATCATAAAGTACATAGTAAGGTGGGATGGATATGTTACAGATACCCAAAAAACTTGAAACGCGGCGATCCCATAAAGTCATTCAGTTTTTCTTGATGCGATCTGAATCGTGGAGTAAGGAAAACCGCGCTTTTTCGATATATTGGAGCACTTCACACATGATTACGACGGCGCAGGTTATGCGTCTGCTGGCCACCATGCGTGGTTTGGATCCTGATATCTGTGCAATTGCCGGGGCAATGCATGATGTGGCTACGATGGAGACGGGCCGTGCCGTCGACCACGCGGCAAGGTCAATTGATTTTATTAAACCTCTTTTGCATGAATATAACGAAGCCAACGAGAAATACAAGATCACCGATGACGAAATCGCGCTGCTTAGCAAAATCATCCCGCAGCACAGCAATAAGAATGAGTTTACCGATAACCCATATGTTGAAATTTTAAAGGATGCGGACGCGCTGGACAGGTACCTGCAAGGCGTGGAGGCGAAGGAAGCGGAAATGCCGCGGCTTCTTAGGGTATTGTTTGATCTGGGGATTGATGCAGAGTTTGGTTTGCGCTATAACTATATATAGGTGGATATAAATGTCAAATGATATTGGAAATTATGCGCGTCACGCGCGGTACTGGAATTGGGGCGGTATGGACAGAACTGCCGAATATAGCTTTTGGCATAGATATGCGGAAAGATATGGGAAAAGTGTTTTAATTCCCATGTGCGCATGGGGAGAAACGGGTGCCTATATGGCGGAGCGTGGGTATAATGTAACTGCCTTTGATATCACGCCGGAAATGATTGCCGAAGGTAAGAAACGATTTGGAAATGTACAGGGTTTATCTCTTTTTGAAGGCGACGTTAGGGACTTTAGTTTTGATACACCACCCATGGATTTTTGTTTTGGTACGGATTTTGGGCATATACTAACGATTGAAGACATGAAAAATGCTTTTTCGTGTATCAATAGGCATTTGCGTATCGGCGGTGGGTTGGTTATAGAAACGAGTGTTCGGACGATTGACGATAAATCAAACCTTATACCAACGCAGATATGGTATCCGACGAAACAGATTTATCCCGATATAATGGTTTGGAAGACAGGAGAAACGCGCAATGATGCCGAATCCGGCCGTTGTTACATATCTCAAGTTTTTTACGCCGAAGATAATAGCGGCAATGTCGAAAGTTTTGACCACTCGTTTTACCTGCAAGGGTATTACCGGGATGAATGGCTTGACGCGTTTGAAGAGTGCGGGTTTGGGGTTAGGAATGAATATGGTTGCCGTAATTTTAGGCCATGGGAGAATGAAAGCGGTGTGCTTGGCATATTTGAAGTTGTAAAGTTACGCACAGTATAAGTAAATATAATAAATGGATAGCAGCAAGGAGGTAAACCATGTATTTTTCGATGGACGAAATAGGATTTGGGAATACCGAAAAAATCAAGAGAATCACGTCAGAAGCTGACCGGTGGCGGTTTATCTACGATACCGCGAAGGCGTACGGTTTTGATGGCGTACACATAACGCCGTCTCTTTACAATGACGATTTTGGGTTGGATTTGCTTAATATACCAAACTATTTTCAGGATTTTAAATTGACGCTGCATTTCGGCGGTTTTGGCAGGCTCGTTTCGGAGGATGATTTCGCCGCCTGCGATAGGGCTTTGGTTCAAAACCTTGAGGTTGCTTTAAGGAGCGATATGCACGACATATCCATACACCCACCGAATATTATGGGTCTATCGCCGGACGAAAAGAAGCACTGCCTTGAACTTTTTCATAGGGCCGTGACAAAGTGGCTCGGAATTGCGCTGAAAAGTAATTTATCGTTGTCGCTTGAAACGCATGTTACGGGTAAATACTTTTTGTTTGACGGGTTGGGGGAGTATGTGCGATTTATTGAAAACTACCCAGACTTAGGCGTACTTATTGACATATCACATAATTATTACGATGGGTATTCCGAGGATGAGATAATAAGCCATTTGGTAGATAAAAACGTAAAATGCCTGCATATAAGCGATGCCGTACAGGGTGCGGAGTTTAAGGCTGGCACGCATTTACCCGTCGGCCGAGGCGGTATGGATATTGCGAAAATACTTACGGGGTTTGCCCATATCCCTGGTTTATGTTCCGTTTTGGAGATTAAGGCAGACAGTGGAGATATAGGTAAAAGTTTGGAGTTATTGCAAAGGATGATTATTAAACGAAAGGATTGACCTTAATAATGAACGAAAAATTACAAGAAATAAACAATGCGGCGCAAGCTGCCGTTGCGGCGATAAGTGGAGCGACGGGTATTAAAGAACTGGAGGACATCCGCGTTGAGGTTTTCGGCAAAAAAGGGACGTTGACGGCGCTGATGAAAGCCATGGGCGGCTTGTCTGCGGACGAACGCCCTGTCTTCGGCCAAGCGTCGAATGCGGCGCGTATGGAAGTGGAAGCCGCGCTTAACGCGCGATTGGCGGAACTTAAGGCCGCCGAGATGACAAAACGCCTTGCGGATGAGGCATTGGATATTACGATACCGGGCCAAAAACCCATCCGCGGCGGCCGACACCCTATGACGATCGTTACTGAGGATCTCTGCAAAATCTTTATGGGTATGGGCTTTGAGATTGCCGAAGGGCCGGAGGTTGAGACGGCATATCACTCCTTTACAGCTCTAAATATATCGGAAACCCACCCGGCAAGAAGCGAGCAAGATACTTTTTATTTTAATGAAAACCACGAATTTTTATTGCGTACCTGTACATCACCCGTGCAAGTACGTGTGATGGAAGAGCGCAAGCCCCCCATCCGGATCATCTGCCCCGGCAAGGTCTACAGGTCAGACAATGTAGATGCGACGCACAGCCCTGTATTTCATCAAATGGAGGGGCTTGTGGTCGATAAAGGCATTACTTTCGGTGATTTAAAGGGCGCACTAACCGTTTTCGCCCGCGAGTTGTTCGGCGAGGAGACGGTCGTCCGCTTCCGCCCGCACTACTTCCCATTCACTGAACCGAGCGGCGAGATGGACGTGCAGTGCTTTGCCTGCCAAGGCATCGGCTGCCGCGTATGCAAGGGAGATGGTTGGGTGGAGCTTTTAGGTTGCGGTATGGTGCATCCCAACGTGCTGAAAATGTGCGGTATCGACCCGGACGTATACAGCGGCTACGCATTTGGCATGGGTTTGGAGCGCGTGGCGATGGCGCGCTTCGGCGTGAACGACCTGCGCGTGTTTTTTGAGAACGATGTGCGGTTTTTGGGGCAGTTTGCGTAATTTTATACTCATTAAACCATAAAATAGTCCGATAAGGTGCAATTACTGTAAGGTTCAACTTGAAAACAAAGACCGTTTTCAAATTGAACAGCTATAATAAATGCAAATAATAGGAAAGGCAGACGCGCCGCGTTGGTACGTCTGCCTTTTAATATACTTTAGGTTACGGGGTTGTAATATTATTTTCCAGCCTGTATAATTCAAGCAAAAACTTTACGTCCTCAAGCGTTGGGTTTTGGATGTTTGATAAATCTGGGAAACGTTCCATCAATTCCTCCGCCTTTTCCGGATGTTTTTTGAAAATGTTTTTGAAGATTGGCTTGGCCGGCTGGTATGGCGTTACAGACCATCTACCGGTCTGCATTTTGTAAAAATAGTCTCCCCAGTATGTGCCGCTGCCAACGCGCAACCATGTCTTCATATGCCAATTGTCGGTGTAGTGCCAGTGGTTTATGGCTCCGTTATGCGCTACCGTCCACGGCTGTATTTTGAATCCATGCCGTGTTGCCTCGTCGTGCAGATAGCGCAGGATTTCGGCAAGTTCGGGCGGTGCGCTGTCTGTAATCGCCAACATCAATGTTCCGGTATCGTGCATCTCCGGTGGGTGTTTCTCAAAGAAGCGGTGCGATAGGATGTTGCGTTGGTGGCATACCACCCTTTGGAGGCATTTTTCCTTGCACGGGTAAACCTCGTGCATGTGGCATTTGCAGCATTCTCTTTGTTGCTCTTTTAAGTAAGCCTTTAAAAATGCGAAGAGCCGCGGTGTGTCCGGGCAGGAAACGGTGAAGGTTTTGGATTTTTTGTCGTCAAACCCTTCGATAAGAAGCCCCATATCCGAAAACCCTTCAATCATGGGCTTAACCTTGCTTTTTACATCATGGCACAACCAAAACTTTTCTTTTTCAACGACTAGCGCGTTATTGTCGATCTGGCCGTTATCGAGCAAAGACCACAAAACATCCAATACGCCGTTATGGGAGACGCCCCACGCACCGATATCCCCAGCGCACAGCCAACCCCAGTCTAACGGGGATGTGTTTTCGATTTCCTCATAGATCGAATAGATAAAGTGCTGAAAGGATCTGAACGTATCAACGAATTCTTCGTTCGTAAACCCGTCAAGGAAGTAAGGGTCGATTATCACGTCTTCCGGTATGAACACTATTGACTTCTTTTGGCAACCGACGGCGGCCTTTGCTGGTTCTTCAAAAGCGTAGGCGATATGCTCACGGTATGCTTCGTTAATTGGAGTGGTTATGCCGTTATATTCGGTGTAAGCGTCTAAAAAATCATACGCCGTTTTTAACGCGCCGCCACCCGTACCAATGCCGTTTCCTTTAACGCCGCTTTTTTCGATGTCCATAATAAACTCGCCGATTGCGGCGGCGGATGGTGTACCGTATTTATGAGCTAAATGCAGCTTTTCTACTAGGGTTTCACAATTTTCGATTACAGCCTTCCTTGCTTTCTTTTCCAATAAAAAATCCAAAAATGACTGCTTGTTTTCTTGGGCGGGCGAGCGAAAGATACGTATCGCCTTTTCGTCAATCCATTCCGCCTTACCCGTTTTAACTAATCCGCGTGCGCGGCGTATGTATGTTGGGTTTACGGCGATACCATCGGCATTAATCACGTTAATGCGGTTGTTAAACTTTTCTATATTTGAATGTTCTATGTTTTTGGTCATTATAATCCTCCGTTTAAAACGGCAGGACACTAAAACACGTGCCTGCCGTAAATTAAATGTCTACGATAAAGCACAGGTATAACAATTTAAATTGACAATTAAATTCACACTTGCTAGTATTGGCGGTTTAAGTAGAAAGCGATGAAACTGTTTTCAACTTAAATGGCGATACATTCTCAGTTTGCTGCGATGGGTGCCGTCCCCTCAATGTATGTTCTTATTTTACTATTTGCGGAGCTATTTGTCAATAACATAAAAATTGGGGCTTGTAAATTAACTTCCTAAATGCTATACTTATTTTTATACGCGGGAGAAGACACTCATAAAATTAACACGCAGCGTAAGGCTATTTTATAGTTAAACGAGTATATATTCGGGCGGGCTTGCGTTTGCGGCCATGCGCCAACGTTTTGCTTGCATTTTTTATGAGGTGAACATGTTAAATAAACTTATAAACGTTATAGATGAACGTGGAAACACATTGGCACCAACCTACCCGCGGCGTGCAAAGTACCTTATTCGACACAAACGTGCGAGGGACAACGGCGACGGATCTATCACATTACTTACGCCGCCAAAGTCCATGGCAATCACTAAATATAAAGACGCTTTTTTGAATTATCTATTCGAAAAGAAACGCGCGCAAAAAACGATAGACGAACATATGCGGCTGTTTGGCATGTTTGGAGACACGTTGCCCGATGTTTCGGCTATCGGTGATTTTTGCTGGGGTAAATTTAACATAAGTTACGGGTCTGGTGAACTAACAGCTAGGTTTAAGTTTTTAGACGAGCTTGCCGCGTTTTGTGAAGCGTCTGGCGGCGATGGCATTATAAACTTTGAAATACCGATATTCGCTGGCGCAATCCGCGTCATGATACACGATTACTTTGAGGGTGCGGCGTGGCGCGCGGTTACGGAGATGAAGAAGGCTATTGTGCCTATTCCAGCAAATACGCAAATCGACCCGCAGTTCCTTGGCGGACTTAGTAACGACGAGTTTGTTGCGGCTTTTGCAGCGCTTCAGGAATTGGTTTACGGCATTTATGAAGGCATTGAGCAGGGTTCACCGTTTGAATGGGGCTGGCCGGATTGGCGCGGTCTTGGTGTGTACGGTATAGACCACGATAGGGTACTTAGAGCGTTACATTTACTTTCGCACGGGGAATTGGTTTGTGATACCTTGGTTTTGGATAAGAAATCTTATTTTTCATACGAACCCAACAAACCGCAGGAACGCGCAGTGATGCTGCTTAAGGGCTTTGCCGACCATGGATTTGATATTGAAGGGCTTGATGACAAAAAGTCGCCGTCGTTTACGGTTTCGTGCCCCGATTCGCCAAATGTTATGCGTGTTGTACATGCGTATTTTAGGGTTAGGGATAATCCCGGCGGCTGTGTTAAATGTACGGAAAGCTGCGAGGAGGACTATTGCTGGCGTACGGAGTATTGGCGTCATACAAAGAGGGTTTCGCACCGTTTTGTGGAAATGCGGGATGATAGCGATAGAGATGGACAGCTCTCCATAGCCCCCTGGTCGCCGGAGCGGTGGTACAGAGCAGAGTTTCTGGCTCGTACGGACGCGTTGCCGGAGGGGTTGCGCGCAACCCATTACTCTATATTTGAGGATGCGTGCAGGGTTGGTATTTGGGCAGAACCGTTCTATTCAATGTTTGACGACTCAATCGTTTACGGTAAGGGTACATGGAAGAAGCATAAACGGCTGATATATAATGACAACGGCACGATAAGGATGCGGCTGGAGCGTGTTTTCGCCAAGCATCCGTTAAAGGTTGGCGAGGCGGAGGCGCGTTTCCCGGGTATTATCACAAATCATCGGCATTTTTGCGGGGAATGCAAGCCGGATTGCAAATACAGGCTTGGTTACGGCGAGGATAGCGATAATGATAGCGATAAAGGCAAATCATGCTGCACGTACGCGGAATTTTACTTCCGTAACCTAACCTATGACGACGTGATGTTCGTGTGGGAGCTGTTTAAGCTGGACAACAATATTATACTCGCTAAACCATAAAATGGTCCGATAAGGTGCAATTACTGTAAGGTTCAACTTGAAAACAAAGACCGTTTTCAAGTTGAACAGCTATAAATCAACAACCAAATAATTTAAGAACAAAAAAAGGCGGACGCAGCGTAATTTGCGTTTGCCTTTTAAATTATAGAGGAATGTTCATAAAAATTATTTTCCGCCACTATACCATCGGCGGTGCGTGGCTGATGGTGTCCGCTGTGTACTCTATAATATCACCGGGTTGGCAGTTCAACGCCTTGCAGATAGCGTCCAGCGTGGAGAAGCGGATCGCGCTGACTTTGCCCGTCTTCATCTTTGATAGATTCACCGCCGATACGCCGACAGCAGCGGCGAGACTGTTAAGCGACATTTTACGGTCGGCCATAACCCTGTCAAGTCTTAAGATTATCATGTGCCACCTCTCTTACAACGTTTCGTTGGATTCTGCTTGCAAAACGCTTCCATGTGCAAATATATGAACGAGAAGATGTGCGAGAAGGATGAATATGACCGCGAGTACGATGTGCGTAATATTCCATAAAAATACGGAAACAGGGGCAAGGCTACGGGATATAAGGGTTATAACTACCCAGTTTCCAAATATTTGATATGAAGTTGTCGCAATTACCAAGGTTTTAAGTATCCGTGTCAGGCGCACGTTAGAAAGCGTGAATGGTGTCCACATGGTTTTCGTTTCCTTGCATATTAAGGCTGATATGTGTAGAATGGCGGTAAATAATGCAGGGCTTAGCATCCACCAGAATATAATGGATAAAATTATGGGACGCGAGAGGTCTGCAGCTGTAATCTGCGTACCGGCAAAATTAACGTTCACGATGTGAATATTGTTTGAACTTAAGTTATCTGTAGTTTGCTGTATATCGCTCGTAAAGGCATACATGAGAAATAAAATTAAGATAAATAACGTTAAAGCGAACATGGCTAAGCTGCATACGCGGAAGGCGACTTGCAGCCACTTTGCCGTTTTCGTTAATTTAATGTGGTCGGTTTTCATATATTTGTGCATGAAGGATGACCTCCTAAACTTGGTTTATAAGGTTATCATATCAGAAGAATAAATGAATGTCAACAATAAATTATTGATAAACGATAAATAATTTATGTTATAAATGATATTATGAACTGATGGCGAAGCAAACCAGAGCGTACGGCGTGAGGGTTATTAGATTTGTAGCGAAATATTGCTGTAGGGGCGGTCTGTGACCGCGTGAAATATAGAATACGTGCAAACTCAAGGGTTATGGCGGTCGCAGACCGCCCCTACGGTAGCCAAGTTTATAGTTTCGCTGCAAGAATGTCGCAGACATCTTTTCGCATTCATACTCCCGCTTGATTCGTAATCTCGTGGCTACGGAATCAATCCATCCGCTCTAAATCCGGTTATGAGCCCGACAATACTATGTCTTCCTGAAATTGTAAGGTACTGCCGTCAATGGTGGTAACGCGGCACACTCTCACGCCCCATGGCTGTACGGCTGGTTTTGTTATCTTGTCCCAGCCGTTTTGCCTTATAAATTTGTACAAAGTATCCAAACCGCCCTGTACGGACATAAAGCCGACCTGCGCCTGCGGCGGTTCGCCGTAAAACATGTAGAAGCCGCGTTGCGGGCTGATGATGTCGAATATCTCGCCGGGGTAGTCGTACACGGCTCCGTATATACCCCGGCCCTCGTCATCGTACGCTATCGTTTCGCCGAACCAACCCAACACTTCCTTAAACCATTTGGCGGTTCTATCCATGTCCTTCGTTAAGTAACAAGGCATGTTTGACGTGATATAGTAACCGTGCTTGCTGTACTTATCCATATTATCCATAAAAACAACCCTTCTTTCCTCAAATATTTTTTCGGGGCTTAGTTTTGGATATAGCATAAGGTTTGCACCATCATCGCGCGCAGACGAGGGTGACATGCCGAACATTTGAGAGAATGCACGGGAAAACGCAGCGGGTGATTCGTAGCCGTATTTTAAGGCGATATCAATAATTTTTTCGCCGGTCTCTAAAATATCAACGGCCGCAAGCGACAGCTTCCTCTTACGGATATAAACCCCGACAGTGGTATTCGTTAGAAATGAAAAAAACCTTTGGAACTCCCATAAAGAATACCCGGCATGCCTCGCCGCCCGGTTGATGTCGATCTCATGCTCCATATGTTCTTCCAAATAATCTATAATGCGGATTATTCTGTTCTGCCAATCCATAACTTCACCTCCTCATACGTATCTCAAGTAAAATTCGTGCTTATTTCGCGCGAATTTAGTATGCAATTTACTTGAGACTAGTAACAAAAACATTATAAATAATAAAGAGATAGTTTGCTTCGCTGCGTGTGTATTTTTCTGCATATGAAGATATATTGGACAAAATTTTTTCGCGTATTTCGTAAAGATTATAAGGATTAATTTATTTCAACCGGATTTGCATGTACCTTACAATGTTTTACCTTTGGAAATTGTTTTTCTATCGCATCGTGTACGCGGTGAGCGGTGTTGTGGGCGTCTCGGAACGACAGCTCCGCGCTTACGCCGATCTCCACATCCACGAAGATCCTGTTGCCGAAAAGGCGTGTGCGTAACGTATCCACGCTCATAACCTCTTCCTGCGCCAAGATTATATTTCGCATTTCCTCTGTGGTTTTATAATCGCACGCGCTGTCCGTCATCTTGCCTATTGCGTCTATTGTTATACCTACGGCTGTTTTAAGGATAAACACGCATATAACCAAGGCAGCGACGGAATCCAAAATTGGAAAACCCATGCGCGCACCCAAAATGCCGACAAAGCTGCCTATGGATGAGAGCCCGTCAACCCGGCTGTGCCACGCGTCCGCCATCAGCGCGTTGGAATCTATCTTACGTGCTGCAGAGCGGACGTATCGGAACAGAAGTTCCTTAACGGCAATCGACACGGCGGCCGCAACCAAGGCCAAAATACCGGGGATGGCTAGGTGCTCAAAATCACCTGCAAGTATCGTTTGGATACCGGACCAGCCGATGCCCACGCCAACAACTGTAATAAGCGCGGCCAGGGCAAGCGTCGCCACACTCTCAAAACGTTCGTGTCCGTAGGGGTGCTTATCGTCCGATTTTTTATTTGCCATTTTTATGCCTACCATAGCGATAACGGTGCCGAAAAGATCGGTTATGGAGTGTACCGCATCAGATACCATGGCGGCGGATCCGGCAAAGATACCGGCAAATAGTTTGAATGCGGAAAGGCCGATATTTACGATAATGCTGTTGCGCCCGGCCGTCATTGCGATTTGTTCGTTCGATTTGTTCATATAACTTGGCTCCCTCGCATAGAATTAACCATTACATAGACATGTATAGCGCAATGGAGTTAAAAACAGCTAGGACGGGTTTGAAAGTCCTCGAATATAATAACTGTTTAACTGTCATTTAGCTGTATAACGGGGGGTTAATCCTTATGCACAATGATTATGATAATACCGAATATATCGGTGATAACCGTGGTTTAGAACTTGATGCCGATACCGACGCCGATACCGATACCTTTAGCGAGCCGGAGGCGGCGATAAGCAACTATGCGGCTCTTGCGGGCAAAGTGGTGAGTGACCCGGAATTTAGCCATGAGGTTTACGGCGAAGGGTTTTACATAGTACAGCTTGAGGTTCAGCGTCTTAGCCAGACATACGATATATTGCCGGTTACTATATCGGAACGCTTGATGGGGCAGGACAATATACATTTAGGCAGTTTCTTGGATGTTTACGGGCAGATACGGTCATACAACAGCTACAGCGAGGCCGAGGGGCGAAATAAGTTGGTGCTGACGGTTTTTGCGAGGGACATTGAAGTTTTAGATGACTTCCCCCCAAGAAACACAAATGAAATCTTCCTAAACGGATATATCTGTAAGCCGCCGGTTTTCCGCACGACGCCATTTGGGCGAGAGATAACAGATATGTTGGTGGCGGTTAACCGCTCATACAATAAATCCGATTATGTTCCGGTTATAACCTGGGGGCGCAACGCGCGTTTTTGTGGCCGCCTTGCCGTGTCCGACAACGTGATGTTATGGGGGCGCTTGCAATCCCGCCCATATCAAAAGAAGTATGATGACGGGCGGATTGAGGATAAAGTGGCTTTTGAAGTTAGCGCAAGTAAAGTGCAGGGGTCAGAGGCTAGAGATTAGAGAGAACTTGGGTTATCGAACCCCTCTGTAAGCCATGGGTGTAGTATACGGCGTTTTTTCCATCTTTGACCAAAGCAAGTATTGGCAAATTGCCTCCGTTTAGTCCACAGGTTTCCGCAATCCTTTCACAGGCAGAGGTGTCATCCGATATCATAAGGTTGATGCCTTCTTGTTTCGCGGTTTCCTTTGCGGTTTCTAAAGATTCGTTTGTAGTGTTGGTTGCAAATATTATATCGAGGTTTTTTTCCTTGATTTGTGAAATAGCGGCGGCCAGCTCGCCCAGGAGCTGCTCCGTCGGCTCGCTGCCGGGGTTTATATGAGCGATCAGCGTATATTCGCGCAAAAAGCCGGCAAGGTCGTTACCTGTGAAACATCCGGCTACGTCTTTCGGCTCGCAAACGTTTGCCGAAGTATCGACTGGCAGGGATATATTCACGGTTTTGTCGTCGTCTACGGTTACATAATAAATATTGGCGGATACGGTGCCGTCGGCAAGGCGTAGAGCGGCAATAAAGCGATAGTTGCCAGCCTCCACTGTGTGCGTGCCGGCAATGTCGTATCTGCGTCGGCCGCCTCCGCCGCGCCCGGCACCCATGCCAACACCAAAATTGGGTGTAGCGCCAAGCCAGGTGTGCGTATATTCGCCATTAACAAGCCTTGCGGCGGAGAAATTTGTAAATGGCGCAAGGCCGATACCGTTTATGGTAAGGTTATAAATCTTTTTTTCATGTAAAGATGTGTGCAAAGATGTCTGCGATGCGCTAGATGCGTTAGTTTCGTGGTTAGGAAGTTTTGCGAATTTGCCACCTGCCCAAAACTCGACGGATCCGCCGCCGCCGCCCCAACTACTGATTGTCGAGCGCACGGGGATGCCGATTGTACGGGCGATAGCGACGAAAAGGGTTTGTTTGGAAATATCGTCGCCGACTTTATATTCCAAAAGCTTTGCCGGAGACGCCGCCATGCCGCGTACGGAGTAGGATGCTGTGCCGAAGCGGTTGTTAGAAGCGATGTTATTATTTAAAACTTGCCATAAAGCGCGTGGGTCCTTTCGGAACTCCTCTTTTTCCGCTTCGTTATTAAAGTATGATAAAACCATGCCGCGGTAAGCCGTTAGCATTTCTGTACCGATGCGAGGGTTGAGGACGAAGCCGTCGTAAAGTTCCGTTGGGATATCGTTGGTTGGCGGGTACGCATGTTGAGTGAGATCAAGCAAGACATCTGCGGAAACATCGATTAAATCTTTGGGTTGTAAGATTTTTAACAGTCTAATTTTATTAGCCACAGATAACACAGATTCCACGGATTTATCATCCAAAAACTTCAATATTTCGGATAGGTTGCCGCGTGCGTCGGTGAAGATGCGTGCGTCGTCCTCACTCATTCCATATTTGACGGCGATCTCCTTCGCGCGTTCATCATTTGCGAAGGTTGCGAAGTAGGCTTCGCGCTCCGCGTTGCCCGCTTTCATACGGGTCTCGTATACTACCCGCATTTCATCCGTAACGCCGAAATCTGGATCTTTATAATCGCTTTTCGTTGGGGAGAAGAGGACGGATTCTTTGCCTTCCTTACTAGTTACGAAGTCGTTGCAATCAAGCTCCAGCACATATTTATCACTACCATGTTCATTTGCCGAAATGTGATGTATAACAAATCTCTCACCGTCGGTGATATGCAGGAAAACGTCGCCGCGACCGAGAGTTACTGATGCCGTGCCGCTTTCGTCGGTATGTATGGTCAAAAGAGTTGCTATGGACGAGCCGTTAATGTTCTGTACATTTATCTGCAAGGGTTTTTCGGCGTTTTTAACGTTGATAATGACCTTTACCGTGTTTTGGCAATATAGGGGTGTAAGGTTTATCTCGTGGCTGATGTCGGTGCTGTAGGCGATTTCCTCGCCGCACTCTATCCGCGAAAAAACGCGGGAGAGGACGATGTTTGCGCGTGACGCAGGTAGGTTTACCCACGATTTGCCGACGGCAGGTTCCGCCTCGGAAACTATCCATTTACCACCGATGTATGACTCCACCCAGGCGTGGTTGCCATCGCAATGTGCCCAGCGCGGCACGTGCACCTGGCGCGCCGGTATGCCGATTGCGCGCAAGGCTGAGGCGATAAGCACAGACCCCTCGCCGCAGCGTCCGTATGTGGATTTGAAAACACCTAGGGGTGCAAGAGTGCGCGGGTTTGTCGGGCTGTACGTCATGCGCGCTATACCCCAGTAACCTGCCTCTATTACGGCGTTATTTATGTTTTTGCCAACAACCATGGGGTAAAGCTGGTTATAGATAATGCTACGGTTAAACTCTACGTTTTCATTATTTACGCGGTATTGTAATACAAAATTAAACCAGATATCCTCTGGCACTTCCTCGTTCCATAGGTTTAACTCTCTAACCATCAGCGCGTGGCGAACGATTTTGGCATAGATATCGGCATCGTAGGATATTAAGTCGGATAGGGGCATGAATGCGTAAAGGTATTTGAGACATAGAGCCTCGTCGTCTTTTGCATTGTTTAGAATTTCGTCAAGGCCATTTGGAAGAGGTAGCGCGGCGAAGCGGCTGTTGTAGGCCGCGTTGATTTTTGCTTTGATCGAATCAGAGAACATAGGTTATCGACCCCTTATTTTATTTTTGCGAAAATTGTTTTATAGATTATATAAGCAAATAATGCGCCAATCGTTTGCATGGCGATGAAGATTAGGCCGTCCGCCGGGCGTATACCGGAAGCGGTAGCGGTAAACATGCGCGCGACGGTAACCTGTGGGTTGGCTATCATACCCGATGATGTGGCCATAATCTGACCGCCAACTAAAATCGCGACAAATACCGAAATCCTCTTAATATTATTTTTAGTAAGCATAAGAATGGCGAAGATTAGGATAAAAGTGGCAAAAATTTCACTTATAAACACAAAAATGTTACTTGTGTTTATAGAGAGAGTAAAAATTGCGCCAACTTCGCTATAAAACATTATGTGACTTACCGTTACGCCTGTTAAACCGCCTGCAAATTGCGTTAGAATGTATGATGCGGCCAAAGTTTTATTGATTTTTTTATCAAGTAAAAAAACTACTGTCAGCACAGGGTTAAAATGTGCGCCGGAAACCGGACGGAACATTTCGATCAAAGCGCACAGTATGAAAGTTATAGTTACAGCACTTGCAAGCGTGGACAGGCCGGCAGTTGCTTCAAAGAGCAATGAAAATAAAATATTTGATGAAACGGCGGCTGTGACTAAGATCATCGAACCTAAGAATTCCGCCGTTAACTTGGCTGTCATGCTATACATTAAACCTAAACAAAATGACATCCCCGTCTTTTACGATGTATTCTTTACCCTCCAAGCGTACCTTGCCGGCTTCCTTTGCGCCCTGCGGCGAGCCGTATTCCTCCAAATCAGCGAAGTTTACTACTTCGGCGCGGATAAAGCCGCGCTCGATATCCGAGTGTATCTTCCCGGCGGCAGCCTTGGCTTTAGTGTTTAATGGTATCGTCCAGGCGCGGCTTTCCTTCGGGCCGGCGGTGAGGAAACACATTAGCCCAAGCGCTTTGAACCCGGCGGATATAACCAAAGTAGAGCCGGGTACGGATATGCCCAAGTCAGCAAGCATTGCGTCGCGCTCCTCGTCGTCGAAGTCAACCATTTCCTCTTCGAGTTTAGCTGAAACGAGGAAAACCTCGGCGTTCCTGTCCCTCAAAACCTCCATCGCCGCACGGGAGTGGGTGTTGCCGCTATCCAACGAGTTATCGTCCACGTTCAGCGCGTAAATAACAGTCTTCTTCGACAAAAGCCCGAACATGGCGGCCATATCATCCTCTTCCTTGGTAAGTTCTACATCGCGTAGGGAAGTGCCCGCTTCCAAGGCTTCAATGAACTTGTCTAAAATAATAAGCTCCGCCGCGAGGTTTTTGTCTGCCTTTGCGGCTTTCTGCGTTCTTTCCTTCCTGCGCTCTAACTGCTCCAAGTCGGCAAAAATTAGCTCAAAGTCGATGGTCTCGATGTCGCGCACGGGGTCTATATTGCCGTCCACATGCATTACGTTCTCGTCCTCAAAGCAACGTACGACATGTAATAACGCGTCCGATTCACGTATCGACGCGAGGAACTTGTTGCCAAGCCCTTCGCCTTTGCCGCTGCCCCTTACCAAACCCGCGATATCCATTAATTCGGTTGTGGCGTGGATGACCTTTTCGGATTTATGCATCTCTGCCAGCCTAAAGAGACGCGGCTCAGGCACCTTGACCTGGCCGACGTTTGATTCCTTCGTGGAGAACGGTGATACGCCAGATTTCGCGCCTGATTTGGTGCACGCGTTGAAGAGGGCGGTTTTGCCGCAGTTTGGTACTCCTAAGATTCCTATTTTCATTTATTATTGCTCCTTGTTTTTGTTGGTTTAACCTGACTTGTCATAAGCGTTTTAACTATGAGATTGCGGAACTACTTGGAGTAAGGCCGCGGTGAGGCAGCGACCTAACTCCAAGTAGTCCCTCTCGTTTGCTCCGCAAACTGCCGGGCGGCAGTCGAGCCGCAATGACGGTACTGGCCGCATGGTGTCTCGCTTCGTTCGCGATGACAAATATTTTCGTGTGTTTCGTGGTTAAAAATTCGCAGTTAAATATTATCGTAATTCCCAAACTCCCTACGCAACTCCATCATCATTTCGTACCGTTCTAGCGGCATACCGGTATACACGCAGTTGGAAGTGCCGAAGATAAAGCCGCCGCCCGGCATACCGTCGCGCAGGGCGCGCAATACGTCGGCGCGCACTTCCTCATCCGTGCCTGTATCCAGCAGGCCGCAGTTTACGTTGCCGATTAAGCACATGGTTTTGCCGTACCGTTCCTTCATGTACTTTAAGTCAACGCCGCCCTGTGGATCCAGCGAGTGTAGTGCGTCGGGTTTGCAATCTATAATCTGGTCAACAATGGGCATCATGTTTCCGTCCGTATGTTTAATGGAATAAAAACCCATGTTTCTGTATTCGCGTATAATTTGTTCCAGGTAAGGCGTAACAAATTCGCTGAATTGGGATGGGCTGAAAAAAGGATTGGCGTTGAAGCAATAGTCGCTGCAGAGGGCATAGCCGTCCAGCAAGCCTTTGCCGGCCAATCTCTCCGCGCTTCTTATGCAATGCTCTACGGATGCCTTAGCACGTCTGTGCAGCTCCTCTGGGTTTTCGTACATCATTTCGGTAAACTCCATCATACCGTTACCGTCTGGTACGCTAAACGTCGGGTCGCCGTGCGCGACGAGGAAATAGTCCGTCCAAGCGCGCTCGCGTATAAGCTCTAAAAGGCGCGGCCAATCCTGCTCACTAGGCGCGCCGTGTACGAAAATGCCGTCATGCCCGTAAAGTTCGGCGGTTTTTATGTATGTGTCCGCAATGTCAACTAAATGTAGGTCGCGTTCCTTCTGCGACATCTGCGACCATTGGTGGAAATGGCGGTGGGATGGATGGAGCTTGCCAAACGCCTCCATCGTCAGAAAAAATACAAGCTCAAATGCAGGAACGAGCCCAGTAACTGGCTGTAATTTAAGGGCAGAAATAAATCTTTGTTTTGGTGTCACGCTTATTTACCTCCTGATATTAAGGGTAAGATTACCCCATGATACCACAAAACCGCAAGAATGTAAATTAATAAGAAAAAAATACTTGCGTTTTTGTTGTTTTGTGGTATAATATAATTGTGGTGAATTATGCTTATTGGCAAATCAGTTTACTGAAGAGGTTTTTATGTTTACAGTTGGAGATAGGGTTGTATACCCTTTGCACGGTGCGGGAGTTATTGAGGGGCTTGAGGAAAAGAAGATAGACGGTAGTACGCAAAACTACTACATCCTTCGTCTGCCCATAGGTAATTTAACGATTATGGTGTCCGTTAAAAACGCCGCCAATACGGGCGTGCGCCCGATTATGGAGGGTGAAGAGCTGTTGGAGGCTATGGCAACCGTCGTTACCCGTCCCGTTGTGATGAACGAAAACTGGAACCTCAGGTATAAAGAAAATATGGACAAGCTGCGTACGGGCATTATCGGCGAAGCGGCAGAGGTTTTCCGTAACTTGCGCCTGCGGGAGCGGGAGCGCGGCCTTAGCACGGTTGAGAAAAAGATGTTGTCGACGGTTAAACAGATAATTATCAGTGAAATTATATTGTCGCATGGGATAGATAAAACAGAAGCTGAAGAGCTTTTGGAAAATGTTGTGGAAGGTAGGGGCGCAACAGACCGCGCCTTGGCATAATATCATGAAATTAGTGTCATGGAACGTAAACGGGCTTAGAGCCTGCCTGGGTAAAGGGTTTGTAGACAGTATGCAATACCTGAATCCTGATATCATATGCTTGCAAGAAACGAAGATGAAGGAAGGCCAGGCGCAGGCAGGGCTTATCGGGTACCATGAGGTATGGAACGAGGCCGTCAAGCCGGGTTATTCTGGTACGGCGGTTTTTTCGCGTGTTAAGCCAAAAGGGTTCTTTTTAGGCATGGGTATGGAGGAACATGATAACGAAGGGCGGATAATCACGTGCGAGTTTGACGGGTTCTACCTTGTAAACTGCTATACCCCCAACTCCCAACGTGAGCTTGCACGGCTTGATTACCGCATGAAGTGGGAAGAGGACTTTTTATCCTTCATAAAAGGATTGGATAGTAAAAAGCCGCTTATTCTATGCGGTGACCTTAACGTAGCACACCAAGAGATAGACCTTAAAAACCCAAAAACTAACCGCAAAAACGCAGGGTTTACGGACGAGGAGCGCGGAAGGATGGCGAACCTTCTCGCGGCCGGCTTCGCCGACACGTTCCGTACGCTGTATCCAAGTGAGGCGGACGCGTATACCTGGTGGTCGTATATGCGGCAGGCGAGAGAAAAGAACGTTGGCTGGCGTATCGACTATTTTATCGTGTCAAACAGGCTTATGCCAAACGTAATATCGGCAAAAATCCACCTGGATATAATGGGGAGTGACCATTGCCCGGTAGAGATAGAAATAAGCATAAAAAATGAAGGTATGTAGGCGCCACACCTTCATAAAGCTATTGCTTGTTGTTTGCGTATTAGTTTTATTGGTGGCGTGCGGCAGGCGCGGTTATTTCGTTGCTTTGGACGAGTCGCGCGTTTTTGTTGATTTTATGGGGCAGGATGCCTTTACGTTCTATAATGGTCACGTTTACGTGATAGGCGCATACGGCATTATAGAGTTTTTCCGTGGTCAGCACGCAATGATCGAGATTATCGGCAAGCCGTACACATTATATCACCTATCAATGATACTTACGTCGGGGCCAAGTTCGGCCGCGGGGTTGGGTTACGCGTATTCAGACTCGTACGGCCGCGTGGCGTGGACGTGGCGTATCGCCGCAAACACGCGTCCAGGCCGCCTTTCCGCCGTAATATTAGGGGGCGGCGATCGGGTCGTTTTGGATGTTTTGGTGCATTGATTAATGTTATCACTTATTTTGTGAAGTTAAGACAGAAGATGTATGTCATTAAAGTTGTAGTGAACCCGTTATAAAAAATATCTTTTTGCTGCAACCGTGTTTATTATACAATTGCTATATAATGGCATTTTAAATGTATAATTATTAATATAACGAAAGAGGATAAATAGTTATCATGCAATTACTTCAAACAATTCTTATCGCTGTTGGCGCAATTGTTGCTGTTGTTACACTTGCAAAAGATCATGTAAGGCGGAAACGCCAAGCAACATTAGATTTTAATATTGCTATATCTAAAGAAATTTATGAAATACATAGTCAGATTGAAATAATTTTTATGAGAAGAGATATAGAACCAGACGATGATCGATACAAAAATAATATTGATATACAAGATAAAATTGCTCGTTTGCTTTCATTATATGAGCGTACAGCCATTGGTATTCGTTACAATGTTTTTGATAAAAACATATTTATGGAAATTACAGGAAGGCACACCTTGAGGTGGTATAAGAGATTAAAAAAATTAATTGAATTTTATCGAACTGAAGAAGATGCTAATCCAAACGCATATATGGAATTTGAAAGATTAGCGCATAGAATGGATAAAAAATACAATCAAACAGTAAAGAGAAGATTTTGTGAATTGATTATAACCAAAATTAAAAATTTTAATTGGACGAAAAGAAATTCCTAACATTCTGCCAAATATCCACAACCTTAAATCTAACACGCACATTTTCACTATTATTCACAAGATTATTTACGCTAATATTATTAAACTCGATCCCAACGCTGCCCGCAAAGATTAAATCGTCCGCGGTCAGGTTTTCGCGCATTACGGCACGCGTGAGGCACAACGGGGGGAAAACGACGCACCACCAGTTGCGCCCAATACCATCGCCGATGTGTATCTGTACGGCCTCGTACATACCAGCTGGCAGCGTTACGTCACCGTAAGAGCGTGATGGAAAAAATATCTGCGCCAACTCAGCCGTCGCATCGTGGCCGGTAATTTTTGCTGCGATATCAGCCAGCCTATCCAATTCACGTTCTAAAATCTCACGTGCCTCGCCTACGGTTTCATCGCCTGTCAAATACTCCCTTAGAACTTCCAATACTGCCTCTTTAACCTGAAACTTCTGTGCCTGGTCGACGGGCGAGTCGCTGTGCGCGATAACATGCAGGCGGATGAGGCTTTCGGCGATCTCCCGCTGAGTACTATTGGAATACATCGCAGCGGTAAAAACAAATCCAGCCATAAAAACGCAAAAAACTACCATAAATCTTCTTGCCATAATAAAACCCCTCAAAATTTATTTATATGTTGACTACGTAAATAATGTTTGCCAGAATATGGGTGCAATATACATTCGCTTGACATTTTGGTTAAAATTGTTATACTCTAGGTAAACTAACTAAGGGGGATTTTATTGTGAAATCTAACATTACGGGCTTGGCCCATATCGGTGTGTTCGTTAAGGATATGGATGTGTCAATTGATTTTTATAGGCGCCTCGGGTTTGCGCTTGATAACGAAGAGCAGATACCCGGCGGCGTCAAGTTGGCGTTTTTATCTGCCGGTACATGCCTCATAGAGCTTATTGAGGCTGGCGCGGAACGTGCCGTACAAGGAGGTGTAGTTGATCATATCGCCATGACGGTGGAGAATATAGAAAAGGCTGTCGCAAACGCAAACGCGAACGGCATCACGATAGATGCGGCGGCGATCAAACATGCACCTATCTTAGGCGGCATCAGAAATGTGTTTTTTACAGGCCCGGATGGGGAGCGGCTGGAGTTTTTTGAATATCCTATAGAGGAATGTTCGTAGAATGGTTACATACGTAACTATTCTACGAACAAGCTGGGACGCTTGCGCGTTGCCCAATCAAGCTTTACTTTGAAGTAGTATAAAAATTTTAACAAGCTAAATTTTGATACTACTTCAAAGTAATTCCTCTATAAATAAAAATTTATTTTTCTGCATAACCAGCTTGACTCTCAACTTGGTTTATAGTTTATACTATAAATATCATTAGTCATATAACTTTTGAAATCAAGCGTTTGAGGAGTTGTTTTATGGATAAGCTCGAAAAAATCAAGGCTGTTTCGGCTCGGTTTGAGGTGGCTACTAGCACGCTTCGGTATTACGAAAAAATGGGGCTGCTTGAGAGTTGCCGGTGCGAAAGTTCCGGTTACCGTTTGTACGACGAGGCGGCGCTTATACGCCTGCGTCAAATCCTGATTCTTCGCAAGATGGATATCTCTATCGGAGACATACGTGTGATATTTCGTGAAAATGATTCTGAGGCAATGCTGTCAGTGCTTAATAGAAAGTCAAACGATATTGATGGCGAAGTGGCTGTATTGTATGAAATAAAAGGGTTGGTGCTGGATTTTATAAAACGGATCAAAGAAATCGACTTCCACAACGAAGCTGATGTAAAGATGCTGTTTGATAAAGCTGTGGAGATTGAGGCATCGCTTCCAATTCCGATCCTAATATTGTTGATGATGATAAATTTGTACAGATGCTTGACACAAGCGGTCAGATAGACAAAACCATCACCCGGGTTGCAATTGAACCTATCGCGAAGAATGATAGGTGCAACATGTTGTCGTTTGAGCTTATTGAGCATGAAGCATACAGGTTTATAGGCAAAAGCGTGTATTTCCGCGCGGGTACGCCGTGCGGCGACGCGTGGTTCCATGATTTTTTGTACGAAAATTCCGGTTGGTTGTGGGATAAACTTCACGAAATGCACGAATTCGCGTCGGATCAACCCAAAAAGGCGGCTCTCTTGACTTGGGATAAATACTGCGAAAAGACGGAACTTCTCGGCTTTACATACGGTAAATTCATGAAGGCCGGCACACCTGTTCCTGCTGGTATGGATTATTTTGACATCCCGGCAGGGTATATGGGTGTGGGCGTTTTTGATAATTGGGATGAAGGGGACCACGAACACATGGTAACGAGCTCTATTTTAAATACTGGGGAATTTAAAGCAACTTCTTGGAAATATATGGGCGAATTTCTAACAGATGTAAATGAATATGGATTTTTTGTCGCGTGTGAGAAAAATATTGCGGATGGGTCAGTATGAGCGTAGAGGTAAAAGTTGTGTAGATAATAGTATCTTGATTATAAAAAATATTAAGGACAGTCTTTTTATAAAGTAACCCAAAGATCAAGTTGTAATTTAAATCACGCTGTGCTATACTCATCCAATGAAAAACTTCAATCTAACACAAGGCGGGATTTTACGTAAACTTATGCAGGTGGCCGTTCCCATTATGGGCAGCCAGTTCTTGCAATTATCATATACATTAATGGACATGTTTTGGGTTGGCCGCCTAGGCGATATGTACGGCGCAGGCCCGACCGACGGCAGCGACGCCGTTGCCGCGACGGGTGCGGCCGGCATGTTTATTTGGCTGTCCATGGCGTTTATGTTCTTTGGGCGTATGGGTGCGGAGATCGGCGTATCGCAGAACCTTGGTAAGGGCGATGTAAAAGAAGCGCGCCGTTTTGCCGGCAATTCTATTTTTATCGCCGCCGCTTCGGGGCTTCTGTTTGGTGTGCTTTGCATTTTCGCCGCACCGTGGCTTATCTCATTCTTCGCTATTCCGGACGCGCACGTCGCGGCGGATGCGGCCACGTATTTGATGATTGTGGGGTTTGGTTTCCCATTCGTTTTCGTATCGTCGGCTATAAACGGCGCGTTTAATGGTTCCGGCAATAGCCGCCTGCCGTTTTGGGCAAACTCCATTGGCTTTATTATAAATATGATACTCAGCCCGCTTCTCATTTTCCCCGCCGGACTTGGGATCATGGGCGCGGCCATCGCGACTGTCGCCGCCAATTTAATAACCTTCGGAATAATGCTTTGGGCTATGAAGCACAACAAAGGCCGCCCGTTTGAAAGATACGCCTTCTTCGCCAAACCGCGTCTGCGTGAAGTTAAGCAGATATTTAAATGGAGCTTGCCGATTTCTGCTGAATCATTGCTGTTTACGTTCTTCAGCATGATCCTCACGCGTATGGTTTTCGACGCGGATTTCGGCGGCACGGCGGCGCAGTCCGTCATGCGTATCGGTGGCGAGATAGAGTCGTTGTCGTGGCTTATCGGCGGTGGATTCGGCTCGGCGGTTACGGCTTTTATTGGTCAGAATTATGGGGCGAATAAATGGACGCGCATACACAAAGGCCGGCGTATAGCCATCGCTACGATGTGCGTTTGGGGTGGGCTTGTGATGCTATCCTTCCTTTTGTTTGGCGAACAGTTATTTACGCTG
>Ga0123355_10000972_pt1 | contig 39672 bp, 32 predicted proteins | sample TergutEmb28metaG_3_FD_89872 | JGI IMG/M metagenome (GOLD analysis project Ga0123355, IMG submission 89872) | Embiratermes neotenicus P1 segment gut microbial communities from Petit-Saut dam, French Guiana - Emb289 P1 | ecosystem: Host-associated > Arthropoda: Insects > Digestive system > Gut ...
CGCCCGGCGCGGCCGGCTTCCTGATAATAGCTCTCTAAACTTTTCGGCATATTATAATGTATAACGAAATTCACGTTTGATTTATCTATACCCATTCCAAAAGCGTTGGTGGCCACCATCACCTCCGCGTGGTCGTATATAAACTCCTCTTGATTCCGCCGTCGCTCATCTTCATCCAGCCCCGCGTGATAACGCACGGCGGAAATTCCGTGCCGCCGCAAATCCTCGCACACAGATTCAACTGTTTTTCTGGTTGAGCAATATATTATCCCGCTCTTTCCTTGTCGCTTTTTGACTAATTTCCTCAGATACGTCGATTTGCTTCCCGGCTTTACTACTTCAAAATAGAGATTCGGCCGGTCGAACCCTGTGGCTATATCTTGCGTGTCCCGCAGCCGCAGCAGGTGGATCATGTCGCTTTTCACTTTATCGGTGGCAGTCCCTGTAAACGCGCCGACAACCGGGCGGGACGGCAGGCTGTCGATAAATCCCGCGATTTTCAGATAACTCGGCCTGAAATTCTGCCCCCATTGTGATACGCAATGCGCCTCATCCACCGCCACAAGGGAGATTTCCGTTTTTTCCGCGAAGAGCAAAAACGCCTCCGTCTCAAGCCTCTCCGGCGCTATGTAGATGATTTTATACTGCCCCGTCGCGGCTTTGCGCAAAACATCGTTGCATTGTCTGGTGGTGAGCGACGAATTGATAAAAGCCGCTTGTATCCCCCGCTCTATAAGATTGGTCACCTGATCTTTCATAAGTGCTATAAGCGGGGATATCACCAGCGTCACCCCAGGCAGGAGCATCGCCGGGATCTGATAGCACACCGACTTCCCCGCCCCGGTCGGCATGATTCCCAGCGCGTCCCGGCTCGACAAAAGCGCTTCAATCAGCGCCTCTTGTCCGGGCCGGAAAGAGGTGTATCCGAAATATCGTTTTAGTACGTCATGTTTTGTCATTTTGCTATTATAGCATGGTTTTTGATTGTGGGAAAGATCAAGAATCACACGCTTTCGAGAAAGTGCGGAGAACCAGTACACCCCGGTGTCACATTTATGCGGTTGTGGTGGTGCCTTTGGCCGTGCGCTTTCCGGCGCATTTACGCATTCCGCTGTAGAGGACGTGCCCCTGCGCGTCCCGTGGTTGACTGTTCCGTCTGGTGGTTGTAAACGTAGACTTGGGATGGGATACGACGGGCGACCGTGACGGTCGCCCCCACATTGGCCGTGTGCAGCAAACGTTCCCCAATTTCCAAAATTTCCGCTTGCAAAAAACCTGTTATTCTGTTATGCTTTGTAATAATTTGATATTTTTACAACAAGGAGGGGGCCATGAGAAACATGCTAAAGTGCTTGTATTCTAGGATCCCGCAGAAAATTAAAAACAGCATTTCTCACAGCGCAATGTTGTTTGTGTTTTGTACCCTTATAACAATAATCGCGTTTCAACCCATGGCGAGAATGGCCTATGCCAGAGATTCACGTCCTGAAACTTCCGGCGGTTCTCTAATAGATATCATTGTCATGCTCATATCAGAACTTTCTGTAGAGTTTTCAGAACCCCAGTCACAACCCCAATTTGTTTTTCCGCCGAATTTTCAATATAATTCCGAGGAAAAGACTTTTCGCATTCCAAAATCGAACGGTTTCACCATGGATTTAAGCGGAGCCGTCCACATGGATTTGTATCACCAGCGTCAATATACAATCACCCTGCCGATGAATGACCCATGGCATCTCGGTTATGGTGAGTTTGCCGTCATCGACGATTATTTTCAAACAGTGTACATTTCCCCGAACATAGCAGACGGTTCGGTAAGCCTGACCTTCCGCCTCCAGCAGCTTAAACTGTTTGATTTGTCGGAGGATGAGGGCTACTACATAATCCGGGCCATATATCCCCGCGAAAGATACCAATTCATTGTGGTGATCGACCCAGGGCACGGCGGCAATCAACCCGGCGCAATCCACGGCGGTATACGGGAGAGCGACCTAAATCTCGCCGTAACACGGCAGTTGCTCGCACTGATTGAACAGAACGAACACATGAGGGCCTATACTACCAGAAATTCAGACGCTTCTGTAGACCTGTGGGCACGCCCGCGTCTTGGGAATGAAGTCGGAGATATTTTCATCTCAATCCACCATAACGCAAACACAAACCGTAATGTCTACGGCACAGAATCTTTTTATTTCCTGTACATCCCTGATGATGATTACGATTATAATGGTTATGCTGATTATTACGGCCACAACGATATCAATCATGGCACTGTGGATGATATTGCTGACAACGCCTACGCCCTCAGCAGCCGGGGGCTTGCCGAAATTATGCAGCGGCAATTGATAAACCGGATAGGTTTTCGGGACAGAGGCATCCACAATCGGCGTTTCGTGGTGCTGCGGTACTCCCAAATACCGGCAACGCTGGTGGAACTCGGTTTTATGAGCAATCAGCAAGAGCTCGACATAATGCGCACCGAAGCATTCCAGCGCCAAGCCGCGCAAGCCATATACAACGGCTTGCTGGAAGTCTTTGCGCACTATCCGCCGCCGCGGTGATTACAACGATAAAAGCACCCGCTCCAAGACAAACGGAGCGGGTGCTTTTTTGCGACAGAACACAATGAATGATTCGTTCTTTTATTCTAAGTGACTGGGAATAATGTCGTATAAGTGCCGCTAACCTGCAATGTGCAAGTTATGTTCACTCCTCCATGTATTTTTATCAAACCGAAAGTTATCCTCGTAGTGTTTGCTGGAAATCTAATATCAGCCGAACCCGCTCTATTCCACTGAAGCACGGGATTACCCAAATATAAACCCCGAGGTGAATAAAGAGCCACCGCTCTACTAAAGTTACCATCGCGTACGGCAACAATACCCATACCTTTCCAAAGGAAATGGCTTGCACATTAACGGCATCGAAAGCTTTTGGGGATTTGCCAAACATCGCCTCACAAAGTTCACAGGAATTCCCAAGGATAAGTTTGAATTGCATCTAAAAGAGACGGAGTTCCGATTCAACCATAGAGGGCAAAATCTGTACCACATCTTGCTGAAAGAATGCAGGGATAATCCCCTAAACTAAGGGAGTCCCATTTTTAATATAACGAAATAAATATCCCCCGACTTATGTCGGGGGATATTTATTTCGCATGTGCTCTAGAACATAATCTGAATCGGCAATCTCTCAATCTCTTCTTTTTTAATGCCAAATTTCTCCATGTTGTAGTTGTCAATTTCCTCGGTCAGCGCCGTGTATGTACCATCGTACAGCGAGCCGGGGCCGCCTTGGGTTATACAGGGGATGAAGTATTTATTGCCGTATTTGTCGCAGGTGTTGCGTGCGACACGGCGGCAATCTTCCTGAGTCCAGCCGGTGAAATCAACGGATTTGTTATCTATGCCGCCCATGAACGATATCTGCCCGCCGTATTTTTTAATCAGCCCCTCAATATCGTTGGATTCCATGCATCCCTGCCAGATGTCTATACCCATTTCGATCATATACGGCACAAGCGTTTCAGCCCAGCTGTCGGCATGATGTATCACAAGCTCAACGCCGTGGTCGTGATAATAGCCGTAGATTTGCTTATACGGCTCAACAAAATAGTCGGCAAACATATTCGGGCTCATAAACGTGCTCTTCTCACTGCCCCAATCATCGTGATGGAACATCGCGTCCGGCTTGAGGTGTTTGCAAATACCCTCGGCAAGCTCAAGCTCCCAATCGGTGAGGTATTTCAGAAGGTCTTTCATCTCGTCAGGGTCTGTAAGATAATACTCCAGCGCGTTTGAGATTTCACACAGATGGTGCGTCTGCTCAAACAATCCCGGCGCGACAAATGCGCCTTTGTACGCCTGTGTGCCGTCAATTTCGTCATACATAGCCTTGGCGACGCCCCACTGCTCATCGGTAAATTTCAGCGGCGGGGATTTCACATAATCGCGCCAATTCTGGATGTCTTTGACAACGATTTTCTCTGGCGTGTGGACAGGGAAAGCGCCGGGCACGTTCGCCGGAAACGAGTTCGTCACGCCCCATCCGTTAATCACATCCGGATCTCCTTTTGCCTGAAGCGGACTTGAGAACAGTAGATAGGGGTGGAATAATAACCTGAGAGCCTCATACTGGTTGACAAACCTGTCCGGGTTACCGCCGCGGATGGTTTCCTGCATGTTTTGTTTTGCTGTAAGCATTGCACATTCTCCTTCATTGTATATTGTATGTTGAGAATTATTATACAACATTCCCAATCGCAAAACAAGAGTTTAACGGCAAATTAAAGAAAAAACATCTGCAAGCAGTTTTTTACTTGCAGACGTTAATTTATGGAGCTCCCGGTCGGATTTGAACCGACGACCTATGCATTACGAATGCATTGCTCTACCAACTGAGCTACGGAAGCGAGACTGCCTCATTATAGCGAGACAGGGCACGTTTGTCAAGTCTAATTTCAAGCCGAAAACCGACGGTCATTTTCGGGCATTCAAGCTCAATCCGTTGTTGACAATTGTAACATTTTTGTGCTATGATATAGTGGACTTGGATATTTTGAAAGCGAGGATTCTGCCACGATGATGAAAAACGTACTAATTACACTCGCGCTTTCTTTGGTTCTCGTTACACTTGCCGCCTGCACCAACAGGGCGGAACCGGAAGATACTTACACAACAGAGCCTGAGATAACGATGGAAGACATCCTTGCGCACGCAGTTGACGATTTCGTTCCTATACCCGATATCCCGGATTATATCCCCGAGTACATCAATATACGCGGTGAGTATTTCGGCACGGAGTTGACCGCGCTTGATTTATTAGCTAATACGTCAAATCCTTGGATTTCCACAGCGAGGCCACATTTTACATATGAAGACCTTTTGCCATTGCGGTATATGATTAATTTGGAGATGTTGACTCTGGTCGGCTACCGAATCAGCGATTTGACGCCGCTATCCGGATTAATAAATCTGACGAGCCTGGTTTTGCACAACTGCGAAGTCTATGACTTAACGCAACTGATCGAGTTGACGAATTTAGAGATGCTGAATTTAACCGGCAACGGAATCAGCGACTTTGGGCCTCTTGCCGAGTTAACGAATTTGAGGAGTTTGACCATCAACCCAATCATCACTCCCCCACACAGCCAAATCAGCGACCAAATCAATGACTTAACATTGTTGGCTGATTTGACAAATTTAGAACTTTTGGACTTAGCCAACAACCGAATCGACGACATTACGCCCTTGGCCGGCTTGACGAATTTGACGAGGTTGAACCTAGCGCGGAACCGAATTGACGATCTTAGGCCGCTTGCCGGATTAACAAATTTGAAGCGATTGAATTTGGACAACAATCCAGTCACCCACATAATGCCGATAATCGAATTAACGAATTTAGAGTGGTTGAGCTCGGACAACAACCGGATATTTGACCCTGTGGTGCTTGCCGAACTGACAAATTTGGAGTGGCTGAACTTGAACAGCACTCACATCAACGACCTAAGACCACTTGCCGAATTAACGTATTTGGAGAATTTGTTCTTGGATCAGAATCAAATCAGCGACTTGGCGCCGCTTTCCAGATTGACAAATTTGAGACGTTTGAGCTTGTTCAACAACCAAATCGACGACATTACACCATTAGCAGACTTGACAAATTTGACGGTCTTGAACCTAGATTGGAACCGAATTGACAATCTTAGGCCGCTGTCCGGATTAACAAATTTGACAGCCCTGGTTTTGTCCAACAATCAAATCGACAACATTGCACCATTGGCCGGATTAGTGAATTTGGAATGGCTGTTCTTGATGAACAACGAAATCAGCTATGTCGCGCCATTGGCCGACTTGGCGAATTTGACTTTTTGGACTTTGGGGCTACACGGCAATCCAATTGCCGAAGCCGACAGTTGGTCGCTGTTGGAGAATCTGCCTTTTACTCCCCCGGAGGTTAGAATCGAAGAGTTGCTTCAGCCGGGCAGATGAACCCGGCGCGACATTGCATTGCTGTCCGTGCGCTGGCCCCATTGGCTGGTTGGATTAACTTAGCTCATACTTCCAACCCAAAAAAGCGGATGCCATTTTCCATCGTTATCGCAGCCGCCTCCTCCGGCGATGTGCCTCTCGCCTCAGCCACTTTTTCGGCGATATACGGCAAGTTGAGCGAACTGTTGCGCCTACCCCGGAATGGCTCCGGCGACAGATATGGGCAGTCGGTCTCTATCATTATCCTGTCCTGCGGCATTTTTTCGATCACTTCCAGCGCTTTCCGTGCGTTTTTGAAAGTTATCACGCCAGTGAACGACAGATACCAGCCCATGTCCAGTATTATTTTCGCCGTCTCCCAGCTCCCCGAAAAGCAGTGGAACACGCCGCTGAGATCCCGATAATCGCGCAAAATTTCAAGCGTATCGCCGGTGGATTCACGTTCGTGAATTATCACCGGCTTTTTCACGTGCCGGGCAAGCTCCAACTGTTCCCGGAACCGCTTTCGCTGAATCTCACGCGGTGAAAAGTCATAGTGATAGTCCAGCCCGATCTCTCCGACCGCCACGGCTTTCGGGTGGTCAAGCAGCCTCTCAAGCTCCGCAACTGTTTGGTCGGTCATACTTTTTGCATCATGCGGATGCACGCCGACAGAGGCGTATACAAACGGATACTTATCCGCCATCTTCAAGCCTATTTTCGCCGACCTCAAACTGCTTGCCGAGTTTAAGATCAACGAAACTCCTTTGGAGTTCATCTGCCCCATCAACTCGTCGCGGTCTTCATTAAATCGCCGGTCATCATAATGCGCGTGGGTGTCAAAATACATGTTGAAAATCTCCCTTGTAGTTGGTGTTGTCTGTATAAAATGCTTATTAGGTGCGTGTCAACCGTGAGGGGTTTTTATAATCAAACCGACGATAAATAGTACAATTCCGCTAATAAATGGTGCAAAAATTAAAACTGCATGGAAGCCGGTAGCGTTGGCGGAAATTCCTGTATCCGCCCAAAGAACAATCATTAACACCATAATAAATATACTAACCAATACCAATAAACCACCTGAAAACATCAGCTTAATTGATTTCATAGAGCGCATCGCAACCTCCCGAAAATCTAAATTTTCTACACTAACTATCCACTTTTCTTGCCAGTTTATCAAACCCATTCCCCAACAGCCATTCAACAGAGGATCGTGCACAGCCCGCCGTCTCTATCGTAAACGTCGCGTCTGGCACGGAGTCCGCTACCATGCGGATCAATGGTGCGAGATCAATCGTTCCGTCGTCAAGTGCGCTGTGAGTATCGCGCTCGGCATGATTATTGTGCAAATGGACATGCCCGATAAACGGCAGAAACCGCTCCACCCATTCGGCGAGAGACAGGCTTTTGCCGACAATCGCCGCGTGGCCGATGTCGAGGCACATCCTGAACCGCGAATCGTCAACCCCGCGGACAATTTCAAGCAGCATATCAGGCGAAGGCTCCATCACGTTTTCAAGATACAGGCGAAAATCTTCCGGCTTATCGGCAAGGAACTCCGACCAGAATCTGATGGATTTTTCCGCGAACCAACCTTCGTGATATACCATTGGGATAAACCCGGAGTGCACAATCATGGTGGCTGTCCTGTACCCGCGCATAAGCTGATACGCCTGCGCGTAACGCCTTTTCGCGACTTCGGCAATCAGCGGGTCAATTGCACCCGGGCAAAGCTCATTAAACGGGGCGTGGAATACGAGTTTGTCCACGTCCTGTATTTTTTCGTATATCTGTCTGTCCCAAGTTTCAAAATCCCGATCCATATTGAACGCGGTGCAGAACTCCGTTACTTCCAGACCCAGCTTATATTCGCGGGCAAGTTCCGCCGCGTCCTCCGCGATGGTGGATATGTGCAGTTTGTTTATCATATCTTACTCCCCGGTTATCTCTAACTCAAAGTTACGTCATAAACCTTTGAAAAAATATTTCTGGCGACATCAAGGCATCGGCGTTTTTATTAATTTCCTCTATGCTCCAATTCCACCACTTTATACTTAGCAAGGTTTCTATCATTTCCGGCGGGAAGCGGTAACGCTTGATTTTTGCCGGAACACCAGCCACAACGGCATAAGGCGGCACACCTTCCAGCACCACCGCACCCGAACCGATTATCGCACCGTCCCCGATACTCATCACTTTGGAGGCGTTTATAAAAACGTTCGCGCCGATATACACATCGCTGCCGATGATTATGCGTTTCTTGCCATGCGCATAAGGGTGATGCGGATTTGAACGGATCTTATCCTGAAACAAGGCTTTGTTTTCAGCTGTAAAAAGCTGTTCAATATCATCACTTGTAAAAACCATGTCCAGCTGATGGTTTACGCCCATATCCGCGGAGCCGTTGATAGAGGTAAAATGACCGATGCTTTCTATATATCCATCTTTGCAGCCGCCGACGATGCCCTCGCCAAAATATGTTTGCCTGCCGATTTTAACACCGTAACATTCCCATTCAAAAGGCAATTCCCCGCCCTCGTCTTCAAATACAATAGAGTCGTACCCATGCTGAAACGCTTCGCTTTGTTCATTAGCGAGAAAATCATCACAGTCATCTTCAGTCACTGCAACTACATAATGTTTCAAACGGTCAACTTTATCGGCGATATGGAATTTATAATCTTTCAGAACGCGAAGCATACGGCGTGTCGGGGTACCCCAAACCGCTATCTCACGCCCGTCTAAACATTTCTCTAAAGCTTGCTCAAGTCTGGTTTTCATACATGTCTCCTTACGTCAATTGCCAAAACCCATGTCACAGAATGGTTTACGCCAGCACTTCAAATGATTCATCCAGTAAATCGAATGTGTTCATGTCCGTGTTGCCAAGCGCGGAAACAACTATTTTTGATTCCGGGAAATAAGCTGTAAAGAAGTCCACGCCGGAATCACCGCCTACAGCATAATAAGACACTTTGTCATCTTCAATATTGCGGTATACTCCGAGTCCATAACTCTCACCGCATTCCTCGTCTATCATCACTTGCGATTTAAGAAAAGATTGCGTCATTTCCTCAGAGAGAATCTTATTCGCAAAAACAGCCCGCCATAGTTTGTCTAAATCCCCTGCGCAAGTGAAGAGGCCACCGTCAGAACCGCCCAAAACCGGCAAGCTAAAGATGTTTGTACGCCATTCTTTCGTATCTTCGTCTTCCATATAGCCCAATGCGGTATTAGCCGGCAGTGAATCCATGCGATAGAAACCTGTGTGCGTAAGGTTGCAGGGTTTTATGATTCTATCCTGCACAAATTGTTGATAAGGCAATCCGCTGACAGCTTCAATCACCAATCCAAGCAGAATGAAGCCGGAGTTAGAATAACCGTATCGCTCGCCCGGTTCAAACTTCGGCGGCAACGGCGTAATCATTTGCAAATAGTATTCAAGCCATGTCCACAATTGTACGGGATATTTGTCATACAAAGCTTGCAGCTGTTCTTCGCAGTCCTCGGCATCTTCGTCAATATAATCCCCAACACCGGATGTATGCGTGAGCAGATGAAAAACAGTTACCCTTTTGTCGATTTGCCCCAAGTCATAGGTCAGCAAATCACAAAGTCTGTCCTCAAGGGATAACTTCTTTTCGTCAATAAGTTTACACACCGCCAGCCCTGTAAACAGCTTAGTGCCGGACGCGATTCCGAACGCCGTATCTATTGTGTTCGGCAGTTCTTCGGCTCTGTTTCTGTAGCCGCAGGCTTGCTGGTATATAACGCCGTCAGATCCGGTTGCGGAAAATACGCCTGAAAACCCCTCGCCCTCGTCTTTGATCCAAATATTATAAATGTCTTGTATAACCTTTTTCATTGTCAATTGCTCCTTGCTGATTATCGGTCGCTTTGTAAGCGTCAAAATCCCATAAGGATTATACATGGGCCAAGGGAACAAATCAACGAAAATGTTTCCGATAACAAATCCCGCCCAATGCCGGGTATGGCATTGGGCGGATTGCACTGCTGCGTGCGGAAGTCTTGATTTTTACTTTTTTACAACCGGAGCATATATTTGGAAGATTGAATGTTCACCTTCGGAGCCCTCCGGGTATACCTCGATGTCCGGATGTTTATTGAAGGTAGGGAATGCCTCCCGCAGCTGGCTATCATGGAGAGTGTATCCCGAACCCGGTAGCCAAGTGGTATAAAACGTGCGCCAAAATTCACCTGTCCAGAGGATTTCCAGTGTGATGTCAACGACGGCATAGTCGCTGGCTTCAAATTTACGCACCATTAACCCAACCGGAAAGTTATCCAGCGTATTCACTTCCACGCACACCATATATTTCGCTGTATTATCGTCTGTTTCGCTGTGGGTCATTCCATAAGTGATGCCCGGCATTTTTTGATCAGGAATGGTCTGGCCGAGGCTTTTGGTATTCCACATATCCCACAACCCAGCTATAGGTGCCGTGCCGTCTTCGCTGTTGTAGTGGATATCAACCTCCATGCCCACCACATAAAATGCGCCCTTGCGCATGAACCGCACATTTTCAAAGCAATTCATAAGTTCCATACTTGGTTTCCTCCATTTCGTCCATAAATTTTCCGGGGGGAACGGGCTGATGGATGGGCGTTGCAATCGGAATTGTGCCGGCGCGATTCCATACATCTGCGAGAAACTTCTTGTAAACGCCTGTTGAGATGAGAAACCGTTTACGTATGCAATCTCAACCAGCGGCTTTCTACTGTCACGCAAATCCAAGGCCACGCAATACAGGCGGTATCGGTTTAGATAATGTTTCACCGTATAGCCTGTAAAAGTGCGGAACATAAAGGAAAAATATGACGGCGACAGATATACCCGAGCCGCTATGTCTATAACGGTAATTGGCTCGGCGTACATGCTGTGGATGTACAAGGTAGATTCGTAGATGCATTGCTCTATGTCCATTCGTTCTTGCCTCCTCCCGCATATATTTATTGTAACACGGTTTGCGGAGATGTATTATCAAAAACAACTTTATATTGCGGATATTTTGCTAATATAGAAATCCGTAACAAATCCCGCACGGCAATCATAAAATGTTACTGCACGGTTATTGTTATGCATGTTCCGTGTTACGCGTAATATCGACAATTAAAAAGGAAAGGTTAGTGAATATGGGTATAGGTTATTTAACTATACAAACGAGAACTGATAACGACACTCTGCCTATAGAAGCGCACGTTACGATAACACAGCCGGACGGTACCGTGCTTTACAAAACTGATACCAACCCCAAATCCGGAAACACCGAAACATTTGAACTGACCGCGCCCGATAAGGAACTGACTCTTGACGCGAACTATAACGCCCCGGCATATTCCGTCGTTGACGTCCATGTTAACGCAGAAGGCTACAGAACCGCACATGTCCACAATGTTGAAATTATCGACACGCGGACAGCAATACTCCCAGTCACAATGGTGCCTATTGAGGATCCGGGCGGCAATCCGGATATCGACATTAATATCGACCCTGTAACCCTGCTGGATCCGACAGCGCACACGCTGATGAATATCACACTTGCCCCCCTGTCGCTGCTTGACCCGACTCCGCGCGACCATGTCGCGCCGCCGGATGATCCTCCCGATTCCGCCGGAGCCGGTGTACTAAGGGAAGTTTTCATCCCCGATTTTATAACAGTCCATCTGGGAAGGCCGGATAACCCCGCTGCCAGAAATGTCAGAGTCAGCTTTATCGATTACATAAAAAATGTCACCTCCAGCGAGATTTATCCAACATGGCCGCATAACGCGCTTGTCGCAAACATACACGCCATAGTGTCGTTTACGCTTAACCGGATATACACCGCTATACGTTTTTTGAGAATGTTTTGTTTTTTGCCTTCCCAAACGATGTATAACACCCCTACCCCATCATTTGGGGAGGTAACCCACATACTTGAAAAATATCCTTACATCTTGCATTATAACCCCGTTTGTTTTCACTCTTGCACCTATTTCTATTTTATTGATTAGAGCTTCGAGCAATTCTCTATCCACCTCAATGATGGTGGATTTTTCTCTTATGAGCGCAGTCCAATGTCGAGTGTCGTTTAATTTGTTTTCGATTTCCTCGGCAGATTCGGTCAGCAGAAAAAGTCTGCGTTCTAATTTAGTTCTGTCGGCTTCCAATTGTTGTATTGTTTCACTGAACTTGTCTGTTGAAATAAATCCACTAATCTTATCTTCATACAAAGCATCAATTTGATTGTCAAACGAATACAGCTGTTGTTCGAGAGTGCGTATTCCTTTGGCAATGGCGGCCTTGTCGCCTCGTTGGTTGCCGACAAGCGATTGCATGAGCTTTTCGACAACGCGATCTTCGTCAAACTCGATTTGCGCTGCGGTTTCCTTTATATGCTCCAACACTATGGATTTCAGGTTTTTTCCCATAATCCTGTGCGTGGAACAAGCCGTCCCACCGCTGCAGGTGTAGGTTATACAGCCATAGGCACTTATGTCTATTACTTTGCCGTTTTTATTCGCCTCTTGACGCTTGAAATAACCCATCTTTGCTCCGCAGTCCGAACAGACAAGCAGACCTGAAAACAGGCTCCGCTGCGGCGCTTTTAACATTACGCCTTTCTTTTTTGCCGTATTGTTGATTGTTTGTACCTTGTCCCACAACTCGTTATCAATGATGGCGGGATGCGTGTTCTCAACCCGTATCCACTCACTCTCGTCGCACCTGTATTCATACTTGTCGCGATATGAACGAATGCCGCGTTTTAATGAAACCGTGTGACCAAGATACAGTTCGTTGCAAAGTATCAGTTTGACGGTTCGACTCGTCCAAACTTCGGTAGTTATTGCCGTCGTTTCACGTCCTTGCTGCTTGAAGTAGTACAACCTCGGCGGCAAGACTCCCTCTTTGTTAAGCTCGCCTGCGACTTTGGAATAACCCATCCCGATTGCCCTGAGTGCAAACATTTTGCGGACAACTTCGGCAGCATGCCTGTCAACCACCAATCGATGACGTTCGGTGTCATGTCTGTCATAACCGTATGGCGTCGTTCCCGAGAGTTTGTGTCCCTCTTTTGCTTTTGCGTGCATTACTGACTTAATGCGTCGGCTGACATCACGCACATAGAAGTCGTTTATGGCATTGATAAACGGCAAAATATCATTTTCGCCGCTTTCGGTATCAATGCCGTCAGACAAAGCCACAAATCTGCATCCCAGCGCGGGGAGCTCTTCTTCCAAATATCGCCCGGTTTCAAGATAGTTTCGGCCAAAACGGCTGAGGTCTTTTACGATAACGAGGTTGATAATCCCGGATCGAACGTCATCCATCATATTCCGAAAGCCTCTGCGATCGAAGTTTGCTCCGCTTACACCGTCGTCAATATAGGTGCGTGTTTCGGTCCACCCCGGCATTATGTCGATGAATTTGGATAACATGGCGTCTTGGTTTTCAATACTGGCAGAATCCTCGCCGTTACGATGATAACCTCTACTATCGCTTGAAAGGCGAATGTACTTGCCGACTTTGTATACCTTCATGCACTTACCGCCGTTTCACCGAGCAGTCCAAGACGGTCAATATCACCGACGAAGTTGTAGATAATCCGAATGTCACACACTCGCCTACCGTCCACAATTTGCGTTTCACCGATAATAATGCGGTCTATGAGCAAATGAAGCATTTCAGCATCAAGTGTTCCGAGCTTTGCGCACTCACGAATTTTACTCACCCAAGCATCGGCATTGTGCATCGCCGGTTTTATTCTGCCAATGCGTTTTTCAAGCACGGCAATTGCCTTAGCTTTTTCTAAACGCGCCTGCTCGTACTTTTGAATTTGCCGCTTGAAGAAACTGTCCAGCACAAGTCCCGCAATTTTGTCTTCATACAAGCTTTCAATTAGGTTGTCGAATCTGTCAATTTGTTTTTTGCAAAGTTCCAACTCGCTTTGATATGCGGCAGAATAATTACTGCTTGACTGTCCGGCTACAATTGCATTGATGATACGTCCTTCGTCATACTCTACTAATTCGGCATAGTTCCGCAACTGCTCCACCACCAATTCCGTCAAGGTGCTTTCGTCGATTGAATGAATTGTGCAAGCATTTTTGCCGCTGCGCCCGTAGGTGCTGCACATATACGAAACACGCCTATACTCGCTGCCGTCTTTGCGTGTGCGACGTTCTACCTGCGCACGATGCTTGAATCCACAATCCGAGCAACAGAGCAATCCCACAAACAGGTTTGTGCCGCCGTCTGTTCTGCGGCTGGGGCGGTACTTCTTGTGTATAAACTCTTGCACACGCTCCCATAAATCAAGATCTATGAGTGGCTCGTGAGTATTATCACAGCGCACCCATTCGTCGCTGTTTTTTCTAACTTGCTTTTGGTTTTTGTACGACATCGAACCGGACTTGCAAGCCACCAAATTGCCGATATAAACTTCGTTTCGTATCATGCCTTGAATGGTCGTTTGCGTCCATAGCCGACTGGTTTTGGTGGGGTTTTTCTCACCTTTGCGTTGGTAGTACAACTCCCGCGGTGTAGCAATTCCGTCATCATTAAGCTGAACGGCAATGGCTCGAAAGCCCATTCCTGCCGCCCGCATCGAGAAAATTCTGCGCACGGTTGGCGCGGTGTTCTCGTCAATGACGAGCTTGTGGCGATTATCCGGGTCTTTTTGGTAGCCGTAAGGTGCATATGTTCCCAAGAATTTACCGCTTTGCGCTGAAACTCGTTTTGCAGCCCGTACTTTCGTACTTGTGGACTTAGAGTGCTGTTCATTGAACCAGTTGCGAAACACCATCATATCGTCGAGCTTTTCGTTAAGCGAGATGAGCTCGCAACCATATTCGGGCAGGAACACTTCAGCGAGATTGCCGACCTCTAAGTAGTTTCTTCCAAGTCGAGAAAGGTCTTTAATCAGTATGGTATTTATGACAGCGTCACGAACATCAGCCATCATTTTTTGAAACGCAGGCCTATTTTGATTCGTACCACTAAACCCGTCGTCCTGATATATCTCGGCTACATGCCACCCCATTTTTTTTGCGTATTTTTCGAGCATGAGCTTTTGATTTTCGATTGAAATGCTTTCTCCTGCTCTGCTGTCCTCTTTACTAAGACGGACGTAAATACCTACTCTTTTTTGTTTTGCCATTTTTACCTCCATGATAATTGACAAAACACAGGGCTACGATTTACATTCATATTGTAGCGCGCTTTTTGTAATAGCGCAGCCCCTTTTGCCAAAATTTTATTCGTGTTTCCTTTCGTTCTCGTCACGCAGAATTTTGCGGATTATCAAGTCTTCAGTTACTGTGGTGAAGCTGGATTTACCGATATATTCGTTTGTTACTCGATATGTTACCTTTCCGACTTGCTTTTCGCGATAGGTAGTAAGCGGTGGTTGTAATTGTTTAGTTATTACGGACATGAGCTACCTCCTTGTCCCTGCTTAATTCTTTCTCTTATATTTATATGAATCAAACGCAATGTGTAGACGATAAGACCAGCTTCATCAATCTGAAAAGTTCTTTCGTAATTTTTTAATGCATCACTCAATTGCTGACAATCTGAATGGCAAATAACATGCTTAAACACAATGACTTCTTCGGCAGTGTTGAATATTCCGCTGATGATGATTGCTTTTTCGGCAAGATCATCGGGACACCCGACCTCGTGGCATTTGAGGGCGATAGTGTTGAAAACCTTAAAATTGCCTTTAAGGAAGCAGTAGAGAACTATCTCATTCTTTGTAGCGAAGCAAGGAAAGAGCCGTAAAAAACATACAAGGGTTCTTTCAATATTCGTATCTCTCCTGATCTGCACAAGGAAGCTGCAATGCTGGCAAGCAGAAAAGGAATTTCACTCAATGCTTTTGTGGAAAAAACCATTTATGATGCGGTTAATTCCTAGGCTCGGATTTATACAGAACAAAAAGCACCCAGTGATAGTCGTATTGACATCACTGGTTGCTTTTTTGTCACCAAATATATCATTTGGCGCGGGGGGTCAGTTTTTAAATTTGCCTAGTAACAAACCTTAATGAAATCTCTCTACATCACTTCCGTCAAAATTCATCGTATAAACTCGTTCGCCGGATTCCGCGTCATAGAAAAAAATTCTATCACCTATAACATGTAAGGCAGTGGTAACTGTATCACGAGTATAGTGTATTTCACCTGTATTTAAATCTATCTTATAAAAAGTCCATGGGTGTGAAGATAACATATCAAGTGTTACGTCCTTGCCCTACTCGTCTATGGCAACACCCTCTGGGCTTACTACTTCAATCTCAAATTGAGCTGTGCCTCTATGTCTGGTAAGCGTGACGACATAGGTGCTAGGGACGCTAAAATCTATATCATGCGTAACGGTTATCGCGTCACAATACATGCTGTCGCTACTACTAGCTCTGCCTTGTCTCAAAATCAAGTATACTTCGCCACCAGTTAAATCAAGTCCAGTATCAACTCCTGCCACGTATATCAGCTTATCCGGTAGGATATATATCTCCATGCCAACAATCTCCAAACCGAAATCACATCCAGATAGAAAAACGCTAATTAGTATGAGTAGTGGCAATATTCTTTTCTTCAATGCAATTATCTCCTTCTTCTGGGAAATCTATATGTGGGCAAAGGCAGACCTGTTGCAACGGGGTTCGGTCTAAGGCCTCCGTTTCTATCATAGGCGTATAAATTCCCGTTGGTTGCCGCCAAATATACCGTTGGTACAAGAAATCTTGTAGGCCATTTGTCCTGTGAAGAAAATTCAGTTCCCCTATGACAATAACAATGTGGATGGGTATGTACGAATGCCACCATCAGCATATCAAGCCGACTAAACGTTGCTCCGGCGGAAATAGTTCCAAGTATTACATTGCGAACAACATCAGCGTGTCCTCCCCTTGGCATATCGAAATAAGTAAACAGCGGCACACCATTAAAGTTTCTTCTGTAAATGAAACTTCCTCTTTCGCGATTGTCCTCAAATGTTCGAGGGAGATTTTCCTTTGCAAACCCTGCAGCTGCCGCATCGGCGCTTATAAACCAACTTCCTGCGCTGGAGAGGCCAAACGCTGCAAAGAAGCCTTCGTAAACAACCATCGAACCGGAGCTGTTTATATACGTACCGAGAACGCCTTCTGTAAATGAACGAGTTATGTTATTGACTGTTACGGTTGCCGTACTTGTGGCGGCGTTCCAAACAACAGTCCCGTTGTTTGCTTCAGCGAAGGCCCTAAGATTCAATCCGCTCGGGTCAACAAACATCACCGGGTTATGTACGCAATACATATACAAATTCCCAGCCTGCATTATTGCAAGCGAACCATCTTGCATATTCCCCACATTCCAAAACGGATCCTCTTGCGTAAACCGCCCCGTTCTGGGATTATACACCCTAGCCCGCAGATAAATCGTCGCCGTCTCCCAATCGTAATACTCGCCAGCAAATCGAAACGGATTCGTATTCCCCTCATCCTGATCACGCTCGACCCCGAACGCGTCGTAGTGATAAGTATGCAGCAGCTCACCCGCGTTGTCAACTCGTTGCACGACGTCGCCTCTTGCGTTGAACAAGTACCAGCCGTGATGCTCACTGCGGAGCAATCGCCCGCCGCCGCCTCGGTAGAAGCGGTTGATTACGGCGTTGCTGGCGTTGAGCTCCAGCACGATGTGCGCGCCGTTCCAGACGTGGGTTACTCTTGTGTGATTCGATGTCTTCGAGTGCCGCAGACCATCGGCGCGGTAGACGTACGTGACGCTCACCAGCGCGGCGCCGTTGAGCACTTGCGTCAGTTGATTGAACGCATTGTAGGTGCGGGTCTCAGTCTGTCCGGCGGAGACTCGCGTCAGCTGGTTGCCATTGCGGTCAAGGCCTACGCAACACGGCTAATGAAACCTCTCCACATCACTTCCATCAAAATTCATCATATATATTTGTTCATTTGTTTCTCTGTCATAGAAAAAGATTCTGTCTCCTATAACATGAAGAAGAATGGCATCAGCGCTGTCAGTAGAATTTGCTTCACCTGTATTTAAATCTATCCAATGAAAAGTCCATGGCGACGCTAATGGCATAGATGGCATACCGAATGTCATATAAAAAAGAATATTATCCTTTCTGTTAACAAGTTCGCCGGGCATTGTTCTATCTATAGAATGCACTGTGAAAAATTCTTGAGTAGAATCATCAAATTTTCTAATTGAACCACCGCCTGGTCCTAGTGCCTCTATATAGTATATGTTCCCTTTGTAAACAAAAAAGTTTCGACCCATGTTCCCTTGAAAAATCAGCTCTCTATTTTCCCCGGTTAATTCCATTCTATATAATAAAGTTCGGCCGTTAATAATTGTAGCATAATAAATTTCATTATCATAAAAATATATATCGTGTATACTATTATCAGACAAAATTCTAACATTGGTTCCGTCTAAATTCATAGCAAAACTATCGCTTCCTAAAGCATATATAGTGCCGTCAAGAACGAATAAAAAATTAACCCTAGTTTCACTGAGCCTCTCGTTCTGCTCCCCATCTATAGTCATTCTATAGATTTTGTTACTAGTACCATCAGCATAATAAATGAAACCATCAACAACATTGAGATATAAAAAATCTCCGGCTCCTATAGCTCGACTCTCTCCACTGCCTATACTTCTTCTGTTCAAAAAAGATTCTGATCCGATAACCGCCATATAATAAATATAATAATTATCATTGGTTATAACGCCCAAGTTCCTTAAATTGCCTATGGTATTACCTTGGTTCTCCGGCATTAAATTTGTTAATACAGGTTCTTCACTATTAGATGGAATCAAAGCACAAGATGAAAGAAAAATTGATTGCAAGATTGCAATGAAAATGATCAAAAATTTTTTGTTTTTTAGCATACTATATATCCTCCCGTTTTTTAATAAATTGTTGTGCAACCTATGGGACGGCTATAAAACCGCCCCATAGGTTATTGTTAAAAATTTCAATTAGAAAAATGGTGTAAACGTTCCAACATTGCGGCTACTTCTTATAATATAATTAGTACTGATACCGGTTGTGCCAGACAAAGTTACTAATCCCCCAATACCAAATTGAGTAAGTGACCATATTTGTACAAACCTGTATGGGGAATCCACGGCTATCTGTCTTTGAAATATACGATTCCGCAATTGTGCTTCTATGATTCCGGCAAAAAGACCTCCTGCTAAATCACCTATTATCTCCCACCCGCTTGGTGCTGTGGCCGGATTCAGTGTCCCCGGGTTAGGTAGGGCTTCTAGTGCTGAATCCGCAATCGAATTGAGCTGCAGCTGCATTTCCCGCGCTCTTTCAATAGTAATGATAAGCGATTGTCCAAATTCGAACGCAAAGAAACCTGGGATTTCATAGCTATGATGTCCGCCCTCTGGTCCCAAGTGCCACTTGTATTGACCATTACCCATTGGTTGCGGCTGATTATTTGCAAGATAACGCTGCGCGGCAGGTCTTGGAACCGCCGCTGCCGGAACCTCCTCACCGTGCCCAAGTAATGCGTTCATTCGCCAAAATCTATAACCGCACGGAGAATGTACCACAGCACCGTCTGGCGGTCTACCTCTACCTGGTATAGTCGTAACACCATTGACCAGATTCCCCATGACCCAGCTTCCGTCAGGCATTGTCACACGCACGGCGGTAAGTCCGCTCGGGTCAACAAACATCACCGGATTATGTATACAATACATATACAAATTCCCAGCCTGCATTATTGCAAGCGAACCATCTTGCATATTCCCCACATTCCAATGCGGATCCTCCTGCGTAAACCTCCCCGTCCTAGGATTATACACCCTCGCCCGCAGGTAAATCGTCCCAGTCTCCCAGTCATAGTACTCACCAGCGAACCGGAACGGATTCGTATTCCCCTCATCCTGATCGCGCTCGACCCCGAACGCATCGTAGTGATAAGTATGCAGCAGCGCACCCGCGTTGTCAACTCGCTGCACGACATCGCCGCGGGCGTTGTGCAGATACCAACCGTGGTGCTCACTGCGGAGCAACCGCCCGCCGCCGCCTCGGTAGAAGCGGTTGATCACTGCGTTGCTTGCGTTGAGTTCCAGCACGATGTGCGCACCGTTCCAGACGTGCGTTACTCTCGTGTGATTCGATGTCTTCGAGTGCCGCAGGCCATCGGCGCGGTAGACGTACGTGACGCTCACCAGCGCGGCTCCGTTGAGCACTTGCGTCAGTTGATTGGACGCGTTGTAGGTGCGGGTCTCAGTCTGCCCGGCTGAGACGCGTGTCAGCTGATTGCCGTTGCGGTCGTAAGTGTAGGTGGCTGTCTGCGGGTCGGTGCCTGTGCGCACTGTGCTCAGCAAGCGGTTGTTCAGGTCGTAATTTTGTTGATTTTCTTCAAATAACACCTAAAACTCAGATAGACGTTTCCAGTTAAGTTCTGCAGGGGTGTCATTGAAAGATTCACCTGACTCCTGCAAGATTTCATTTGTTTCGTGGTTCATGCAATCTATGGCAACGCTAACTGAGTATCCCTCTATCAAGATGCCGTCAGGAGAAAGTGAATACTCTGTTATGATTTCTATAATATTACCTGCACTGTGCCGGATTGAACGCGTGTTTACCTCGTGAATCTCGTCAGTAATTTCAGAAGCAATAATACGATTTAACGAACTCCCGTCGATTGTATACACATTTAAGACTCTGATTGGCCGCCATTCTCCATGTTCATCTCTACCTTTGTATCCGATAATCAATTCCGGAGAGCCGTTACTGTTTATGTCATAAAGAGCAAACACTAGAACTCCTCCATGATGAATGTGAATGAAGTCAACATCAAAAAACCAATAAAATCTTTCGGTTAGCGGAGAGCCAAGAATTATCTCAGCCGGTTGTTCACCATTTTCAAAGGCGAGGTATGTGGAAATAATTGGCGCATAAACGCTGTGCCAAGCTGGAGTGTTCTCCGCCGGGCTATCCGGCACATCTGCCATCTCAGATTGGGATGGCGTGTTCCCTAATGTATTTGGATTGGTATTAACGTGCATACACCCTGCCATAAGCAGTATCAATAAAATAACAACTATAAAATTTTTCTTCATAATAATTAAAACTCCTTATCCTTAACCAAGTAGCTGTCCCACTAAAGTTCTCATCCAATTTCCTACGTGTTGGTCAACAGGGGCATTTGCACCGACAAAAGGTGTAGCGGATATATGCAGATGGGGCGGAGTATTGTCAGCAGCACCCCAATTCCCAAGTCTTCCAATAGGTTGCCCTGCTTCTACTCGAACAGTACCACCGCTACCTACAGTAGCAAATCCAAAGTCACTCGGGCTATTTGGAGCTAAATGCGTGTGGAAGTATATCATTCCGTCGTCACCCAAAAGTTGTAAGGTCGCCCTGTTTCCGGCAGCTCTGCTAACATCGTTTTGAACTCGAATTAGTGTTCCGGACGTGATTGCAAAAACTAGAGTCCCTTCCGGCGCGAAAATATCCACTGCATCTCTGCCACCGCGGTGATACCAATCAATCCTTGTATTTGTTTCAATATCAACAGGAAATACATAATCATAACCTCCAATTTGAACAACCCTCAAAGCGTCAGCTGCCGCTCTCATAGCCGCTCTCGCAGCATCAGCTATCGCTTTCGCAGCATTGGCCGCCCTCTCCCACGCAGCCTCCCACGCAGCTCTTGCAAACAATCCCCACGGGTCAATAAACATCTCCGGATTATTCATCACATAAACATACAGATTCGCAGCTTGCAATACAGCAGCGACACTGCTTTGCATGTTGTGTATGCCCCAATATGGGTCCTCTTGAGTAAAGCGGCCTGTTGCTGGATTGTAACAACGAAACCGCAGATAAATCGTACCCGTCTCCCAGTCGTAATACTCCCCAGCAAACCTAAACGGATTCGTATTCCCCTCATCCTGATCGCGCTCGACCCCGAACGCATCGTAGTGGTAAGTATGCAGCAGCTCACCCGCGTTGTCAACCCGCTGCACGACATCGCCTCTTGCGTTGAACAAGTACCAGCCATGATGCTCACTGCGGAGCAATCGCCCGCCGCCGCCTCGGTAGAAGCGGTTGATGACGGCGTTGCTGGCGTTGAGTTCCAGCACGATGTGCGCGCCGTTCCAGATGTGCGTCACTCTCGCGTGGTTCGATGTCTTCGAGTGCCGCAGACCATCCGCGCGGTAGACGTACGTGACGCTCACCAGCGCGGCTCCGTTGAGCACTTGCGTCAGTTGATTGAACGCATTGTAGGTGCGCGTCTCAGTCTGCCCGGCAGTGACTCGCGTCAGCTGATTGCCGTTGCGGTCGTAAGTGTAGGTGGCTGTCTGCGGATCGGTGCCTGTGCGCACGGTACTCAGCAAGCGGTTGTTCAGGTCGTATGTATACGTGACGGTGTAAGTCTCGTCACCGGTCACCGTCATCGTCAGGCGGTTGCCACGGTTGTCGAATGTGTAGGCGCGGATTATGGTGATAGTGCCGGTTGCCGACATCGCCGCCGACTGCACCGCAGCCGTACCGCGCTCGGCGGCAACCGCTGCATTCATCGCATCCCATGATATGTAGTATTCTGCGTTCACGGCAAGCTCGTGGCTGTAGTAGGTATCAAAAGCGTGACCGCCGGGGGCTGGCGGACAAATATCATCCGGTGTATTACCCGCAACCACAGCGTCCGGGCCAACATGGAAATTCGCGGAACCGCCGCCAAATGTCGAAATTCCACCGCCGTAGATGCCAAGAAAAGATATACCATCAGCGTGGTTATTCGTAATACTGCCGTCCGTCATGTTTAGTCCCTGACCAGAGGCAATCGTTGATAACACCAAAACGCCACCGCCAACCATTGCTGAGTTGTTCGTTATCATACCGCCGCTCATGTTCATGCGGCTGTTTCCGCCGATAGACACACCGCCGCCCGTACTTGCACTATTATTCCGGATTGTGCCGCCGGTCATGTTAAACGTTGCGCGTCCTCCTGATGGGCTGCCAAGCTCTACCGCACCGCCAGATGTCAAGCCATGACGGTTTTCAATCACACTGCCGGCATTCATCGTGAATGTGCCTCCGGCGTTTACACGCACACCGCCTGAGCCTGTGCCGCCCGCATTCAGGGCCTCAGCGCCACCTGAACGCATTGCCTCAGCTAATGCCTCAACCAACGCGTCAACATCGGATTCTGTTCTCCTCGACGACGCTAATTCCGATAGCAGCGCCTCGATCTCTGCCAGCGCTGATTCCGACAGCATCGCCTCAAACTCACGCGAATGTGAAAGCGCCGCTGGCCCCGTGGCGCCGCCGCATAGCGTGATGTTCTGTCCCAGTGTCAAGCCGCCGTTCACTATAAAGTGCCGCTGACCGTCGTTTGTTTGCGTCAACGTCCGCATGTCGCCGTCTACGCCCACGAGTATGATGTTACGGCGTTCCGGGATCACGATCGCGTCACCCGCCGTGCCGCTTGGTGCGGCAAAGCTATCCGAAATTTGAATCGTCAGCGGCATGAGCACAGGCGCCCCATTGATCACGTTTCGGAGGTCTTCCCATGTGCTTGCGGTAACCGGTGGCGGCGGTCTTTGCCCCAAAACAGGCCGCGGAGCCATTCCGACCACATAGTCCATTAATACGTCTACATCTACTTGGTCTATAACGCCATCGCGCACAACATCTGCCGCCGCATGGACAATAGCGTAATATCCAGGAAAGCTTCCTCTTACATATTGAGTCAATATTTGAAAATCAAAGACGTCAACAACACCATCATCATCCACATCACCCCAAAGCGACCAAATGGCGTACAAATCAATATTCCCGCCAACCGCAAGCGCTTCGAACTCTGCTTGTGTGAATGACACCGGCACAGCAATCGGATTATCAGCCAGAAGCGGCCTGCGATGTCCGTTTCTGCTGCGGCCTGAGCCATCAAGCTGCGCATCCGTGAACCAGCCCCAGAACGCAAGCTGCCCTTGCGCGTCTACGTAGTCAACATATGCTGTGACGGCGCTCAAGTCCAGCGGTTCGCCGAAGGTTACAGGGATTGTGATAGATTCCGCACCGGCGAAAGTGCCTTCGCCGTACGCGTGGAAGGTGAGGGTGGGTTCCTGCGGGGTCGTCGTCGCTTCCAATACCGCTTCTTCACGAATCAATCGCCTTGCCAAGTCGTAGGTGTAAATCATTGTGCGGTCAGACCCCACCACTCGGCTTGTGTTTCCGTCCAAATAGTAGGTATATACATAACTCGACAGGACGTCATTCCCCTGCCTATTGGTTACACTGGTGACCAGATTGGCCAGATTGTATGTGTACTCGGTTATTACCCCATTGCCAAGCGTTACCCTGGTGCGGTTGCCGTTGAAGTCGTACGTATAACTTGAAAGCAATCCGCCGTTTGCCGATCTTACGGACTGCAAACGCTGGGCTGAGTCGTATGCGTATGTGTTATTGATATGCACATGACCGTTGATGGCCGTCGTCGCCCGCGTTACGTTATTTGCCGCGTTGTATTGGAATGTCTTGACAACGCCGCCGGTCTCTTCCTGCCGGATCACACGCCCCTGTGCGTCGTAACGGTATGTTATGGTGTGAGAGCCGTTCGTTTCGCTGAACAATGCGCCTGTCCCGTGGAAAATATACGCACGATGGTTCACAACCGCACCATTTCGCGTCGCGTCTTCTCGCACCAGCCGTCCCAGAGTGTCATAGGTCATCCTAAATTGAGTGCCATTGCGGTCGGTTCTGGTCAAAAGCAAACCATTCTGATCGTAAGTAAAAGTCTCTATCTGACCCAACGCGTCTCTGATTTGGGTCAGCTGCCCCCTGTTGTTATATGTATATGTGGTCGTAGCTCCGCCGACCCGCTTGGTCAATATATTACCGGCAAGATCATACGTATATTCCGTCCGTATGCCATTTGCGCCGCCTGTTTGCGACGACATCAGCCGGTTATGCCGGAAAGTGTTCTCCGTAGTTGCCCAAATCTGCGCAGTTCCCGGAAGATTAACCAACGTGGCAGTCCGGGTCAAATTGCCGTTCCTGTCGTAAAAGTACCTGGTCGTGGCATATTGTATGACGTTACCGACTTGCTCGAACGGTACACGCTGCTCAATAAGCCGCCCAAGGGCATCATAGGTGAACCGCTGTATATTACCCATGAAATCGGTGGAAGTTACCAGCCGCCCCATGCTGTCATACGTATTGTGGGCCGTTCTTCCCGCTATGTTCCGGACAGACGTCACACCGAAGACGTTGTAGGTAAAGCGATTATCAACGCCCAGAGACCACTCTCTGGTAACGCGCCCGGCGAGGTCGTGAGTGTAGTTAACGATTCTGCCGCCGACAGTGCCCTCCTGTGTCCTGTGGCCAAATCGGTCGTATTGAACAAACGTCTGGATACTGGGTTGGATACTGGGTGCACCACCGCCATCAAGAACCGTTGTCACAATCTGTGAATTACCCTGCCAATCGTATACGTCGTGATAGACTGTCGTTTCTCGGTGCAACACTACGCCGCCAGCGTTTAATCTATCTGTAGTCACTACACGGTCAAATATATCATACGCAAAAGTTGTCCGCTGAGATGAGGCGATCCCTTGCGCGTTACGCGTTTCGATAAGCCGCATACGATTGTCGTAAGTATTAGTCAGAATCTCAATGCCGTTGGGATTCGTTATGGTCAGCAGATTCCCGAAGCCGTCGTACCGATAAGCATATATTGCCCCCAAGACCGTCCTATGTGTTACTGTATTCTGTTGATCGTTGTATGCATACGTCACATGGCCTCCGGTTGGGAAGTCAATTCTTGTCACACGGCCAACCCTGTCGTATTGCCAGCGCGTTATATATCCGTTCGGATCGGTTTCAGAAAGCGTCCGCCACATTGTGTCATAGGTAAAGCGGCGTTCTACGATGCCGGTGCCGCCGACCAACGTGCCGTCCGGATTCCGTACATTGGTTGTTCGGATTGTTTGGGGCATGGTGCCACTGTTATATGTTATCTGTGTTGCAATAAAATCAGCACCCCTGCTGTCTGGGAACTCCCGTATTTCGGTCACGTTACCAAAGGCGTCATGCAAGAAGTCGGTTCGGGATTGGCGCACATTGTTTTCGTAAACGTACGTCCTTATGATATTTCGGCCATCCCAGGATAACACGTTCTGTTTCCTTATCGTCGTATGCGCGTCCGGTCTTGAGATTCTGGTCAGGGGCAGACCAAATCGGGCATCAAAGGTATAGTCTATTCTGTATCGCACGTCGGTGCTGCCATTGGCCAATGGACTGACGGACTGTATAACCTGTCCACGTTGGTTATATGTAAAATCCCGTCGGGTATTACGTGAAAAATTCCCACGATGCTCTGTCAGTTCAATGCGGGTGGGTAGTTTGTCGTTGTTGTAGGTTATACTTTGTTCCGACAGTAGTATATTGCCGGCGTTGTACGTTCTCTGGGAGATGTTCAAGTGCAGGTTGTTGAAGGTGTAAACTGTGCGCAATCCATTGTTTTGCGTGACCGTCGTACTGTAGAGACTATTCATCCACCAATGAATAGTCAGATCAAAGGCACTGCCATGATAACTGAAGGTTGTTCTTAAATATTCACGCTGGTTATATATCAGAGACCTGGCTGAAACTTTATACACTTGCCGTGTAATAGTAAAATAATACCCCGAACAAGAACAATACCACAAACAATGCCCTGAAGAACAATGACAATTCCTCGAACACCTCCACGCTCCAAAACACAACCCATAACAAGAACAATGACGCCGCGACAAAAAACCAAAGGTGTGCAGACTGTATTCAAAGCGCATCTGCGCCCCGGATGGATACGTTACCCTGTTGAGTAATACTATAGATAATAGACGCACATACTGATTATGTGGTGGAGGACTGGAAGGGTTGGTGTATTCCTTGGAAGTATAGCCAAAGGAAGTCACAGCGCCAACTTGATCTTGAACGCTGGTCAACACAAATGTACTTATTTGCGAAAGAAAAAACTCTTCATTAAAGCTACACCAACTTTCCCCTAATACAAGGTGCCGCGACAAAGTCATGGCAAAATTGCTCCCATCCGAGCCTGTTATTGTAATTGTACTGGTTTGAGTAAGGGGTTGCCATTGATTCTGGATATTGATTTCACTGCCGTTTGTGTCCACAATTCTTGTAAGAACCCACGAGGGCACCCACCCAGCAGCATACTCAAATCGGATCGTATTCCCAAACCGGTCACGCATTCCTATTATACGTCCTTGATTAAAGTAATATGTTGTGCCGTTGTAAAAGCTCAGACGCTGATTTGATTGAAGAGGGCCGCTAACAAAGCCACTATAATGAGAAAGTTGCATGTCATTAAGGGTGTGGTGGCTTAATAATCCGTTCCAGCCTAGTTCAAATGTGCCTCTTCCGGGGACATACAGTGTATTGTCCAAAATATATGGTAAATCAAATCTCCACCCAACACCGATGTCGCCCACACCGTTTAAAAAGTGATTTGTTAGATCCCAAACTGCTTTTGAAGAATTGTAGACTATGTCCAGATTCAGATCAAACCCATTGCGGCCTGGCAGATTTAGAACATTCATGCGGAACATCGCCGCACCGGTATTAAGGGATACCGATTCGTTAGCGTTAAAGCGCAGATTAAACGGATTTACAACTATACTGTCGTGCGACGGCGCTGACATAGGCGCAAAGCCGTAATTCAAGATTTCCATGCCGTACTCAAGTATCTGATACAATTCGGCAGCATCTATGCCTGCAACCGACATTACCGCTTCCATGTCGAAGGGATACTGCATTGCCGTTGACCTGTTCTGCGCCAAAGGCGGGTATGGAGGACCTATTTGTTCGTTGATCAACACGTCTTCTTGCTCAGCAACCAGCCTTGCCGATCCGGCGCAATACGTGCAAGGTTCCAGCATAAACGTTTGCGGCTCGGCCTGTAATGCCGCGCCAAGCGCAAACGCCGCTTCGATTTCTGCTGTACTGTGATTGTTCAAGAACATACGCCGAGCCTCGTTAAACGCACTGGCATTGGTGAACGCCGCGTGAGCTGTATCTAGTTGGGCAGCTTCGATAAAACTATAATGTCTGCTACTGCGATTGGCAGACAGCAGATCTTGGACATCCAACAACCTTGTCTCAGTGCGGCTCTCGCCCGGCTCGTTTGTTAACATGAATGGTCTGTTGACCAGTCTTCGACTATTTACCTCATCGGATATATCAAACCTTTGCGCAAACCATTCAAAGCGCCTGACTTCCATCATCCGCTCATGGATGGACGGCATTGCTTCAATTATCATCTGCGCTTCCGCATAATCAAACAGTCCGCCGGACATGATCATTATGAGCTCTATGCTTTCCGCTAATGTAAAGCCATCGCGTTCCATTATGTCGAACAATTGGCTGGTAACATTACGGGCCCCGTAGGCTATATCCAGTTGTATAAAAATCAAAGAGCGTTCGTTTTCCGTCAAGTCGGAAAAGCCCCGCCCTTCGCTTAATAGCATAGAAAATTCATCCATTTCACGCGCACGTGAATCCCGCTCTCTCATAAGCTCCTCAAGAGCTTCTGGAAACAGCTCGCTCAATTCATTGAGCTCCATATCTAACTGCGATATGTCTATGTACTGATTTCCGGAGAACGCATCAAATTCACCCATTTGCGACAGCATGTCGGGGTCAAAGCCATATGGTGCAATTTCAGGTAAATTCGTCCATGCCGGTCCGCTTTCAGCTGCAAGCGCTGTATATGGCAGAATCATTGCCATAATTAGAACTATGACCATCAGTTTCGTAAAAAGCTTTCTCATCATCTTGCATTCTCCTCGTTTGTTTTGTTCTGCTGATCGTATAAATATGCAATATTATGCAATAATTTATACTAAATTGTCACACTTTGTCAATGCTTTCTCATGTATTTGTGAATTATACATTGCAAGATTTAAGTGTTGGGTCTTTTTTTTGCAATGTTAAATGATAGTATTTTTTATGTTACTTCTAATGATGTTTTATATTTAAACGGCAACTCAAAGCGAATGGTTGTTAACAGTACTTATGATAAGTCATGCGTTAACAATTTGCCGGAAGTTATTAGGGCCGCTGCAGTCTGTAAGATCATCTGATAGATCCCCGGCTAAGAACCATTCGACAGCAAAACTAAAAAACCCGGGCAACAGTTCATGCCTATACTTTTAAATATTGCAAGTTTGCATTGTTTATATTTCACCATAATCGCAGCTATTTTTTGTATTGTTTGTCAAAAATACAGCTTGACACCTCACCCGCCTATGTAGTAATTTATTAATAAGCTAGGAAAAAGAGGTATTTATCGTGATGGTTTTTGGTTTTGCAATTATTATTGGCATTATTTTTCTTCTTTTACAGAATGATAATGTCAATAAAAATTCATTGCGGAATTAATTGTGGAGTAGCATCAAAATAAACGTCTCCGATTAGACCTGTAGTGAAAACCACTACAGGTTTTTGTTTTCCCGGCGGCAATACATACGCTGTTTTCATCAACGCACTGTACTCAGGAAGCAGAAATTAACCGGTATGATTCCCAGAACAGAAACTATTTTATTAAAACAGGAGGTATTATTTGCATGCGAACGAAAAACTTTAAGAGGGTATTGGCAATAACTCTAATCCTCGCTATGATTCTATCAGGCACAATACAGGCGCTGGGCGCGCAACAATCGAACGATGTTTTTTCGGATATTTCAGGACATTGGGCGAGAGAAGCTATACTAAACGCATACGAGACAAATCTTGTAACCGGATATCCGGATGGGACATTCAGGCCGGATTCGTTTATCACGCGCGCGGAAACAGTAACAATTCTGAATAATCACTTCAACATGACTTCCAGAGAGCCTGTCCTTTTTACAGATGTTTCTCCTGGCTATTGGTTCTACAGCGCAGTTTCAGCGGCTGTCAGCGCCGGTTATGTCAGCGGATTCCCGGACGAAACTTTCCGGCCGAATGCAAATCTGACAAGATTTCATGCGGCTCTAATGAAACATAGAATATTGGGAAGTCTACAACCGAGTGATTTAAGTGTAATCGACAACTTTACAGATGTCGAAAGAATTCTGACAGGTAATTCGGAAAATTTATACGCTATTGCTTTTTTTGTTGAAAATCAGATAATGCTTGGTTATGCGGATCAAACATTGCGTCTAGACAATCCGATCACCCGCGCAGAGTTTCTGACATTGCTGACAAGGGTTATTGCGCTTGACAATGTCGAAGAAGCCGATGATTCAGAAGACGGCTATGCGCAACCAACAGCACCAACAGCGCCAACAACAACACCGTCGACTCCCGGCGGCGGAGGCGGAGCAGGAGGATGGGTCGGTGGTACTTCGCACTTCCTTATAACGGTAACAGCGAAAGAAAGCGGCTCGGTAAGCGAAGGCGGCGTCTTTGCTTTCGGCTCATCGGTGACTCTCACTGCGACCCCTGATGAAGGATTCTACTTCTACGGCTGGTTTGAAAATGGCGAACGCGTTTATGCTGATGCAGAGTACACGTTTACAGTCACACGCGCAAGGACACTTCAAGCAAGATTTGTTACGGCTATAACAGTAACAGCGGGAGAAGGCGGCTCGGTAAGTGAAGGCGGCGTCTTTGCTTTCGGCTCATCGGTGACTCTCACCGCGACCCCTGATGAAGGATTCTACTTCTACGGCTGGTTTGAAAATGGCGAACGCGTTTATGCCGATGAAGAGTACACGTTTACAGTCACACGCGCAAGGACACTTCAAGCAAGGTTTGTTGATGCTGACAGGTGGGCCGTTTCCCTGGTTTGCGTTTACAGGACTTGGGACAGCGTCTACCACATGAGCGTTACAATCGGCACCCGCATGAGAGGAATGCCCGGAGAAGAAGCAGCTATAGATTGGCTAATAGCTGAATTTGAAGCGCTTGGCCTTGAAACGGAGAAGCATACCTTTGACTCAGCGGCAAACAGCATGATGCAGAACATCGGATACATCACAATACATAATGCAGAGAACTTCTGTGGTGTGGGGCGCTTTCTCGGCGGAATTGTAGATGGCAGAGAAAGATGGGGCGGCCCATTTGTGCTGCCATATCATGGACGTGTTTGGGAAGTGGGCGCGGCTGCTAATGGTCTCATTACAAGCATGACCGGTCCTGCCGAAGGTGTTACCGGAGAAGTAGTGTTCATAGGCGATATCCCCGCCGCGCTCAATAATGCCGCAGGTATCAGGGCGCTGTTTGAAGCAGCCGAAATAGAGCATGGAACACTGGAAGGCAAAATTGCGATGGTTGGACTAAGACAGCCGACAGCAGCTATAGTTAACATTGCTATGGAGTTCGATGTTGCCGGCGTGATGGGACATTCAGTCACCGGAGGTCGCGGAAACTTTGGAGCGGCATCCAGCCCGAGCGTAACCGCCGGTACACCAATCCCAGTCGTTGGTCTCGCTCTTGCCCAAGCGGAATGGCTCAAGGCATTTCTGGAACAAGAGCCGGTAACGGTGACTATACATACGCAACGCTACGACACCCCTGTTTCCTGGAACGCCATCGGCAGAAAACCCGCGATAAACAATCCGGACACTGCGCCTATCTTCTATATCTTCGGTCATATTGACACTGTTATAGGCGCTCCGGGCGCTAACGATAACGCCAGCGGTGTGGCCGTTACGCTGGAAGCAGCGAGAGCATTGTCGCAGCTTCACACCCCAGATGTTGAACTTCGCTTTGTCGGCTTCGGACATGAGGAGTCCGGTCTGCGCGGAGCGAACCAGTATATACTCAGAATGCCCACCGAAGAACGAGATCGCATAGCCGGTGTATTTAATATGGATATGACGGCATCATCCGATTTTGTCGAGGCGCCGTACTGGACAATGTCAACAGTCAATGGCTTGCCAAACCTGGTTACCAACACCTTCATTGCCACTGCCGACCGTCTTGGATTTTATGGAATCCTTCAGTTGGCCCAATTCAGCTCAAGTGACCACGTTCCATTCCACAACGCAATGAGGACAGGAATGACTGGCGGAGCAGCGAATGCCGCCAACAATCCTTATCGAATACCTGCCGCCATGGGAATATGGCTCGGCAGAGTAAATCCGGGTATGATAACACCAAGTAACTACACTGTTGAGCGCTACTATCATACACCGCAGGATACAATCTGGGAGAACATATGCAAAGAGCGCTTGAATATGTGCATACAAATTGTCACGGCATCCGTCTATTATATGGCGCGGAACTACCTGCTGCACTATGCAACGGTTGCGCCGATAACTGCGTCAAGTCTGGATATGCCTACTCGCATTTATCCCGACATCAATGAGATCAATGGCTCATGGTATGAATTCGAACTTGAGATGGTCTCATGACGAAACATACCTTGAGCGTGCATCCACTATTTCAACGCACCCTTAACAACTACGCAATTCTTTGATACTATAAAGCATCAAGCGGGAATTTACTATCTCGCCCCTGAGCAAGTCCTTTGCTTGCTCAGGGGCGAGTTTTGTACATTTAAGCATCGTAAAACCCTGCGTTCATGCCATTTCCTTGCACCTTCTCAAAAAACGAATAACCACCGAATGGTACCGTAGCCGCGGCTTTAACTTCGATATAACCAACTCCACAGCATTTGACCAGGCTTTCAGATACGGTGGCCCCATATTCGACAACATCAGCCAGATTGTTGACGGTATTTTCAATACATACGCACGTAGAATCGGTTTCCAGAATCCGTTCTTCACCTCATACTGCAACGGAACCACGGCGACTTGCGCTGGTCTTTCACAATGGGGAACCGTGCCGTTAGCGAATCAAGGCCTGACTCCGTTGCAGATACTTCACCGCTTCTACCCCCGTGACCTAGAGCTTGTCTCAAGCGACAATATCCGAGGCATAATAGAGTCCTTCCCCGGCACCCCGCTGCGGCTTGGCAGCTCCGACCCATCAGTACAGAGAATGCAAAATTTCCTTAACAGAATCCGTATAAATTTCCCGCTTATACCCCGTATATCAAATCCCAGCGGCGTGTTCGATGCTGAGACGCAGGAGGCTGTCCGGGTTTTTCAGCGGACATTTAACCTCACTGCCGACGGCGTTATCGGTCGCGAGACATGGAACAGGATATCATTCACAAACGTCGCCGTCACAAGACTCGCGGAGCTTGACAGTGAGGGGACTCGCGTTACCATCGGGGAAAATCCGCCGAACGTGGTGCTGTCTCAAGGCTCACGCGGGGAGAACGTGCTGCAGCTGCAATTCCTGCTGAATTTTATCTCCGAGTTTTACGACCCCGTGCCAACGGTAATCAAAGACAGCGTCTTCGGCCCTGATACGAGGAACGCCGTTATCGAGTTCCAGCGACTGTTCAACCTGACGCCGGACGGCGTAGTCGGCCCTAATACGTGGAACAGGCTGTACGCTGTCTATCGCGGAATCCGTGAGACGACACCGATTCCGCCGAATCCCGTTCCGCCGCCCGGGGCAACACCGCCTTTTCCGGGGACGCTTATCAGAGCCGGGTCAACAGGTGAAAACGTAAGATTAATCCAAAGCCGCCTCAACTCGATTGGTGAAGCGTATCCAACCATACAGCCGCGCCTTGCGGTTGATGGAATTTTCGGCCCGTTGACCCAGGCCGCCGTGATCGCTTTTCAGCGCGAGTTCGTGCTGACTCCGGACGGAATTGTCGGACCCATCACTTGGGGCAAGATTATGGAGATGTACGCACTTCTTGAAGGCGGCACCCCGACACCCCCGGTGCCTCCGGCACCGCCGCCTCCTCCGCCTCAGGCGGAGCTTCCGCCATATCCGGGAACGCTTATCAGGGTCGGTTCAACTGGTGAAAACGTAAGATTAATCCAAAGCGCGCTGAACACCATCCGCGCGGAGCATCCCAGTATCCCGCAGCTCACAGTTGATGGTATCTTCGGCCCAATTACGCAGAGCGCCGTCGTCGCGTTCCAGCGCATCTTCAACCTCGCGCCGGACGGGATAGTTGGACCCATCACCTGGGGCAGGCTTAGAGCGGTTTTGCCGACTATCGGCACCGGTGCCGCCACACCATCGAACCCGCCGTTTCCGGGGACACTTATCAGCGTTGGCTCCACCGGGGAGAACGTCCGGCTAATCCAAAGCGCATTGAATACCGTCCGTGCAGAACATCCCGGTATCCCGCAGCTCACGGTTGACGGTATCTTCGGCCCGATTACACAGGGCGCCGTCGTCACTTTCCAGCGTATTTTCAACCTAGCGCCGGACGGGATAGTTGGACCGCTGACTTGGGGCGCACTTATTGCGCAACGTAATGCGTTGTTGTAGACCATTCCGACAGACAAGCGGACGCATAGTACCCACCTACCATAAGACAACTGGGAAAAACCCAGTACAATCAATAAATTATGAGTAGGCGGTTAAAACGGAATAGTTAGAAATAGGACGCAGATATAAAATGCGTCCTGTTTTTCTGTCTAAAGCCATATAAGCACCCGCCAAGACCGGGCAAGGCCGGAAGTTTTTGAACATAAAAACTGCCGGCTTTTGTCAATTCTTATGTCAAAATCGAAAGCAGCTCCCGCCCTATCTCCAGCGTATCTTCTATTGTCCGATATTCATCGCGGCGCTGAGTCAAGTACCGCCGCTCAAACTCCTTGGCAAATTCTGCGGAGCCTTCCGCATAGGCACGGAGCAATTGATTTGTCACGTCCGCGTGGTCTTGCCCTATTGCGCTGTCTCTAAAGCGCGATTGCGATCTCAGCACGTCCACAGGTATCGCAACGCCTTTTTTATACAGCTCGCGCGAGAGTACTGTCTGCCCGTCTGTGATGTATCCCGTAACGTCCGGTACGGGGTGCGTCTTGTCGTCCCCCGGCATTGTGAGAATCGGTATCATTGTGATTGACCCGGACTTGTCAACGCGCCTGCCCGCCCGTTCGTATATTGATGAAAAATCCGAATGCATATATCCCGGATATCCCTGCCGACCCGGAGTTTCTTTTGCCGCGCCCGAAATCTCGCGCAACGCGTCGGCATAATTTGTCATATCGGTTAGAACCACTAAGACATGCATATCTTTCTCAAACGCCAGATATTCAGCGGTGGTGAGCGCCATACGCGGCGTCGCGATGCGCTGTGAAGCCGGGTCACCGGCTAAATTCGCGAAGACAACAGCTCTGTCTATTACCCCAGTTCTGTTGAACTCCCGCATAAAATAGTCATACTCATCAAACGTGATGCCAATGGCCGCAAATACTACGGCGAAATTCTCCGCGTTGTCACTCAAGCTCGCTTGACAGGCTATCCGCGCCGCAAGAGCTTCATGCGGCAGTCCTGGGCATGAGAATATGGGCAGCCGCTGGCCTTTGACCAGGGGGATAAGTCCGTCGATTACTGAAATCCCGGTTTCGATAAATCCATCCGGACTCTCGCGGGACACTGGATTTACCGGGAATCCGTTTATGTCGTTATTTGCCTCGGCAAGTACCGGAAGACCGTTGTCAATCGGCTCCCCAATTCCGTTGAATACCCGGCCCAGCATATCGCCGGAGACGGCGAGTTCAAGCGCCCTGCCTAAAAACCGCGCTGTTGATGACATGAGGTTTATATCATCCGTGTTTTCAAAAAGCTGCACAACAACGGCACTCTCATCTATCTCAACAATACGGCAGCGCCGCCGCTCTCCTGTCGGGAGTTCAATTTCCGCCAATTCGCCGACCGCGGCGCTCCGGACATTGTTTATAACCACAAGCGGGCCTGATATCTCTTGTATCGTGCGGTATTCTTTTATCAAGTTTCCTGCCCACCTTCCGCTATAAGCGCGTCAATCTCACGCTCCATGTCGTTGGCGATTGCCCGGTATTCCTCAATTCGGGCAGTTTTGCCTATTCTCTCGCGGGACGGGATTTCAAACAGCTCACGTAAATCGGTCACGCCTTTTTGCAGTGCGTCAGTGCAGATATCGTTGTAGTAGAGTATCAGCGACAACAGCGTGGCCTGCTCTTCGTAAGTGCTGTGGCTGTCAGCGTCCTGTCGCAAAAAATCTTCGCGGATCATCTTCGCCGTTTCAAGTGTCAGCTGATCTTCAGGCGAAAGCTCCCCGGCGATTTGCGAAACCTCATCATCCCGGCGCAGAATCTTCATCGCTTTGTCCCGATTTGCTAAAAATTCCGCGCCGAAGTTACTGTCATACCACGGCTTTAGCGGCTCTGTGTAATGTGAATAGCTCGTAAGCCAATCAACTGCCGGGAAGTGACGCCGGTTTGCCAAAAATTCATCCAGCTTCCAGAAAGTGTTGACAACCCGCATCGCCGCTTGAGTCACAGGCTCTGACAAATCCCCGCCCGGCGGCGATACAGCGCCCACGATTGTTAGCGAACCGCTCCGCCCGCCGACGCATTCAACACTGCCTGCCCGTTCATAGAACTCGGCTATTCTTGCCGGCAGATACGCCGGGTATCCCTCGTCTCCCGGCGACTCTCCAAGGCGGTTGGATATCTCGCGCAGTCCCTCTGCCCAGCGGGTTGTGGAGTCTGCCAGGATAAGCACGTTATACCCCATGTCACGGTAATATTCGGCGATGGTGACGCCGGAATAGACGGCAGCTTCCCGCGCCGCTATCGGCATGTCGGATGTGTTGCAGATCATAACCATCCGCCCCGCTGACGCTTCTTGAAACTGCGCCAAAAAATCAGCCATTTCATTACTGCGTTCACCGCAGCATATGCAGATAGTTACATCCGCCTCGGCCCGTTTCGCAAGTTCTTGCAGAGCAACGGTTTTCCCGCTGCCGAACGCGCCCGGTACTGCGGCCGAACCGCCGTAAGCTATCGGGAACAGTGTGTCAATCACCCGCAATCCTGTCCTCAGCGGCATCTCCGGGGAAAATTTCCGCAAAACCCGGCGAGCGGTTCTGATTGGCCACTTTTGAAGCATTGTTACATCCACCAGCTCCCCCTCCGGCGTTTCGATTTGGCAGACAGACTCTTCAATAGTGAACGTCCCAAAGTCAGCACGCCGAATCACGCCGGAGACATCGGGCGGAACCATAATCTGGTGGAAAAAACCCTCCGCTTCCTCAACAGCGCCAAGTATATCCCCGACCATCACATTATCTCCTGGGGACACGTTTGGGACAAACTCCCACCTGCGTTTCCTGTCGATGGCAGGGGAAGTGATACCTTGCCGGATCGTGTCCCCGGCAAGCTTGCGCAGTTCTTTTAACGGACGCTGGATTCCGTCGAATATATTGCCCAAAAGACCCGGCCCAAGCTCCACAGAAAGTTTTTCACCACTCTCCGCGATGACTTCGTCACCCGCGCTTAGGCCTCTCGTATCCTCAAAAACCTGTATCGCGGCCGAGTCACGAGTTAATCTCAAAACCTCTCCCAAAAGCCGTTGAGAACCAACTCTCACAATCCCCGCGATGGCCGCATCGGAAATCAATCCCTCCGCAACAACAAGCGGGCCGGAAATTTTTATTATTTTACCGCTCATTTATAAAAATCCTTTCACCGAAAATCAATCAAACAACATAGCTGAAACTTCAGGCGTTAACTCATCTCTGTACCGTTCTATCAACGCTTCTATGCTGCAATTTACCGCAAAATCGCCGCCGTGCAGTATGAATCCGCCGCTTATATCGGCTGTTTTTTCCGATAGTTTCAGCCGCGCCGTTTTACCGTTGGCTTCCAGCCCCGCGTTGGCGGCAATTCGTACTTCTTCCCCAACACGTTTGAGATCAGACTCGGAGAAGACCATCGCCTCCTCACCGGTGATCGCCGCCGCCGAGGCCAGCCGCGCGAGAAACGCAGCATATTCAGGCGGGTTGCGCAACTTCTTTGCCGCAAGCTCAAACGCCGCGTCCATCATCTCATGGCACGTTGACAGCACTTGCTTTTTCGCCTCCAGCGCGGCCAAGTTCCCAAGCCGCTCCAGCCTGTGCTCCGCCTCTTTTGTCCCGTCGTCGATCAATCTTTCGTATTCATCTTGTTCCGCCTGGGCGTGTCTTTCACGGATACGCCCGCACTCTTCCAAAGCGGCTTGATCTATCCGCGCACACTCCGCCGCGGATTCCGCCTTTATATGCGCGATGATCTTCTCAATTCCAATCATGTTTTCCCCTTGATTATATCAACGTATTTTGTCTTTATCTCCAGCGGCATAAACTGCGGCCTATCCCCTCTGAAGAATCTCCTGTTGGAAGGGACATTGCCGTCTTCGGGTAACGGCTCGACAATCTCCCACGCACATTTGTATTTTGAGAGGGTCACAATCAACGTCTCTTGCGATGACGCTGTCATCCAGCCGGTCAGCATCAGGCTTGATTCGGTGCCGGTGCCAAACACGGCGGCACCCGCAATCGCCATCTTTGCATCTATATGATCACAGCAGCGTTCAAGCGCCTCTTTTTGCTCAACCATCGCGGCAATCTGCGATATGGCCTCTTCCCGCTCATTGCCGATTGATTTTAACTCATCCTCGGCTCTTTTTATATTCTCCGCCGCAGTACCGGGAGCCATGGAAATCGGAAAAAAGTTGAACCCGCGCAGAATTTCCGCCAATTCCGTCAGTTTTTCACGTATGTACACAATGGCCAGGTAGTGTTGAGTTTTATCGGACGACACAACAATAATCTGCGATTCCGGCACGGCCAAATAAACTGCTTCTTCGATCCGCGCCGAATCGGCCTTGCGGTCAACGGGAATCGTGCCGAGCCACAGCTCCGCGGATTGCGTCCCCTTGTGGTCCAGCGGGATATCCAATCCCGCCCATGGTGTCAGCGATTCTATCAGGCTTCGGGCATTTTTTTCATCGGCACCGAGTTTATTTACCCGTGTATCCAGCACTATGAGTTTTCTTGCAGTTTCGAGGCTATTTTCCGTCTCGCTTTCATCCAGAAGCGTTTCTCTAGCAAGCTTTTGCTTCTTTCGCGCGGATTTTTTGGTTGTTGAGTATTTCTTCAAAACATCAAGCCCGCGTGTCAAATCCGCATAAGCGGCTCGTAACCGCTCCAGCTCATCGGAATTTCCCTCCTGTATGAACTGTGAGTCTCCCGTATCTAAGATTTCCATGCACCCTAAAAGCAGGAATTCTCTCAGCAGGACGTCTTTATCGGCGCGGGAGACGAGAATTCTGATTTTCTTTATTTTTACGTTTGCCATCAGAAATCCATTATCCTTTCAACAATAAGAGAAGCGGCTTTCTCAATTCGCACTTCACCCCTGGCACGCAACATCGCTTGGCGATTTGCCGTCGTCGCGACCAGTTCGTGCGCTATCTCGGCGGCTTGCTGGTCACACTCGCGCATAAGTTCCGCGATTTCCGTTTCCGCACGGGAATGTGCTAAGGCAAGCGCTTGCGCCCCCTCTTCCTCCGCGTTATCAACAGTTTTTCTCGCTTTTTCGCGCGCCGCGATTACCGCCTCGCGCCCCTCTTCCTCCGCGGCCTTGATTTTTTTTATCATGTCTAAAGACATATGGAGATACTCCTCCCCGTATTATATTTTAGACTTTGTTCTATCTGTTAATATACACTATTTTGTGTTGTTTTGACAAGTAATTCACAAAATAAACTTCATGCAAGCTGCGTTACACCCCGATGAATGAAAACGAGGTGTAAGTCCGGGATTGTTATGGTATACTTTATTGCGCACGGCATCAGGTCGGCTTTTTTTGCCGCTACGAG